>ERZ1026796.527-NODE-527-length-30456-cov-3.895414_pt1 | contig 30456 bp, 29 predicted proteins | sample MGYA00520874_ERZ1026796 | MGnify/ENA primary metagenome ERZ1026796 (study PRJEB33270, sample SAMEA104284474) | anaerobic digester metagenome | biome: Anaerobic digester microbiome; feature: mesophilic sludge digester; material: Anaerobic digester biomass | place...
CTGCTCCACTTGGTGTTGCTGTAACACGGAATACTCCGTTGTAATTTTGATATTTTGCATCATTTGGTACTTTAACAGTTATCTTAAATTTAGTTGTTGTTTCTCCTCTTTTGAATTTAAAGTTCTGTGATGGGTAGTATGTAAACCATGATGAAATGTTATTAAAGTCTGGTTCAATATGAACATTCATTTCTTCTAAATTATCTGATCTAGATAATGTAAATTCTTTTTCAAATGTAGAACCAGGTTTAAGATATTCATGACTTAAATCTGTAGGAGACACACCAAATCCAGCATATGTTGATACAGCACTAAACAGTATGAGTACTATGGTAAGTAGGAGTACATTTCTAAATTTTTGTATATTTTTAATCATTTTAATACATATATATTATTTATATTACCAGTTTGCAGTTTCTCCTTTTACTGCTGTAATAGTGTTAACACCACTATATGTTCCAGGTTGTGTTCCAGTAGGAATTAATATTCCCCACCAAGTATTTTTTGTTACAGGTGTAGCACTTATTGGTTTCGGAACATTCAATTCAACTTCTGCTGGTGTAGTAGACAGTGCTGTTGCAGATGCATATGCTGTTGAAGAAGCAAGTGAATATTTTTGATATGCAACACCAATTGGAGTACCTCCAGAGCATGCAGGATAGTCAGTACACATATTTGCAGAGCCTGAATGCTCCTGATCAAGTCCTACATTACCTGTTGCTGTTGTAGTTACTGTTTTATCTAGTGGGTCATTACTTTGTCCTGCACCAAGATTCCCAAAAGCAAGTGAACTTGTAATATCAAATGCAGTAAGAGAGTTTACCTCAACTCCTGCACCAACTGTAGTATTTCCACTTGCAGAGTTATTATCAATAGCTTTAATGGTGTCTAACCAAGTTTCTGTAGGATATAATGTATTCACATCAGTAGGGTCTGCATAATATTGAAGGTTAACAGTACATGTATAGTCTGCTGATGCATCAGTAGTACCAGAGCATGTACCTCCAACTACGGAGCATGAGATTTCAGGGTAGCAGTAATTATTATTAGCTTCTCCAGCAGTATCACATCCTGTATATGTTATTCCAGACCTGTATACATATCCATAAACTGTAGATATCTCACCACTACAACTATTGTTATCTGAGACCGTAGCTGTAAGTGTTACAGATTTGGTAGAGCTTTCAACTAAATCTATAGCACTTCCACCATTAATTGTTACAGCAGATACTGTAGGAGCTACATTATTTATTGTAAATGGTACATTGCTACCTTGAGATCCACTTGTAGAAGGAAAATTGAATTGATCAATTATATATACATATGCATTATTAGAACCGTCTGGATTTACAGAAGGAACTGAATAATTGCATGATGGGTTAGATGATACAAGTGAACTTGTACACCATGCACCTCCAGTACATGTATTACCAGTTATTCCACTCGTTTTACAAACTAGAAGCATTACAGTATTTGAATCAGGGTCAGAAGCAGTAGATGTCCATGTTACAGTACCACCTGGATTAACAGGAGAGTTGTTTGCAGGGTTGCTAAATGTTGGAGCATGATTTACTATAAATGGAGAACCAGAATCACCAGAGCCTTGATTTGCTGTAGAACATGCTGAACCAGATGCAATTCCATCACATACAAATGCATACCAAGTATTAGATGCAGGATCTCCTGCTAAAGCTGTTCTACTACATGAAGCTTGAGCTCCGCTTACTGTTGAAGTGCTTGTGCAATATGTAGTTGCACCACAGGTTGGTGCAGCACCACTTCCAGGTGTTACAGAATTTGAAGAACAGACAATTAAATAATAATTATTATTATTTGCATCTGTAGCAGTAGCTTGGAATGTAACATTAGAACCTACATTAGTAGGTGATGTAGTAGAACTGGCAGGATTTTCAGCAGGTCCGACAGTAAAGGTTGGTGCACTATTACCTACAGTAACAGATGTTGTGATTGATTCTGCATTTACTTGAAATCTTCTAATCACTAAAAAAGAAGCAAAGATTATAACTAGAAGGAGAGATACTCTTGAAAGAGATCCAATTATTGTTGTATCTCCAATCGATGACATTTCTTTTCCCTTGTGACTGTGCATATATAACTATTAAAATATTACAATATTCATTGTACAGATTTCTTTTGAGTGTTGTCAATCATAGTCTAAAAATATTCTTCAATTTCAAGAAGTCTATTGTATTTTGCTAATCTTTCTCCTCTGTTTATTGCACCAAATTTAGATTGCTGTGCAGCTGTTCCTACAACCATATCTGCAATAAATGAATCATTTGTTTCACCACTTCTGTGTGATACTATTGCTTGCATTCCATTATCTACACTCATTCTTATTGCATCCAGCGTTTCTGAAACTGTTCCAATCTGATTAAGTTTAATAAGTACTGCATTCATAGCTTTCTCATCAATACCTTTTTGTATTAGTTTTGTGTTTGTAACGAGTAAATCATCTCCTACAATTTGATATTTATCTCCCAATGATTTTGTAAATGCACTCCACTGCTCCCATGAAATCTCATCCAGAGGGTCTTCTATTGAAAATACAGGATATTGTGAATACCACTGGTTTTGTAATGCTATCCATTCTTGTGCAGTAACAGATTTATTTTCTCTTTTAAGGTCATATTTCTGTGTATCTTTGTTAAACAGTTCTGAGGCAGCGATATCTAATGCCATATCAAATTTATCTATATATCCACTCTTCTCAATACCTTCCATAAGAATATCCAGAGCCTCTTTGTTCGATTTGATTTCCTTAGGTGCAAAAGCTCCTTCATATCCTACACCAGTTGAGTATCCCTTTTTATCTAATATGTCTTGTATGCTGTAAAAGATTTCACTTGATGCTCTAAGTATTTCAGAGAAGTTTTTAAATGAGTTTAATTTAGGAATAATCATGTACTCTTGAATATCTGTTGCCCAGTTACCATGTTTTCCTCCTTCCATCATAAGTATTTGTGGTCTTGGCATATGAAATTTATCCTTTGAATACTCTTTGTCCCAGTATATCATTCCAATATATTCAAAAAGCTCGAGACCTATTCTAAGTGCCGCTGCTTTGCAGAAAGCTATTGAGCATGAGAGGATTGCATTAGCTCCAAGCTTTGATTTATTCTCTGTTCCATCAATGGATATTAAAAAGTCATCAAACTGTTTTTGGCTTTCAAACTCTTTATCAATTATTGCATCCCTTATTATTGTATTTACATTATTAACAGCAGTTAGTACTCCTTTCCCATTAAATCTCTTTGGGTCATTATCTCTTAATTCTAGGGCTTCATTACTTCCAGTAGATGATCCAGAAGGAGCTTCTCCTCTTGCTTTATCCCCACTTAACAGTTCTATTTCAACAGATACTGTAGGTATTCCTCTTGAATCTAATATTTCAATTGCATTTATATCTTTGATTTTCATATTATGGTTTGGATAAATTATCTATTTGATTTTGTCATAAAGTAGAGAATTGAGCAAGTAATGTGGTATGTGATAGAATATGTGTACGCCGAGGTGGTGAAATTGGCAGACACGCTACCTTGAGGTGGTAGTGGGACTTATACTCCTGTGCAGGTTCAAATCCTGTCCTCGGCATTTTATTTTGTATACATTACTGCCATGTCAATGGGAAGAGAGAGAAAGTACATGCCTTTTCTTTTCTTCTTTATCTTTGTTATCTTTATTCTTGGTTTTTCTAAGATGATGGAGAGTATTAAACCTGCTACTAGGGCTCTTGCTCTAAAGAATTCTATGTGTGGTGATATGTTTATATCTCAAGCGATAATTATAGCTCAGGGGAGTGAATGTATGGAGGTTGGCAGTTTAAATGTTTCTGAATATGAATGTAATGAAGAGATTAAAAGAATATCTTTTCCAATGAATATGAAAGAAGAGGGTAGTGAGAAGAGTGCTGTATGTCATGTATTTACTGACTCTGGGAATGCTTATCTCCAACTTAAAAATAGTAAGTAAAGTGGATAAAGGGGGGATTTTTTGATAGAATACAGTTTGTTTATGGGCGATTAGCTCAGCTGGTCAGAGCACTTCGTTTACACCGAAGGGGTCATAGGTTCGAATCCTATATCGCCCATTTTTGTTATCTACTTTTTAGGTTATAATGGAAAAATAATTTAATAACATATTTAAATGATAGACCTTATGAAGTATGTTATAGCAGGGGTTGTTAGTATTGTACTTGGGATAATTGCAGGGATATTTGGTAATGTTTTAACTGGGGTTTTAATATTTGTATTAGTTTTGGGTGGATATATTATGCTTAATATTGTTAATGACCTTAAGCCAAGTGAACCTAAACAGGTAAACATTACTAATGTAGATCAAAAGAATAACAGCAATAAAGCTACAAGGACAATTAGCTCAGCTGGTTAGAGCACTACATTCACATTGTAGGGGTCAGTAGTTCGAATCTACTATTGTCCATATTTCTTGTAAGTGATACACTAAGATATATTTAAATTGTATCTTTATACATAGTGGATACAAACAATTCTAATATGTCTTCAGGAAGTAATAATAATGAGAGTACAAGCCTGAAGAAGATATATATTATGTTTGGAATATTTGCACTTCTTTTAATTACATGGGTTGTATATACACAGGTGACTAAAAGTGAGAATAACACGAAGGGGGAAGTTCCTGCTTATTGTGAATTTGATAATCAGAAATATGATATAGGAGATGTGTTTAATATTGATTGTAATACATGTGTTTGTACAGAAAAGGGGATATCGTGTACATTTAAAATATGTGATGCTAAATGTGTTGATAGTGATGCACAATGTAAGGGCAAGGAAGATGGAACGCATTGTATATTAGGGGTTTGGTGTGATGAGAATGGTAAAACATGTGGAGGAGAGTCTTGTGTAGATTTAGGAGTAGGAATTTGTATAAAAGAGAAGTGTACTGGAGAGTAGTTATTTTCTTAATTCACTTGTACAAAAGGGACATCTCTTTGCTTTAATATTTATTTCTGACATACAGTAAGGGCATTTCTTTGTTTTCTTTGCTATCTTAGCTTCTTTTTCCTTTTGTGTTGCTTTACTTACTGCTTTGCTTACAAGGTATAGTACAAAAGCTGTGATTAAGAATGCAATTAATGTGTTTAATACTAATCCATACTGTATAACAACTGCATTAGCCGCTTTTGCCTCTTCTAATGTCTCATACTGTGTTTTACCCAAGGTTATAAATAGCTTAGAGAAATCTAGTTTTGCAGTAAGAAACCCTATTGGTGGTGTAAACACATTATTTACTAGTGAGTTTATTAAATCCTTAAATGCTGCTCCAATTACAACACCAATTGCCATTGATATTACATTGTCTTTTAGTGCAAAAGACTTAAAATCTTCCCAGCCTTTTTTAAATCTGTTCTTTTTCTGCTCTTTCTTTCCCATTTGTTTTAAGAGTTTTAAAAATTAGAAGTATCAAAACAAAGAAGAATAATACACCATATACAATTATTTGATTTAAGAATGCATCATACAAACTATTATTATTTATTTTATACAGTACACCTTGAAGTAAAGATGTGAACAGTAGTAGATATATGTGTATGTATGAATCATTTACAAGTTCTGAGGTTATTACCATGTATGATATAGCATACCCTATCATAGCAATTGAGTAAGGAACAACATATCTAGTGATTTCTTTATACAGCCCACCAAATACAATATTTACAATCTGCTCTGTAAAGAGCCAATATATTATGCATATTACAATCCCAATTACTGCAGATATTCCCAATGATATGAAGAGGTTCTTCTTTCTTGATTGTCCTTGTGTATTTGCAAGTCTTGATATCATTAAGTTAGCTATTGTAACTGATCCAAAGTATACAATTTTGCCTATTAGAGAGAGTGCTCCATATGATGCCCTTACTGTTGGATTTACAAGTATGAGGTCAAGAGTGAAGGGGATATTAAGCATAAAGAAGGTGATAAAGATGAGAAATATTTGTTTATAATTAAGCTTAAGCTCCTGCTCAGGTTTCTTTTTGCTTTTTGTATTCGTAAATGGAAGAATAATTAATGTTGATATTAGGAAGGGAACTGCAAATGCTAATGTTATTGTTGTAATCTGTGAGCTTGTTTGAAGTGCAAAATACCCTATTGCAAATTTAAAGAGTGTTTCTGCAATCATTACTGTATTAAATTGTGTAATTTTCTCAAGACCAAGTAAGAATCCCTTTGCAATTGGGTTTATAATTGCAGTAAATACTACTAGTGTTAGTGCAGGGATATATTGTACTGGGATGTTTGCAATATTGGATATCTGTTTTCCAAATGCAAAGAATATTATAGAGATAACTGCAGCTATTAAGGTTAGTTGTATTGTACTTTTCTTTTTGAAATCTTTAAGGTCAAAATCTTTTTTCTCTGCTACTTTCTTTGTTATTGTTGTTTGTATTGCTATTGCTGGTATTTGAATGAGGGTAACTATTCCTAGTATTGCATTGTAGTAGTTAAAGTAAGTAACATCTAACTTTCTTGCAAGGTATATGCTAAATAGATAGTTAAGGAAGTGGGTTAGTGCCCCTGCAATTAGGGTAATTAGTATATGTTTTAGGAATCTTTTATTTTCTGAGGTGTGATTAGTTGAGTTCATAATGTATAATTGATTAGGATACTATAATTTTAAAATTTTTACCATTATGGAATTAGTTATTGCTTTAATTGGAGGAATTCTTTTGGGTATAGGGATATTTTACTTTTTCTTTAAAGATACTCATAAACAGAAAGAAGAGATATCTGAAACTATATCCCAGAAACTTACAGAACTTTTGCCTAGTGTTCTTGATCAGGCTAATGAAAGTTTAATTAGGATGGCTGATCAAAAACTGGGTGCAGAGTCTAGTAAAAGTCGAATTGATTTGGAGAATAAAAGGGCAGAGATTGAAAGATTGGTTAAGCAGATTCAGGAGGATTTAAAAGAGAGTAAGAAAGAGTTAGAAGTTTCAGAGAAGGATAGGATAAGTTCGTTTTCTGCACTGAAGAATTCTTTAGATGAGTATAAAAAGATTACAGAGCAGTTATCTGTTAGTACTGAAAATCTTAAAAAGGTTTTGTCTAATAATCAGATGAGAGGCCAGTTTGGTGAGCAGGTTGCAGATGATTTGCTTAAAATGGCTGGTTTTGTGGTAGGTCAGACATATACAAGACAGGAGAGTGAGAATGGGGCAAGACCTGACTTTACAGTATATCTGCCTGATAAGACAAAGATAAATGTTGATGCTAAATTTCCATATGCATCACTGCAAAGAATGACTGAAACAGATGATGTAGATGCTAAAAAGAGATATATGAAGCAGTTTGAGAGTGATATTAAAGAAAAGATTAAGCAGGTTACAACAAGGGAGTATATTTCTGTTGAAGATGGTACTGTTGATTTTGTTATTCTTTTTATTCCTAATGAAATGATTTTCTCCTTTATATATGACAAGATGCCTCAGATATGGGAAGATGCTATGAGCAGGAAGGTAATTTTAGCAGGTCCTTTTAGTTTTACTGCTATTCTTAGAATGGTAAAACAGGCATATGAGAATTTTAGAGTTCAAGAGAATATTTTTAAGATAGTAGGATATATTCAAGCTGTTGAGAAAGAATTTGATAAATTTAATGAAGAATTTGATAAGGTAGGGGATAGAATAGAGCAACTGCAGAAACAGTATAGTGAGGTTAGTACTACGAGGGTTAATCAGATGAAAAGAAAGATGGATCTTGTTAAATTAGAGGGGGGAACTGCTGTAAATGAGCAGATGTCTATGCTTGAAGAGGGTAAGAAAGAAGAGATGTAAAAACATTATTAAATATGTTACTCTTTAATATGGAAGATTTAGATGTAAAAGTTATAAATGGAAGAATACCAGTTTTACTTTCTGCACCACATGTCTACTCTCACAGAAGGCCATCTTTAACACTATCATACAAGTGGGGAGAAGAGTTTACTGATACAATTGTAGAAGAGTTGTGTTTAAAGAGTGGTGCATGGGGAATTATTCAAGCAAAGGAAACAGATTATGACCCTAATTGGCATAAAATCAAGGAGAATCCATACAAAAAGGTGATTAAAAAAGTTGTTGGTGATAAGAAGTTTAATAAATTTATTGATATCCATGGTTTAAATGATGAGAATAAATATGATTTTGGTATTTACTATCCTTCTAGATTTCGCAGATCAATAGTTTTAGCAGAAAAGATGAGAAAGGTACTTGATAAAGGAGAACTTACAGGTGTTAATGTCTGTATATTCAGATGCCCAGATGACTTACAAGAAACATTAGCGGAGTATGTTGCAGATGAGTTAAGGATTCCTTCTGTGCAACTTGAGGTTGCCAGGTATATTAGAGAGAGTGATGAGCTAAGAAGTGAGTTTATTAAAAACTTAATACCTTTTCTTAAAGTTTAAAATTCATTAATATATTCAATATTTTTTGACTAAGATACTCCACTTTGATATGCTTATTATATATAACTTAATATATAGTAAATTACTATGGTATCAACTGTAAAAGAGGTAAAAAGTAGTGAGGCTAGTGGCAAGAGTAAAGCAATTGAAACTGCTGTTGCTCAAATTGAGAAACAGTTTGGGAAAGGTTCTATTATGAAGCTTGGAGGTAAGGAGAAAATAGATGTTGAGGTTATTCCAACAGGTGCACTATCTCTTGATTTGGCACTTGGGATAGGTGGTGTTCCTAAGGGTAGAATTATTGAAATATATGGACCTGAATCATCTGGAAAGACTACTCTTGCAATTCATATTCTTACTGAAGCTCAAAGAAAAGGAGAAGCTGTTGCTTTTATTGATGCAGAGCATGCTTTTGATCCTACATATGCTAAAAATATTGGTTTAAATATTGATGAGTTGTATATTTCTCAGCCTGATTTTGGAGAGCAGGCATTAGAGATACTCGAAACATTAGTTAGGTCCGCGGCTTTTGGTGTAATTGTTGTTGACTCTGTTGCTGCACTTACTCCTCGTGCTGAAATTGAGGGTGAAATGGGAGATAGTCATATGGGTCTGCAAGCCAGACTTATGTCCCAAGCTTTAAGAAAGATAACTGCAATTGCAGGAAAGACAGGTACTACCATTATCTTTTTAAATCAGTTAAGAATGAAGATTGGTGTAATGTTTGGCAATCCTGAAACTACTACTGGTGGTAATGCGCTAAAGTTCTATGCTTCAATTAGAATGGATATTAGACAGAGAGATAAAATTATGAGAGATGGGAATATTATTGGGCATACAAGGGTAGTTAAGGTTGTTAAAAATAAACTTGCTCCTCCTTTTAAAGAGGCCTCCTTTGATATGATATATCCTTTTGGTATAGATAAAGAGAGTAGCATATTGGATGCTGCAATAAGCACGGGCATTGTTGAAAAATCTGGTGCATGGTTTAAATTTGCAGATAAACAGTTAGCACAAGGCAGAGATTCTACAATTGCACTGCTTAAAGAAGATAAGAAACTCCGAGATGAGATTGAGAAGGCTGTTCGTGCTACAATGAAGTAATGGTAATTACAAAGATTGAGTATCAGAAAAAAGATCCAGAGAGAGTTAATATATATGTTGATGGAGAGTTTTTTTGTGGCATATCCCTTAATGTTCTTGCCAAAGAGAATCTGTATGAGGGTTTAACTGTTGATGAGCAAACTTTAGATAGAATATTAAAAAAGGATTTAGAAAGCAGGTTTATGAATAGGGCTGTAGAGTATCTTTCTCATACAATTAAAACAGAGTTTCAGGTAAGACAGTATTTAAAGAATTTAAAGTTTAAGAAAAAAGATGTTTGGTTTAATGAGAATATACAGTTAGATTGGGATTTACTCTTTGAGCAAATTATTGATAGTCTTAAAAAGTACAAATATATAGATGATGAGGAGTTTGCACATGCTTTTGTTCAAAGTAGATTGAATGTTAAACCAAGGGGAAAGTCAGTTTTAATATCAGAGCTTTTATCAAAAGGAGTAAGCAAAGAGATTGCACAAAGAGTATGTGATGAAGAGATTACGGATGAGTTAGAGGTATTAAGAAATGCTTTTAGAAAAAGGTTTAAGGATGAGAAGTTTAATATTCAGAATCAGAAAATGGTTGGCTATTTACTAAGAAAAGGGTTTAGCTGGGATTTAATTGAGCAGTTTGAAAGAAATGAGTCTGAAAAGTACGAGTAATTGGATACTTCCAAAAGAAAAAATAGATGATGGAGATATCGCAGGCTATGTTATCTCTAAAAGAGGTTTTAAGAAAAAAGAGTTCTTAAATCCTTCCTTAGATGATATCCCATCTTTTAAGTATATGTATGATAGTAGTAATGCTGCAAAAAGTATTGTAAATGCTATAAAAAGTAAAAAAAGAATTGTAATACATGGAGACTTTGATGCTGATGGTATATGTGCTGTAAGTATTCTGTGGGAGTTTCTTTATAAAGAGGTAAGTAGGGAACTTGGTATTGATGTTAATGTTCTTCCATATATTCCAAGCAGGGTTGAGCAAGGATATGGTTTAACAGAGTCTTCACTAAATGATGTAATAGAGCTTGGTGCAGATTTAGTTATTACTGTTGACTGTGGTGTAAGAGATAGGGAGTTAATAAAGAAATATAAAAAAGAGAAAGGATTAGAATTTGTAATAACTGATCATCATCAGCCATCTGCAGATTTAGAAAATTCACTAGAGTATCCTTTAGTTCATCCTATGTATCCTCAACATGAATATCCATTTAAGAATGTCTGTGGAGCATATGTAGCATTTCTTCTTGTTCAAGCTATTAAGCATGAGCTTAAAATGGATGAGAATATATCTGTTGATACAAGGGGTCTGGATCTTGTAGCTCTTGCTACTGTTACTGACTTAATGCCTCTTGTTGAGGTAAATAGAACTGTTGTTAAGTATGGAATTGAACAGATTAAAGAAGGTAAAAGAGTTGGTTTAAATGAGTTAATTAAAGTATCAGGTTTAAATTTAAGTGATATTGATAGTTATCATTTAGGATATATTTTAGGTCCAAGGATTAATGCTGCAGGAAGAATTGGCTCCCCTATTGATGCTGTGAAGCTTTTAGTTAGTGAAAATGCTCAAGTATGCAATAGTATTGCAGATATTCTAAATGAAACAAATTTTGAAAGACAGTATATGACAGAGACAGGGTTTAATGAGGCAATTAATATGATTGGAGAAAGTACTAATGAAAAAATTCTTTTTGTTGCAAATGAGGAGTGGCATGAAGGTATTGTCGGCCTTATTGCAGGTAAGCTTAATGAGAAATATCACAGACCAACTCTTGTTGGTAAAAGAAATGATGAGGGAATTAAAGGCTCTGCAAGAAGTATCCCTGGGTTTAATATAACAGAAGCACTTTCTAAGTGTGAGAAGTTTTTAGATAGATATGGCGGCCATGAGCTTGCAGCAGGATTTACTATTAAGCAGGGAAAAGAAAAGGAGTTTAGTGAGTGTATAAAAAGAGTAGCAGAGAAGGTAATTACTGATGATATGCTTGTTAGAAACTTAAATATTGATTTGTTACTTGGAAGTGAAAGTATTAATAGGGAATTAATAAATGAGCTTGATAAATTAAAACCATTTGGATATGGAAATAGTAAACCATTAATTGCATTAACTAATCTGATTGTTTTAAAGAAAAGTATAATGGGAAAGCTTGGCAATCATATGAAGCTTGTATGTAAGGGAGATGGTATAGATTTAATAACTCTTGTATTTTTTAATTGTAATGGGGACAGTGAGGAGATAAATGTAAATGATAGTATAGATGTAGTAGGTGATGTTGGAATAAACTCTTGGAATGGTCATGAAGAGGTTCAATTTCTTGTTAAAGAGTGGAGATTTTCTTCTTAACTATTTAGCTTTGTTTAATAGTTTCCCTAACCTGTTAGGTGTATTGGGAAGATATGTTGTTTCAAGAATACTATTGTAATTAAGAAGTTTCATTAAGAATCTCTCTGTTCCTAATGCAAAACCTCCATGTGGAGGACATCCATACTCAAAGTATTCAAAATAGTCTGCAAGAGAATCAAGTGATATACCTCTTTCCTTTGCATTCTCTTTTAGATTTTCAAGCCTATGTTCTCTTTGAGCACCTGTTGTTATTTCAATACCTTTCCAAAACAAATCAAAACCTAAGGCAAATTCTGGTCTATTAGGATCTTTCATATGATAAAAGGCTCTGTTTTTATGAGGATAGTCATAGACAAATGCAAACTCCTGCCCTGTATCTCTTTCAATTATCTGTGATATTGCTCTTTCCTCTTCAGGTGAGAAATCTCCTTCTTCTTTGCTTGGAATACCTTCCTTTGCAAGTTTTTCTTTAATTTCCTTTACTGAGATATATGCGAAATCTCCTTGTGGGACCTTAATATCAATATCAAATATCCTTTTTATTTCTTCTCCCAATGTTTCTTTTATGCTTTTAAGAGTGTATTTAATCATTTCCTGCTCAAACTGACATACTTCTTTGTATGAATCAATATATCCGATTTCTACATCAAAACTTGTATACTCTGTCAAATGTCTTGTTGTAAATGATTTTTCTGCTCTAAATACAGGACCCATATTAAATACTCTATCCAAATCTGCTGCTATTCCCATCTGTTTATGAAATTGAGGTGACTGTGCAAGGTATGCCTTTCTATCAAAGTACTTTACTTCAAAGACATTAGCACCTCCTTCACTTGCTGCACTTATTATTCTAGGAGCCTGTATTTCAATAAAGTGATTATTTAAGCAGAACTCTCTTAATGCTTTTCCCATCTGAGTAGCAACTCTCATCATTAAGTTGTTTCTTTCAGAGCGCAGATCTATCCATCTGTAATCAAGTCTTTTATCTAAGTTTGATATATTCTTAGAATATGGCTGTTCAATTACAATAGGAAGTGGGGTTTGTGAGAGTGAATCTACCTTTATCTCCTTTATCTCAACCTCATATCCAGCTGCAACCTGTTTTGCTTCCTTAACATCACCAGTAATATCAACTACTGATTCATTAGTTAGTCCTTTAACTGTTTTAAGGATATTATTATTTTCATTTTGTATAGCAACACTCTGCACCTTTCCTGTTATATCCCTCACCACTAAAAATGCTATTTTTCCTTGATCTCTGATAGTATCAACTCTTCCTCTTATCCTTACACTTTTTCCTATTAAATCTTTTAGCTGTGATATATATGTTCTTTCCATCTTTTTTTCTGTTATATTACTTTGCTATTATATATTACATTCCATACAAAAAACAAAATATTTGTTTTAAGGGTATTTAGCTGGTAATATCAATACTGTTAATGGAAGAAAAAGTTTCTGATAGCACAAAAAACAATAAACCTCTACCTGATGAAAGATATGATATTAAGCTTTACAAGCAGGCAGTTAAAGCTTCAAAAGAGGCTAAGAGAATTGCAGAAAAAGAAAGAAGAAAGAAAAGAGTAGAAAGGACTTTTTTAGGTATTATTCTTTTTATTGTTCTTTGCTTTGGTATATATCTGATAAGTAAAATTTTTGTTCCCAAGCCAGAGTATATTGAAGCTTATGAATACCCATTGAGTTTAAGTTATGAGCCAATACAGGAGGAGATTCATCCGCATACAAGTTTAAATTTAGATGTTGAGCTCTCTGCTCAAAGTGCAATTGCTTTTAACCCTGTTGATGGGAATATCCTGTATGAAAAGGACTCTTCAAAGAGAGTGGATATTGCAAGTTTAACAAAGTTAATGTCTGTGGTTGTTGCTTTAGACACTTTTGATTTAGATGAGAGTATTACTGTAAGTACTGATAATATTCCACAGGATTTAGATTGGAAGTTAGGTTTAAAAGATGGTGATGTTATTACTGTTGAGAATATTTTAAAAGCTATGCTTATTAGTTCTTACAATGATGCTGCTTATGTACTTGCAAATGCATATCCATATGGCGGATATGAGGGGTTTATAAAGGGAATGAATAGAATGGCTAAGGTGTTGAGAATGTACTCTTCTAATTTTAGTAATCCAGCAGGTATAGATGATCCGCTAAATTATTCTACTGCACATGATGTTGCTATTCTTTCCTCTGTTGTAAGAAAGTATCCGCAGGTTTTAGATATTGTTAATATGGGTAAAGACACTATTAACTGGAGTAGCTCTGACGGGCTTGTAAGTAAGGAGATTATGACTACTAATCAGTTGTATGGAACAAATAAATACATGAGGGGGCTTAAAACAGGTATTACTGATCTTGCAGGTCAATGTTTTGTTGGATATTTTGTATATCCAAGTGGAAATGAACTTATAACGGTAATTATTAATTCTCAGGACAGATTCGGTGAGACTGTACTAATTGAAAAATATGCAAGGGAAAAGTTAAAATAGCCCAAAGCCAGTATTATCTTGTACAGGGGCAGGTTTTAGCTCAATTTTATCTGTAACAATATCATAATTAATAGCAGGGTAATAGATTACAAACTCTGCCCTTGTTCCATCGGCGAGCTCTGCCTCACCTGTAAAGAAGTATACAGGCTGAAGGAAATGCTGCACAATTGAGCCTTCATAGTATGTTATTGCTATCTTTGTTATAAGGAACTTCTTTACTTCTTGTGGTGTATATTGAGCTACTTCATCTCCATTCTTATCTAAGGATACAAGACTGCCTTCTCCATTTTTTATTTTCTCTTCGGCAACTGCAGCACTAATTAAAGGGTATGTCCCACAGCTTTCAGGTTCTATCTTCCATGATTTATAATCAATTTGATATATATTTTTTAGCTTCTTAAAATCTTTGCTTTCTGGTCCTACATACACTGACACATTTGATTTGTTAGGATTTTGGTGTGTTAAGAGTGTTTTAAAATTATATACTTCCACAGTTTTATCATTTATTGTCATCTTATCAACAGTTGCAGCCATATTTCTTTTCTCAAGAGAAGCTATCATTCTATCTGCCCCCACTATATTGCTTGGGATTGAAATTAAGGAAAATGCCTTATGAAAATCTACTCTTATTAATTCTGCATTAAGTAAAGAATCTGCTTCTGTATATGAGCCATCATCATTTATATTTATTAGATATGTAAGTGGAGATGCATCGTTAAATTCACTTGAGTAGATACCAAGCTCTGATAAAGCACTTTTAGCTAATCTTTTTGCTTCTTCTTCACTTGGTAGATCTGCTGCTGCTCTTGCTGACCTTATCTTTGATATATTTGTAGTTAATGTAAAGTTTAAATCCTCAACTGTTATTCTAACTGCTCTTTGTGTTTCAAAATCCTGCCATATATATTCTTTAGTTCCTAAAGTTCTTATCTCTTCTGCTTTAAATCCCATTTTTGCTGCAAGTACCTTTGCTAAAGATTGTGCATTTATCTTTTCTCCTAAGTCTGTGTATCTATACACATTTACAATATCAGGAAGATTATCATCAAGTACTCCTGTTTCAGTTTGAATAGAGTACTGAGGAGTAGAGTTTGGAGATATTTCATAGGAGGGTATTGTTAATGCATGCTTTAAAAAGTCATCAGCTTTCTGTGTACATGCACAGTTAGGAGTTAAGTATTGTGGAGGGAGTTCTACATTCCCTGGGTTGTAAACAATAATAACTATTAGGAAGATAAAAGCAAAGAGACCAATTGCTATTACCCCTAATCTTTTACTCCAAAATGCTGCCTCTGTTAGTGTCATGGTATAATGATAACAATGTATATTAGATATATCAATATATTAAATTATATAATAATTTCTAGATGAGAACAGAAGAAGAAAACAGAGAGATAGCACAGTTACTTTTTCCAGAGGTAGGGGAGAGTGTTGAGGATATATTTAAGAGATATCCTAGAAGGAAGTTAAAGGATTCTCAACTTGTTGTAAGATTTGCTCCAAGTCCTACTGGTTTTTTGCATGTAGGCTCTGTATATACATCATTAATAAATCGTAAGCTTGCTGACCAAACAGATGGTATCTGTATACTTAGGATAGAAGATACTGATAAAAAGAGAGAGATAGAAGGAGGTATTGACCTTATCATTAACGGTTTAGAGAGGTTTGGTATTAAATTCGATGAAAGTGTTAAGAAAGGAGAGTATGGTCCATATATTCAAAGTGAAAGAAAAGAGATATACAAAGTATTTGCAAAGAATATGATTGCAAGAGGTTGTGCATATCCCTGTTTTGCTTCTGAGGAGGAGCTAGAGGAGATTAGAAAGAAACAGAGTGAAAGTGGTGTACGAACAGGTTATTATGGTAAATGGGCACTATGGAGAGATGCAAAAGTTGAGGATGTAAAGAGGGCATTAAATGAGGGAAAAAGATTTGTAGTAAGGTTGTATTCAACTGGGAACTTTAATAACAAATTTACATTTAATGATTTAATAAAAGGCAATTGTACATTTTCAGAGAATGATATGGATATTGTTTTACTAAAATCAGATGGTCTTCCTACATATCATTTTGCACATCCAATTGATGATACTTTAATGGGTATTAATCTCGTTATTAGAACATATGAGTGGTTTCCTTCTGTTCCCCTTCATTTAGAAATCTTTGATAAGCTCGGGTTTAAAAGAATAAATTATGCACATCCTGCACCTTTGATGAAAATGGATAAAGGAAACAAAAGAAAGTTGAGTAAGAGAAAAGATCCTGAAGCGGATGCATCTTTCTTTCTACATCAGGGGTATCCTCAAGTAGGAATGCTTGAGTATTTTTTAAGTATTATGAACTCTAATTTTGAAGATTGGAGAATTCAAAATCCTTCATTACCATATACAGATTTTGAGCTTAAACTTGAGAAATTTAATAAAGCAGGAGCACTTTTTGATATGGTTAAATTAAGTGATGTATGTAAAGAGTATATTTCAAGATTAAGTGCAGAACAGGTTTACAATTTTGTACTTGAATGGGCTAAAGAGTTTGATATGGATATATATAACAGAATGATTAATAACAAGGGATATTGTATTAGTATTTTTAATATTGAAAGAGAAGGGGATAAAAAGAGGAAGGATATGTCTAAATGGAGTGATGTAAAAGAGCAGTTTAAGATATTTTTTGATGATATGTTTAATGATATGAAAAAAGATGTTTTAGATATGGATAGAGGGTTGCAAATAAATATTCTTAAGGAGTTTTTAGCAACATATTACTATGGTGATAGTTCTACTGAGTGGTTCGACAAGATAAAGAGAATTGCTCAGGATAATGGTTTTGCTATTGATTACAAAGAGTATGAGAAAGAGCCATCGAAATACAAAGGGAAAGTAGGAGATGTTGCTGGGGTAATAAGGGTTGCAGTTACTGGGAGAAAGCAGAGTCCAGATCTTTATCAGGTTATGCAGGTTATGGGAGATAGTAGGGTTAGGGATAGAATAGAGAAATATATAAATAATCTACAAGGATAGTGTATAATTATGTGTGTATTGCCAGATCGTCTAATGGTAGGACAGCGGTCTCTGGAACCGCCAATTCTAGTTCGAATCTAGGTCTGGCAATTTATAACTGTTTTCTTAGTGTAAGTAATAAGCTTTGTATTTTCTGTATTGCACTATTGATTATTTGATTTTCGTATATAGGTGGTCCTACTTGGTCTAATATTCTTTCTATTTCATCTTCAGAGAGCAAGATATTTATAGTATCTTCATTGTTATCTTTTGCACTACTGAGTTTTACTTCAAGCTGTGTACCTTGTAATGATTTTGTATTTAATACAGATAGGAGATTGTTAAGTTCTTCTTTTGTTAATGTAATACTACCTCTTTGCATTATTCTTCATATGTACTATATACAAGATTCTGTCTACTATCTATCATTAATGATCCAAATGGTCCATAAAAAGTCATTGTAATTTTTTCTTCTCCATCTTCATTAACATCTTTCTTTACATTATATATAATGGAATCATTGGGGATTTCCTCCTTATATCCGAAGAATTTAACCATATGCTTAATTACTTCTTCGATACCTACATTTTCTCTTTTTACACCTGTTTTTAATTGGTCTTTTTTAATTATTGCACCTTTTAGACCTGTAATACCATCTTCATTCTCGATGGTATATATGTTATATGTATTTTTTGTCATACCTTCCTTTATATCCATTGAATAAACGAGAGAGGATTTTTCTGTTTCGGTTTGAATGCATTCTGCTTCCATAGCCTGTAATTATATACTAAAGTGAAATTTTTTAAAGATAATGTTTAATTATCTTCTTCTGGGGTTTTAGGAATAATATTTCCATCTTTATCATACTGAGTTCCATCCTGTGTTACTTTTACAAGCTTCCCATCTACTGTTTTCCTGATTTTAATGTTTCCTTCTTCATCAGTAACTTCGGAAACTTTTCCTCCTAACTCTTTTATTGTTGCTTCCACAACTCCACCTGGCTGGATATTAGCACCCAATTCATTTAGTTCCTCAATATGTTGTTCTGCTTCATTGTTAGTTGTTTCTGTAGGTTCATTCATATTTATAATTTCTTAAATTATCTATTAATGATATCAAAATTTTTGTATATTGTATATCTAAAATTGTTCTTCAAGATACTTAAGTTTATCTTCAATAGTTAATATTCCACTCTCCCAAAACTCTTTTTGTGAAATATCTATCCCTATATCCTCAAATATCTCTTTTGGAGATTTACTATCTCCTGCCTTAAAGAAATCTTTTACATACCTAATGTTTTGTTTATCCTCTCTTACAATATTTTGAAGATATTTAGATATTAAAAGACCAGTTGCATAAGAGTAGGTATAAAAGGGATTACGAATATGAGACCAATAAAGCCAACCAGTATTCATATGCTTATCTTTTAATACAGAACTACCAAGATATTTAGACATTTCATCAGAAAAGATGTTAGATATCTCATCAATTGATAAAAAGCCTTTTTGTTTAAATTCTGTATGAAGTCGCAGTTCAAAGTTATAACATGCAATTTGTCTAAATATTGAGGATATATCATCTTCCAAAGATTTAAGAAGAAGTATATCGCTATCGTTTTTATTAAGCTTTTCAGATATCTCTTTTAATACAAAATCTTCAAAGAAAGTTGATGCAGTTTCAGCACATGCAGTAGAATATCCTTGATTTAAATAGTTCTGAGAATTTGAATATTCTGTATGTATTCCATGTCCGCTCTCATGAGCTATTGTTAGTACATCTTCAAGCTTACTGTTATGATTTAAAAGTATATATGTAGGATATTTGCTTCCAACACTAATACAAAATGCCCCTCCCTGTTTTCCTTTCTGTGGATATACATCATATCTTCCTTGTGATATGTATACATCTAATATTTTAGAGAACTCTGGATCTAGTTTCTCAAATACACTTTTTACAATATTAAAGGATTCTTCAAATGGATATTCTTTATCAACCTCTCCTAAATTTACATTCCTTTCATAATATGCAAGAGTATTTTGTTTTAATAGTTTGGCTTTTAATTTGTAATATCTTTGAGATATGTCAAAATGGCTTGTAACACTCTCTCTTAATGTATCAATCACTTCAGACTGAATATCATCACTTAAAAGCCTTGGGAGATCAACTCTTTTAATATTTCTGTATTCATCCGAGTTTCTTTTATCCTCAAGTATAGAATTGATTTCAAACTCTGCAATTTCTAAATATCTACTATTTACTTTGTAGAAGTTTTCTGCAGCAAAATCTCTTACTTCTTTGTCATTACTATTAATATATTTACTTACTTCGTTGTATGTAACTTTTTTCTTTTTTCCTTTTTCATCAACTACATTTATCATTTGTTTTGAAAGAAGCTGAGAGGTCATATCAACCCAGTTGCTGTATGAGGTTTTTGATTTTAGATTAAATACTCTTTCTTCTTTATCACTAAGCAGGTATACAGCTGTATTAAAGCAGCTTTGAAGAAAATGTTTGTATTTTGTTAAGTATTTAGAATTAAGAAAAATAGCTTGTTTGTTTTTAGGCAATTTAGAGATGTTAAGGATAAAGAATTGAATACTGTTTTCAAGTTGTACACATGTAGTGTATAGCTGATTTTCTTTTGCTTTAAGTAATGGGTCTTCTTGGTTTAGTGAACGAGAGAGTGCAATGTAGTATGTAGGCTTTTTGCATATTCCTGTATCTTCCATTAGTTTTTCATATTCTTGAAGAGCTAATGACAGAGTATATGGATCTTTAAGATATTCTTTGTTTTTTGACCATTTGTTTACAAAGTTATTAACTTCCTTTTTGCTTTTTTGTATATCTTTTTCAATTTGTGGGTCCTGTATATCTTTGTAAAGAAGTTGTAAATTCCAGTTTTTCATCTTTTGATTATACTATATCTCTTAGAAAAGGAGTTTTTTCTTACTTTTTCCTCTCACATTTTTTTGTAATTGCTGGTAAAATATACAAGTTTAATATTTTGATTAAAGAACATGGAGGATATAACTATTAAGAGTGATTCTACAATTCCTAATCTTGTGCAAAATGAAGAGAAGATTTTAAAGTTTTGGGAAGAGAAGAATATTTTAGAGAAAAGTATACATCAGAGAGATGGAAGTAAATCATTTACATTCTATGATGGACCTATTACTGCTAATAATATGCCTCATTACGGCCATGTACTTACTATGGTCATTAAAGATGTGGTGCCAAGGTATAAAACGATGAAGGGTTTTAAAGTTGAAAGAAGCTTAGGATGGGATTGTCAGGGTATACCTGTTGAGTATGAAGTCGAAAAGCAGCTTGGGTTTGAACAAAAGAGAGATATTGAGAAGTTTGGAGTAGAAAAATTTAATCAGTTGTGTAGAGAGTCTGTTAAAAAGTATCAGGGTGCAATTATGGAGTTAACAAAGAGAATGGGGAGATGGGTAAACAGTGATGAGGAGTATGCAACAATGGATTCTAAATATATTGAAAGTATATGGTGGTCATTAAAAGAGCTGTATGAAAAGGGATTATTATATGAAGGGTATAAGGTTGTACCATACTCTACAAGAGCAGGTACAACACTATCTAACTCAGAAGTTGCACTGGGGGGATATGAAACAATTGTAGACCCTGCTGTTGTTGTTAAGCTGAAATTGGTAGATAGCGATTCATATCTTTTAATTTGGACTACTACTCCATGGACACTTCCAGGGAATCTTTTAGTTGCTGTTGGAAAGGATTTTGATTATGTTGAGGTTGAGTATAAAGGGGAGAGGTATATAGTTGGGGAGAAATTAGCTAAAAATATTTTCAAAGATGATTATATTGTGCTTCGAAAATTTAAAGGAAGTGAGCTTATTGGAAAAGAATATGAACCTTTGTATCCGTATTACAAGAATAAAAGAGATGAGGGTGCATTTAGAGTTGTTCATGCAGAGCATGTAACATTAGATGAGGGTACTGGACTTGTTCATCAGGCACCGTATGGTGAAGAAGACTTTGTACTTATGAGTGATATGGGTATTGGTATGTTTGATTATCTTGATGATCAAGGGAATATGAAAGATGAAATTACACAGTTTGCAGGTATGTTTTACAAAAAGGCAAATAAATATATTATGCAGGACTTGCAGGAGAGGGGTTTGCTTTTTGATTCTTATGATTATGAGCATCAAATGCCTATGTGCTGGAGAACTCATACTCCTTTGATTTATAAACCTATTAAAAGTTGGTACATTAGGGTTACAGAAATTAAGGAGTTACTTGTTTCTGAAAATGAGAAAACAAATTGGATACCTAAACATTTTAAGGAGGGAAGATTTGGGAATTGGCTTGCTGACGCAAGGGATTGGGCTTTAAGCAGGAACAGATATTGGGGGACACCTTTGCCTGTTTGGATTTGTGATAAATGTGGAAAGAAGGATGTAATTGGTTCATTTGGTGAGCTTAAACAGAAAAGTGGTGTAGAAATTACTGATCCTCATAAACCTTTTGTTGATGAAATTGCATATAAATGTGAGTGCGGGGGACAAATGAGAAGGGTTAATGATGTTATTGATGTATGGTATGATTCAGGTTCTATGCCTTTTGCAAGGTTTCATTATCCTTTTGAGAATGAAGAGAAGTTTAAGGAAAAGTTTCCCGCTGAGTTTATTGGAGAAGGTGTTGATCAAACAAGAGGATGGTTTTATACCCTTCATGTTTTAGGCTGTGCACTGTTTGGAAGCAGAGCATTTAATAATGTTATTGTTAATGGAATGGCACTTGCTCCTGATGGAACAAAGATGTCAAAGAGTAAAAGAAATTATCCAGAGGTAGATAGTGTAATTAATTCAATGGGAGCAGATGCATTAAGACTTTACTTTTTAAGCTCCCCCATTGTTCATGGTCAAGATGTAATATTCAATGACTCATTTGTAAAAGAGATAATTTCTACTGTTATTCTTCCATATTATAACTGTGTTAAGTATTTCTTAAGTTATAAAGAGCAGTTTAAGTGGAAAGAGATTGAAAGTTTTGAACCAGAGCATGTAATGGACAGATGGATATTTGCAATGTTAAACAAAACAATCAAGGATGTTACAAGATATATGGATAAGTATAACCTGCAGGGTGCAGTAAAAAGTATATTTGATTTAATAGATGTTCTTTCTAAATGGTATATAAGGAGGGGAAGAGAGAGATTTGTTAATGGAGATAAACAAGCATTAAATACTTTATACATTGTTTTAGTTCAAACTTCTAAACTGCTTGCACCGTTTGCTCCTTTTATATCAGAGTCAGGGTATCTTTCTTTGGTTACTGATAAAAAAGAATCTGTTCATTTAGAGGATTACCCTGTTGTAGAAAATAAATATATAGATAGTAAGCTCTTGGAGAGTATGAGTGTGGTTAGAGAGATATGTTCACTAGGATTAAATATTCGTGATGAGTATAGAATTAAATTAAGACAGCCTTTGTCCCAAGCATATGTTTCTATAAAGGATAAAGAGATGCAGGAGATAATTAAAGGAGAGTTGAATATTAAAGAGGTTATATTTTCTAATCAAGAGGTAAGTGGTGATAATATAAAATCAATGAGAAGCGGAGATAATTTTGTAAGCTTGGATATAAATGTAAGTGAAGAACTTTTAAAAGAGGGTATGTTAAATGAAATATTAAGAGCTCTTCAAGTTGCAAGAAAAGAGAAAGGGTGCAGAGTAGGTCAGTTTGTTGATATTGAGTATACAGCTGATAGCAAAGAGATTCTTTCTGTTATACAAGAAAATAGAGAGAAAATCATGAAAGAAATACACATAACAAGCATGAGTGAGAACAAGAATATTCAAGATGGTAAACTCATTAAGATTGGAGATGGTAACTTATCTATTGTAATACTTTGATTGAGTTATATCAGCTTTTATGCCAGTAACTTTTTCAAAGGTTTTAGCAGCTGTTTCAAACTTTGTTCCTGATGATACAGCAAGTTCACCTACAATATCTCCAATAGCTCTATTTAGTTCATTTTCTATTGATACTGGGATTAATCTACCATCTTTTTCTCTTATCTTTTTTACAAAATTACAATACTGAATTGTTTCTATTGCAGATTCGATAGTTGCTTGATCTGCAAGCTTCTTAAAAATTTCAATTAATTTGTTAAAATCCTTTGTTTTTGGATCTTTACTTGGTGTTTTTTTAAGAACAGAAATCTTCTCCTTTATTTTTTCAGGGGGTTCTACCTCCCTTATATTTAAGTTATTAACATTATCTAGTGGGGTTGAGATAGAAATAGGAGAGTTAATAAACTCAAATTCATAATACATTTTCTTTTGTCCACTAAACTCTATCTCTTTTTGATCTTTTATCCAACCAGCACCATGTGAAGGATAAAACACTTTTGAACCAACCTTGAAATTCATAATTGCTTTGTATGAGAATTAAACATTTAATTATATCATCTTTTGGTATACAATTATAGCTATGAAAATAACTGTAATAGGTGGAGGAACAGGTTCTACAACTGTACTGGAAGGGTTAAAAAAGAAAAAAGACCTTGATCTTAATGTTATCGTTGGAATGATGGATGATGGAGGAAGCAATGCTGTTGTAAGAGATGAATTCGGATTACTGCCTCTTAGTGATTTAAGAAAGTCCATAATTGCATTATCACAAGAAAATGAGAATCAGATGCTTAGGAATCTTTTTACATACAGATTTTCTCAAGGGAATGGGCTTAAAGGTCATACATTAGGGAATCTTTTAATGATAGCTATGACAGAAATAACGGGTTCTGAAGTAGAAGCAATAGAGATGTTTAAATATTTTTTCTCTGTAACAGGGAATATTATTCCAGTTACCCTTGATAAGGTGCATCTTGTTGCGGAGTATGATGATGGTTCAAAGGTTGTGGGTGAGCATTTAATTGATGAGCCGGAAGATGATAAAAAGATAGTAAAGTTTTACTTTGATAAAAAGGCACAAGCTTATCAAGGAGCAATTGATACAATAATGTCTTCAGATTATATAATTATTGGACCAGGTGATTTATATACAACTACACTTCCGAATATTATTGTAGAAGGTATTTCTCAAGCATTACAAGAAACAAAAGCAAAACTTATTTTCATTTCCAATCTTATGTCAAAAAAAGGACAGACAAGAGGTCTAACACTTGAAAGCATGCTGTCATTAGTTGAGGGGTATATAGGGAGAAAGTTTGATTATGTACTTGTAAATAATGGGAGAATACCAGAAAAAGCATATCAAAGATATATTGAACAAGGGGAACATATATTTAAAGATGATCTTAAAGAGAATGGAAGAGAGGTTATAAGGACAGATCTTGTTGCAAACTCTGTTATAAAGAAAGATAAGGGGGATACTCTTGACAGAAGTTTAGTAAGGCATGATCCTGATAAAGTAGCAAATGAACTTTACAAAATTTTTAGAAAAGGATGGAAATCAAAACTATTCTCTTTTCTGTCCATGTATCGTTAAAAGTTTATCATTAGGAATGTTCTTTATAGCTTTCCCTTCGAGTGATATTTGTATATCAAAATATGGCTTCAATATCTGTAATATTCTTTTTAGTTTTCCTTTAGCTATTGGGTGATATTCTACTGTAATATTCTTTACTTTATTTAATATTTCTTTATGACTTTTTAATATTGTTTCTTCACTTCCTTCTGTATCTATTTTTAGCATATCTATTACTGGCATATTTTTTACATAGTTATCTAACCTTGTACATTGTATTTGTATAGCCTTCGTTTTTTCCTTACCTGTCCAGCTGTGTTCAAGCAAACTTGAATTAGACTGCCAGTTTTCTTTACTGTCATCAATGTAGAAAGAAGATATTCCTTCTTGGGATGAAACTGCTTTGTTAATTAGGGAAATACCTTCTAATTGATTTATTTGTATGTTTTGCTTTAATGTTTCAAATGATATTGGGTTAGGTTCAAAAGCAAGAATAGTTGAGTCTTCATAAAGTTGTTTAAAGTAAAGAACAGAGATCCCAATATGTGCCCCTATATCAATAATAAAGGGAGATGGGTTTGTAGTTTTAAAATAATATATATTTTGTCCCCATACCTCCCTTTTTATAGTATGATACTCCTGCTTATTGTGGTAAATAAGATTAAATCTACCAAGCTTTGTTAAATTCATATAGGTTAGTATACTTTAATCACCAATTTCTTTCATTAAACTAGATACCTTTCTAGCCCATGAATCAGATGATGGAGGACAGTAATATTTTGATATCTCCTTGGGTGTATCTAAACCTTTGGAGTAATATCCCTTTGAGAGACCTTCAGTAACACTCCATATACCATCTTCCCAGCTTTTAAATCCGCTTTTACCCCATCCCCAAGCATTGTATTTTCTAAATGTTTTTACACCTCCTCCTGATTCTACAACAGATATTGCTGCTACTAATCTATAATCAATATTCCAGTAATCAGCAGCAAGTACAAACTCTTGAGCATAATCTGCTAATGGTGAGTTTCTTTTTCTTAAGAATGTCTCAATATTTTTAACTCTTTGTGAATCCTTAATACTTTCAGGTTTAATATCTATCTCTGTATTTGAAACAGCTTCTTGTGCATATGCAGGCTGTATATATTCAGCTGTTAGTATATGATTTTTACCACTGTTTTGAATATTAAGTGGTTTTTCATATATTATATTCAGTACTCCTCCTATAACAAGAAATATTGTTATAGTAACGAATACATTTTTAGTGTTATATGTCATATTCTTTTTCATATTTTTTCTTTCTCTACTTCCCACAGCTTTGTAAAAATTAAATAAATAAGATATATTGATATTAATGTTGAAAATAAATGTAACTGAGGAAAGGAAAAAGAGAAGTAAGAAGAAAAGATTTCCTTTACTTCTCTTTATTATTATACCATTTTTGTCATTTTTTATCTATATCCTTGTTAATTCTGGACTTTCAGTAAAGAATATTCCAGATTTATTCTTTTACACTCCACCTAAGGTAAAGTATGAGACTTTTAAGCTTTCTTTTGATGAAAGTATTCCCGAAGCTGTAGTAAATGCTGTTAAGTCATCTGTACAGAATTTGCAGTTTAATGGAACTCCTAGATTTGAATTTGTAGAGAATGGGGGGTATAGGGTGATATATACAGATGATTTAGATAGTGCAATGTATTTTAAACAGTATGCAGTAGTAGGGCATATATATTGGATAAAGGGAGATATTACACGAAGTGAGATAAAAGAGAGCAAGAAAGTATATATACCTTCTGATGGAGATAAAATACATAGAATATTTTTAACCCAGCTGTTAGGAGATGATGTGCAGATTGTTAGCTCTGATGATTTAGCTTCTGATTTATTAAAGAGTGAGGAGTATGTTGGTATTGTACCAATTGAGGATTTAAATAAATGGATGAAAGTATTACAGTTGGATAATAAATATTGTTTAGAGGATAGTAGTGGTTGTTTATATATAGGGTATAAATTGGAAGATAGAAAGAATAGCGATTTTGTAGGTAGTATTATTGGTAGAAATATGGAAATAGAGTATGGAAAAAGTATGAGTGTAGATAAAAATGGTATTGCGAAGATTAATATGAGTGGTGTTGTTGCAATGTCTCGTGGTTTAGCACAAAAGATTGATAGCTCAGGAGATTTTGCATATCCTGCAAGAAAGTTAGGGAGCTTTTTAGCAGATGCAGATTTAACTCATGTATCAAATGAAGTTTCTTTTGTAAAAGGGTGTACTGGATATACAGGAATGGTTTTTTGTTCTAAGCCTGAATATATTGAAACACTTAAGGCAAGTGGTGTTGATATTATTGAACTAACTGGGAATCATAACAATGATTATGGAGCAAAGAATAATAAAAGTAGTATCGAGAAATATATAGAGCTTGGATGGGATTACTTTGGAGGAGGATTAAATAGTGAGGATGCAAGTAAGGTTCTCTATAAAGAGGTGAAAGAAAACCTTATAGCATTTATGGGGTATAACTGGTATAACACTCTTTATTCTACAAATGCTCTTGCAGGTAGCTCTTCTGCTGGAGCAAATTCTTACTCTGTAGAAAAGCTAACAAAAGATATTAGAGAAGCAAAGGATAAAGGTGCACTAGCTATTGTTACATTTCAGTTTCAGGAGTGCTACTCATATCCTCCTTCGGATGTCATATATCCTATATGTTATAAGCCACTTAGTAATCCTGATCAAAAAAAAGTATTTAGACAAGCAATTGATTTAGGAGCAGATATTGTAATTGGTACACAGGCTCATCAGCCTCAAACTTATGAGGTGTATGGTGATGGTCTAATCTTTTATGGTTTAGGGAACTTGTACTTTGATCAAGATGAATGGATAGGTACTAGGCAGGGGTTAATTCTCTCTCTTTATGTGAAAGATAATGACCTAGTACAGGTTAAGATTACTCCAATAATTGTTGATTCTACACTAATTCCTCATGTTGCTGATAAGGCTGATAGTAAATTGTTGCTAAATTTGTTGAAGAGTGCTAGAACTTTCTGATATATTAGAAGTGAAGATAAATTTTTTCTAATTTAAAGGTGGATAATATAAATAATAACAATAATATGGCAGGTAACAGCCAGAGTGATGTAGATACATATAATTCAATTCAGCCTTCTTCTCAATTGATGGACAATAATGTTAGTAATATGAATTCAACTCCAGCTTCTGATGATAATGTAAAAACAGAAAGTACAGATTCTAGTTTAATTGAGAATCTCGCAGGTGCACCTTCTGTTGTAGAAAGTAATGCACCAGTAGAGCAGTTTCCTCAGCAAGAGCCTAGTGACACATTATTAAATGGGACTTCAATTTCTGATGGTAGAGTAGGAACTGCAGATGTAACTCCTAATTTAGCAGAGAATCTTGCAGGTACATCTCCTGTTGTAGAAAGTTATGCATCTGTTGAGCAGTTTCCTCAGCTAGAGTCTGCTAATACAGTATCTCCCGAGTTTGCTGGGATACCTTCTTTTGGGAGTATTCCTGTTATGGGAGAGCCAGTTACATCATCTCCTGTGTCTGAACAACCAGTAGGAACAGAGGCATCTATGTATACACCTTTGTCTTCGCCAGTTGCTTCTACTTCAGTATCGCAATCTAATTTCTCTCCTGTCACTTCCTCTGAACCTATTGCAGAAACACCATCTGCTCCTGCATTCAATGAGACAGAAATAGTTAATACATTAGGAAATGAAAAGAAAGAAAAGGAAAGCGGAAATGCAGTATTAATTATTTTAATAATTGTAATAGTTGCTCTCCTTATAGCAGTAGGATACTTTGCATATAAGGTGTTTTTTGCATAAAAGAGGTTACTTTGATTTCCAAAGTCCATGGATATTACAATACTCTCTCGCTGAGATTTCTGTGTATGATTCTGGTATCTCAAATTCTGCTTCAGGAAGCTGTCCCGGTTTTAAGTATTTAGTGTATATATTCTCATCAATTGATAATTGTATAAACTGAATATAGTGTGCTTCCTCCATAGGATGAGGTATACTTCCAACCTTTACCATAGCTTTATTTCCATTTATTTCAATTATTGGTACATGTTTCTCCTGACCCTGATCTTCTGTCTTTGCACTAAGCTCTGTCATATTTTGACCACAGCATACCAATGTTCCTGCTCCTTCCTCTAGCACTTCAATTATATTCCCACATATTTCACACTTATATATTTTCCCTTTCTTTCCCATTTTGTTAAACAAAACAAATTACTGTATGTATAGTATCATACCCAAAAATTGCAGTAAACAAAATTTTTTAATATCATATTTAATAACTTGTTTTGTTAATTGACTTGTCTGAAATACTTGCAGAAAGAAGTTATCTGCCTAAATATGAGAAGGCAGAGGAAATGCATGAGAATTGGCAATACCTTAAAGAAGAACTTTTGTCCCTTATAGATTATAAACTTTCAAGTAGTAATGCTATGTGGTATCAGGAAAAGTATATGTATGACAAATTTGTGATAGATGAGTTTACTCCACATTATTCTTCTGATATAAATAAATTGCCTAAAGGTATTGTTGCTGAGACGCTATTCTTGCAAGCAAGCAGATTAACACAAAGAGAATGTTTCCCTTGTCTTGGTCAAGAAGATGTAATGGGTGCTGATTTTAGAATCACATATGGAAAGCAGACGAGATTTTTTGATGTAACTGTTAATTTCTCTGAAAGAGGATTTAAAAAGAAAGTAAGAGAGGGAAGATTCCCATCCCTTTTTCTACCATGGAAAGAGGATGAAAGTAACAATGGGTATAAAAGGAGTTATGCTGAAAGATATCTAAGAACAGGGACTATTAATACAGAAGAGTATTTTACTAACATTATCTCTTCAAATTATAAAATACTTGATAGATTAAAAAGATTCTTTTGGAAAGGAGAAGTATCAGATGTTGATTTTGATTACAGCAGAGCAGGTATTCAATATATTAAAAGTCTTGAAGGAGTACTTAGACTTCTTAGAGGATGTGAAAGTTAATCCTGTACACCCATTTTTTGTTTAGCATATGCAGTTAAATTCTTTCTTTTTGCCCATATTCGTTCTGTTTCAGTAAGAAGTTTTTTTCTCAATCTTATACTCTTAGGTGTTATCTCTATTAACTCATCATCATTGATAAAAGAGAGAGCATATTCAATTGTAAGCGGGATTGTTTGTTTCAAGTTTACTTCAGTAAGCTCACTTCTTAGTATTCTTACATTAGTTTTATGTCTTGCTCTGCAGGGGTTTACTACTAAATCTTGTTCATGGTTGTTTATACCTATAATCATACCCTCATATACTGCTTCAGATGGACCTACAAAAAGCTGTCCTCTATCCTGTATTGTTGTTAATGCAAAACCAAGTGTAGTACCACTATCCTGAGAGATGATTACACCTTTTCTGAATAATGGTTTTGATGGTACATATTCTATATAATCTGATACAAAACTGTTAATTACAGCTGTTCCTTTAGTAGCATTCATTAATACTCTGTGCAAACCTATTAAATTTCTTGTAAGTATTTTGTATGTAAATCTTGTTTGATTATTCTCACTCTCT
>ERZ1026796.534-NODE-534-length-29982-cov-5.439424_pt1 | contig 29982 bp, 20 predicted proteins | sample MGYA00520874_ERZ1026796 | MGnify/ENA primary metagenome ERZ1026796 (study PRJEB33270, sample SAMEA104284474) | anaerobic digester metagenome | biome: Anaerobic digester microbiome; feature: mesophilic sludge digester; material: Anaerobic digester biomass | place...
GCCTGGTGCCATCGGGTGACCACCCCACCGACCACACCCCGCCGGTGTGGCCTTCGAGACGACCGAGTTCGGTGCGCTCGTTCGGGTCCCAGATCCGGATGGTCCCATCGTCGGACCCGGAAACCAGCCTGGTGCCATCGGGTGACCACCCCACCGACCACACCCGGTCGGTGTGGCCTTCGAGGCGGCCGAGTTCGGTGCCATCGTCGGGGTCCCAGATCCGGATGGTCCCATCGTCGGACCCGGAAACCAGCCGGGTGCCATCGGGTGACCACCCCGCCGACCACACCCCTCGCATCGAAGGGCCAACTATCGCCCATCGACCCTCGGAGGTAGGCTCTGTATGGGGGACGGGCAGTTGCGTCGAGCCAACCAGGTTCGGCGGATCGTCGCATCGACGAAAGTTGGTCACAGTAGCCGCGGTGTCCCGCCAGGTGGCCCCCGTCAGCCGGCAGTCCCACAGCTCGGTCGATGCCACCTGCGCCTCGTCCCAGCTGGAATTGCTGAGATCGACGTGGCGGAAGAAGCAACGAATCAGCGAAGCCCCACGGAAGTCGGTGCGCTTGGCCGATATTGCGCGGCGCGGCGTTCCCAGCTGGAGACCCTCCACTCGACCGCCTCGCAGATCCCAACCGTCCAAGGTCAGCGTGTGGGCACTGTCCGGAAACCGCTCGACCCACTTGGCGAGCACCTCTACCACGAGTTCGCTCACTCCAGGCCGGTAGGACGATCCGACGTGACGCAGAAGGACATCGGTCTTCTTCGTGTCGGACTGCTCCAGGAGCTCGACCAGGAACCCGAGGGTCTCGTCGGAGAGGTTCGGCGTGCTCCACGGTCCAAGGTTGGGGTCTCCGCCATCGGTCATGTCGCTGACTGTTCGGGCCAATCGGCGGGCGACGAAATATTCCAAGAGGGACGTGTGGGCGAACTCGAAGCGATCCGCCTCCTGACGCACGACCACGGTGGCGTTTCGCAGGTCCTCCGCCAGCACCTGTGGGTGCCGCTCCGCTTCGGGGAGCCGGGCCACCGCCCGAGCGAACCGCGAGTCGTCGTCGAGCCGACCCTCAAACCAGTCTTCGAGTTCGTCGGCGTCCATGGTGCGTTCAGAACGGGCCCACAGCTCGATCGCCAGCTCCTCCATCAGCCATGGCTTCAACCGCTCGGGAATCTTGTGCTTCTTCTTGTCGCGAAGGAGCCAGCTCTCGACCAAGCCGTCATAGAGATCGACCGCTCCCACAGAATGGCCGAGCAGCCGGAGCCGCTCGATGTCGGCGAGCTGAGCGGTGAGCATTCGAAGACTCACCGGCCGCTCCGCCAGTTCTCGCAGGTTGTGGATCTCACCCAATGATTGCCACGCCCGCTCCACCGTGGACGAGGTGGCTTCCACGATGTTGTTCTCAAAGAACCGCCGGATCTGCTCTTCTCCGAACGGAAGCAGTTGGATTGCCTCGTAATAGCGCTCACCCACCTGCTCGCGCCCACCCCCGAGAAGAAACGCCGACTGTTCGGCGAGCGACCGGAAGATGTGGGTTCGGCAACTCATGACCACCCGGCCGCAACGATCTCGCTGATCGGGGTCCAGCAACACCCGTGGGGGCAGGATGCGCCAGAGCTCGGCGATGAACCGTTGCCCACGCTCCTCGTCGAGGTGGTTGAGCACCTCGTCCAGCCCGTCGAAGAGGATCACCGCTCCGTGCTCTCGCACCAGCTCGACTATTTCTTCGGGCGTCGGCGGCCGAGTGCCGTCCGCTTCCCAGGCGCGCGAGACAACCTCCGCCAGAATCGTACGCAGGTCGGGATCGGCCCGCCCGGCCGGCCCGAGGCGCCGGAGATCCAGGTAGATGGGCACCCGGGCAGCGGCGCCCTGCCCGCGCTGTTCCAAGAGCCGGTGGGTGAGGAGCTGACAGGCGGTGGTCTTGCCCATGCCGTACTCGCCCAGCAGCATCAGGAACGGCCGGGCGCCGGAGTCCTCGCGCTGCGTCTCGGGCGATCCCGGATCGGGCTCCACGGAACTTGGGTTCTCGGCCCGGTCCCGACGGAGCCACTCCGCAGATACCAAGGGTCGCTGCAGCCATTCGTCCAGCATCGGCTGCACGTATCCGCCGTCAGTGGCTGCCCCCTCCTCGCCGCTGGCCTGCGGCGCCGATCGCTCCCCGAGGCGCTTCGGGCGCGCCATCTGAATCGCGACCCGCTCACCGGGGACGTGCCCGTCCGCCAATCCGATGTCCGGGTCGAGCGGGATCCCGGAGGCCAAGAGGCTGCCGACAGCAGTTCGATCCCCCGCACGAACTGCCTCGACGTCGTCGTCGGGACCCTCCGCCGGTTGAGCGCGATTGGGTCGGCCCAGATCGGCTGTCGCTTCGAAGGGCCGCTCACCCAGCGCCGGGCTGGGGTCGGCAGGGTCGTCCCGTGACGGATCCCGTAGCTCTCCGGCACTGAGGAGATGAACGACAGCGGCCCACACCTCTCGGACCAATTGAGCGCGACGTTCGGGACCGCGCCGTCGGACGAACGGGGTTCCCTCCGGCTTCACCACCGGAACCCCGAAGGTGTACTCCTCGGCTCGGTCCGAGAGGTCATCAAGCACCACGGGAAGCACGCTTCCGCTCGTCCACCAACCCCGATCAGCCTCAGCAATGGGGTACTCGCTGAGGTAGTCGGTGCTCAGGCCCACCACCACCACCTGTGCCGACTTGATGAGCGACGTGCGGGCCATCGTCTGACGTTCCGCCGCCGTCCGCGGCGGCCGGATGATGCGGCAGCGCAGATGGCGATCGACCCTGGCCAGCTTGTCCAGCTCCTCCAGAAGCTCCACGGCTCTCGCCTGTCCGGGAGCCAGGTCGACATACACCAGGTACTCGGGCTGTGAATCCTTGATCGACACCCCGCGAGCGCCGGCATCGATGGTCTCAGCCGGGACGGCTCCCTCCGAGTGTTTCGTGACGGCCTCCTTTGTGGTCTGCGCGCGGTCGAACGAGGGAGAGCTCACCCCCCACGCACGCGCGTGGCCCGCCCCGTCCAGCCACAGGGTGGTGTCACCCCCTGCCTTCTTCACCTGCTGCCCAAACTCACGCCGGAACTCCTTAAACGAGTCATCGGGATCGGGTGCACCCTCGAACACGGCCAACGCGGTGGCGGTGGGGAACCGGGGCCCGTCGTGGGCTTCGGCCTCCACTGCGTCGGCGAGCGCGGCGGCGCGGCGTTGGGTCTTGGCGCCGGTCAGCTGACCCAGGGCCGCCCGCAATGCGGCAACGGCATCAGCACGATTCAGCCTGGTGATGTCGTTCATGACGTCCTCCGTTGAGTGAGCGCATCGCGAAGGCCTTCGATCAGCCCCATGGCGAATCGTCGCCTGTTTCGGGGTCCGAGCTCGGTGAACCAGTGGTGGTGTTGGTTGGGTCGCTCACGCCAGCGGTACACCTGCTCGTCGTCGAAGCCGTGCATTCGAGCTCTGCCGAAGTCGACCGGTGCCAGCCCGGCGACGATCACGATCTTGGTCGGGTCGTCCCTGATGGGTTCCCACTCATGACGGCGGACGAACTCGCTGAGGAGCAGGTCGTTGCTGAGCAGGAAAATCCCAAAGTCGCAGCGTGCCACCGCAGCGGCGATCTGCTGTCGCCACTGGCCTTGGCCGATGGCGATCTGGTCATCCCACCACCCCGAGACCCTCGGGAAACAGGAGCCTGGGGGAGCAGCAACCTTGCTGGCAACGTCGATCTCGGTGAGGAGCTGCCAGGCGGCGGCCTGGTTGGCGTGGGCGTACGACACGAAGCCCTGATAGTCGGCGTCGGTGGCGTCGCCAAAGGCAGGCTGCCGTGAGGTCGTGGGTGTGTGACTGGGGCCGTGCATGCGGACAGTATGAGCGACGCTCGCGCGTCCGTCAACCCTTACCGGGCAATTACGGGCACCTGGTGGGGTACTGGTGGGGATAGTGGGAACTGCCCGAGGCGCTAGCCGAAGTTGGAGCGTTGGTTCCGGGAGGTTTCACGGATGCTCGGGTAGTGTCGGTACCCATGCCGACGGAAGCGCAGGCCGAGCGAACCATCTTCGCTTGCTATCGCGTGCGCGACTTCCGCGATCAGGTCGGCCCAAACGAAGAGGAACGCAAGTTCCTCCAGGTGCTCGGGGAGAGGCTCGGCGATCTGCCCGGCTGGAGTCTCCGATGGGATGACCACCTGCAATCGGGCCAGAAATTTCACCCTCAAATACAGCAGTGGATCAAGGACGCCGGGGCGTTCATCGTGCTGGTGGGGCCTCAACATGGCGGATCCCCCTACATCCGCGACCACGAGTTCCCGGCGATCCTGAGGGAACACGAGGCCCGAGGGGTGCCGGTATTTTGGGTGCACCTCAGGACAACCGACCTTCAGGCCTTGGCACGGGCGTATCCGGAGCTGGGCGGCGACCTCGACCGAACGTTCGACGCGTTGGGGGACCTCAGCCAGTCGGTGTTCCAGAACGATCTCGCCCCAGGGTCCCGGCCTGCGACGGCCGACACACGACGCATGGACGCCGTGCTCTCCCAATTGTGCACCGAACTCGCCGTCCGCAACCCCCCAACCGGCGAGCGCTCCCCCGGTGCGGACCCGACCGACGAAGAACCGGCGACGGCCCAACCGCTTGTGCACACCGGGGACAGCGGGTTTGAACTCTCGGCCGAGGATCGCCGCACGCTGGAGCAACGCGGACGGCCGGTGAACCACGACTGGGCCGACCTGGGCGACGGGCGGATGGATCGGTTGCGAGCGGCGGTGTTGTCTGAGGCGGCCGTCACCGGCGTCGTCGGCCCGCCGGTGGTGGTGGGCGAGGGAGGTTTGGGAAAGTCGATCGCGGCCGCCCAGTTGACCGAAGACCCCCGGATTCTGGGCTCGTTTCCCGACGGCGTCTATTGGACGACATTGGGGCGCGACCCAGCGGAGCACCCGTCCCGGTTCGAGCGTTTGCACGGCGACCTGGTGGCGGGCATTCGTCAGCGACGCAGCACCGCCGGACCGTTGCCCGACAAGCTGAACGATCTGCTCTCGGCCCCGTGTGAGCAACCGTCGGAGTATCTGGCCGTGATCCGGGACCTGTTGCGCGTCAGCACGGCCTTGGTGGTTCTTGATGACGTGTGGGACCCCGCCCGAGTGCGATCGCTGGTGCCACGCGAGGGAGCCGGGCGGGTGCTGGTCACCTCCCGGTCCGACACGGTGGTGACGGGCATCGGGGGCACACCGGTGACCATTGACCGGTTGGACGACGCGCTGGCCCGGCGGTTCCTCGCCCAACTGGCCGGACTCCCCCACCTGTCGGATGCCGAATCGGCCCCGGTGATTGCCGCAGCGGACGGGCGGCCCATTCGCTTGGCGGTCTACGCCGGGATGATCAAGCGCGGCGTGTCGTGGAGCGAGGTCTCGGAGCGTATTGCCGCTCATGACCGGGCGTGGGGCCCCGACGCCGATGCCGAGTATCGGGCTCACGAGGTGTCGGTCAGCCAACTGGAGTCAACGCAACCCGGGCTGGCGAAGCGGTTCTGGAAGTTGGCCATCTTTCCCGAAGACACCCCCGTGCCGGTCCACGTGGTCGCCGGGCTGTGGGGCGCCGACCTCGACGACGCACTTCAGTCGATTCGGGCGCTGCTGCGCGCCGGTTTGCTGTCTCGATCGGGGGCGGCCGAAGCGGCACCGCACCGGGACGGTGCGATCTCGAGCGCCGACAGCATCCAGCTTCACGACGTGACGCTCGACTTCCTCATTCGGAGGGGACCATACCCAGAGGACTGGCATTTCGACCTGGTGACGTGGGCCAGATCGCTGGTCTCGGAAGAACACGGAACCACCCGATGGTCCACCCTCGCGCCCGCCGAGCGGTACCTGTGGGGACACCTGTTCCATCACCTCAAGGGCGCCGGATTGTCGGACGAGATTCAAGAGACCGTGCTGGACCCCAACTGGATTGGCGGACGCGTTTCGGTAACGGTCGGTGAGGGCATGCTCGACGACCTCTCGATGGCCGAGCGCCTCGCGCTTCGAAACCCGGCGGCCGGCCGCCTGGTCGCAGAGGCAGCCGAGTGTTGGCGCCGAGACCAGCATCTCATTCTCCGGGCTACGAGTGAGGCTCCGGCTACGGCCAAGGCGGCCGCCCCACGCGACACCGCTGCGGCTGTGTGGAGCCGTCACTCCACCAGCGCCACGGACGCCGGACGCTGGGACACCCAGGTACGTCGGCTCGCAGGACATGACCCTCGCCGAAGCGGTACATCCCTCGACCTTCCTCTTGATGGAGTGAGCGCCGTCGCCTGGGCGCCCACGGGAGATCGTGTCGCGGTAACCGGGTTCGATTGCTGCATTCGCGTGTGGGATACCCGATCCAACACGGTGTTGGCGGCCTGGGAGGCGCACTCCGCCACGGTGTGGGGCCTCGCCTGGGATCCTGATGGCAGGCGACTTGCCTCGTCCTCGTTTGACCGCACCATCCGGGTGTGGGATCCCGAGGATGGCACCGAACTCGGCCGTCTCGAAGGCCACACCGGCGGGGTGTGGTCGGTGGGGTGGTCACCGGACGGCACCAGGCTGGTTTCCGGGTCGGACGATGGGACCATCCGGGTGTGGGACCCCGAGGATGGCACCGAACTCGGTCGTCTCGAAGGCCACACCGGCGGGGTGTGGTCGGTGGGGTGGTCACCGGATGGCACCAGGCTGGTTTCCGGGTCCGCCGATGGGACCATCCGGATCTGGGACCCCAACGAGCGCACCGAACTCGGCCGCCTCGAAGGCCACACCAACACGGTGTGGTCGGTGGGGTGGTCACCCGACGGCACCCGGCTGGTTTCCGGGTCCGACGATGGGACCATCCGGGCGTGGGACGCGCAGACGAACGAGGAAGTCTGGCGGATGGTGCTCCTTCCGCCCGACCGCGACGGTGTGACCCAGTCGGCCGGCTTCGATGGCGACGGCAACCTGCTGAGTTGCACCCAGAACACCTGGCCGGCACTGGTCTGGGTGGCCGCCAACGATCGAGGTCTCCGTGGATACCCCGTGGAGAACGTGGCGCCGGAGCTCGTCAGTTTGTTGCCGGGCTGAAGCGACGCAGCGAGCTACCGGGGCCCTTGCCCCCCCCACCCGAACAGGTCGCCACCGGAGCGGCTACGTTGATGGGACGCACTGGGGGTGCGTGGTGGACAAAAGGAGGGGGACCCTGTGACACAACACAAGCCGACGACGGTGTTGGACCGACTGAAGGCGTTCGGCGACCTGTGGCGGCTGTCCGACGCCGACTATCACGCCTACATGGGCACCTACACCGAGCTGTTCACCGACTCACCGGAGAACACCAAGGCCGACTACGAGCTCGGCATCCCGATGAAGGGGTACGACCAGGGCAGCAGCGACGAGATCAGCCAGTTGTACAAGGTGATCCACATCATGTGCACGCTGGGCTCGGTCGAGAAGATGTACATGCCGCCCACCGTCGACCCCACCAAGTCGGTGCTCGACAACCAGATCCTGTTCGAGCGGATCGTGGCCGACGATCTCGACGTGAAACCCGGTGCCAAGGTCTTGGACCTGGGTTGTGGCTGCGGCGCGATCGCCGAGCACATGGCCGAGCTCACCGGAGCCGAGCTGTTCGGCATCAACATCGATCGCTCACAGATCGCCAAGGCCTGGCGCAACCCCAACCTGAACGGCGCCAACTTCAACGTCGGCGACTTCAACGTGCCGCTCAACTTCCCGGACGAGACCTTCGATGCGGTCTACGCCATCCAGCCGATGACGTACGTGACCAACCTGGAGGCGACCTGCCGTGAGGTGCTGCGGGTGCTGAAGCCGGGTGGACGGTTCGTGGTGAACGACGTGGCCGCGCTCGACGCTTACGACCGGGACAACGCGCACCACAAGAGTTTGATCCAGGACACCCGTGAGCTCACCGTGTTTGGCGGGTTCTGGTACTACAAGTACTGGGAGGACGCCTACAAGGCGACCGGCTTCGAGCTGCTGGACTCCGAGGGCAGGAGCGCCGTCGAGATGATCAAGCGCGAGGTGTCGCTGTACGGCAAGTACGAGGCGGCGGTGGCGGCGCTGGCCAAAGTTCGGATCATTCCCACGAAGGTCAACGCCATGATCCACCGGATGAACACCAAGGCCGATTCCTACATCCAGGCCGAAGCAGAGGAGCTGCTCACCCTCAACTGGAAGACGGTGGCCCGCAAGCCGGGGTGACCGGTCGGGTACCGTCTTGGTCATGGCCGACGACATGCCCACCAAGATCCTTCTCAGCGAAGACGAGCAGCCCACGCAGTGGTACAACGTCATCGCCGACCTGCCGACGCCGCCGCCACCGCCGCTGCACCCGGGCACGCACGAGCCCGCAGGTCCCGACGACCTGGCGCCGCTGTTCCCGATGGCGCTCATCGAGCAGGAGATGACCGCCGATCGCTACATCGACATCCCCGGCGGCGTGCTCGACGTCTACAAGCTGTGGCGCCCCAGCCCGTTGTTCCGGGCCCACCGCCTGGAGGCGTTGCTCGACACCCCGGCCAAGATCTTCTACAAGTACGAGGGCGTCAGCCCGGCGGGCTCGCACAAGCCCAACACCTCGGTGCCACAGGCCTTCTATAACAACGCTGAAGGGGTCACCAAGCTGACCACCGAAACCGGCGCCGGCCAGTGGGGCTCGGCGCTGGCCTTCGCCACCGCCCAGTACGGCATGGAGTGTGAGGTGTGGCAGGTGGCGGCCTCGTACCGGGCCAAGCCACACCGCAAGACGATGATGGAGATCTGGGGCGCCTCGGTGCACTCCAGCCCATCCGAGCTGACCGAGTTTGGCCGCGGGCTGCTGGCCGAGAACCCCGATCACCCCGGCAGCCTCGGCATCGCCATCTCCGAGGCGGTGGCCATGGCGGTCGCCGACCCCGAGACCCGCTACGCCCTCGGCTCGGTGCTCAACCACGTGCTGTTGCACCAGACGGTGATCGGCGAGGAGGCGCTGCTGCAGCTGGCCAAGGTGGGTGTCACCCCCGACGTGCTGGTCGGCTGCACCGGCGGCGGCTCCAACTTCGGTGGCCTGGCCTTCCCGTTCCTGCGCGAGAAGCTGGCCGGCAACATGAACCCGACGATCCGCTGCGTCGAGCCGGCAGCGTGCCCCACGCTGACCAAGGGCGAGTACCGCTACGACTTCGGCGACACGGCCGGCATGACCCCGCTGCTGAAGATGCACACGCTGGGCCACGGGTTCATCCCCGAGCCGATCCACGCCGGTGGCCTGCGCTACCACGGCATGTCGCCGCTGGTCAGCCACGTCTACAACGAGGGCCTGGTCGAGGCGATCTCGATTCCGCAGACCGAATGCTTCGCAGGGGCGATTCAGTTCGCCCGGGCCGAGGGCATCGTGCCGGCACCCGAGCCGACCCACGCCATCGCAGCTGCGATCCGCGAGGCCCAGGCCGCCAAGGAGGCGGGGGAGGAGCGCGTGATCCTCACCGCACTGTGCGGCCACGGACACCTCGACCTGGCGTCGTACGAGAACTACCTGGCCGGTGGACTCAAGGATTACGACCTGCCCGACGAGGCGATCGCCGCCGCCATGGAGGCCGTGCCGGTCCTCGACTGAGCGGAGTCCTGGCCGAGAGTTGCTGGTACCAGTCCAAACCGCTCGGTGGACGCCGCGGCCCGCAAGGTGCTGTCGAATGCAGCCTGCTTCGCCCGCTCCACGATCTCGTTTTCTGCGCGCCGGCTCACTTGGGTCAAGCAAGCATGATGGCAAGCGCGATGTCGGCGATGCCTACGGTCTGCTTGACGGGCCCTGCCGGGAAGCGTCGACCGAATCATCGAAACTGGAGCTGTCGGTCGTATCCGGGCTGTTCGGACCGGCCTCTGCGGGAGAGGCCCCGCTGCGTCGCCAGGCCACGAAGAGCCACGCCCCGGCGGCAATGAACGCGATCACCGCCAACAGGCCGTCCGGCACGCGCCCGCCGAGGTTGGTGGCCCATTCCTCGGCGCGAGCCCCGGCCAGGGCCAGCGTGTTGGACTCGACCAGGTTGCCCCCGTTGACGACCATGAAAACGCCGACCGCCACCAGGACCAGGCCAGAGATCAGTGAGGTCGAGTGGAACGTCAGTCGTCCCAGGCGGACAGTCCGACCTCGAAGCCAACGGTTGACCCGCTGCCCGATGCTGCCCCAGGTCAGCGCCAGCACGACGAGTGGCACCACCATGCCCAGCCCGTAGATCGCCAGCAGCAGTCCGCCCCGAACCGGCTGCCCACCCGCCGCGGCAAGCACCAGGATCGATCCGAGGATCGGCCCGGTGCAGAACCCGGTGAGGCCGTAGGCCAACCCCAGCGTGTAGATCGACATCGGGTTGGTCTGTGTGACCGCCGATTCGCCCGAACGACGGAACAACACGAACCCCCCGCCGAAGGCGGTGACGATGCCGAGCACGACGATTGCGATGCCCGCCACGGTCATTACCGTCTCCTGGTGCGACCGGACGAACACCGTGGCCGCCGACGCCGACACCCCCAAGGGCACCAGTGTGGTCAACAGCCCGAGGTAGAAGACGCCGGTGCGAGCCAGCAACTGGCTGCGGCGATCGAACGCGTACGAAAAGAAGGCCGGCAACAGCAACGCTCCGCACGGGCTGAGCAAAGCCAGCAGTCCACCCAGGAACGCGGCGACGTAGCCGATCTCGCCGGCCGGGCTCACCGCTCTGTCCCGCTCATGGCGCTGGGTTCATCACGACGTCGACTCGCTGGACTCCTGCACCTCTGCCAAAAACTTGTTCATCTGCTCGTAACTCGAGAACCCTCCCTGTGGCACGCCGTTGACCACCATGGCAGGGGTGGCGGTGAACCCAATTTGATTGGCCATCCGTGAGTCGGTGGCCACCCGCTGAGCGGCTTCGGCGGATCGGTAGTCGGTCATGAACCGGTCGTAGTCCAGGCCGACGTCGTCGGCAACCTCTTGGATCTTGGCCAACATTGCGGGCTCGCTTTGGCGTTGGTGGTAGGCGGACATCTCAGCAGCGCTCGGCTTGGCGCCGTCGAAGCGGGGCTCCGCGCCTCCGGTGATGTAGGGGTACATGACCTCGGCCAGTTCCCAGTACTTGTTCTGCATGCCGGCAGCGGTGCCGGCCAGTGCCCCGGGGTTTGCCCGTTGCTCGTAGGGCAGCATGCGGGACTCGATGCGCAGCTTGCCGGTGTCCACCCAGTTCTGGATCAGCTTGGGCATGGTCAACGTGTGGAAATGGCCGCACCATCCGCATCCGAACGACTCGAAGGTCACCATCACCAGCGGCGCGTCGACGTCGCCGATCGTCATACCCTCGTCGGTGACCCGCAGCGGCGCCATCCGTTCCCGGTTGGGCCCATCCACCGGTGGCGGTGTCGTCGTCGGTTCACCCACTTCGGGGCTGGGGCCCAGCGGTTCGCCGTTGTCGGCCGACTCGGCGGTGATACCCGAGGTGTCCACCAGGGCCGGGTCGTCGCCACTGAGGACGGTCACCGCAACGGCGACGCCGGCGGCCACAAACACCACGACGGGTATGAGGAGGCGGGGGAGCTTCATCCCCGGAGGGTAACGATCGGGCTTCGTTCTCCCACATCGCGGCGGTGGCAGTACCTCAGCGACCACCTGGTGGCGGAGGGTTCAGGAGGCGTCGTCTTCTTGCAGCTCACCTCTGGGGGCCGTCAAGTCGCGGCCTCCCGCGTTGCCCCGGGTGGCGATGAACCCGACGGAGTCGCAAGCGCTTCGTTGGTTCGCGGCCATTCGCCTAACCTCGCCGCGTGGCAGACACGCTCCCCCCGTATCGATACACCCCCGAGTTGGCCGCCGAGATCGAGCTTCGCTGGCAGGACCGCTGGGAGGCCGACGGCACCTACGAGGCACCAAACCCTGCGGGGCCGCTGGCCGATCCCGAAGCGGTGGCCGATCGGCCGCGCCGCTATGTGCTCGATATGTTTCCCTACCCCTCGGGCGCGGGTCTGCACGTGGGCCATCCGTTTGGCTACATCTCCACCGACGTGTACGCCCGTTACCGCCGCACCCGGGGCGACAATGTGCTGCACGCCATGGGTTACGACGCGTTTGGTCTGCCCGCCGAGCAGTTCGCCGTGCGCACGGGCGCACATCCCCGCACGACAACCGAGGACAACATCGCCACCATGCGCCGCCAGTTGCGACGCATCGGCCTGGGCCACGACGCGCGGCGTTCGGTGGCCACCACCGACGTTGAGTTCTACCGCTGGACCCAGTGGGTCTTCACCCAGATCTTCGAGTCGTGGTTCGACACTGAGGCCGATGTGGCCCGTCCGATTGCCGAACTGCTGGCCGCATTCGAGTCGGGCGAGCGGCCTACTCCCGACGGTCGGGCATGGAACGAACTGGCCGAGGGCGAGCGGCGGGCGATCATCGACGATCATCGCCTGGTGTACTCCGCCGAGATGCCGGTGAACTGGTGCCCCGGGTTGGGCACCGTGCTGGCCAACGAGGAGGTCACCGCCGAGGGTCGATCCGACATCGGCAACTATCCGGTGTTCCGCCGCAACATGCGCCAATGGGTGATGCGGATTACTTCGTACTCCGACCGGCTGCTGGCCGATCTCGACCTGCTGGACTGGCCCGAGCCGATCAAGGTGATGCAGCGCAACTGGATCGGTCGGTCCACCGGCGCCAACGTGTGCTTCGCCACCGAGGCGGGCGACGTCGAGGTGTTCACCACCCGGCCCGACACGCTGTTCGGCGCCACGTTCGTGGTGCTGGCGCCCGAACACCCAATGGTGGACGCGCTGGTCGGCGACGCTTGGCCTGACGGCACGCCCGAGCGGTGGACGCAGGCAACCGCCGATGGCGCCGCGGCGCCGTCGCCCCATGAGGCCGTCGAGGCCTATCGAGCCTCCGCATCGGCCAAGACCGACCGTGAGCGCCAGGAAGACCGCCAGAAGTCCGGCGTCGCCATCGGGGCGTTTGCCACCAACCCGGTCAACGGCGAACAGGTTCCCATTTTCGTCGCCGACTACGTGCTGATGGGCTACGGCACCGGCGCCATCATGGCGGTGCCGGCGGGTGACGAACGTGACTTCGAGTTCGCTCGGGATTATGGCCTTCAGATCACCGCGATCCAGCAGCCGCCCGCAGCGTGGTTCGAGGTTCGCGATATCGAACCCAGCCTGGATACGAGCACCTGGCCCGAGGCATTCGTTGGGGAAGGCGAGTACGTCGGCTCTGCTGACCTGAACGGCGGGATCGACCTGAACGGCGAGCACACGATCGCTGAGGCGGTCGCGCTGATCAACGGCTGGTTGGAGTCGGTTGGCCGTGGCGAGGCCGCCATCACCTATCGGCTTCGAGATTGGCTGTTTAGCCGCCAACGGTATTGGGGCGAGCCATTCCCCATCGTGTGGGACGAGCATGGTCCCCGATCGCTGCCCGACTCGGAGCTGCCGGTGCAGCTGCCGGAGGTGGACGACTACTCGCCGCAGGCGCACGATCCCAACGATGCCGACTCCAACCCGGTACCGCCGCTGGGCCGGGTTGAGGAGTGGGTGAACGTCGACGTCGACCTGGGCGACGGCCCGCAGACCTACCGCCGCGAGCTCAACGTCATGCCCCAGTGGGCCGGATCGTGCTGGTACGAGCTGCGTTACCTCGACCCGACCAACACCGCGACTTTTGTCGACCCCGACGTTGAGGCCTATTGGATGGGCCCGCGTCCCGGCGGGGAAGGCGAGCCGTCCACGGTGGGCGGTGTCGACCTGTACGTCGGCGGTGTCGAGCACGCCGTGTTGCACCTGCTGTACGCCCGCTTCTGGCACAAGGTGTTGTTCGATCTGGGCCACGTCAGTGGCCCGGAGCCGTTCCACCGACTGGTGAACCAGGGTTACATCCAGGCGTATGCGTTCACCGACGCCCGGGGCCAGTACGTGGAGGCCTCGGAGGTCACCGAGACCGACGACGGCTTCTTCTTCGAGGGCCAACCGGTCAACCGTGAGTACGGCAAGATGGGCAAGAGCCTGAAGAACATGGTGACGCCCGATGAGATGTACGACGCCTACGGGGCCGACACCTTCCGCCTCTATGAACTCTCCGGCGGGCCGCTGGAGTCGTCGCGCCCGTGGAGCACCCGCGATGTGGTGGGCATGCAGCGGTTCCTTCAGCGCCTCTGGCGAAATCTGGTCGATGAGGACTCGGGCAAGCTGACGGTGACCGATGAATCGGCTGATGACGAGACCCGTCGTCTGCTGGCCCGCACCGTGGCCGGGGTGGGAGAAGACCTCGACGCGCTCCACGCCAACACCGCCATCGCCAAGCTGATCGAGCTGAACAATCATCTGACCAAGGCGGCCGCCCCAGTGGCCCGCGAGGTGGCAGAGCCGATGGTGCAGCTGCTCGGCATCGTCGCCCCGCACCTTGGCGAGGAGCTGTGGGCCAAGCTGGGCCACGCCACCTCAGTGGTGTGGGCGCCGTTCCCCACCGTCGACGAGGCACTGCTGGTCGAGGACACCATCGAGCTGCCGGTGCAGGTCAATGGCAAGGTGCGGGGCCACATCACGGTGGCCGCCGATGCGGATCAGGCCACCATGACGGCTGCGGCCCTGGCAGTCGACAACGTGGCCGCCCACCTCGAGGGCGCCGCGCCCCGCAAGGTCATCGTCGTGCCCGGCCGAATGGTGAACGTCGTCGTCTGATCGACAGGTGGTGGTCGCCGCCCTGGCGACGATGGTTGCCTTGAACTGACGTCTTCGGTTTTGTGGGCGTTGTCGTCGAAGTCAGATTTGGGATGCGCGGGCGCTGACGAGCGCCTGGATCCTGGTGGCCAGGGTGTCGCACCTGGCGATCACGGCGTTGCGAACCGGACCGAGCGCATCGAGGTGGCCGCCGGCGTGAGCGCCAAGAGCGTCGACAAAGGTGTCGAGCGCCCCCCGTAGTTGGGCCACCGATCGGCCCACACCGTCGACGGCGTTGGTCAGGAGCTCATCCTGGATGTCGATGCCCGCCGCAGAGCGTTCGATGTCGGCGAAGTGCTCCCGCGCAACCGGCCAGGCAGCGGCGACCCGGCCGACGTCGGTGGCCCGGGCGGCCTCGCTCGCCTGCTGGTGTGCCCATCGGGCATCGTCCAACAATCTGTCGAGGCTCTGGGAGGTCGTCGCCGATGGCTGGGCGGATGCATGATCCCGGCTGCGGGTCGACCACACGATGAGCCCTCCGACGAGTCCGGCCAGCAACACCAACGTGACCAGGCCGAACGGCCCGAGGCCGCTGTCCTCATCGGACGTGTCGACGGCCGGAGCGGTTGACGTCGGTGGAGCGGTTGACGTCGGAGCCTGCGTGTTGGTGGTGGCGCCGCCGTCGGGGGCGGTGATGTCGGGGGTGCTGATGTCGGGGGTGCTGACGTCGGGCAGCGTGATGTCGGGGGTGCTGACGTCGGGCAGCGTGATGTCGGGGGTGCTGACGTCGGGCAGCGTGATGTCGGGGGTGCTGACGTCGGGCAGCGTGATGTCTGGGGTGGTGACGCCGGCATCGTCCGCCAATGAGGAGATCGGGCCGGTGCCTGCGAGCGCACCGTCGTCACCGCACGAAGCGAGCAGCGCCACGCAGGCGATCGCAACGGAGATGGTCACGGCTACAAGTCCGATGGGGGGTCGGCCGGCTTGGCCGTCGGCGTTCACAGAACCTCGGTTGGTGAGGGGTCTGATGTGGGGGTTGCGCCACCCATCAGGTCGGGGCGCTGTACCGGGTAGGTGTCGGCCGAATCTGCGTAGGCATCGAGGCGGGCCTGACGGGAGCGGTCACGGTCCATGCGATGGATTCGATCACCCAACCAGGTGACGCCCATGTGCACCGCAATGCAGACGATGCCGTAGATCACCATGGCGAAGAGAAACGACGTGTCGAACACAGCGGGCACCGCCTGCCTGGATGTTCCCAGCTGGATCGGTTCGAAGATGCCCCGGAATGGGTTCATCGCCCGATCGGAGCTGCGATAGATCCACCTGACGAACTCGCTGGTTGGATTCGCGCCGAGGAGTTGAAGGGTGAACGCAAGCGCCAGCACCACCTCCACCACCACCAGGTAGGCGTAGATCATGTAACCGAGCACTCGCACCACGAGGGCCGGGATCCGAAGCAAGGAGTCGTGGCTCTTGCCAGGTTCGACCGTTTGAGGAGTTTGGTTCTGATTCACCGCAGCATGGTACTGCCGATTCCCGGTGTGACCGTGACCGTGACCGTTCTTTCGCCCGCCGTGCGAGACAGGGTGCTAGACACGAACATCCGGCTTGGTGCCAGACTCTTTCGAACGCAGCACACCCATGGAAACCAGCAAAGGTGGCTCGAAATGACCGATCCCGTGTTGGTGGCGAATGGTTTGGTCCGTCGCTTCGGAGACCTCACCGCCGTCGACGACGTGTCGTTTCGTATCGAGCCGGGCGAAACCTACGGTCTGCTTGGCCCCAACGGCGCCGGCAAGACCACCATCATTTCCATGGTTGCCGGACTGTTGGGGCCCGACGCGGGCGAGACCCGAATCCTGGGCAAGGCGATCGGGCCGGGAGTGGTGTCGGCAAAGGCACACATCGGCCTGGTTCCTCAGGAACTGGCCATCTACCCCGACCTGACCGGCCGAGAGAACCTGCGGTTCTTCGGCCGGTTGCAGAAGTTGGGCGGCGATCAATTGAAACGTCGCATCGACGAGGTGCTGACCGTGATCGGGTTGGAGGATCGCGGCGGCGATCTCACCAAGGAGTACTCGGGTGGAATGAAGCGGCGCCTCAACATCGGCATTGGCCTGCTGCACCAACCCGAACTCCTGATCCTCGATGAGCCGACGGTGGGCGTGGATCCTCAGTCACGCAATTCGATCCTGAAATCGGTTGAAGCGTTGGCCGTTTCGGGGATGGCCGTGTTGTACACCACCCACTACATGGAGGAGGCCGAGCGGCTGTGCGACCGCGTCGGCATCTTGGACCACGGTGTGATGCAGGCCGAGGGCACCCGCGACGAACTGTTGGTGCTCACCGGCGAGACCGATCGGGTGCACCTTGAAGGCACCGGCAACCTTGAGGCGGCTACGACTGCGCTTCGTCGTCTTGGGGCGGTGAAATCGGTCACCGGTGATCGCCGCAACATCGACCTGACCGTGGAGGACGCACCGGTGGCGCTCGCCGGTATCGTCGGGGCGGCTGCTGAGGCGGGCATGTCGGTCACCGATGTGGAGGTGGCGCGGCCCGATCTGGAGTCGGTGTTTCTGAACCTCACCGGCCGTGCCTTGAGGGACTGAACGTGGACCTGTCGGCCATTTGGATCATGGCGGTGAGTGACCTGCGCCAGCGGATTCGTGACCGATCGGTGTTGATCTTCGCCCTGGTGGTGCCCATCGCCATCATGATCGTGTTCAACCTGTTGTTCTCCGGGCTGGGCTCTTCGGAGTCGCTGAAACCGATCACTGTTCGGGTGGCCGCCGAACCCGACGACCGGGTTGCGCAGGGGCTGATCCAGGCGCTGTCGGCCGTGGACGGTCTGAAGGTGACCGCCACTCTGGTGGCGCTGTCGTCGGCCGATGACCTCGCCGCCGATGTCGAGTCGGGCTCGGTGACGGTGGGCGTGGTGTTCCCGGCCGGGTTTGACGCCGCGGTCCGGCAGGGCGGGTCACCCAAGGTGGAGCTGATCGAACCCGGCGACGGCGGTTTGGAACCTCGGGTGGCTGGATCAATCGTGTCGGGTTACGTCGAGCGGGTGGCCACCGGATCGCAGGCGGCCACAGCGGCGGGAGGTCTCGGCATTCGAGGGGCGGACGTCTCCAAGATCGCAGAGGCGGTGGCCACGTCGCCTCCGACGCTGACGGCCGAGGCGGGACGGCCGTCCAATGAGCAACTGAGCACTGGCGGCTACCTGGTGGCGGGGCAGGCCGCCCTGTTCATGTTCTTCACCATCGGCTTCGGTGTGATCACCTACATCCAGGAACGGGAGCAGGGCACCTTGCCGCGCCTGGCATCGATGCCCATCCCGCCTCGCTCGATCCTGCTGGCCAAAGTGCTGGTCAGCTTCATACTCGGCGTGGTCTCCACCGCCGTGTTGCTGGGGGTCGGTGCGCTGCTCTTCAGCGCCAGTTTCGGCAGGATGGTGCCGGTGACGGTGATGATCGTCGCTGCGGTGATGGCTGTGACCAGCCTGGTTCTGTTGGTCACCCGGGTGGCCCGCACCACCGAGCAGGCGCAAGCGGCCACCTCGGTGATCGGCATCCTGATGGGTGTGCTGGGCGGATCGTTCTTCCCCATCAGCGGTGGCGGGCTGTTGGCTCGCCTTTCCGATTTGACCCCTACCGCTGCGTTCATCCGAGGCTTGGGTCTCACCAACGGCGGCGCAGGGGTCGCCGACCTGGGTGGACCGTTGGCCGTATTCGCTGTCTTTGCCGCGGTCTCGCTGGCCGTTGCGGCGCTGCTTGGTGATGACGAGGTGTTCACATGAGCGCGGTGCTGGCCATCGGAACCACCTCGCTCAGGAGGTTCTTTCGTGACCGGTCCAACTTCTTTTTCGTGCTGGTTCTACCCATGTTGCTGGTGGTGGCCGTCGGCCTGCAGTTCGGCGATTCGGGGTCGGCCGGCCGGGTGATGCTGGTTGGTTCCGGGCCGTTGGCCCAGGAGGTGAGCGCAGGGCTGAAGCGACAGGACCTGGCGGTTGATCGCCTCGACGGTGCGGGTACTGCTCGCGAGGTGGTGGCCAGGGGCCGGGCCGACGTCGCCGTGCTGGTGTCGCCAACCCACGAGGCCAGGTGGGCCGCCGGCGAATCGGTGCAGCTGACCGTGATCCCCGGCAGCCAGGCCAACGGTCAGGCGAGTGTTGCCACGGTGCAGTCGGTGCTCGCCACCCTGTCCAACAACCGGGCGGCGGTGCGGGCGATGACCGACGCGGGGGTCGGGCCACGCGAGGCGAAGCGCTCGCTCGACAAGGTGGACGGTGTTGGGCCGTCCCTGACGGTCTCCCTGGTGGGGCAGGATCTGGGCGACGAGTTTGCCGGGCTGGGAGAGTTCGATCTCGGCGCAGCGCAGCAACTGTCACTGTTCATGTTTCTCACGGCGCTCACCGGATCGGCGATGCTGATCCAGTCGCGTGAGCTGGGGGTGACCAGACGCGAGCTGTCGGCCCCGGTGACCGCAGGCCAGGTGATTGGCGGTGAGGTGCTGGGTCGGTTTGTGATCTCCTTGACCCAGGGCTTGTACATGGTGGTGGGAACCGCTGTGCTGTTCGGCGTGAACTGGGGTGATCCCCTGGCCACGGGCTTGGTGGTCGCTTCGTTCGCCGGGGTCAGCGCCGCGGCTGCCATGGTGCTGGGGTCGCTCATGGACAATGCCAACGCCGCCGGTGGGTTGGGCATTGGGTTGGGGTTGGTGGTGGCCGGGCTTGGGGGCTCGATGCTGCCCATCGAGCTGTTCCCCAGCTCGCTGACGGTGGTCTCGGCGCTTACGCCGCACCGCTGGGCCTACGAGGCGTACGCCGAGATCCAGCGACGCGGCGGGGGCGTAGCCGACGTGCTCCCGCAGCTTGGCGTGCTGGTCGCCATGACAGCGCTGCTGTTGCCGTTGGGCGCGTGGCTGCTGCAGCGGTCGCTCTCGAGGGCGATGTGATTCCCGGGTTGTCGGGGCCCGCTCAGGCCCCAAACCAATTGGCGTGAAATCCAAAGGGGATTCGTTGGGGCATGGTCACGCGGGCGATGGGCCCGGCTTCGACATCTCGGGCGTCCAGCACACACACGTCGGTGCGGTCGCCACCCTCGTAGTACACGGCGTTGATCAGCCAGCCGTCGTTTTCGGTGGTTCCGGCCGGATCGGGAGCGAAGACCGATTCGCCCACATGGCCCCCGGCGCCGCTGTGCCACATTGATCGCTCGCCGGTTGATTGGTCGTAGGCCACCATGGTGTCGAAGTCGCCCTGGTTACCGACGCTGCCGCCGAACGCCGACATATAGGCGTAGCGGTTTGGTACGCCGGTGTATGCGTCGTTGATACGACAGAAGTCACCGGGCAGATCATCGCTCGGTTCCCAACCGGCGGAACCCGAGCCCAGGTCGACCCAGTACCTGGCCGGACGACCCGGCTGATTGTCGGCGGCCTGCTCGTCCAGTGGCGAAGTGGGATCGATTCCGAAGTTCGGGTCGGCCAGGCGAGAGCCCGAGAACTCGATCCGGTTGCCCGTGGCCCAGCCGTTCCAGAAGTGCTGGACGTGGCCGGGCTCGATCTCGAACCAACGCAGGTCGGCATTGGTGCCCCGGCGAGGCATGACGCCGATGCGGGTGCCGTTCTCGGGCTTCCAGTTGACCATGGGCCCGGTGCCCAGGTTCTCGAGGTCGAACACGATGGGCGAATCGAGAAACACCGCGTGTTCCTCGGTGATGATGAAGTCGTGCATCATGACGGGCGCGGGTAGGTCGAGATCGACGCTGTGCACCAGCGCTCCGGTCGAGTCGGCCACGTGGTAGCGCAGGTAGGGTTCGAACAACGAGTAGGAAAAGAAGCACATCTCGCCGGTTCGGGGGTCGATGCGGGGATGGGCGGTCATCGCCCCGACCAGCCTGCCGCCGAAGTCGTATTCGCCCAGGGTGTCGAGGTTGGTGTCGACCTCGGTGGGTGGCCCGCCCTCCCAAAGCGCCAGTCGCCTTCCGGCGTGTTCGATGATGTGGGTGTTGGCCGGGTTCTTCAACGGTCCCGCGTCGCCGGTGAGTTTCGGGTCGGGGAAGCTCATCACCTCGGCCAGGCCGTGGTAGACGGCGGCGCCGTGAGCGAGCTCGGCACCCAGACCCCGCGAGCGGATCCAACGGTTGCGGTAGGACACACCGTCGTCGCCGAAGGTGATCCCGTGCAGCATGCCGTCCCCGTCGAACATGTGATAGCTGCCCAGCGGTTCGAATGCCGGGTTGGGCCCGTTGCGGATGAAGCTGCCCCGCAAGCCTGTTGGGATGGTCCCATCCACGTGGCAACCGTCGATGTCGATTTCGGAGCGGACCGGCATGAGGTTGCCGCGAAGGTCTGGTTGGTTGGCGGCGTTGGTGACCGTCGAGGCGAGGTTCGCGACCGATGGTGCAGTTGCTGGTGCCATTGGAGCAGATTATGGGTATTCGTGTGCCCACGCTCGGAAGAGAGTTCAACCAATCTCACCAAATCCTCCCGCCAAGAACAGTGATTCGATGAGGTTGGTTGAGCCGTCGCCCCTGTCGTAGCTTGCCAAAGCGTCACCGACCAGGAAGCGTCCTCCCCCCGTGATCACCCGGCACACATGTTCGTAGCGTTCAAGGAGATCCGCCGGTCACTCGGCCGGTTCTCGCTCTTGACGTTGGCCGTGGCATTGCTGGTGTTGTTGTTGCTGTTCTTCCAGGCCGTGGCGGGAACCTTGACCAGCGGCCTGACCGGCGGTCTCGAGTCGTCCTCGGCCCAGGTGTTCGTTTACGACCAGCAGGCTCGCAGCAATCCGGCGACCAGCGTGTTGCGGCCCGAGGCGCAACAAGAGATTGCAGCGGTCGGGGGCGTTGCCGCCACCTCACCGATCGGCCTGAGCGTATTCACCGCACGTCTGGTCGGATCGGCGGCCCCGGGCGACGGGTCCGGCGGCGCCCAATCCGGCGGCGCTCAATCCGGCGGCGCTGAGCTGGACGTGCAGTTGGTGGGCGGCGACCCGTCCGGGCCGTCGGTACCGGCCAAGGTGGCGGATGGCCGGCTTCCCAAGGCACCGGGCGAAGCCTTGTTCAGCGGGTCGGCGTTCGACACCCCGATCGATATCGGCCGCAAGGTTGCAGTGGAAGGTATGACCTTCACGGTGGTCGGCAGCGCAGACGACGCGGCCTTCAACGTGCTGCCGACCCTCTACGTTCCGTTCGAGGATTATGTGAAGGTGTCTCAGGAGCGTGCCGGTTCGCCGGTCGACGTGCCGCCATCGCTGATCGGAGTGACCGTGGCCGACGGAGCCGAACCCGCCGAGGTCGCCCAGAGGTTGAACGAGTCGGTCGATGGGATCGAGGCGTTGGACCGGGCCGACGCGGTGGCTGCGCTCCCAGGGGTTGGCCAAATCACGCAATCGTTCACCATTCTGTATTTGCTGCTCTACATCGTTGTTGCTCTCGTCACCGGTGTGTTCTTCCTGATCCTCACCGTTCAAAAGGAGGACGCACTGGTGCTGCTGCGGGCCGTTGGTGCGGGCAGCCGTGATGTGATCACCTCCGTGCTGATTCAGGTACTGGTTGTGGTCGGCTTGGGTGCGCTGATTGGATCGGCGGTCACCGCCGGCCTGCTGGCGCTGTCCCGGGACGTGTTCGGCGCCGGGCTGAGCCCCTCGACCACGGCCGCGACCGTGGGCCTGATCGTGGTGATCGGCCTCGTTGCGTCGGTCGGGGCGGTGCGACGGGTGCTGGCCATCGACCCGGTGCGGGCCACGTCGAAAGGCGGTCGCTAGCGCGATGCGGATGTTGGGTGTCAACGTGCCACAAGACGCTGCGGGGGTGAACTAGCTGTGGGGATCTTCTTCAAGGAGTTGGTGCGCCGTCCGGGCCGGTTCGTTCCGGTCGGTGGCGCGCTGACGATGCTCGTCGTGTTGCTGGTCGTGCTCGGCGGCTTTCTTGACGGCTTGGAGCTCAACCAGACCGGTCCCTATCGCGCCCACGAGGGTCGGTTGCTTGTCTTCTCCGATCAGAGCGATCTACTCATCGGTCGTTCGCGGGTGGACGTGAAGCAGGCTGATGTGTTGGCGAAGGCCGATGGGGTGGCCAAGGTGGGCGTGCTGAACCAGATCGCCTCGACCGCCCAGGACGTCGACGGTGACGTTGTCGACATTGTGTTGTTCGGTTACGACCTTCCCACCGACGTGCTGCCCGCTCCTCCAAGCGATGATGCCGTCATCGACGCCGCCCTTGCCGACCGAAACGACGTCAAGGTTGGCGACACATTGTTGATTGGCCCCACGTCGGAGCCGGTCGAAGTGTCGAAGGTTGTCGATGATCTGTCGCAGGGCTCGCCGACGGTCTGGCTGTCGAGCAAGCGGTGGCGTGAGATCGTCCAGAAGGCCAACCCTGCCGCCGTGTTACCACCCGGGGTGGACCAGGCGCTGGTCGTCCAACCGAGCGACACGGCATTGGATACCGGCGGGTTGGACGCACTGGCCGGTCGGTTGGGCGGCGAGGACGGCATCGATGTCGTCACCCCGGAGCAGGCGATCCAGGCGTTGCCGGTGGTCCAACAGCAGTCGTCGACCTTTCGGGGCATCATCGGCGTCACCTTCGTGGTCACCCTCATGGTGGTGGCGCTGTTCTTTACGCTGATCACGTTGGAACGGGTTGGCCTGTACGCGGTGCTGAAGGCGCTTGGCGCCAGAACGCGCGATCTGCTGGCTGGTATTTCGGTTCAGGCGGTGTGCGTCAGTGTGGTGGCGTTGGTGCTCGGCGTTGTGCTGAGTGCCGTCTTTGTCAGCGTGCTTCCCGCCACCCTGCCGGTTCGGTTGGTGCCCGCTCGGCTGGTCCAGATCGCCGTTGGCGTGCTGTTGAGCGCCCTGCTGGGAAGCCTGTTCACGCTGCGCCGAGTTCTTCGTATCGACCCTGCCGAAGCGATTGGATAGTGCGTATGCCCGCATTGGAACTGGACAAGGCCCGCAAGGTTTATGGAGCCGACGAGGCTCAGGTGGTGGCCCTTGACGACGTGACCCTGACCGTGGCGGAGGACGAGATGATGCTGCTGGTCGGGCCATCCGGGTCGGGCAAGACCACCCTGTTGACGGTGGCCGGCGCGTTGCTTCGTCCAACCTCCGGCAGCGTGCGGGTTGGCGGCACCGAGATCACCGACCTGAACGACAAGGACCTGGCCAATTTTCGTCGGGACCAGGTGGGCTTTGTTTTCCAGTCGGTCAACCTCGTGCCCTTCCTCACGGCCCGTGAGAACCTTTTGGTTGTCCGCCAGTTTGGCGGCGCCCGAATCGACTCCGAGGCCAAAGATCGTGCCGACGAGTTGCTCGATGAGCTCGGCCTGGGTCAGCGGGGCGACAGCCTGCCCTCCCAGCTCTCGGGTGGCCAGCAGCAGCGGGTGGCCATCGGCAGGGCGTTGATGAACGACCCGTCGCTGGTCCTGGTGGACGAGCCGACCTCGTCGCTCGACTCGGAGTTGGGCAAGCAGGTGATGGACCTGCTCGAACGTGAGATCAAGGGTCGAGGCGTCGCCGCCATCATCGTCACCCACGACGAGCGGGTGCTTGACTACGGCGATCGCACGGTGCGCATCGTGGACGGGGCGCTCCAGGCCGACTGACCCGGGAAGGGCAGCCCGTTCACAGCGCGTTGGGGTCGTCACGGGGTGCGGAGCTACCTGGCGAACCGAAGGGTGAGCACCTTGAACGGATGAAGGGTCGCCTTGACGGTGAAGTCGTCGAGCAGCGCTGCCGCGGTTCCGACTCGCCGAGGATCGTCGGTCGGAAGTTCGTCCTCCAAGAGGTCGCAGACCTGCACCGTTGCGGCAGGGGCACCGAGCGTGACGGTGCCCGCAACGCGGCCGCCGTGTACCTCGGACAGGCGGACGACCAGATCACCCGAGCCGTCCTCGGCGGCCTTTGCCGCCTCGACGGTGACTCCCGGAATGTCGCAGGTCACCGGTGGAACTGTTGGAGCATCACTGCGGGCAGCGCGGCGAGCAGCGACAACAGCAACGTCCGCTGCTCCGGGGGCGAGGATGGCTCGGACCGGATTGTTGAGGCGCCAGCCCTCGGCGACGACGTCACCCTCGACGAGGTCGCCGAGGTGCGGCAGCACCGCCAGCGTGAACCGGTGGTGACCCTTGTCGGCGGCTGGATCCGGGTAGGTGGAGGCGGTCAGCAACGTCTGGCGGAGCGTGCCGTCCAGCGCGTCGTGGCCATACTTGGCGTCGTTTAACAGCGCTACGCCGTAGCCCCGCTCGGAGGCGTCGATCCACCGGTGGGCGCAGAACTCAAAGCGGGCCGCATCCCAGGACGTGTTCTGGTGCACCGGCCGCACCACGTGTCCGAACTGGATTTCGGAGGCCACCTCGTGAGTGTGCACGTCCACCGGCCATGCCACCTTCAGCACCTTGTCGGTCTCGGCCCAGTCGATGTCGTACCCGACGTCAACGCGGGCGGAGCCGGCAGTGAGATGGATCACCTGGGTGAACGTCGACGTGTTGTGGCGGCGAGTGACCTTCAGTGAGGCCACCAGGGGACCCGCATCGACCACCTCCACCAGTTCCGCCTCGGCGAGCGTCACGGTCGAGTTGGCGTGGTAGGCCTCCAGGTCCCAGGCGTCGAACTCCAGCGGTAGATCCTCGGAGAGCTCGAGCACGTTGCCCGGCTCGCCTGACCGCAGCACCTGTCGACCGCCCTGCACCCGGTGATCCACCAGCGACGTGACCAGACCGTGGGTGTCCCAGGTGAGGGTGAGCAGACCGTTGTCCATGCTGCCACCACCGGCAGGATCGGTCTCGACCCGTACCCGATGTTGGGCATGGTCTGCGGCGCCACCAGCGGGCGGCACCACCCAGCCGCCCGCTGGGAGGTCGGCCGCCACGGCCAGTCGTCCGTCTGCGAGGGGTTGCGACCCTGCCGGATGAGGGGCCCCGTCGGGCCAGTCGACCAGGTGCACCCCAACCCGGGGGTGCGGCGCCGGGTTGGCGAGCAACACGCCGGTGGCGACGTCTACTCCATTGGTTGGCGACGTCGAAGAGCCGCCCGCCGCACCGCCCCTGATCCCGGTCACCGAGTCTGCGATTGTGCCCAGCGAGTCGGCGATCAGCGCCTCGCAGCGCCCGATGATGCGCTCGTAGCCTGCCTCGGCCTCGCGATGCACCCAGGCGATCGAGCTGCCGGGCAGAATGTCATGGAACTGGAGGGTGAGCGTCTCCTTCCACAGTTCGTCCAACTCTGCTGCCGGGTAGGCGTCGCCGGGGCTGCCCCCTGCGGCTGCCAGCGCCCACCACTCCACCTCTCTCAGCAGGGCCTCGCTTCGGCGATTGCCTGCCTTGGTTTTGGCCTGGGCCGTGTAGGTGGCCCGGTGCATCTCCAGGTACAACTCACCCACCCAGCGGGGCGGATCAGGCAGCTCGGCCAACGCCTCGGTGAAGAACTCGGCGGGAGAGCCGATCGACACCCGGGGGATCGCCTCACAATCGGCGGCGATGCGCGCCCGGGCCATCATCTCGCGGGTGGGACCGCCTCCACCGTCGCCGTGACCAAAGGGCACCAGCGAGGTGTTGGCCACCGCCCGTTCTGCGAACGTGCGGGCGGCGGGCACCAGCTCACCTGGGTCGATCTCAGCGTTGTAGGTGTTGACGGGCGGAAAGTGGGTGGGCAGCGATGTGCCGTCCAGCCCCTCCCACAAGAAGGTGTGATGAGGGAAGGTGTTGGTGCGGTTCCATGAGATCTTCTGGGTGACAAACGCGGTGGAGCCACCCAGCGCAAAGATCTGCGGCAGCGAGGCCGGATATCCGAACACGTCGGGGATCCACGCCTCCCGACAGGTCACGCCGTAGTGCTCTCGGAAGAACCGTTGGCCGTGAAGGAACTGGCGGGCCATCGCCTCACCTGAGGGCAGGTTGCCATCGGCCTCCACCCACATGCCTCCCAGCGGTACCCAGCGATCCGCAGCGACCGCCTGGGCGATGCCCTCGGCAACCGACGGGTATTCGTCGATCATCCACTGGTACTGCACGGCCTGGGAGCAACCGAAGCGATAGTCGGGGTCGTTGTCGATCAGGTCAAGTGAGTTGGCGAACGACCGGGCGCACTTGCGGCGGGTCTCGCGCAGTGGCCACAGCCAGGCGGTGTCAATGTGGGCGTGCCCGATGGCGAAGCAGCGGTGCTCCGATGCGACCGCCGGGGCGGCGAGCACCTCGGCCAGCTCCGAGCGTGCCGCCTTCGCCGAGCCGACAATGTTGTCCAGATCGAGGGCATCGGCAGCACGCCCCAGGGCCTGCATGATCCGCAGCTTGCGAGAGCCCGAACCGGTATCCAGTTGCCAGCCAAGGCGGACCAGAAAGTCGATCTCCAACGCCAGGTTCCACACGTCGGTATTGAGGGGTGCGAGCTCGGCCTGAGCCAGGCGATACAGCGGTTGCTTCGAGGCGGTCAACACGTCGCCCAACCGAGTGATCACGTTGAGGTTGACGAAGGGGTTGGCCGCAGCCTCCACCAGCAGGTCCACCTGCTCGCCTCCCAGGGCGTGCGGGCTGACCAGGCTCCATTGGCGGGCGGGGTGCAACCCGTGCACCGGGACGCCGTCGCGCCAGATCATTCCCTCGGCATTGAACCCCACCTGGCCCGAGATGAATCCGAGGTTGACGACCGCCTCCACCCGTCGCCCGGCCATGTCGGGCGGCACCGTGCCCGACATCCGAAACCAGGTGGTGCCCCACGGGGGGCCCCACGGGTCGCCGATGGCGAAAGGTTCGTAGTGTGCCTGCTGTGCAGCCACCACGTCGATGGGCTCCCCAGCAACATGGTGGGCCGTCAGGCTCAGCGGCGCACCCGGGCCGTAGGTGGCCGGCCGGATGCGCTCCTCCAACAGACGGCGGATACGGCGTTCGGCAATGTGGGGCTCGTCGTGCATCGACCCATCATTGCGGAGAGCCCCCTACGGTGCAGGCGAGACCGGGAAGCTGGTAGACCGAGAGCCGACCGACATACCTGGGGGAGGGCCATGACCGCCGACGAAGCGAAGCTGACCGAGGAACTGAGCGTGGATGCGTGTTGGGATCTGCTGACCAAGGCGCGTACCGGCCGTCTGGCGGTTGCGATCGGCGACCAGCCCGACATCTTCCCGATCAACCACGTGGTGGACGGCCGCACCATCGTGTTTCGCACCGACCCCGGTACCAAGCTGGCGGCGGCCGTTTTGGGATCCGGCGTGGCCTACGAGGTGGATCACATCGACGACTCCAACGGTGTCGCGTGGAGTGTGGTGCTGAAGGGCAGGGCAAGAGAACTGCACACGGTGGAGGAGATGGCTCACGCCGAAGATCTGGCGCTGTACCCATGGGACCGTGGCGATAAGCACCATTACGTGGCCATCACCGCCGACGAGGTCACCGGACGCCGCTTCCACACCGACCCCCGGAAGTAGCGCCTCCGGCTGTCGGCCGGCGCTGCATGCTGCGACAATGGTCGACCTCGCCTCGGTAGCTCAGTTGGATAGAGCGACCGCCTCCTAAGCGGTAGGCCACAGGTTCGATTCCTGTCCGGGGCACTCAACACTGGCATTTCGTGACCGCCTCATTCAGCGACCGCCTCATTGCGCCGGTGGTTGGTCCGGCCTCTCAGGATCGCCGAAGCCGATGAAGACGCCGGTGGAAGACCGCTGAGCGGCCCGAACCTCAGTGACCGCTCCGGTTGGGACGGGACCGTAGATGTGGGGGTAGATCAACGGGTCGGCGTCGAAGCGCACCTCGCCGGATACCCGTGCCAGGTCGATCGTGAGGCACACGTAGGGCCGAGTGTCGTCGGTGTAGTAGCGGTTTGCCGGGATCAGCAGCGTTTCCAGGTCGATGGTGGTGTGCACGAATCCTTCGTCGGTGAACGCCTCGGGTGCGTACAGCTCACCGACCCGCTGTGCCTCCCAGACCGGCACCGGGCTGAGGTGATAGGTGAGTCCGGTTGGGGTCGGCCACTGATCGGGTGCGTCACTCATGAGCCTCATGCAACCACAGCCCGGGGCCACTTCTCCGGATCGAGCGAGCGGCAGCCTTTGGATGCCACACCAGAATCCCGCGACACTTTGAGAGTGACCGACACCCTGACGCCCGCAGACGTGACCCCACGCACCGCCGCTCAACCAGCACTTCGATCCGCTGAGGCGCTCGACGAGGAATGCCACGACTGGACTCTCGACGAGGTCACCGCGCTGTTCGAACTGCCGCTGACCGACCTGCTGTGGCGGGCCCAGAGCACCCACCGACGCCATCGTGAGCCCGATGCGGTGCAACTCAGCACCTTGCTGTCGATCAAAACCGGCGCCTGCCCGGAGGACTGCGCCTATTGCCCCCAGGCCGCCCAGTACAACACCGGCCTCACCCCAGAGCCGCTGATGGACGTCGAGCGGGTGGTGGCTGCGGCCCGAACTGCCAAGGAGGCAGGGGCCCAACGGTTCTGCATGGGGGCCGCGTGGCGCTCGCCCAAGGACCGCGACATCGCGCGGGTCGGCGCGATGATCGAGGGTGTCAAGGCCCTGGGGCTGGAGACGTGTATGACCCTGGGCATGCTCACCGACGACCACGCTGAGGCGCTGGCCGAGGCCGGCCTGGACTACTACAACCACAACCTGGACACCTCGCCCGAGTACTACGAGGAGATCATCACCACCCGCACCTACGGCGATCGTCTGGCGACCCTCGAGGCCGTGCGTGCGGCGGGCATGAAGGTGTGCTGCGGCGGCATCGTGGGCATGGGTGAGACCCGGGCCGACCGCGTGGGCTTGCTGGTGACCCTGGCCAACCTGCCCCATCACCCCGAGTCGGTGCCGATCAACGAGCTGGTGCAGGTGCCGGGCACTCCGCTGGCCACCGGCGAGACCCTCGATCCCTTCGAGTTCGTGCGCACCGTCGCCGTCGCCCGGTTGCTGATGCCCAACTCGGCGGTGCGCCTCAGCGCCGGCCGCACCGAGATGTCCGACGAGCTGCAGGCCTTGTGCTTCAGCGCCGGTGCCGACAGCATCTTCTACGGCGAAAGGCTGTTGACCACCGAGAACCCGGAGGGCAACAGCGATCGAGACCTACTCGACCGTCTGGGTCTGCGGGCCGGGCTCAGCGAGGCCTGACCACCTGGCAGCTTGGAATCGGCAACCTGACGTCGTTCGATCTATCCCTCTGGGAGTGGGACCGGGCTTGTGCAGGCACCGGAGGACTTCAGGGCCACGATCCTGGCCAGCGAACGATCGACCCGGGCCTCGCTGAGGCGCCCCTCGGCCACCGCCGTCTCGAGGTGGTCGAGCACCTCGTTCATCTGGTCGACATCACCGAAGTAGAGCGCCATGTCGTTGCCGGCGAC
>ERZ1026796.544-NODE-544-length-29811-cov-3.384214_pt1 | contig 29811 bp, 26 predicted proteins | sample MGYA00520874_ERZ1026796 | MGnify/ENA primary metagenome ERZ1026796 (study PRJEB33270, sample SAMEA104284474) | anaerobic digester metagenome | biome: Anaerobic digester microbiome; feature: mesophilic sludge digester; material: Anaerobic digester biomass | place...
ATGCCAGGCGGTCCCTACAGTGCATGTGCTGCGGGACCCTACCCGCGGCGGATTAGCTACCACCTTAGCCGAAATCGCAGCTCAGTCTCAGGTTAACATCACCCTGGAAGAAGCTGCGATCCCGATCGACCAACCGGTGCGCAAAGCCTGCGAACTGCTCGGCTTGGACCCGCTTTACCTAGCCAATGAGGGCAAAATGATCGTGATCCTGCCCGAGGATGATGCCAATGCTGCACTGAGTTACCTCCATACGCAGCGCTATGGTGAGGATGCCCAGCTCATCGGCAACGTGAGCGCAATCCCAGCTGGGCAAGTCTGGCTGCGTACGCCCTTGGGCACCACGCGTGTGCTCGAGATGCTGGCAGGCGAGATGCTGCCGCGTATCTGCTAATATTTGGTCCATCGTTTTTGCTGGTCCTTACAGGAGGCTCCGCACTGAGGACACCAGCGAGAACGACAGGGTGCAAAATCCACCTGAAGATCCCCGCCGCTTGACAAAAGGTATCGGCATTGTATACTTATTCCGCTATCCTCAAAGAAAAGGTAAAAAATGAAAGTTGATTTTCAAGAAACCACCAAAGATTTACTCAAGCGCATTGATATCCACAGCCAATATGGCAGCCGCGATATCGATGCCTGGATGTTAGAAATCCTGCAGCTGCAAAAAGGGATCAAGATTTTAGATGTGGGCTGCGGCGCCGGCAAGCAATGCTTCTCTTACTTTCATGCCCTCGATGGCGATGCCGATATCACCGGTACGGACGTTTCTGAATCTTTGCTCGCCCAAGCAAGGGAAGAAAACCAAAAGGTCAACAATGCTGTCAAGTTCCAGCAACTGGATTTCAACCAACCCTTCGACCTGCCTTCGGATACCTTCGACCTGGTCTCTGCCTGCTTTGCGATATACTACGCGCAAGATATCCCCTTCACCTTAGGTGAGATGCACCGTGTGCTTAAGCCCGGCGGGCGGCTTTTCACCACCGGACCTATGCCCAATAACAAAGCCGTTTTCTACGAAATCATCAAGGAAGCCACTGGCAAGCCAATTCCGCCTATGCCTGGCAGCTCACGCTATGCCTCCGAGATTTACGGCACCATGCAAAAGCTTTTTTCCAAGGTGGAACAGCATATCTTCGAAAACCCGCTTACATTCCCTACCGTCGAGCCTTTTATGGAATACACGCGAGCCTCCATGTCCGAGGATCGACGTTTATGGAACTCGCTCTTCGTGACGCATAAGGATTTCGAGAAAGTGATGACGCAAATCGAGGCGGTTGCCCGTCAGCGCATCGAACGTGATGGCAAAATCGTGATGACCAAAGTTGTGGGCGGGTTTATCGCTACTAAGTGAGCAGCTTATGAATCATAATATGACTTTTTTCGGTAAATCCGTGCTCTTTTTGGGCGCACATCCCGATGATATCGAGCTCGGCTGTGGCGCGCTGATCGCTGATATCATCGATCAAACCAGCCTTTACTGCATGACCTTCTCGGATAATAAAAAGAACCCCGACCTGCAGCACCTGCTGGAGGAGCACTATATAAGCATGCACACTTTAGGCTTAACCGATGCCCAAATCGAAGTTGGGACTTTTGAAACCCGGCGCTTCCCAGCCTCCCGTCAGGAAATTTTGGAGAAAATGCTGGAGCTACGCCGTGCGCTCAAGCCTGAAATTGTGTTCGTGCATACACCCCAAGATATCCACCAAGATCACGTAACGGTCACGCAAGAAGCCTTACGAGCCTTCCGTGGCACAACGGTCCTCGGCTATGACGTTTTACGCAGCAGTTATGGGTTTTTTCCTCATTTCCTAGTGGAAGTTACAGAAGCCGCTGTTAATAAGAAAATCGAAGCCCTTGCGAAGTATGTTACCTATACAGACCGCTATTATTTCTCAGAACCGGTACTGCGTTCCACAGCAATTCGGCATGGAGCACTCGCCGAGCGACCATTTGCCGAGGGCTTCGATATCATTCGTATTGTTGGCGAGTTTTCAGCGCTAGGCTGATCCTTCCGCTCTTTAGAGCATATCTGGCGTCACTTGCTCAGCAGAGCGCGAACGGGGTTGAACTGGGCGGATATTCTCCGACTCAAACGGGAACCAGAGAATATGATCTGGCACCATCCAGCCATCGGTAAGATAAACCGTTGTCCGGAATTGCACCGCCACGTTCTTTTCATCTAATGACACCACGGTGCCCTTGATCCAACCCTTTACTCGCTGACCATTTTTCTCATGGTCACAAAAAGCTTCAACCCGATCTCCAACTTCAAAGTGCTTCTCGGGCTCTGGGGGGCGCATAAAGCTGCTTCTTTTCATCCAACCTCCGTTTGTTCTCTTCTACTTCTAACCTCAGCAAATTTTTTGCTGATCTTTGATTTCAGGTCTTCCTTAATCGCCTCATCAGGCGTTAGTTCTAAAACTTCTCCAAAGAACCCCTCGAGGATTAATTGCTCCGCATCCAGCAAGGGAATCCCACGCGTCTGCAGGTAGAACAATTCCTCTTCGTCGATCTTTCCCACAGTGGCACCATGGCTGCACCGCACATCGTCTGCTAAGATTTCCAAACCAGGTATGGCATTCACTTTAGCAGACTTACTTAGCACCAGGTTGCGCGATGATTGATAGCCGTCTGTCTGCATGGCAGTTGGCGCTACGTAAATCATCCCTTCCCACACTGCAGCAGAAGATTCAGTCACAGCGCCCTTGAAGAGCAGATTGCTCGTGGTCCGCGCAGCTAAATGATTTTGCTGAGTATCTAAATCAATGTGTTGTCTGTCATCGGTTAGGTAAAAACCCTTCACCTGCACCTCAGCATCCCTTCCTAACAAATCGATATCGACAAAATTTTTGCTCAAATGCGTTCCTAAGGCTCCATAGAGCCACGTTAATTGGGTATTACGCCCTACCTGCGCGCGCTCATGGGTAATGTTCCAAACCTGATGATCAAACTCCTGGATTTCAGTGAGGTTCAACACAGCTTCGTCATCTAAGTGAACCTCTACGATGCCAGAATGGAAAGCTTGGCTGGCACTGCCTGCCGGCAGAGAGCCAAAGGCAAGCTCAAGATCAGCCGATGCCCCAGCTTCCAGCCAAATGAGGGTATGCGTGAAAGTTGCTTGATGATCCTCAGCTGTTGCTAAAATTTGAACTAATAATGGCTTCTCCAGCCGGCAGTTTTCGGGCACATATAGCAATAAGCCGTCTTCAGCCAATGCTGCGGTCATTGCTGCAAATTTGCTTTCTTCGGGTTTCACCACGCTGCCTGCCAATTTGGCTACCAGCTCTGGATAATCCTTTTCTGCGGACCTAAAGTCCGTAAAGATCACCCCAGCTCGCTCAACGTTGGAATCAACCTGGCGAACCACACCCGCAGGTGAAATAAACAAGCTGCCTGAATAACCTTTTTCTCTTTTGGTCAAGCCCTTAAGTTGATCAGGGGTAAATGCAGCTGCCTTCGCACTCCCGTTTACTTGCTGCAGCTCGGCGAAATTCAATTCGCTGAGGTCCACCCAGCGCCATGCTTCGTCTTTCTTCAGCGGGAAGGAAAGCTGTGCAGCCAACTCCCAAGCGGAACGGCGGTAAGTTTGCAGCGGACTGTGCTCAAGCATTTCTGGCGTTAAACTCAACCTGCCAGGGAATTCGTGATTATCAATTTGGGTTGTGTTTTGCTTTACGTTTGCCATCGTATTGCCTTTAGCCCACCGTCCCGGTCATTTGCAGCTGCACCAGACGGTTCATCTCGACCGCATATTCCATAGGCAGCTCCTTAACCAGTGGTTCAATAAAACCAGAGACTACCATGGTAGTGGCTTCTTCATCCGTCAGCCCGCGGCTGTTCAAGTAAAAAAGCTGTTCTTCGCCAATCTTGGAAACTGTCGCTTCATGCCCGATGGATACATCTTTGGCATGCACGTCGATTGTAGGGTAGGTATCGGAGCGTGATTCATGATCAAGCAGTAGTGCATCGCAAACCACATTAGAGCGAGAGTTTTCCGCTTCGGCTGCCACGCGCACCAGCCCACGATACGATGCCCGCCCATTCCCACGCGAGATGGACTTGGAAGTGATTTTGCTACTCGTATTGGGGGCAAAATGCAGCATCTTGGCGCCGGCATCTTGCTGCTGCCCAGGACCAGCAAAGGCAACCGAAAGAACTTCGCCATGAGCCCCCGGCTCCATTAGGTAACACGAGGGGTATTTCATGGTAATCTTCGAGCCTAAGTTCGCATCCACCCATTCCATGGTACCGTTTTCAAAAACTTTTGCCCGTTGGGTCACTAAGTTATATACGTTGGTAGACCAGTTTTGGATGGTAGTGTACCGTACACGCGCACCTTTCTTGACCACAATTTCAATCACACCGCTATGAAAAGATTCGGTGGAATACAAAGGAGCAGTGCAGCCTTCCACATAATGCACTTGCGCGCCCTCATCGGCAATAATCAATGAACGCTCGAACTGACCAATGTTCGCCATATTCAAGCGGAAGTATGCTTGCAAGGGCAAATCGACCTTTACGCCCTTGGGGACATAAACAAAGGATCCACCAGACCAGACAGCACTATTGAGCGCGGCAAATTTGTTATCCTGGATGGGTACAACTGTCGAAAAGTATTCGCGGAAGATCTCCGGGTATTGCTTGAGACCGTTTTCGATGCTCAAGAAGATGACGCCTTGCTTTTCGAGCGTTTCTTGAATGTTATGGTAGACCATTTCCGAATCGTATTGAGCGCCTACGCCAGCTAAGTATTTTTGTTCTGCCTCAGGGATGCCTAAGCGGTCAAACGTATTCTTGATGTTATCGGGGACGTCTTCCCAGCGTTTCTGATCCACCTGAGGCGGGCGTGCATAAAAAACTATTTCGTCCAAATTCAAACCACTCAGGTCTGGTCCCCAGGTTGGCATAGGACGTTCAATGAAGTGGCGGTATGCTTTCAAACGGAATTCCAACATCCATTCTGGCTCTTCTTTGAAAGCTGAAATCTGTCGGATAACTTCTTCACTAAGTCCTTTAGGGCTTTTATAGACTGAATCGTCCGGATAGCTAAACCCGTACTTGTATTCAGTCCCAATCTGATTGAGAAAATCTTGATTTTCTGCCATGGTGCCTCTTCCCCCTAGGAGGTTAGCTCTTCTTCTTCTTTGGGTAGGGGACCGTATTTTTCCCGCACCCACGCATAGCCACTTTCCTCCAATCGCAGCGCTAACTCGGCTTGACCTGATTCTACGATCCTTCCACCATACATGATATGCACAAAATCTGGCTTGATGTAATTGAGCATGCGCTGATAGTGCGTAATAATCAGTATGCCGATGTGATCGCCTGCTAATGCATTGACGCCTTCCGAGACGATGCGTAAGGCATCGATATCTAATCCCGAATCGGTTTCATCCAAGATGGCGAAGCGTGGCTCTAACATTGCCATTTGCAATATCTCGGCGCGCTTTTTTTCACCTCCAGAAAACCCTTCGTTGAGATAGCGCCCTGCAAAAGCAGGATCCATCTTGAGCAGCTCCATCTTTGCCTTTAGCATTTGGCGGAACTTTACGATGGATATGCCTTTATCTTCTGGATCATTTGCTTTGCGCCTGGCGTTTATTGCTACGCGCAAAAAATTCGCTAAAGTTACCCCCGGAATCGCCACCGGGTATTGAAAAGCAAGAAAGATCCCGCGCCGCGAACGCTCATCGGGGGAAAGATCAAGAATGCTTTCGCCATCCAGGAGAATATCACCCTCGGTAATCTGATAGCGCGGATGCCCCATAATGGCATAAGCTAATGTGGATTTACCTGTACCGTTCGGTCCCATCAGCGCATGTATTTCGCCTTGGTTAATTGTTAAATTGAAACCCCGTAAGATTTCTTTGTCTTCTACCTGCACATGCAAGTTCTTTATTTCAAGTTGTGCCATGTTTTCCTTGCCCAATTTTAAAGTTTATTATCATCTCGCATCTTTGCGGAAGAAACTTATCGGTGTACTACCTTGAAGTTCTCTTCTCCTAGCTTGATGCAAATCAATATTATAGCACGCCAGCTTAAAAAAGTCAATTTTTTTATATAACAATTATATTATTAACAATAGAATTTAACATCTCCGTCAGAATTCTTATGTATAATAATTATGGTGAGAGACACGCCAAATTTCATCTTTTATGTCTAATGTTTTGGCGCCATAGTCTAAGAGAGGTGAAGCAGATGAGTGCAGAAAAAAAGAGCTTTTTCAAAAAAATCGCTGATAAATTTGGGGTGGGTAAAGAACCGGAAAAACCGATTGAAGAAATCGCTGCACCAAGTGATTTGTCGGTGCAGGAAGAACAAATCGAAGAGAGCGGTGCTTTGCGCCCAGGTGAAATCCCTACCCAAGAGGTGAGCCCAGCTACTCCACAAGAGGAGCCCAGCCCAAGCCAACCTGTGGAAGAAGGAATTCTATATCAACCCGAGCAAGAACCAAGCGAGGTTGCGCCAGAGGAAATCTTGGAACTTACCAAAGAGGAGTTGAAAGCAGAGCTGATAACTGAGGAACTTCCACCACAACCCCCGTTAGTGAGCCCGCAGCCTGCGGTAAGGGTCATTGCGACGCATACCGTCCGGCCAAACGAAACACTGAGCCACATCGCGCTGAGGTATTACGGGCACGCTACCCCGCCCTATTACCGCTTGATTTATGAATTCAACCGGGATGTCATCGGGAACAATATGAACTTTATTATCCCTGGGCAGGTGCTGCGCATCCCCTCATTACCGGAAGACCTGAAAAAATAAACCAAGCGCAAGGCAAAGCGAACTAAATAAAACTGGAAGCCCCTGGATCGTATTACTGAACAAACCGCTATAGGTATAGCGGTTTGATCATCAATAGCCATCTCGCGAACCCTTCTCGACGAAAATGGGTCCGTGTAACAAAAACCTTAATAGGTAATCACCCTGGGCAATGCCTTAGCTTGCTCCACCCAGTCTTGAACCTCCGCCAAAGTCGGTACACGGCGGACAAGTTTTTTCTCGGCATTTACAGCCAAGAGTTTCTCATGCAGGTTTTCAGGGTTGCGCTTAGCTAACTCAACCACAGTGTCCACACCTGCCTCTTCCAGTAAATCAGAATACTCTTCTCCCACACCTTTGATGCGATAGAGATCAGCAAGGTTGACCCACTCCAGGATTAAGCCTTTATCTATACCCGTTTTTTCGGCAATCTCCTCGCGACCTTTTGGGGTAGCACCTGCTTTCAGCAATGCCTCTACCGTATTAATCCCTATTTCTTTGAATTTTGCTGCGTAGGCGGGACCAATACCTTCAATATCAATAATACTTGTCATTTCATTTCTCCTTTCAAGTGATTATAAAAATCTAATATTTGCTGAATTATAACATTAATAGTTCAACTTATAGTAGAATAAGGTTCGTTAAGGTTATGCGATAGTAAAATATTTGCATACTAATATGATATACTCTAAAAATAAAAATTGAGAGAAGGTAACTATGAAAAGCACAAGAGATAAAATATTAAACACCCTACTTACCCAACGCCAGGCTACTATCAAACAACTTTCAGAGGTTGTCGGTATCAATGGCATTTCTGTCCGTCATCACCTGATCAACCTCCAGGCTGAAGGTTTAGTTACGGCAGAGGAACAACGGCATGGCGTTGGTCGTCCCGCCTTCGTCTATCGGCTGACTGAAAAAGGTATGGAAAGGTTCCCCACAAATTATCTTAAACTTACCAACTATTTGTTAACCGAATTAGAAGAAACCTTAAGCCCTGAAGAAGTGGAAGCAACTTTCAAACGCATCGGCAAGAAACAAGCTGAAGAATCGACTAACATCGATAAAAACCAACCAATTGAAGCCCAATTGGAACAATTGGCAAACCAATTAGCGAGCGATCGCTTTCTGCTTTCTTGGAAGAAAGAGGGCGATAGCATTATCTTGCAATCAGATAATTGCCCTTACCTTCATGTTGGCAAAGAGCATCCCGAAATTTGCAAGATCGATGAAACCCTTTTCAGCGAGGCTTTAGGCAGAGAAGTAAAACTGGAGACCTGTATGCTTCGAGGTGATCCTAGGTGCACCTATAAGATTAATCTATAGCAAACAATGGACCAAAATTCGAATAACAAACCACAATGGGATATCGATAAGACGCATCCACAGTTCCATGACGAGCTGATTGAGAACCTTTCCGGGGTATTAGATCCTGAGCTGGGTTTTTCCGTCTTGGAGTTAGGCTTGGTGCGGAATATCAGCATCCAGGGCGATAAAGCACATTTGGTGATGATCCTGACCACGCCCTTCTGTCCCTATGGACCGATGTTGATGGAAAGCACCCGCGCCAAGGTGGAACAAGTCCTCGGATTGAAAACAACCTTAGAATATGGCGAGGGCGTCTGGGATCAATCCTATATGGATAAGAACCTCCTAGATAGCGGTTGGGGTTTATACTCCTAAATACGCCATAGAGAATGCAAAGCAGAAATATTGTGACTGAAAAAGTATTGAATCGTTTGCAAAATGAGAAGGTAGTGTATAATTTATGCGATGAACCCCGAAAAAAGGGCTGCAAACCTTTCTGAACAGTAATAGAAATAAAGGAGAAAAAATGGACAAATACGAATGCTTAGCATGTGGCTATATCTATGACCCCAAAATTGGCGATCCTGATAATGGCATCGCCCCTGGAACTGCTTTCGAAGACCTGCCTGATGACTGGGTCTGCCCTGATTGCGGCGCTGGTAAAGATCAGTTCGAAAAAATCAGCTAGCAGTAAGAGCAATAAACACGAAAACCTTGCCTCCAAGGGGGTAAGGTTTTTTTAATTTCCCATTTGCAAGAAATATTTTGAAGTATAATAAAGTCACTATACTCGTTCAGATTGGAGGAAAATTATGGCAAGTGTTACATTCGATCACGTTTGGAAAAAGTTTGGCGACGTAGTCGCCGTGCAAGATTTAAATCTTGCAATTCAAGATAAGGAATTCCTTGTCCTTGTTGGCCCATCCGGCTGCGGCAAAACAACTTCGTTGCGCTGCTTAGCCGGTTTGGAAGAAATCACTGAAGGTAAAGTGATGATTGGGGATCAGGTGGTGAACGATGTCGCTCCTAAGGATCGTGACATTGCCATGGTTTTCCAGAGCTATGCACTTTACCCGCATATGACCGTATACGATAATATGGCTTTCGGCCTCAAGCTGCGCAAAATGCCCAAAGACGAAATCGATCGCCGCGTGAAGCAATCCGCTGAAATCTTGGGCATCGGAAATCTGCTTCAGCGCAAGCCCAAAGAGCTCTCCGGTGGTCAGCGGCAGCGTGTCGCAGTTGGGCGCGCAATTGTGCGCGAACCCAAAGTGTTCTTATTCGACGAGCCGCTCTCTAACTTGGATGCTAAATTGCGCGTTCAGACGCGTGCTGAGCTGAGTAAGCTGCATAAAAATTTGCAGACCACCTTTATTTATGTGACGCATGACCAAACGGAAGCCATGACGATGGCAACCCGCATTGCCGTGATGAATAAAGGTCTCCTTCAACAGCTGGATACCCCGCAGAACCTATATGACCACCCAGCTAACTTATTTGTTGCTGGATTCATCGGTTCCCCTGCGATGAACTTCTTCAAAGGCAAACTTGTCCAATCCGATGGGCATTTTGTAGCTGATTTAGGTTCCTTTGCCGTAACTCTGCCCGATAGCGTTAAATCCCGCTACGAAAGCGTCTTGAATAAGGATATTATTTTTGGCATTCGCCCAGAGGATATCCATGATCCTATGTATGCTCCTCCTGGGATTTCTGCACAACCTGTCCCGGTCAAAGTGGACGTCACCGAGTTGATGGGTAACGAAATCTTCTTGTATCTGATCAACGGCGAACACAACTTTATCGCCCGTGTTGACCCACGCTCGAAGGCTAAATATGGTGATACTATGGAAGTCGTCTTCAACATGGATAACTTCCACATCTTCGACCCCAGCCTCGATCCTGAAAATCCGCCAGTCGTCTAAAATTAGAACCCGAGACAAAAGGCTGCTTGTAACAAGCAGCCTTTTTTATTCAGTTAGATCACTTTAGTTTATGCTGCCTTGCTGCTTACATTGCGGGTTAACCATAATAATAGACCTGCCCCAATAAGAGAAAGCAGCCCCACGAGAATAAAAGCATCCCGCCAAAAAGGAAGCGGAAAGAGCCTGATGAGCGTATCATTCATATAGAACTGCCAGCTGCCTTCGGCAAAGAAAAGCTTGTGAAATTGTTCAAAAAGCAAATTAAAGTTAATCGCGACCATGAAAATGATGAAAGCAATCAAACCAATCGTCAGCCAGCTCCCTGTGCGCAGCGATCTGCCTAATTGGCGCCAATTGCCCATCGATGCAAACCACACAAATATCGCCACAAACAAACCAAGCAGTACATACCAGACGGTCAAGGCAGTCTGGACGACGTTCTTGACATCTTGCATGTGGTCCAATTCCTCAGATCGGTAAAGGGGCTCGCCATCCTCAAATTTGAGATCGCCTAAGTATTCGATACCAGCATCATTGATGAGGTAGTTCACAGCGTAATCTGCCCATTGTTTGCGTTCTTCCTGGGAAAAGCCGTAAATATCTGGCGGAAAACCTGGGCGGTTGTATTCCAAGGATATAAAAGCTGGCGTAATCAACAACCGTATGGCGCCCATCAAAAGAATAAAAGGCAGGCTAATGGTTAGAATAACAGAAAGGATCTTATCAATGCTGAATTTCATTATTTCACTCCCAAGTTGATTCCAATAGTAAATCGAATACCAAGCGGTTGGTAAAGAATTCGATTGAGGACTTATCATCGGTAAAAACGATCTCACCCAACTTAGTTTCCGCTTTTCCCTGCAAAGTTAAATTCATCGCCTGCACCAAGAGCGAATCGGGCTGGGTGGTTTGAAGACTACTCAGGTTTTGGTTGAAGTTTTCCCAGCTCGCCATAGGGTTTTTTGCCGCAAAGACGATCGTATTCATCGAGTCGGGAATATCCATCACAAAAATCTGATGAAACGTTGCTGCCATGGTTGCACATATTGCTTCAACCAAGGTGCGGTCCGCACTGCTCCTGCCGACATTAATAACCACAAACCCATCCGGATTTAATTTGTCATAGAGCAACTGGAAAAATTCCTGGGTGACCAAATGGGGAGGAATGTAGGGTGTCCGGTACGCGTCGACACTGATAATATCATAAGTATCATTGCTATGCGCAATCCCCCACCGCGCATCTTGGGCGTAAACCGTCAAATTCGGCAGGTCCCCCATGCCAAAGAATTGCTTTCCGACTTCAATAATCTTAGGATCAATCTCAAAGCCATCGATTTTCGCTTGCGGATAGACCACGCTGGCTTGACGAGCGGTGGTTCCAGCCGCCAGCCCAAGGATCGCAATCCGATTAACTGTGATCTTTTCAGCCGGTGGAGGGTTGAAATACGGTGCTACCAACACCTGTGACCATGGACCTCCATAGAAAAGCTGTGTAGGGTGGTAAATAGAATGAACACCCTGACCTTCGTTGAGGCGCAGATAGCGAAAAGAGTCAATTTGCAACACTTGGATGTAGTTATATGCCGATTCGGCTTCATAAATCATCCCAGGGGATGCCTTTACCGAGCTTTGCAAGCCAAAAACCGCTAATACTAGCAGAATGATGCTTAGGCAGATAAAAAGAGTTGCTCTTTTCACATCTCCCAACCGTACCAAGCCTGGCAAAGCCGTGAGGATGAGGACAAAGCTGGTAATGAGAAAGGTACGGTAAGTCCCCACAAGAGGGATCAAAACCAAGACGGTCAGGAAAGTACCTAAAAACGAACCGAGTGTGGCGATAGCTGAGGCTCTACCAGCGACCCTTCCAGTACGCGCAGTATCAGGGATCAGCAGCTTGAGGGCAAAAGGTGTAATCATCCCCAGCAGCGTAACCGGCAGAATGAGCAGCACCAAAACAGTCAAGAATGATCCTGCCATGAGGTTAATCTGCAGAGCGTCGAAAGCATCAGCGGCAACGCGCAAGATCGGTTGAGCAATCAGTGGGACGATGCCCACTGCCACCCCAGACCAGCACAGCAAGGAGAGATATTTAGAAGGCGAAGGGTTCTGATCAGCTAACTTCCCGCCTAACCAATTACCTAACGTCAGGTAAACCAGTACCAAGCCAATAATCACCGCCCAGACGATATTACTCGTGCCAAAAACATTCCCAAGCAAGCGTGAGGCGCCAAATTCGACCATCATCGTAGCTGCCCCACCGATAAAAACAGTCAGGTTCAAATACCAAGTAGGGATCCGATTTGGTTCTACACTTGCCTCGGCAGCTTGTTGCATGTTCCAAATTATACTCCGGTGAGATTTTAGGGGTTACGGCTTTGTGAGGTATATCCGTAAAGCCGGCTCTGCACAAAATAAATCCTAATTCATACCTGCATTAACAAAAAATACCCTCGCGGGTATTTTTGAGGCTGGGGGTGAAGGAGTCGAACCTCCACATACAGATTCAGAGTCTGCTGTCCTGCCATTAGACGAACCCCCAAGGTTTGTTCATATTCTACCAGATGATTTTCCCCCTTACAAGAGCAATTTTATGCCGCCGGCAGCTTCTTATCCGTGCGCATGTGGATGTTTTCCACCAGCCCAATCCCAAGCAGCAAGGTTACCAATGAGCTGCCACCATAACTGATAAATGGCAGCGTCAAGCCAGTTACTGGAAGCAGGCGCATATTCACGCCCACATTCACTAGTGTCTGGAAAGCCATCAAAATACCGAACCCATAAGCCAGTAAGGCGCCATACGCATCTGGCGCTTTAGCTGCAATTGCAAAACAGCGATAGATCACAAAAATCAACAAAAGCAAGACGGCAACAGTACCTACAAAACCAAATTCGTGCGCCAACACCGAGAAGATAAAGTCATTATGCCTGATTTTAAGGAAGCGCAACTGTACTTGGCTCCCTTGCCCGTAACCCTGACCGAACCAGCCGCCTGAACCGATGCTGATGAGCGCTTGGTCAACGTTGTAAGTATCCCCATAGCGCGCATCAGGATCTGGGTTGAAAAAGTTCGTGATTCGCGCCCGTTGGTAATCTGCTAAAAAGGGAAAATCTAAGGCAGCGAATACAATCAGAAAAACTAGCATTATGCCAGCAAAAATAAGGATGTTTTTCGTCTTCCATCCGCTGATCCACAACATTGTAAACCAGAGTACGGCAATCACAATTGTAGTCTTAAGGTCCGGCTGCAAGAAGATCCATAGAGCAATCCCGCCAGCCAAGAGCAGACTCTGCCAAACAGTCTTCCAGTTATTGATCTGGCTAATATGCGCGGAGAAATACTGCGCAAAAGCCATGATCGCCACAATCTTGGCTAACTCCGCCGGCTGGATGGTTTCTGTGCCAATTTGGAGCCAGCGGGCAGCCCCAAACCTTGCTTCGCCCATCACAAATACTATGATGAGCAAGAAAGCCACCACAATATAAAATGGGCGTGTTAATGAGAGCCAAATGTGATAGTCAATTGCCGCAGTGATAAAAAGAATCGCCAATCCGATAAGCAGAAAGACAGTTTGGCGTTGCGGATGGTTTGCTAAGGTCGGATTGCCGGCAATCGCCGAGCTGATCAGGGCTACCCCAAAAATGGATAGGAACAAGACTGCCGCGAAGAGCGGGAAGTCAAATCTTTTCCAAATATCTTTTGTGTTTAACATTGGTCGTCTTTACCCCGTAATTGATGAGATTACGGTAAATTATCCGCATCGGCGGCTTTGAGCGCAAAGTAGGAATCAATAACTTTTCGGACAATCGGAGCAGCTAAGGTTGATCCCTCTTTACCGTTATAAGCGAACGCAACAACGGCAATCTCTGGGTCATCGTAAGGTGCGTAACCTACAAACCAAGCATGCGCAGGCCAGCCCCCCACGCCGATACCGCATAAACGGTTAGCAAGCGCAAAGTCATCGCAATACTCGGCAGTTCCGGTTTTGCCAGCAACCTTATTGGGATCGCCCTCAAATTCAATCGCAGCCGTCCCGCCTTCCACAGTAACCATTTCCATGCCGCGTTTAGCTAATTCGATGACCCATGGCTGCACAGTTTTCATCACACCCGTTGGAATATTGCCGTCATATTCTTGAATCTTTGCATCTTTGGTAATATCCCACAGTACCACTGGCTCGAAGCTTTGAGTAACATTTCCATCGGCATCTTCCACTTTTTCAATCAAGGAAACTTGCATGTGCCTGCCATCGTTGGCAATGGTAGAAATGGAATTCAACACTTGCAGTGGGGTTGCCAGCACATAACCTTGCCCTACTGCAGCTAAGTAAGTGTCTCCTGTTGCCCAGTTTTCACCTTGATTCAAGCGCTTCCAGGTTGGGTCTGGAATCAACCCATCGGCTTCGCCAGGCAATTCAATGCCAGTCAGCTGACCGTACCCCAAGGCTTTGGCGTATTCACCCAACCGATAGATGCCTAAGCCTCCATCAGGCACTTCGCCTTCATATCCGCCTGTGACCTTATACCAGTAAACGTTGCAAGACCAGGCAATCCCATGCAAAAAATCTACGTCGCCGTGCCCGTCTCGATTCCAGCAATAATAGGTTTGCAATGTTTTCGGATTTGGGTCATTGAGCAAATAGCTTTGCACCAGTGAAATTGTGCCCGGGTCATTCACAGTTTGTTCTGGCGTTACCACGCCCTCATTCAGAATGCCCAGCGCCGACGAAAGCTTGAACACCGAGCCTGGGGGAAGCTCCGCTGAGATGGCTTGGTTGACCAAAGGTTTAGCCTGATCCATAGTCAACTGAGTGTAGTAATACTGCGGGATGTAAGGGGTCATGCGGTTGTTCTCATAGTTCGGATAAGACACCATGGCTAAAATCTCGCCGGTCTTGACGTTCATCGCAATCACTGATCCGCTCGTGCTGAGGGTATACCCCAAATACCAGTTCCAGTAATCCAAATTCATAATAAGCGCATCGCGTGCAGCCGATTGCAGCCGCGTATCGATGGTTAAATAAACATCCTGTCCAGGGGTTGGTTCAACTGGTTCCTCTAAGTTACGCACAATTTCCCCGCCTACGGTAACTTCCACAACGCGTTTCCCATTCGTACCGCCAAGGACGTCCTGCATCGTACTTTCGACACCGGCGTAACCTACCTTGTCGCGGTTAGCCACAAAACCCAGCTCGGTGTAATAATCCACCATTGATTCTGGAACCGGACCTAAAAAGCCGACGATCTCCGCAGTCAGGTTTCCGGTCGGATAAACCCGTATTGATTCAATTTCAACGCCGATACCAGGCCAATCCATAGCCTTCTCTTGTACTGCCATAGCAATTTCTTTGGAAACGCCGCAGCTCAAGCGCGTGGCTTGGAAAGGCCAGTTGGTATCAGCAATGTAAACAATCTGTTCGATCCCCAAGTCGGTGGAACAGGGTGTAAAAGTTGAAGCTACAGTTTCGTCAACAACGCCATTGCTCACCGGAATGCCAATGAGCTCGGAAAGTTCGGCAAAAATAAGCCGCGTCAGTCCTTCCGAATCCGGCAATTCGGCTGGTGTCACCGTGATATTATAAGCGGGGATATTTTGCGCCAAAACCACACCGTTGCGGTCATAGATTTTGCCCCGTTGGGTTTGGTCGCTAATTTCCATCGTGCGGTTATCCTCTGCCTGAATACGGTAAACTTCTCCATTCACAATCTGATAGTTGAAGAGTTGAAATATGTAATAGAGAAGAACCAATCCAATCAGGATGTAGACCCATTTGAAACGGGAGAGCTGAATGGTTGGCTTTTCGTAAATTTTGTTGTTCATAGCGGTGCTCCTGCGGGAAGCTCACTAGGGAATAATTCCTGAACGAGGGCATGGACTGGAATGGCTAAAAGCATGTTGAGTAAAACACTGGGCAGCAAAATATTGGTGAATGCTTGATTTACAGGAAACTCAACTCCTTGAATCCATAAACCCACGAGGTGTAACCCATTCTGAAAGAGCGTCCCAAAAAATGTCAATAAGAACATAGAAAGCAGCGGCGTCCGCCAGATTTGACGCTGCATGAGCTTAGCAGCCAAGAAAACAAGCAAATAAGTAATCAATGGAATAAGCGATGGTCCTGCCGAGATCGAACCGACAATCAAGCCAAAAGCTAACACAAAGATCCAAGCATTTTTATGACCTTGGTGCAAGCTCCAGGCAGCGATGAATAAGAGAACCAAATCGGCTGATCCTGCTAAGAGTGTGGCGCGGCTAACGATGCCAATTTGAAGCATCAGGGTAACAATAAAGCTAATAATCGTAAGCAGAAAAAAGGGCATAACTTTCCACCACCCTAAGGAACCAAAGGAGAAATATCGATCGCCTCAAAGTTGGTGATAACCAGCACAGCGCTGAGGCTCGAAAAATCCACAATCGACTGTACTGAACCAGTTTGAAACAGGCTGTTTTTTTGGCTCTGCATACTGAGCACTTGCCCTACAAAGATGTTTGGCGGGTAGTTGCCTCCCAACCCAGAAGTGAGCAGCACATCCCCGATTTGAACTTCGGCATCTTGCGGGACCATTTCCAGAGTAATCTCACCCGTAATAGACCCTCTGATTTGCGCTTCCACTTTGGCATTTTGCAGGTGAACATTAACCACCGAATTAGCGTCGCTGATGAGTTGCACGCGTGCGGCATTAGCAATAACCGCATCTACTCGCCCGACCAAGCCTTGCTGGGTTACCACAGGCATCCCATGCAAAACGCCATCATTCGAGCCTTTATCGATGATAATGTACTGATAATAAGGGCTGATCTCCCGCCCAATGACTGTAGCAGCTAAGTAGTCGTGTTCCGGGTTAGCCCGCGCAAAATCGAGCAGAGCATAGAGGATCTGCGCCTGGCTGAGGCTCTCTTGCAATTCCACAATTTTGCTTTGCAGCATAGAAACCTCATTTTCTAACTGAAGGTTTTGCGCCCGCAAGGTAGCCATATCACGCGGGTAAGTGAAAAAATCGCGAATGGCTAAATAGCGTTGCGAAAGCCAGCTTTGAGCCGATATCAGCGGGCTGAAGCTTAGGTTAAAAATCGGCGTCAGATAACCTGAGATCGCCAAGATGAGAATTCCAGCCACGACCAAAAGAATAATAAGGTTTCTTAAATTTGTTGAAGAAAATAGGTTGCGCATTTTTTACTAACAGGAAAACTAGAAAGCGAAATACGAAGGATTATCTCGCCAAGTTCGTATAAGTCTCACGTTCAATATCGACGAAGAAGTTTTCGTACTCCTCCAAGTCATCCAAAACAAGTCCAGCCCCCCTGGCAACACAAGTCATCGGGTCTTCAGCTACCCAAACGCGTACGCGCAATTCATTGGTCAGCCTATCCGCCAAGCCGTGCAATTGCGAAACGCCGCCGGCTAAGCAGATGCCGTTATCCATCAAATCGGAAAGAATTTCCGGAGGTGCCTCGTCTAAGGCATCCTTGATCGTATCAACGATCACCTGTACTGAGCCAGAAAGCGCCTCGCGAATTTCGATGGAAGAAACTTCAATTTCTTCCGGCAGACCTGTAATCAGGTTCCTGCCACGGACAGAGGCAATTTTTTCTTCTTGCAGAGGGTAAGCTGAGCCAATAGCCACCTTAACCTTCTCTGCCATTTGCTCACCGATGAACAAGTTGTATTTGCTGCGGATATACTCAATCACATCCTGGTCCATCTCATCCCCAGCCACGCGTAAAGAGCGGGAGACAACAATACCCCCCATTGAAATCACGGCTACCTCGGTGGTTCCGCCGCCGATATCGACAATCATATTACCATTGCCCTCATTCACAGGCAGCCCAGCGCCGATGGCAGCACTGGCAGGCTCGTTAATCATGTAGGTTTCACGTGCTCCAGCTGCCATAGCCGCATCATAAACCGCACGTTTTTCCACTTCGGTTGCGCCGCTGGGGATACCAATGACCACCCGCGGGCGGGGGTAAGGCACAATGCTATGTTGGTGCGCCTTGCCGATAAAATACTCCAACATCGCTTGGGTAATATCATATTCCGAAATCACCCCATCCCGTAAAGGACGCAATGTGACCACATTAGCCGGCGCCCGCCCAACCATGGCTTTGGCAGCCGCACCAATGCGTAAAGGCTCTCGGGTGCGCTTTTCGATTGCCACCCAAGAGGGTTCGTTGATCACAATGCCTTTACCTTTTACATTCACAAGTGTATTGGCTGTTCCTAAGTCAATCCCAATATCCAGGGAAAACAGCCCCAACAGCCAACTCAAAGGGTTGAATGCCAATTCTTACTCCAGTATTTGGAATTAATTCCAAATTAAATTGCATGCATTATATCATAGTCAAATAGGACTAATAACGCGCGCAGCCGAAAAATCTTGTACTTAGTTTTACTACCGAACAAAATGACAGTAATTTCAGAGCTGAGCGCATAAGCTCTTCATTTCAGCTAAATTGTTATTTTTCTCATTCTGTAGGATAATGAAAAAACGATTAGATTAGCTTGAATTGCATAAAATAAGGGTGCTTTACCATCTCAACAGTTAGCGGGCAAGTATGCATAGGAGATAATTAATATGAGAAACACAAAGTGTAATCTTCACGTCCTAATTGTACTTTTTACGATACTTGCACTGGTTTTTCCCAGTGCAACACCAAGCGTATTTGCCCAGAATACCCCGCAGCCTGAAACTGTTACAATCGCAGGCACGATGCAATCGGAGCTAGGCTGCGATGGGGACTGGATGCCCAGTTGCGAAATTACCAACCTGACCTTCGACGCCAACTCAGATATTTGGAAAGGGACCTTCGAGGTCACCCCGGGAAACGATCAGGATAAAAAAGGCCCGCGGTATAAAGTTGCGCTGGATGGCTCCTGGAGTGAAAACTATGGAATGAACGCCAAGCGGGACGGCGCAGATATCCCCCTTGTCGTAGATCAACCTATCAACGTAACCTTTTATTATGATCACAAGACGCATGTGATCACCGATGATTACAATACCCCTATTATTGTCGCAGTAGGGGATTTCCAAACCCAATTAGGTTGTTCACAAAATGATGATCCAAACTGCTTGCGAGCCTGGCTGCAAGACCCAGAGGGTGACGGCAGCTTTGTCTTTGCCACTAGCGCACTTAAGGCAGGCACTTATTCGATCGCCTTAGCAATCAGCCAGAAAACGATCACCACTACCACGAACCCGACCAGCTTTACCGTTGCCGAGGATAATGATGAGGTTTACTTCAGCTACGACCTGGCAAATGAAGAGTTGTATATAAGCACAACAGGTGCACCTAAGGGTAACCTGAATGCACAGAAAGCTATCTGGGTCAACCAGGATACAATCCTCTGGGATGTCATTGGTTCATCGCGCTACCAGTATGCGCTGGTGTACTCTCCTGAAGCAGCCTTGGAGCTCACGGCTGATGGCATTTCGGGCGGTATCGAAGTCCCACTCACGTATACTGAATCTGGTCCTGGTGATGAAGTCCTAACGCAGAATCCTCACCTCAAAGGTTATTCCACTTTCAAGCTTGCCGAAGCTGACCTCGATGAGGTACCGCAGATGCTCCGCGGTCAGGTTGCAGTAGTCGCTCGTTATACTTCAGGGAAGATGGTGGATGCCACCGGCGTTCAAATTGCCGGCGTCTTGGATGATCTTTATACTTATTCCGGAAAATTAGGCGTGGAATTCGTTGAAGGAACGCCAACCCTGAGAGTATGGGCACCAACTGCCATTTCCGTTGGAGTCTGGCTATACGATAATGCTATGCTCACAAGCGGGCGATTTTACCCAATGGAGCGCGACGATGCCACGGGCGTGTTTAGTATTACCGGTGAACCAGCCTGGAAAAACAAATTTTATCTCTACGAAGTCAAAGTTTTTGTGCCCAAAACCGGCAAAATCGAGACGAATTTGGTGACTGACCCGTATTCGTTCAGCCTATCAATGAACAGCACTCGGAGCCAGATTGTGGACCTTGCGGACCCAATGTTAAAACCCGCCGGCTGGGATACGTTAGAAAAACCTGAACTGGTAAACCCTGAAGATAGCGTGATTTACGAACTGCATGTGCGCGATTTCAGCATTTCCGATGAAAGCGTACCAGAAAAATACCGCGGTAAGTTTATGGCTTTCACTGTAGATGATTCCAACGGCATGCAGCATCTGAAAGCACTGGCTGAGGCAGGCTTGACTCATATTCACTTGCTGCCGGCGTTTGATATTGCCAGCGTGAACGAAAACTACTCTACCTGGAAAAGTGTGGATGAAGACTTGCTCAAAACCTACGGTCCAGCCTCTGAGCTTCAAGCCCAAGCGGTGGCGCAAATCAAGGCGCAGGATGGCTTCAACTGGGGCTACGATCCGTATCACTACACCACCCCGGAAGGCAGTTACGCCACCAATCCCTTTGGTTACGTCCGCATTAGAGAATTCAGGGAAATGGTGCAGTCATTAAATCAAAGCGGGCTAAGGGTGGTGATGGACGTCGTTTACAATCACACCTCGCAAAGCGGGCAGAATGAAAAGTCGGTGCTCGATAAAATCGTTCCAGGCTATTACTACCGCCTGGATTTGGAAGGAAATGTGGAAACCAGCACCTGCTGCCAAAACACGGCTACCGAGCATCGCATGATGGAAAAGCTGATGGTCGATTCAGTCGTCACCTGGGCGACCCAATACAAAGTGGATGGGTTCCGCTTCGACCTGATGGGGCATCACATGCTCAGCAACATGCAGGCGGTGCGCGATGCATTAGATGCATTGACACTGGAAAAAGACGGTGTGGATGGAAAGTCTATCTACGTCTACGGCGAGGGTTGGGATTTTGGCGAGGTCGCTAAGAATGCGCGTGGTATCAATGCCACCCAGCTAAATATTGGCGGTACGGGCATTGGCGTGTTCAATGACCGGCTGAGAGATGGCGTCCGCGGCGGCAACCCGTTTGATGACCCACGCTTACAAGGCTTTAGCACTGGCTTGTACCTCTTCCCTAATGCCGTCGAATCCCGAACACCAGAAGACCAGTTGGCAAAATTGCTGGATTACACCGATTGGATCAGGATTGGCTTAGCAGGCAACCTGAAGAACTATACGCTCACCCAAAAGGACGGGAGGACGGTGGATGGCGCACATATCACCTACAACAATACCCCAGCCGGCTATACACTCGACCCGCAGGAAAATATCATTTATGTCTCCGCGCATGATAATGAGACCATCTTCGATGCCGTCCAACTCAAGGCACCGGCAGAAGCAACCCTTGCGGACCGCATCCGCATGAACAACTTAGCGCTCAGCGTCCCGATGTTCAGCCAGGGTGTGCCCTTCTTCCATGCCGGAGATGATATTTTGCGTTCCAAATCGTTAGACCGAAACTCTTACGACTCGGGAGACTGGTTCAACCGCCTAGATTGGACTTACCAGACGAATAATTGGGGCGTGGGGCTGCCCATTGAAGGCACAGATCGGTGGGATATCTATGCCCCCTTGTTAGAAAACCCTGCCCTCAAACCATCTCCGCAGCAAATTACCAATGCCGCCAGTGTCTTCAGGGAATTCCTGCAAATTCGCAAGAGTTCTCCACTCTTCCGGCTGACCACAGAACAGCAGGTCATGGATACCGTCTCATTTCTCAACACTGGTCCCGAACAAATCCCTGGTTTGATCGTCATGCGGCTGGTAGATGTCGATGAGACCGACCCGAATTACAGTGAAATCCTGGTGTTCTTCAATGCCAGCCCGGATACCGTTTCCTTCAGTGACAGTACTTGGATCAGCGCCGGTTTTACCTTGCACCCAGTGCTGGTCAACTCCGCCGACCCGATTGCAAGCAGAGCTACCTTCAACCAATCAGCGGGTACATTTTCGATCCCTCCGCTGACGGCCAGTGTGTTTGTCTGGGAGGATTAGAGCAATACTACCTTACGAGGCGGATTAGTTTCATGCTAATGAGGTGGTATCTCCCCTTCGTTCTTCATTCCTGGAACGCTTTTTGTGGACCAAGGCTCAACTACGTGTTGGTGGGCAAGCAAAGTGGTTTAATTTAAACAACAATACGTTGTATGTGGAAGTAACCTAATGGAAGAAATCGTCATCGCCATGCACATGCACACCGTTTACTCGGATGGAAACGGTACGCATGCTCAATTAGCCGAAGCTGCGCTCAAAGCCGGCTTGGATGCTATCCTGGTCACCGATCACAACATTTGGGTGCAAGATGTAGAGGGGTATGTTCAGAAGGGCAAACACCGGGTGCTCGTCCTCTCAGGCGAAGAAGTGCACGACCAAACCTTAGAAGTTGGGAAAAATCACCTGCTTATCCTGGGCAATAACCGCGAGCTGGCGCGTTATGCTGCTGACCCCCAAAAGCTAATTGACCAAGCCACAGCAGCTGAGGCTCTCACATTCATCGCCCACCCGATTGAAGACGCTCTGCCGGCTTTTGGAGAAGCTGCCTATGACTGGGAGGATTGGCAGGTTTCGGGTTATACCGGCATCGAACTTTGGAACCACCTGAGTGAGTTTAAAACCCGCTCGCAATCCCTGCCCAAAGCAGCCTTGCATGCGCTCTTTCCTGCCTTTATGCCCATGGGACCTCTGCCACAAACTCTAAGCTTATGGGACGAGCTGCTGCAGAAGAGCAAGCAGCCGGTCGTAGCCATCGGCGGTGTGGATGCCCACGAGCTTCGAATTAAACAAGGCCCGATTCGATTGGTGCTTTACCCTTACGAGCAGCATTTCCGCGCAGTCACCAACCACCTTTTCATCCCGAAGGCGCTCACTGGCGACTGGATGGAGGACAAGCGTATGATTTACGCCGCTTTGCGCCAAGGACATTCCTTCGTTGCCTATGACCTGCCGCATTCCACGCGCGGGTTCCGTTTCACTGTCAACTGCGATGAAGGTACCTTCCTTATGGGCGATCGTGTACCAGCAGATTCTGGGCTAACTTTTCAGGTGCGCCTGCCCATGCGTACACACGTCCGATTGCTCAAGGATGGCAAAGTCGTCAAGGAACATTGGGATCGCGAAGTACTCACCCACATCACCAAAGAGCCTGGTATTTATCGCGCAGAAGTGTATATAGATTATCTGGGCAGGCATCGCGGCTGGATCTTCAGTAATCCGATTTACGCGCTCTAAACAGTTTTATGCCATTGCTGCTTGGTAAATCCTGTGAGGGAATCGCAACCAAAGCCCGCCAAACAGTTACTTGGTATAATCCTTGAAAGGAGCTATCCGCTTATGTTGTTGGAAACTATCGAGAACAAACTCCGCTCCATCTTTGAAGATACCTTAGATCGGTTGCTTTATCCTGGAGTTTCGCGCACTCTCAGCAGCCAACTTGTGGCACTCATCTTGGCTCAGATCGAAGCCCAGCCAGAAGGCAAAAAGAAAGCCCCAGACCAAATTCAAATTTTCGTCTCCCCAGAAAAATGGGATGCCTGGCAATCAGCACAGGATACGCTCACCAAAGCTGCTCTGGAGTTGGAAAATAGCCTTTCTGCGGAAGGCTTCCACTTCAAGCATCAACCGCAATTTAACATATTAATGAACCCAAGGCTTGACGTCGACGCGATAGAAGTAAAAATCGGCTACACCCAAGACGCTTCTCCACTCGAAAAGACTGCCCTTCAACCGGTGCCATGGCAGCCCTCGGAGGAGTTTGTTCCCATAAACGCCTACCTGATTATCAACGGCAAGGAGCAAGTTCCCTTGCAAAAAGCAGTTATCAATATTGGCAGGCGCTCTACAAGCGATATTATCCTCCAAGACCCAATGGTCTCGCGAGATCACGCCCAGCTCCGCGCACAACAAGGGCGTTACCTCCTTTTTGACCTTAGTTCGACTGGCGGTACCACAATTAATAATCATCGCATCCATACCGCCACCCTCAAGCCAGGTGATGTGATCCGCATGGGCAAAACCATTCTGGTCTATAATCAGGAGATTAGCGGCGTATCGGACGCAACCAAAGCCGCTGTGATCCCATCGGAGCCCAAAGAATGAACGCTGTTATCCTGCTTGCCCTAAGAATCTTGATCGTGGTGGTTCTTTATGTCTTCTTGGGCAGGGCTATATGGCTCCTTTGGAAAAGCATCGGCAGTCAGCAAGAAGCAAGAAGCAGCGAGGTCGTTCCCCCGCTCCGGCTTTCTTCCACGCTTTTAGGGGATCAAGGGGCAAAAACCTTTACCCTGCCTGAAGTTATTATTGGGCGCGACCTGAGCTGTGATTTTATCTTACCCCACGAGTTGGTTTCCGCCCGCCACGGTCGCTTTAGCTTTCATCAGAATCAGTGGTGGTATGAGGACCTCAAATCGACCAACGGCTCTTACTTAGAGGATCTACGCATTGAAGAACCTATTGTTGTCAAAGATGGTGATGTCCTTTTTTGCAGTGAGGTGGATGTCAGCATCAATATTCAAGGAAAGTCTTAACTTAAATTTAGAGTGAGGTGGCTATGTCTGAAAATCAAGTTGCATTGGGGATTATTGGCGGCTCTGGGCTGTACTCCTTTGAAGGCTTGGAAAATCGCCGAACGGTCATCGTGGATACACCCTTTGGTTTGCCTTCTTCCCCAGTGATCCTCGGCGAGGTGCATGGCAAACAGTTAGCTTTTTTAGCGCGTCATGGAATCGGGCACACAATCTCCCCTTCGGAAGTCAATTACCGCGCCAATATCTACGCCATGAAACAATTGGGCGTCCAAAAGTTGATTAGCGTCAGCGCCTGCGGTTCCTTACGTGAGGATTATGCCCCTGGGCATGTGGTCGTACCTGACCAAGTTTTCGACTTTACCCATAAGCGCGAACGCAGCTTTTTTGGGGAAGGTTTGGTCGTCCACATCAGCTCAGCGGATCCTTTCTGCCCGGTGCTCAGCGCAGCCCTAACCAAAGCTCTCCAAGAGGAAAATGCCACAGTCCACACAGGCGGCACATACATCACCATCGAGGGTCCGCGCTTTTCCACAAAAGCCGAATCCAATATCTACCGCAGTTTGGGTATGTCCATCGTCGGCATGACCGCCTCCCCAGAAGTCTTCTTAGCGCGGGAAGCTGAAATTTGCTATGCTACCATGGCGCATGTCACCGATTATGATGTTTGGCATGTAACTGAAGCACCTGTCAGCGTGGAAATGGTGGTGCGTACCCTAAGCCAAAACACCGCTCTGGCACAGAGAGCATTGATTCGCTTGGTAGATATCTTAGATGAGCCTGAGTTCCAGGCGATGAGATGCGAATGCGACGAAGCCCTCAAAGATGCATTCATAACCGATATGGCAAAGGTAAAACCGGAGACGCGGGAAAAGCTGGATCTCCTCATCGGAAAATATACGAAATCCTCTTGAACGATACTATCTCGCCCGCCAAACCCGCACCACGTTTTGATGCGCTAATCCTCGCTGGCATTTTCGTATTTCTTTATGCCTTTGCCTTAGCGTTAGCACCAGCCGTGCGCATACATGCAGATGCCTTCAACTTGGAGCTAAGCTATCTGCTGCCTTTCGCCGGCTGGCTGGCAGGCATGCTTTTGCTCAGGCTGGTTCTCAAAAAGCGCCTGCCAGCAGCAGACCCTTGGCTTCTGCCAATTATGGGCATGCTCACTGGTTGGGGTTTACTCACCGTATGGAGGCTTTCTCCAGCTTTGGGCCAAAAGCAGCTCGTTTGGTACTTAGTAGGCTGCTTGGTTATCGTCTCGGGTTTGTATATGCGCAATTTGATTGCTGCGCTCAAACGCTACAGCACAGTCTGGCTGGTCGCTGGCATCCTGCTCGTCACGCTCACCTTTTTCTTTGGTGTGCATCCCAGCGGCAGCGGACCAAAGCTTTGGCTCAATCTATTTGGCGTTTATCTGCAGCCTTCAGAGCCCCTTAAACTACTGATGATCGTCTATTTGGCTGCCTTCTTTGCCGATCAGATCCGCCCTAACATCTCTTTGATGGCTTCCATCCTGCCAACCGTGGTTATTACAGCGCTGATTGCGGTCTTGCTTGTTTTCCAGCAAGATTTAGGAACTGCTGCGCTATTTGTGTGTATTTACATTTTTATGCTCGTGCTCACCACCCGCCGGCGGCGCTTTTTATGGATTTTCCCTCTGGTTGCTTTAGCTGCAGGCGTAGCCGGCTATTTCCTTTTTGACGTAGTGCGTGTGCGCGTGGATACCTGGCTAAACCCCTGGCTGCAACCTGCTGGAGCTTCTTACCAGCTTGTACAAGCCCAAATTGCCATAGCTGCCGGAAAAATTTTCGGCACTGGACCCGGTTTAGGCAATCCCGGATTTATCCCTGTGGCAGTCTCTGATTTTATCTTTTCCGCCATTGCTGAAGAAAGCGGTTTACTGGGCACTTCAGCGTTGTTATTGCTCTACCTATTTTTGGTCATGCGCGGGGTTCATATTGCCCTTACCACCAAGACAACCTTCGGACGCTACCTCGCGTTTGGCATTTCGATTTACTTTACCATCCAAACCTTTTTTATCGTCGGAGGGAACTTAAGCCTGGTGCCCCTCACTGGCATTACGCTGCCGTTCCTATCTTATGGTGGCTCCAGTTTGCTGACCAGTATGACGAGCATCCTTTTGCTGCTCTTATTAAGCGCTGAGAAGAGCAGGCAGCCTTTGCCGGCTTATTCTCGCAGACCTTACCAATATCTAGCAAGTGTTCTCATTTTGCTTTTCATCCCTCTGTTTGCCAAGAACTTCATTATTTCCGTGGTCAATCAAGAAGAACTCGTCTCAAAGCCAGAAAATTTACGCTGGGCTGTGTATGATCAATACTCTCCACGTGGGGATATCCTTACACTGAGCGATACAGAATTGGCAATCACCACTGGCACGCCAGGCAAATATGAGCGTTTGGTGCTCTACCCGCCGCTGAGCAATGTGATTGGCTATACGAGTGGTTTGTTTGGACAAACCGGCTTGGAACAAAGCCTCTACCCTTACCTGCGCGGCTATGGCAAACCTTTTTCCACCTATTGGCAGCATGAGCTGCTCTATAACCAACCTCCGCCCGGCTCGGACGTGCGCGTCAACCTGAACCTCAACCTACAGATTGCTGCAGATGAGCTGCTCGGCGACCAAAAAGGTGCAATAGTACTGATGAATGCACAAACGGGTGAGATTTATGCCCTCGCCAGCCACCCAAGCTTCGATGCGAACACGCTCGAAGAGCAGTGGGAAAGCCTTATGGCAAGCCCCGATGCGCCTTTGTTGAACCGCACCACCCAAGCTGCCTATCCCGTAGGAACGTTGATGAACTTGCTCGAATTGAGTGCCTTATGGAGCGAACAAACGTCGCTAAGCACTGAACCAGAGCTGCCTTTCCACTTGGACCGCGAATGCTATCGCGCGATCCAAGCCGGCGCTAGTACCCTCGATACTTTGCGCTATGGCTGTGAAAGTGCCGCTATAACCTTACGGAGCTCCCTTACGGATTTGCAGTTAGTCGGAACTGTGCGGGCTTTCGGGCTCTTTAGCGCGCCAAGCTTGGCGCTCGAGGTCGCTCCCGCTGCGGAAGACCCAATCGCTGCAGGAACCTTAGATGCTTGGTTCCAAGCCCCTGAGAAGACAACGGTCAGCCCACTGCAGATGGCTTTGGTCGCTGCCACACTCACGAATGACGGCTACCAACCCGCACCGAAATTAGCCAACAGCTATCAAGATGAAAACGGAAATTGGATAGCTTTTGGGCAAAGCACTACCCAGCAACAAATCCTTGATTCTGCAGTAGCATTCCGCATCCGAGAACGCTTGAAAGCTGAAAAACAAGCCATCTGGTACCAAGTTGGGCATGCAAACATAGCGGATGATGAGCCTCTCACCTGGTATATTGGCGGGACGACTCCGGAGTGGACTGGTACACCGCTTGCTATTGCCATCGCCATCGAAGGCAGCCAGCCAGCCCTTGCCTTGCAGATTGGCAGCGCGCTGCTTAACCCTGCAGCGCCGTAAATGCCTTATCTCTTGATACGCAGATAATGGCGCTTGCCGCATTGCAAAATGCAAGGTCGGTCAACCACCAAGTTGCCGTCCGTAACCGTCTCGCCATCAATTTTCACGCCCTGCTGCTCGATCAGCCGGCGAGCCTGGCTGCGGCTTTTCGCCAAATTATTCTTGACGAGAATATCCACAATGGTTTCCGGTTCGCTGAGCTGATATTCAGGCATATCTTCAGGCATATCGCCTTTCTGGAACATCACTATGAAGTTTTCTTGAGCCTTATCAGCGGCTTCTTGCCCATAAAACACAGCCGTAATCGCATGGGCTAATTTCATTTTGGCATCACGCGGGTGCAGGCTGCCACTTTCCAACCCTTCCACAAAGGCATTCACTTTTTCAGGTGTCCAGTCTGTCGCTAAGCGCGCATAAACTGGCATAACCTTATCCGGCAGGCTCATCACCTTACCGTACATGTCTTCGGCAGTGGTGTTCAGCGGAATATGATTGCCTAAGGACTTGCTCATGCGAACTTCTCCATCGGTACCGGGCAAAATACCCAGGATGATGCCAATATTGGGCTTCTGACCATAAAAAGCCATCACCTTGCGCGCTGCGGTCATGATGTTAAAGAGCTGGTCCGAGCCACCCACCTGCACATCGGCTTCAAGAATGTGGGCATCGTATCCTTGCATCAACGAATAGAAGAACTCGTGCAAGTAAATGGGTTCATTTGCATCCCAACGCTTGCGGAAATTATCGCGCGCCAAGAATTGTTGCACCGTAAAGTTAGAAGCTAACTCGAAGAGGTCTGAGAGCATCAGCTTGGAAAGCCACTCCGAGTTATAGCGCACATGCGTTTTTTGGGGGTCTAGAACACGGAAAGCCTGCTGGGCATAGGTTTCTGCATTTTTCATTACGGTTTCCATGCTCAGCTTTGGGCGCAATTTATCTTTATCGGAAGGATCTCCAATCAGAGAGGTGAAAGTCCCAATGAGAAAAGTAACATCATGACCTAGCTCCTGGAACTGGCGCAGTTTACGCATTGTGACAGTATGCCCCAAATGCAAGTCGGTGGAGGTAGGATCATAGCCGCAATAAACCTTGAGCGGTCTGCCTTCCTTTTCAGCCTCAATCAGGCGCTCGCGCAGTTCTGCTGCCATCGCCTCAGCCAAGGCTGGATCGCCATAATCGACACCTTGCATTAAGTATTTGACCTGTTCATCAATGTTCATCTTCGCCTCCACGTTTTCAGTCAATCCTATCTGAAATGAAACTACCTGATTATAGAATGTTGAATTTTACCATTTCCTCACGGTTATTTTCGCTTTAGCAATAAAAAGCCCCCGCCAAAATGCAGGGGCTATCCATAATCTGAAAAACTTATGCCGAGGTTTCATCCTCCGCTTGATCTTCATCCGCAGGTTCTTCTTCAGGTTGGCTTGGGGCTGCAGGTTCAGTTGACGCAGTCTGCGTCACGGATCCCGCTGTCGCTTCAATCTCAGGCTCAACAAGTTTCATTTCGGAGACATCGATGCCTTCCGTCTGGACTTCGCGGACAGCTTTAGGCAGCCAAACCGTATGCCGCAAGACCAGAATTAACAACGCTAATATACCCACAATCAACATCACTGTCTGATTGATGTTAATGGTTCCGACGGCAGAGGGATCGAGGCGGATAAACTCCAATCCGAAGCGAACAAGCGGATAATAGACCAAGTACATCAGGAAAAGATCTCCAGTAAAAAGCTTATCCTTGTATTTCCTGGCAATGTAAAGTAGCAACAATCCGCCTAAGAGGGTTAGCAGCGATTCATAGAGGAATAAGGGATGGTAGCGTTCCACCGCTTCGAAGCCTGGCAGTCGGTGCGCTGGG
>ERZ1026796.550-NODE-550-length-29568-cov-3.173941_pt1 | contig 29568 bp, 25 predicted proteins | sample MGYA00520874_ERZ1026796 | MGnify/ENA primary metagenome ERZ1026796 (study PRJEB33270, sample SAMEA104284474) | anaerobic digester metagenome | biome: Anaerobic digester microbiome; feature: mesophilic sludge digester; material: Anaerobic digester biomass | place...
TGCTTCGTAGGGCGATTCGTCATGCCTTCGAGCTCGGAATTGAAAACAACTTTTTGCATGAGGTCGTGCCGGTCATTTGCGATTTGTATAAAGACGACTTCCCGGAGTTCAACAAAAACACAGAAATAATATTTTCAGATGTTCGTATTGACGAAATAGTATTTAGTGTTATTCACGAGATACGGGACAAGTATCATGGACGTAAAATTGTGCCCAGAATTGTGTATCCTGAAAGCGGGAGTGAACTTGTAATTAAAGGCAATTCAGGGATGCTCGAAATTGCATTGAAAAACCTGCTTGATAATGCATGTAAATTTTCAAATGATGATATTATAATCGAGTTTGTAATTACTGACAATCATATAAACATAATTATTGAGGATAAAGGGATTGGTATTCCTGCAAATGAATTAAAAAGCATTTACAAACCATTTTCACGAGCATCCAATGTGAAATATATTGGTGGATTTGGTATTGGTCTTGCTTTGGTTTCAAAAATACTGGAACTACATGATGCAGTTATAGATATTGAAAGCAATTTAAACAAAGGTACCCGGTTTGATATTCTTTTCAGACGTAAAGCGGGATAAGTCAATATTTATTTAAGTACTCTTACTTGTCAATTTACGAAATGAGAAAAAGGATTGTTACAAAAACAGCAGATAAAACTGCAATAAGGAAGATGGTATCATCTACACACCAGTCAACTTTTCTTATTTGCCTTTCGCTTTTTATCGGATATTCTTTTTCAATTTCTGTCATAACCTTATTTTTAATTTAACATTATAAAAATAAGAGTAGTCAATAGATTCATTCATTAGAAACTTATTAGAAGCTAATTAGAATTTATTTAAAGAATTGCTAAGACAGACTACCATCATAAAACTACCTGGATGACATGTTCCTTCGGAGCATCCATCAGCCGGCAGTTTCTCTGAAAGAAAAGGATTTTAATAACCTCCTTGAAACCGGAAGTACGACATCTCCCCTGACGTTAAGCTACGCAGTGCTTTTTCTTTTTAAACAACCCTCGTTTGTCCCTTTTTAATATATTTGAGAACTTGTAAGCATACAAAATATTAAAACCATGAGAAAACTTCAAGTCCTCACTCTATTGCTTTTTTCATCAGTCCTGACCCCGGCTCAGGACAACATCAACTGCACTGACTGGAGAGTTTCGGATATAAACCAGCTTTATCTTCCTTTTTTTGCAGGGAATCCTTCTGTTGACGGCAAACTTTTTGATCATGCTGCCTTACTTGAAAACACCAGTGCTGATGCAACGAAAGCAGCTAACTGGAAGGTCATCAGCCTTGGAAGCGACAGTCTTATACCCTCGGTCAGCGGCAAAGATCAGTTGGTTCTGATAGCTGGATACCTGGAAAGTGACCGTTGGACCAAGGCTTCGATGGAGATTTCGACCAATGCACTCTTCGAACTCTACCTCGACGGGAAAAAAGTAAAAACACAGGGAACTGCTCCAGATAAGCCTGTTAAAGTTGAACTTACAATCGGAACCGGAGTTCACGGGCTGATGCTTAAGCTGATAAGCACTGAACAGGCACTGAAATTCTCAGCCTCTTTAAGCCCTGCCGGCGAAGCTGCCGAGTTTACATGGTCAACTAATCCGGCCAGGACTGTTACCATTCACGATATCCTTGAAGGAGAAAGCATTGCAGATGCAAAGCTATCGCCATCAGGCAAGTATCTTCTTATTCAGACGAACGAGGTACTGGCTGAAAGCGGTTCATCACAGCGTTCATTCAGGGTATATGACACCGAGCTAAACAGAAGCCTCTTTTCTCTGCGCAACAATACCCTTCGTGCCCAGTGGATGCCTGAAACGGACCGGCTGTCGTACCAGGTTGAAAAGGGCGGAAGCAGCAACGTATACCTTTTCAACATCAGTACAGGAGAGGAAACAGAAGTCGCTTCGGGTTTAAAATCTCCGGAAAGGATTACCTGGTCGCCAAAAGAGGATTATTTTCTCTTCACGCGTTCCGGTGAAGCTGAGAAACCGGGTGATCTTAAAAGAGTCTTTAACAATGAGGACCGTATTCCTGGCAACCGCAACCGCTCGTATCTCTATATCTTCAACCTGAAAACAAAGCTCGCATCGCCATTGACAGCCGGAAACGTATCCGCGATGCTGCACGACATCAAACCTGACGGCTCCCGGATACTTTTCTCCGTCAGCAAAACTGATTATTCAACGGTGCCATTCTCAAAACAAACACTTTTCGAACTCGACCCTGTCACCATGCAACTCGACACAATATGGAAAGACAAGCTTCACGGCGGATACTGTCAGTATTCACCCGACGGAACACAGCTTCTTGTTTCGGGAGGACCCGAGACTTTCGGCAGTCTGGGAGTGAAAATGAAAAAGGGACTTATTCCAAACAGCTATGATACCCAGCTTTTTTTGTATGATCTTAAATCAAAAAAAGCTGAAGCCTTAACCCGCGATTTTGATCCCTCGGTCAATGATTCATATTGGGCAGATGACGGAAATATCTATCTGACTGCTGTCGAGCGGGACTACGTCAATTTATATTCGCTGGAGCCGGCTAAGCGCAAGTTCAGGAAAATAAATGTTCCTGTAGAAGTAATCACTTCGGTTGATTATGCAAAAAACAAGACACTTGCTGTTTTATGGGGAAGCAGTATCAGCACCCCTGAAAAACTATACTCACTTGATCTTTCGACAGGGAAAACCACATTGCTTCTGGATCCCAAACAGGAACTGGTGAAGGAAGTGGAATTTGGAAAAACGGAAGAATGGAATTTCAAAAACTCCAGGGGAAGCACCATATACGGACGGGTTTATTATCCCCGGGGGTATGATCCCGCGAAAAAGTATCCAGTCATTGTAAACTTTTACGGAGGAACCAGCCCAACCGACCGGGCTTTCGGAGGCCGTTACCCAAAGAATATCTGGGCCGCGGAAGGCTACATGGTTTATGTCCTTCAGCCGGCAGGTTCAACGGGCTTCGGTCAGGATTTCTCAGCCCTGCATGTTAACGGCTGGGGCAGGGAGGCAATAGACGATATAATTGAGGGAACAAAGAAATTCCTGGCAGCATTCCCTTCGGCAGATGCCGGGAATGTAGGCTGCATTGGTGCATCGTACGGCGGATTCACGACAATGACACTGCAGACGAGGACCGACATCTTCAAAACTGCCATAGCCCACGCGGGAATCAGTGACATCACCTCATACTGGGGAGAAGGTTACTGGGGATACTCGTACAGCTCCGCGGCGACCCGAAACAGTTATCCATGGAACCGGAAGGACATTTATGTTGACAACAGCCCGCTGTTCAATGCAGATAAGTTCAATAATTCAATATTACTCTTACATGGAACGGCTGATACGAATGTACCGGTTGGCGAGAGTCTGCAGTTCTATGCCGCGCTGAAAATCCTTGGAAAGGATGTGGAGATGGTACTGGTAGAAGGTGAGAACCACCACATACTGGACTACACAAAGCGCATCAGATGGCATGACACGATCATGTCGTGGTTTGACAGGATGCTTAAAAACCAGCCGGAACACTGGAACGAGATGTACCCGGACAAGAAGCTCTGAGATATTAAATTTCTAATCAGATATCAGGTCCAGGATTATCAGGCCGCCGTTTTTGGCTTTTACCAGAACCTTGCCGTTGTTATTATAGGATATCAGGCCCCGGCGTCCGAACTCTGCCGATTCCGATGAGAATTGAGTAAATGAATCCTCATACAGCTTCTTAAAATTATGCCCGTTCCTGGTTGCCACGATACCTCCCCTGGTTGTTGTGTAATTTATTGATTCATGTGGGTTTATCAAACCAAGCATTGTTCCGTCAGGAAGGAAACAGTGCCCTCCGTTAATGGTAACCAACTCAGTATTGGAACCTGTGAACTGATAACAGCACTCAATTGTTGAAAACACACCGTCGCCATTCCGAAATAGTCTCCAATACCCATCTCCCATACCGTCATTTCCGAACAGGACACAGTTTTCCAAAGGGATCACTGTCACAAACTGAGAACGGGAACCTGCTGAAGGTATGTGAACTCCTGTCCTGACAAAGGTCCAGTTGTAACCCCAGTCATCAGAATAAAAAATCCCAACTGCCGGATAACTGTCACCTGTCACAACCCACAATCTGTCAGAAAACCTGTCAATACATCCTCCATGACCATGAAGGCTTCCATTTGGCGTTATCCCCCACATGTCAAAGCTCTGAGGATTGGTAAGAGTATTTCTCATTGGATGTCCGCCGATAGCGCCATATCCGCCATGGCCATCAGGCTTGGTGTGTACATATACCATTTGATCGGGTGGAACGGTACTGTTAACAGAAGTATCGGCCATTGAGAAGACGCATCTGAATGAATTTCCGCTGTCGTTACTCAGATATGCCTGCCCAATGCAATTATAGATAACCGCGAAAACCATATTTCCCTTGATACTCAATCCCCAGGCTTTGGTAAGAATTGAATTCCTGTATGGGATATCCATGACCCGTCTCGCTTGTCCGGAGGTATATGTATAGTTCCCGCTGGACTGGGCGACGAAGGGGACCTTGTAAAAATTCATATGAGGGGCATTGTTGTCAACCTGTATTAATAATCCCCGGTCAGGCATTTCGTTGACTCCAAGTATTGACGTGGAAGAAACATCGCTGCCTCTGCTTCCCTCCCAGATTCCCGAGATTGCAAATCTGACTTTGCTGCCGAAAGTGTTTTTGTCAATCCTGTAAAATGCCCTGGTATGACCATAATAAATATAGCGATCAGATATGTCAAAAACCTCACAGTTTCGTCCGTCTTCAACAAAGCGGTGCAATTGGGGATTGGCAAGACTGTAATTTATTGAACGGTCAGAACCTACTATGGAATAGGCATCTTCGAGCGTTTTTGCCCTGAATGAACGCTCTCTTCCCGTATTAACCGGTCCTTCAACAATCTTATTAAAACTAACATTGCCAAATGTAATATTCCTTACCTCATTGGGATATTCGTTGTATACTGCTGCCGACAGGGTTTCATAACCGGAATATTGAGTGGTAAATGATATTTGATTGCCATATATGGTTCCATTTTCTGTCACGGCGTAAGCTCTGACATAATAGCTTGTGCCGGGAGAAAGCCCGTTTATCCTGCTGGTAAAACTACCGCTTCCTGAACCATCTATGGTCCTGCTGTTTGTGATTACAGGGTTTGAGCTTGTTGACCAACACACACCTCTGGAAGAGATTTCTCCGGCTGATGAAGAAATTGTACCTCCGGTGATTGCCGAAGAGCTTGTAACTGAAGATACGGAACTTGTCCGGATCAGAACGGCCGAGAGCTCCCTGCCATACCTTGACAATGAAGGAACATCACTCCTTCTTCCGCTCTTATTGACAAAGTCGGCAGAGCTGGAAGCATCTCTTCCGCTTCTTGTCACACCCTGTGCTGAGACTGATAGGGTAAGAACTGTACAGATCAGGATAGAAAGCAAAAATCTCATCTGGAACAAGTTGTTTTCAATAATAATAATCAAACTGTATCCTGTCTCCCGATCTCAGGTTATTGGAACCATTGTTTGCCGGAAGATATGTAACCGAATTACCTGAAACGTTGTAAGCCGAATTGCTGATTCTGATTCCGTTGATAAACATTTTCAGATTGCTGTCATCGGAGGGATGATGGCTCAGGGTAAATCTTGACTGACCTTCGGAGGCTGAAAACTCATCATTTATTTCCATTATACCGGTTATGTAGTTATTATTATCTACACTTCCATCAGCTTTCAGAAACTGTGATGATGTTCCACCCCTTCGTACAAATGAACTCCCTGTGATTGTTCCGCTGGAGTTTAGCGGGCCGGCATTCCAGCTTCCCGAGGAAATTGTGCCGACCGTATTGAGGTTTGACGAACCGTTCCATGATGACAGCCCTGTATTCTCAACATTTCCAAGACCTACTGCTGATTTATCGAGAGTCTGCCATGTTTTGTCCCCTCTCAGGTATTGTGAAACAGTGCCGGCTTTAATTACGGGTGAGTTAAGTGAATAAAATGCAAAAGGCACAGCCATCATCTGCTGAATTCCCATCAGCTTGAAATTTCCCGATCGTTTTATGTCTATCTCGACCTTTAGATACAACCTGTCGGCTCCCCAGTCAATATCTGTAAGTTCCTGAAACTTTCCATCAGCAGAAGCATTGCCATGGCCGATAATCACTGAGAAAAGCCCGTATTGATCCGTGTTAACCGAATGGACCTCCCTGTACAGAAGCTCTCCCTCAGGTGTCCCTTCAATCATGGAGAACCTGACATTAATAGCTTTGCCATTGATAATATTGCCGCTGATATCCTGCCCGGCAATCTCCTTGCCGCTTTCATCAAGGGCTACGGCCTGATAGCTGATTCCGTCAGCCACCTGTCCGAAAAGTGCATTATTGGAAAGGCCGATAATTACCAGTAACGGTATCAATAAATTCTTCATGGTTAATCCTTATTGATTGTAAAAAACATTCCAAGCTGTATAGAAAAAGTTCTGTTGAACATTTTCTGCCCTGAATCTCTCTTTTCAAGCTGAGTCAGGCCTATAAATTCATTTACTCTTAACAGAAGCGAACCCATGTCGGAATATGCATATTCCAATCCTCCGGATATCCTGACACCCATGTCATTTTTATTTATCACCTCAAGATCCATCAGGTTGTAGTATGATGCACCAATTATCTGATCGGCTTTAAAGAGCCTTCCGTAATATAAACCGGCAGCAAGATGAGGTGAAATCTTTCCGCTTGTGATACTGTATCCCAGCGTCAGGTCAGCATTCACATAGTTGAAAGACCAATCGAGCCTTGAAAGGTTTAAAGAGGATGAGGCTCCCTTGTTGTTGTATGCAATTCCCCCTTCCACGAACCATGGTTTATTAAAATATCTGCGATATGTAAGGCCATAGCCCGATTTTAAAGTGAAATTAAGATCATCCTTTTCGCCTCCGGAATCAATGAACCTGAATGTGGAATAATTCTGAAAAAACGAAATGCCGATCTTATTCTCCTGTGCTTTCACAGTAGCAAAGAGAAGAACAGCGGAAACCATAATAAGCAATTTCTTCATCAGGATTATTTTTATCTGGTGATTATTAATTTTTGTGAACCTCTGCCTTTTGTATCAATAACTGTAATAATGTAGATCCCCGGCTTTAATTTACTTATATCAAGCCATTTGCTACAGATATGTTTTTCGATCGACTCAAATACCGGAATGCCATTCAGATCTCTGACCATAATAATACATTCCTGTATTTCTTCCTGAAACCTAATCTGGGTCATATTATTCGCCGGATTCGGAGCAATCAAAAATTCCGTGGACACTGAATTAACCAGGGACTTGGCGGGATAAACAGCTTGTTGAAATCCCTGTCTGATCGTTAAGTTTTCATTTTTCAAAATATCAGTGGCTGAAGACTGACCGGCTGTCTGACGAAAAAGAAAACCGTTCTCTGAATAGCTCGATCCAAAGCAACTCAGGGAAGAACGAATTATTTTCTGTCCTGCTGTCATTTGGCTGAGAACAAGGAACTGCAAAAAAAACATTATAAGAAACCTGTTCATATAACGAAATTATTTCACACCAGCATTACAATAATAACCGGGTTTTCTCATGTCACTATTGCTTTACCAGATGTTAAATTCTGTTCCAAATATAAGAAAGTCCCTATATTATAATGCATTAGCAGAGATGATTCTCTCATATATTTGACGAACATACCTTTTGATTGGACGAAAGCGGAAATCCACCGGATTTACTCTGTCCACGACCGTAGCTGCCCGCTCTAAAAAACTTTTTTCCTTAAAAATGACTCTGCAAATTCCCGGCTGCATCTTTTATGATTAACTTCAGGCGCTCTGCCAAAGGGCAATTTCAGGACGGGAACCGTTTTATTGAGCAAGTATATACTTTAAAGAACAGACAGATGAACTATACTATCAGGCCCGCGACAGAAAATGATTTCCCGGCAATACTTGGACTTATAAAGGAACTGGCAACCTTTGAAAAAGCGCCGGAGAAAGTAACGAACACCGTTGAACAGATGCTGATGGAAAAGGATCTGTTCGGATGTTATGTTGCTGAATGGGAATCGGGAGAGATTATAGGTATGGCTCTGTTTTTCACTGCATATTTCACATGGGTGGGCAAATCGCTGTACCTGGATGATATTTATGTAAAGGAAGCTTACAGGAAACATAAAGTAGGAACTGCCCTTCTTTCAAAGGTCTTTGAAATTGCCAGGGCTGAAAATTGCAAGCGGGTCAGATGGCAGGTTCTCAAATGGAATCAGTCTGCAATTGAGTTTTATGAAAAGAAAGGCGCCTTTATCGACGGAGAATGGCTTAATTGTGACTATGATGAAGATGGGATCAGGAATTACATGTAATATTAAAAAGTCGTGCAAGTCGTGCAGGCTGAAGAGTGAAACGACAAAGTCCTGCTCTTCAGGATCGTGCAAATCGTGCAGGGCAGAAGCATAAGCGCATTTTCAATATCCCTAAAAAAGAATAAAAGCCATATTCTTGCACTATTCGTCTAAGACAATCCGGGTTTAGTCAAAAACAAATTAAAGCCTGCAGACAGAGACAAACACAGAACATTTTATTCATATCGTATTTATTATATGATAATTATAATTCCGGAACAGAAAAAACAGACAATAATTCAAGAAACACCCGTAAAATTAATTCCGGTTTTGACAAACAACCGCTTTTGTTTGACGAACGATAAATAAACATGGATCAATTATCATTATCGGAAGTATTTCAATAAATGGAAGCCCGAATAAAAATCAACAAAGGCTATATTAAGTTTGTCAGCCTACAGCAAAATTGTTAATTTTAAAAACGGATAAAAAGGACCGGTTGATGGAAAGCCAAAATGAATTATATAATCCCAATACATCTAATTATCAGCCAGTTAATACTGATATGAGCCCTGAAGAAATATCGAAGGAGGAAGGTCAGATTAATCCTGTTTTTGAGAATTTGCTGGCTGAAGGCGCTGAAAACTTCTATCATTATATAAACTGGCTCGGTCTGGGAAAAGATCCCAATCTCATGATATTATCGTCGATACATCACTATTACTATGACTTCAATGATTTAAGAGGCATCAAAACTCTGATCAATATAAAGAAGCTCAATGAGATAAACCGGCTCGACACATTTCTTTCCAATGTTTACAGGGTTTTACCCCCTAAAGCAAACTTTATCGGTTGCTTCAAGGACAACAAAATCCGTGGCGGAATAGGTGTCCCGTTTTACCAATCGTCCAGGTTGCTTAACAACCTCTTTAATTTAATTGATTCCAGAACTGACAAGTTCATGACAAGGAAGGGTGTTATGAGAATACTGGACTCGCATCATTTTTCCATGGTTGACATGACTGTGATAAGCGGTATCACATATTTCTGTACCGAAAGTAAAAAGAAACCTGCCTGAATATCTTATTTTCCGGCTTCAGGTTACGAAGCCCCATCCGGTAAAAATGATCTTTTCCTGAAAAAACTATTCTTTAAAATTCACGAATTAGCCTGAAATCGCTGATTTTTGGTCTAAATTAATTACTCATTTGTCAAAATGAGTTTCTCCCTGTGAGAATCATGTTCACATGCAATATTCGTCCTTTTATCCTTTTGATTATATGTCACTTAAAAACAATCCGTCATTGATTACTGTCAGGTTTGCCGGTTTTCACTCATAAAATTGCCGCGTATTTTGACCTATGGCGAAATATTTAGAACCAACCGCGGATAAACAGTGACCTTCGGGTCGTATTGCAAGACAAACATCATGAAAATCAGCCTGATTTGACCTTTATATATAAGTCAGCCACTTGACAGACAGCAACTTTTCAGATAATTTTATGACATAAACAATCCTGGTAAAAATGGCACAAGTTTCAGTTTCGGAAAAGATAGAAAAGAACAGCCTGATAAGCGGTCTGGAATTCGATGAAAGAAGACTGACTGCCGGTCAGACTGTAAGCAGTCCGGTCCTTGAGAAAATGATAATGGAGGGAGGTATTGACTTTTACAATTATCTCCGTTGGATAGGACTTTCTGAGCAGCCCAATATAATGGTTCTGACCTCGATGAGGCAGTATTATTATGACAATAACGACCTGAAAAACATCGGGGTTCTCATCAACATGAAAAAGTTGAACCAGGTCACCCATCTGGAAAGCTTCATTCATACCCTTTTCAGGTTACTCCCGTATCAATCGGCCTTTGTTGGCTGCTTTTGTAACCCTGGTGAAGAGAGAAGCGAAGTGGCCCGCGAAAGATCCGTGAAATTTTTTAATGGTTTCCGCTCAGCAGGATGCAGGGCTGGAAGGTCCCTGACAAGGATAAGCGTTGCCAACATGTTGAATAACAATGGCTTTATTTTAAAAGACATGACTGACATCAACGGGCTTGCTTATTTTTGGGCACAAAATAACAGAAGATTAGGGGGCTAAGATAATTTTCAGGGCGAGCTTTTATTAGTTATATTTGTTCCTGTTCTGTAGTTTATTTTTTTGTAAGATATTTGCACAACTAAAAGTCAATTCCCAGAATCACAAGTATGGATTTTATCAACAAATTGATCCAGCTCAAAATCATCCCTTTTCTCGAGAGGCGGAACCTTCTCAGGCTTACACTTGTTATTATTGATGTGCTTGCAATTGCCATCGCATTCCAGATCGCTTTCATGATCAATTACCACGGAGAGGGCGCTGTTTTCTTCTTTGAAAGAAAGGATCTCACCCTTTTATTTCTCGCGATTCTTCCCTTGTGGCTTATCACGCTTTACATCATCAATGCAACGGAGATTCCCCGTACAAAAAAGTATACCACCCTTATCCTCGAGTATATCCAGTCGGCTATTACTATCAGTATCATAGTAATGATACTGTATTTCGTATTTAAGCTTGGCTACCTTTCAAGATTATTCTTCATTCAGTTTGCATTCCTTGGTTTTCTTTTCCTTCTGCTTGCCAGGATTATAGAATACAAGGTCTTCAAGGTTTACAGGGCAAAAGGATTCAATTACGTTAACCTTATCCTGATCGCTGATGAAACTGCAATTCCCTTTATAGAGGAGATCCGTCAGAATATTGAGTGGGGATACCGGATTACATTCATGTTTACCAGTTCCGTTCAGTTATCGGAAAAATATGGCAGGATATACAAGTTGCTCCCTGAAAAATCCAAGATGGTAATCCACGATCTGATTGAGGTTGACACTATTGATGAGGTTATTTATATCAAGAAAGATATCAATCCCTCGGAGGTAAGAAAGGTAATAAGATCCTGTGAAGAACTTGGGGTAGTATTCAGGCTCAGGCACAGGGATATCCATTTTAACCTTTCAAATGCATACACCACTGAGATCGGGAACACAAAATTCATGACCTTCAGCAACATCCCTTACAAGGCCTCTGCACTTGCAGCCAAGAAATTCATGGATGTCAGTGTTTCCAGCATACTTCTGATATTACTATCCCCTCTTCTTATCATTATAGCTGTCATCATCAAGCTAACATCGAAAGGGCCTGTGATATATCGTCAGGCCAGGGTAGGATTAAGGGGAAGGCAGTTTGATCTGTACAAGTTTAGGACAATGGTTGCCAATGCTGACAAGATACGCATGGAACTTGAGGAAATGAATGAAGCAGACGGGCCCGCGTTCAAGATCAAGGATGATCCAAGGATTACAACTATCGGGAAGTTTCTTAGAAAGACCGGATTGGATGAATTACCACAGTTGGTTAACGTTTTAAAGGGAGAAATGTCGCTTATCGGACCGCGACCGCCATTAAAAAGTGAGACCGAGCAATACAAAAGATGGCAATTACGACGTTTATCAGTAAAACCGGGGTTATCATGCTTCTGGCAGATCATTCCAGACCGGAACAATGTCAAGTTTGACAAATGGATGGAAATGGATCTTGCATATATTGATAATTGGTCTCCTCGCCTGGATTTTATAATTTTGCTGAAAACAATAAAAACTGTTTTCCAAAGAACTGGTGTTTAAATTGTTATATAACCAATTATGAAAAAAGAAAACTTCTCAGCCGGCAAGCTCAGCATTGTCATTTTGTTACTAATATTTGCAAGTTCCTGCGTACCGGTCAGGCAACTGAGTTACTTCAACGACATTGAAGAACTTGAAAGGCCGGTAGTAAATCCGAAAACGCAGAAGACAATCATGCCATTTGACAGGCTGTATATCAGGATACTCAGCATTGATCCCCAAACGAGAGATATCTTCAATGTTCCTGAACAAGCAAGGTATTCCCCATCAAGTGATGCACTTATAGGATACCTGGTAGATGAAAACGGGGATATTGAATTCCCATTTGTCGGGAAAATCAATGTAGGATCGCTTACTCTTGAACAGGCAGGAAACAAAATAGAGCAGGCTCTGGGAGAATATGTAGCCAATACTACTATCCTGGTAAAATTCATCGACAACCAGGTCTCAATTCTGGGAGAAGTGCAACAGCAGGGAGTTTATGCGTTTTCACAGGATAAGCTTAACATTTATGAAGCTCTGGCACTCGGCGGAGGACTTACCCGTTACGGGAACAGGAAAAATATAATTCTTATCAGGCAGGAAGGAGAAAGAATAATGCATCACAAACTTAATCTTTCAGACTCTAAGATTGCCAGTAAGGATTATTACTATATCCTCCCGAATGATGTAATTGTGGTTGAGCCGCTGAGTTCAATATCATCGAGTTATCCTAATATTACTTTTACAACTCTGCTGTCGGCGATCACTACTATGATTGGTGTGCTGGTATTTGCAGGAATAAGCATTCAATAAAAATCTATTTGAAATGTTAAAAACGATAGAACCCGATTCGTCAATAGCACCGCTGAAATACTTCATTCTTAAAGTAGCTTCATTGAAGTATTTATACATGGCCCTTATTGTTTTATGTCTTTTGGCCGCGTTTCTCTACAATCAATTTTCCGGAAAAGTTTATGAGGTTACAGCCTCGTTAAGTCCTATAGAAGATAAAACATCAACTATTCTAAGCTCAAATGAGCTTTTCGCCGGGTTCAGATCGCTTGAATCGTTGAATAATATTGAGAATGACATTACAAATCTCAGTTCTTTCGAATTGGTTTACAAGACAGTAAACAGCATGAACCTTGAGGTAAGTTATTTCAGCGAATTCAAAAAGATTCTTACTCAAACAACCGAGTTGTATGGGAACACTCCCTTTACGGTAACCATTGACAAGTCACATATCCAGCCTATAGATGCGAAATTCCGTGTTTCCATCCTGGACGATGCATCATACCGTTTAACACTTTCACAGAAAAAGGTTTCATTCTATAATTATGTTGACAATCTGATTGTTAGCGAGAATAACACCATTGAATTTGATACAATCTGCAGATTCAATGATCTGGTAAGCAATAAATTATTCAGATTTTCAATTGCACTCAACAAAAACTTCCCCAGGCAGGACCAGGCAGAATACAGCTATTACTTTAAACTCAATCATCTTGATCTTCTGTCCAAACAGTACCTGAAGAAACTTGAAATAGAAAAGGCAAGTCCCCTGGCATCAATAATAAATGTCACGTTTGCTGAAAACAACCTTGATAAGACAATTACCTTTCTGAATCGTTACCTGAATACTTTCCTGGATGAGAATCTGACCAAGAAGAACAATATGGCTGCCAAGACGGTAAGCTTCATCGATTCACAGATATCCGATATTTCCGATTCGCTTGTCATCTCCGAATCTCAACTCAGAAACTACCGGTCCGCTAATCAGGTAATGGATCTGAGTTTTCAGGGACAAAGAGTATTTGATCAGATGCAGGAGATTGAAAACGAACGTGCCAATCTTCAGATACAGGAAAGATATTATAATTATGTGATCAACTACCTGAATTTGAACGACGACATCTCCGGGCTTTCTCCTCCATCGTCAATGAATGTTAGTGATCCGATTATAAACCAGCTCATCTCAAACCTGAATGAGTTGACTGCACAGAGATCATCCCTTCTTGCCGGGAGCAATCCCCAGAAGAACATTTTTATTAAGCAGCTTGATGAAAGGATTAATTTCCAGAGGCAGATCATTCTGGAAAACTTTACCAACAATTTGAACACGCTTACCCTTTCACTCAATGAGCTCGACTACCGGCAGAACAAGTTGTCGCGGGAAGCTTCAAGCCTGCCCAGGACAGAAATGAATATGGTCAGCATGCAAAGGAAATTCGATCTGAATGATGAGATCTATACTTTCCTGCTTCAAAAAAGATCTGAGGCTCAGATATCTCTTGCATCAACCCGTCCGGACTATGAGATAATCGAACCTGCGAGAACAATAACATCCAGGATAGTAGCTCCAAAGAAAGCCGTCAATTACCTGATGGCGCTGTTTTTGGGATTGTTTATTCCCACTCTGTACCTTATGATACGTGATTTCTTTGATGACAAGATCAGGAGTATCAATGATGCCGAATACATGCTTCACCGTTCGGTTATGAGTGTAATTTACAGCAACAATCTTAAGAGTGAAGCTGTTGTGGCCGAGTATCCGAAATCGGCTATTGCCGAATCATTCAGAAACCTCAGGAGCACTCTCTTCCTGAAGTCGGATCATGAAAAGTCAAAGGTCATTCTGATCACATCTTCACAACCGCAGGACGGAAAGAGTTTCGTATCCCTGAACCTGGCCTCTTCAATTGCCTCAGTAGGATACAAGACCATACTGGTTGACTGTGATCTCAGGAGGCCCACTCTCCATATAAAACTCAAGGAAGATAACTCGAGGGGTCTTTCGAATTACATGATAAAAAAGGCTTCTATTGAGGATATTATCAGGAACACAGCCATCCCCAACCTCGATTTCATTTCTGCAGGACCGGTTATCCCGAATCCATCGGAACTGATGGAATCCGGAGCACTCGATCACCTTATAAATCAGCTCAAGACACAGTATGATTATATAGTGATAGATACGACGCCGGTTGGAATAGTTGCCGATGCAATTCTGATGATGAAATATGCATCCAGGGTCTTGATGGTTATAAGAAACAACTACACGAGAAAAGACGTTTTTGCAAATGTCCTTAGTAATCTCAAAGCAAATAAACTGACTAATTTTGACATCATTTATAACGATCTAAACCTTCACAAGAGTTCATACCGTCATTACAGCAACTATTACATAAGAAATTAGTATTTGATCCGTTATAATGTTTTACAAGTATTTAATCATTAATTAATCTTACAAGCTGTATATGACCATGGGAGCGGATGTTGAATCAATTAAATCGAGAGTAAAGGAATACATACAACAAGCAACTTATGTTGAAAAGGATAAGATCAAGGATGATTCCCTGATCTTCAAGGAGGGTTATTTTGACTCCATGGGTTTTGTTGTTTTGATTACTTTTCTGGAAGAAAGTTTCGGAATCAAGACAACTGATTCAGACCTGGTGGAGGAAAATTTTGAATCTATTAACGCTATAACGGATTTTATAATACGTAAAAACGGCAACTAGTAATGTGCGGGATCGCGGGAATAGTTGATTACAAAGGCAAAGCAACCGGAAGGCCTGTAATCGAAGCGATGCTCTGCGCCATGAATCACCGTGGCCCTGACGAAAGCGGCGTTTACCTTTCTTCACTTGCAGCCCTGGGAAATGTGCGTTTGCGCATAAGTGACCTTTCTACCGGCCAGCAGCCACTTTCGGATACAAGTGGCCGCTACTGGATAGTTCTTAACGGGGAAATATTCAACTACAGGGAACTGCGGGAAATGCTGATAAAGAAAGGCATCACCTTCAGGACCGCTTCAGACACTGAAGTCCTTGTTCAGCTATATGCCCTGTACGGAAAGGACTGTCTCGGGATGCTTAACGGCCAGTTCGCCCTTGCTATCTGGGATACAGTTAAGGAAGAACTTTTCCTGGCACGCGACAGGATTGGCATAAGACCGCTTTTCTATCATTGTTCCGAAAAAGCTTTCTCATTTGCCTCAGAAATAAAGTCACTTTTCACACAAAAGGATATTTCTCCGGAACTTTCATACAAAAACCTGTCTCAGATCTACACTTTCTGGACAGCAATCACACCGGGAACAGCCTTCAGCAACATACATGAACTGTCACCCGGCCACTACATGATTTACAATCGCAACGGGGTCACCATAGAGCAGTTCTGGAAACTTAACTACAGCGGGAGCAAGAGCCGGATCAGCTTCCCTGATGCTGTGGAGCAACTGGAAGAACTCCTGCGCGATGCCGTCAGGATAAGGCTAAGGGCTGAGGTTGAGGTTGCGGCCTACCTTTCCGGAGGTCTTGATTCCAGTTCGACGGTTGCCCTGATCAGGGAATTAGACCCGGGAGTCCTGAATACCTTTTCCATTGGATTTGAGGACAGCAACTTCGATGAGACTTCCTATCAGGACGAAGCAGTTAAATTCCTTGGCACAAGGCACAGATCAATAAAATGCAGCTCGGAGGAAATCTCTGAAAGTTTTCCGAGGGTTATCTGGCATACCGAAACTCCGGTTACCAGAACCGCTCCCGCGCCGATGCTCCTGCTTTCAGGACTTGTAAGGAAGAACAACTTCAAGGTAGTCATTACCGGGGAAGGGGCCGACGAAATGCTCGCGGGATACGACATTTTCAAGGAAGCCAAAATAAGAAGGTTCTGGGCAAAACAGCCAAATTCAACCATACGGCCAAGGCTTCTCACCAAACTCTATCCCTACATTCCTCAGATAAGGCAGGCTAATCCGGCAATCCTGAAAATGTTCTACGGTTACAAACTGGAAGAAATTGATAATCCCTTCTATTCCCATCTCTTAAGATGGAATAATTCAAACCACATAAAAAAACATTTCTCTGCTGATATAAAGTCATACCTTGAAGGGTATTCGATACTTGATGACCTGGAAAGCAAGCTTCCTTCGGAATTTGCCGGATGGGATTACCTCGAGAAGGCTCAGTGGCTCGAAACATCAATCTTCATGTCGGGCTATCTTCTTTCGTCGCAGGGCGACAGGATGGCAATGGCCAATTCAGTGGAAGGACGCTATCCATTCCTCGACTACAGGGTCATCGAGTTCTGTAACAGCCTCCCGGGTGATTTCAAGATGCGCGGGCTGTATGAGAAGTACATCCTTAAGAGGATGATGAAAAACAGGATACCGGAATCAATTCTGAAACGTTCGAAGCAGGCCTACAGGGCTCCGGTCAAGAGTGCCTTTGTAAACAATAACCCGCCGGAATATGTAAGGGAAATGCTGAGGCCGGAAACATTCAGTAAAGCCGGTATATTTGACTGGAATTCAATATCGGATCTGATCCGGAAGATTGAAAGAACAGGAAGTTCCTCTGAAGTTGACGATATGGTCCTTGCATCGGTGATCTCGACTCACCTCCTTCATTATCTTTTTATTGAAGGAAACAACGGATCATTCCTCGACGGAAAACTTAATAATCTGAAAATCATTGATGCAAAATAATTATGAAACCCACATGTATTGCATACACAAACACGTATCTATATAATTTTCAAACATGTGGATTCCCCTGCTTGAGCGGGGCAGGCTATAAGATCATTGAAATAAAAACTATATACTGATGAAAGACAGAAAACCTTTTTCGAAGGAGATAATCCTTCTTGATAGCCCTGAGAAGACAACAGAAGCTATAGTGGAAAAGCTCCGCCGGGATGTTCTTGTTAATTTCAAAAGGCAGGGCGCTATTGTGGGAATTAGCGGAGGCATTGACTCATCAGTCTGCCTTGCCCTGGCTGTCAGGGCATTTGGCACCGATAAGGTAACCGGTATAATCATGCCTGAAAAGGATTCAAGTCCCGACAGTGAGGAACTTGCACTCGAACTTGCAGGAGTATTTGGTGTCAGGACAATAAAGGAAGTGATTACCGGAGCTCTTGACGGGTTCGAATGCTACAGGAGAAGAGACGAAGCTGTTAAAAGAGTCTTCCCTGAATATGATCCGGCAAGCTATAAGATGAAGATCGGAATAAGGCAGAGCGGGCTTTACAATAATCTTCCTCCTCTTTTTACCCTGAGCATAATAGACTCTAAGGGAGTGCAGAAAGACAAAATCCTTAATGCCAGGGATTACCTGCAGATAGTTGCCGCATCCAACTTCAAGCAAAGATCAAGGATGTCAATCCTTTATTATCACGCGGAAGCCATGCATTATGCAGTGATCGGAACACCAAACAAGCATGAGCAGGAACAGGGATTCTTCGTTAAGTACGGCGATGGCGCCGCCGATGTAATGCCCATAGGCAACCTTTACAAGACACAGGTATACCAGCTTGCCGAATATCTTGGAGTTCCCCAGTCGATAATTGACAGGACTCCCACTACTGATACCTATTCCGCCACACAAACTCAGGAAGAATTCTTTTACCAGCTGCCGGTCAGATTGATGGACATTTACTGGTATGGATTCGAGAATGGCTACCCGCCTGAAGAGGTTGCTGAAGTAATGGGGGAAACTGCTGAAAGAGTTGAAGCCCTCTTCAGGAACTTCGAGAGAAAGCGTAAGACAACTGATTATCTCAGGATGCCCCCTTTGAGGGATTATTATTCGGAATAATACAAAACATAGAGCCATGAATGCCTTTGATTATTTTTTTGAGAAAACATGCGATCTTGAAAAACCCTTCCTGGTCGGAAGGGAAAATATGTCACACCGAGAGTTATATACCTCCTCAGTTCATCTTGCATCATGGCTGAAAAAAGAATTCGGGACCGGCAGGAATATTCTGCTTCTTTCTCCCAACAACAAATTCTTTCTCACTGCCTATTTTGCGATAATCAAATCGGGCAATGTATGCATTCCGCTCGATCCCAATATTGAGAAGGAAAACCTTGAATTCATTTCAAACCTCACAAAACCGGTTATGATATTCATGACCAGGGAGGTTGAAAGAAAAACAACAATAGGGGAAATAATAAAGTCTGTCTTCCCGGATACCATGGATGCCATTGTAAATATAGACTACGATAGCGGATTAAGCGGCAGGGAGGAGGACTTTGACGACAACAACTGCGCTGAGATAATATTCACCTCCGGATCAACAGGCGTTCCGAAAGGAGTAATGATATCACACAGGAATCTGATAGCGAACACCGAGTCAATCATAACATACCTTAAGCTTGGACAGGATGACAGAATGCTTGTTGTACTGCCATTCTATTATTGCTATGGACTTTCATTGCTCCACACCCATCTTCGCGTGGGAGGATCAATTGTTTTAAACAACTCCTTTATTTTCATCGGAGGTGTTATAAGAGACATGATAGAACACAAATGCACAGGTTTTGCCGGTGTCCCGAGTCATTTTCAGATACTCCTGCGTAAATCCGATAATTTCAAAACCACCTCTTTCCCCGATCTGAGGTATGTAACACAGGCCGGGGGTAAACTAGCTCCCATATTCATCGATGAATTCAGGAACAGTCATCCTGAGATCACCTTTATTGTGATGTACGGGCAAACTGAAGCGACAGCCCGACTGTCATACCTGCCGCCTGAACTGTATGAGGCCAAGAAGGGATCCATGGGCAAGGGAATACCCGGGGTTGAACTGAAGGTGGTTAATGAAAAAGGAGAGCCTATAAAACCGGGGGAAACCGGAGAAGTAATTGCCCGGGGAGACAATATCATGCTTGGTTATTTCGGGGATGAAGAAGGAACGCGGAGCGTTATCAGGAACGGCTGGCTCTATACCGGTGATTTGGGTACGGTGGATGAAGACAGGTATATTTACCTGACCGCCAGAAAGAAGGAAATTATCAAGGTTGGAGGGAAAAGGATCAGCCCTAAGGAAATAGAAGCAGTTATTCTTGAGATACCGGAAGTGGTTGACTGTACTGTCGAAGGCGTGGATGATGAGATACAGGGAGAAGCGCTGAAGGCAACAATAGTCATCAGGACCGACAACGGGAAGGAGCAGATGCTGGAAAGGATCAAGCGCCATTGCACAAAGCATCTTGCCCTTTACAAGGTACCGCAAATCTTCGAGCTGAAAGAGCAGCTTGTCATCAGTGCAACCGGAAAAAAGATCAAAGGCAAGCTCTGATATGGTAATCGATCACATATGTTTCGCGGTAAAGAATATTGAGGAAGGTGTCAGCTACTGGGAAGAAGTATTCGGATACCGGCAGATGACGGACATTGTCATCAATTCATTGCAGAAAGTAAAGGTCGTATTTCTTGAAAAGCAAGGAAGCCTTCTAATAAAGCTGATTGAGCCTTTGGAAGACAACAGGACCCTGCTGAACTTCGTTACCCGGGGAGGAGGTTTTCATCATCTGTGTTTCAGATGTGAAGACATGGAAAGCGGCCTGAAAAGCCTGAAGGACAAAGGATTGAAAACCCTGGTCTCACCTCAGCCCGGAGAGGCATTCAACAATCATGACATAGCATTTCTCTGGGCAAAGTACGGGATAAATATTGAACTTATCGACACGGATGAAAAGGCGGCTATGTTGCCTAAATGAATTCCTGATCTCAGAATTATCAGGTCATTTAATTCCGAAGTGATCCTTTACTATTCTGTCTTTTTGGGCAACTGTACAGTTTTTGGTTTTTAGCAAATCGGGGCTTTGTTTTGTAAGCATCCTCTGTATACCGGTTTTTGATACGATCTGGGCCGGATTACCTGCAAGAACCGAATTTTCAGGAAATTTACCCCGTACAACACTCCCTGCTCCCACGATACAATTATCTCCAATTGAAGTGTTGGATAGAATAATGCTGTTTATCCCGATGAATACATTATTCCCGATTACGATCTTTCCAAAAACACCGCCACCATCAACGTCATCCTCAAAAACCCAGTTGGCGCCGTCATGAGTAATAAATTCCGTTCCTGCAGCTATTGCGACATGATCACCGATCTCAATAAGATAAGGCTCGGTACTGAACTTCATTGTCCGTATTCTGCACCTCTCCCCTATTTTCATGCCCAGTTTACGAAGGTATGTTACCCTTCTGGCATCACTGCATTTCAGCAGGTACAATTTAAAAATGCTGTTCCAGACTCCTCTTAAAAAATCCATTCCTGACAGAATTTAAAGTAAAAATCCTTTTCGACGGGTGTTAAATCTAATTTGTCATAATTTTTTCAATCAGGTCTTTTGTCTCCTGTATGTGATTCTTTGAAGAAGCGCCGAAAAGTACTGACTCAATTTTCGGGAATTTGCCAAGGTATTCGATGGCTTCCTTTGGTTTCAGAGCTCCTGCCGCCAGAACCTGCATGGCAATAGGGCGGAATTGTTTTTCAGCAAGATATTTCTCATAGATTTCCTTACCTCCCGACATTCTGAATCCGAGCTTGTTTATTGAACTGCATATTATCGGATTGTTAATCCCGACGGAGGATAAGGCATCATACAGGGCCGGCATATTCATTGTAATATATCCGGGTTCGCAGTTGTACTTCTTCCTGATATAGGAATCGTATGCCTTGAAAACCTCCAGCATCCTGAGTCCAAGGATCATATCAACAACGACATTTTGAATGAAAATGACAGGGGTATTGATTCCCTTGAACATTTTAAGCTCGGCATCCACCAGTAATTCCATCAGGCCAATAAAGTCTTTCCTGAGAAAAGCAACACCGCCTTTGGTAAAAGTACTGAAGATATTCCCCGGAACATATTGCTTGATTGTGCCGACAATCCCAAGATCAGTTACTGCATTGGCATATTTATGAGCATAGGGCATACAGGGGAAGATATTGAAATTCCCGTACTTTTCGGGATTGTTTCTCATATGCTCTGTTATATTTGCTATCCTGTCGTGAGTGGTACACATAAATGTGTTTATGCCTGTTTCCATTGCCTGGTCAAGTACCCTGATAATGGCGGAATCATCCTTAAAGCGGATAGCCTGTGCGCGTGATTTTTCATCTGAAAGGTGGTTAACCGCGAAAAACTGGTTATCACCGAATAATACTTTGTCCATAACTGTTTTTTTAACTTTTTGAATCCGCGATAATCAAATCTATAACCCTGTCAGTATTCAATGCCTGACTGAAGGTATTAACATCACTCTGTTTCTTGTTTAGGATGCAGCTGATGAAATTGTCGATCTGTGCACTGTATTCTTCGCCGCGCAGGTAGAAATTCACAGGGATAGCGAATTCGGTTATATATTTAATTGTCCATCCCTTTTCAAGATTCTCTTTGGGATTTGCTTCCTTGAGATAAATCTTTATTTCAGTTGCATCACAAATGATTTTGCCTTTCTTGCCGAATAAAGTAAGTGATGTGGACATTTTACGGTAAGTTTCATCGCTCCAGTTCACTGACAGGATTCCTGTCAGACCGCTGTCAAGTGTCAGCATTGAATAGACCGCATCATCTACATCCCTCGAATAGATCTTCTTCCGCAGAGTGCCTTTTACGCTTACCGGGTTACCTACAATCTCCTGGATCAGATTGAGGACATGTGAAGCATAGTCAAAAAGACAGCCTCCTCCCTCTTCAGGATTCGAACGCCATGTTCCCCCCTTTTCCTTTGTTACAACCGGGCCGTAGGCTTCGCCGGTGAAATGCACCAGCTCACCGATAATATTTTCCCTGACGCATCTCTTGAGTTCAATGAATGTACCGATAAAATGATTATGGTATCCCACCTGGTTGACCAGCGATCTTTCCCCGGCAATTCTTACCAGGTCTTCTCCTTCACTGATTGAAAGGCTGAAAGGTTTCTCGCAGAAGGTATGTATCCCTTTCTCAAGAGCGTATTTAACAATGGGATAATGAAATCGAGTCGGTGTGGCAACAATTACAAAATCAAGTTTCTCACTATCGATCATTTTTTTGTAATCGGTGTGACAAGCTACATCGGAGAATTTCCTGAAAGCATCCAGGATCAACGAAGACGTGTCACAGACGGCTGCCAGCTCGACATCAGGATGAGGGCCCACGATGGCAGCATGGGAAAGACCCATTTTTCCAAGACCAATTATGCCTCCTCTTAGTTTCATCATACTATAGTTTTTATTTTAAACCCACATGACTGAAAATTAAATAAATAGATGTTTATACATTTGGTACACGCGGGTTTCATATTAATTGATATTGTTTATGTAAACATTGTAAGTTTCCTGTGCAATCGTGTCCCAGTTGTAACGCTGTTTCAGGATTTCCCCGAAGTCATTTCCCTTTCCCGACCGGATTTTGTTTATTATTTTTTCCTTCAGCTCATCTACGTCACCCACCTTGAAATAATCATCACTGTTAAGCCCAACCTGAAGATTAGCAGGGATATCGCTTGCCAGGGCATCAATGTCATAACTCATTGCTTCAAGGAGGGCTATAGGTAATCCCTCTTCAAAGGAAGACATTACATACAGGCCTGCCCATGTAAAAATCTGATTAAGCTGCTCTCCTTTTATAAACCCGGTAAGAATCACTCCGTTTTCACCGGCAAGAGCTTTTAGCCTGTCGGAATATTCGGTCGGGTAATCGGTATCGCCAGCAATCACCAGCTTATAATCCTTCAGACCTGTTTTCACAAAGGCCTGAATCAGATAATCAAATCCCTTTTCCTCAAGAAACCTTCCGATTGCCAAAACATACTTCTTTTTCTGAAGTCCCAGGGAATCGATAAAATCGGATTTTACCGATTTAACCGGGATATTTACTCCGTTAGCGATCACGCAATGATTCTTAATCCTGTATCTTGACAGCATCTCAGATTTGATAACTTCGGAAATAAAAATCACGTGATCGGCAGAGTTCATACTGACCTTCTCGGATGTACTCAGGAACCATTTGGCAAAACGGCTCCATTTCTTCTGAGAGTAACTCACGTTGTGATATGTGAAGAAGAGTTTTGCCCTGGTAATTTTCAGAAGAGGCATAAAGAAACCCGGACCTGTATTATGATAATGCACAATGTCAAAACCCTGAAACAACGCGTGAACAGTTGCCAGGAATGAATGAAGGAGAGTTTCAAAGTTTTTGCTTTTTGGAACAGGGATATCGACAAATCTGATATTTTTGTACCCGGCATTTTTGTTTGTATCATTCAGGTAAGGAGTTCTCCGGTATACTGTAATAGTGACATCTTCATTTCTGGCAATCCTTGAATACAACTCCATGCAATGAGTCTCAATTCCTCCCTGAACTTCCGGGAATCCCCTTGTTCCAATTATTCCGATTTTCATTCCTTTCATTTGTTTTCCTCTCCCCCTAAACTCTTAAAAAGATTTATGTAATTCTCAACCAAAAGGGACATGGAGAAATCCCTTTCAAGGATAAGCCGGCTGTTCTTTCCAAAGGTAAGTCTTTTTTCCTCAGATTCACAGAGATAGACAAGTTTTTGGACAACAAGGCCTATGTTCTTACAAGGTACGAGATATCCGTTAAAGCTGTTCCTGATAAGGTATTTATTATCTCCAACCTCCGTTGCCACTATGGGTAAACCGGCTACCATCGCCTCCATAATGGCATTTGATACCCCTTCAAACAATGATGTGCTCAGAAATATGTCACTGCTTCTGAGTATCTCCGGTATATTCGGAGGGTTTATCATTATTTGGACTTCACCGGTGATTTCAAGTTCATTGGCAAGCGATCTTATCTCACTTTCCAGGGGGCCATAGCCTATTATAATATACTTTAATTTTGTAGTACTGCATTTGTCCTTGAGAAGCCTGAATGATTTAAGGGCAGTCGGGTAATCTTTCTGATTCACAAACCTCCCTACAGTTACTATCTTTATCTCATTTCCCGAATTACCTGATTCTCCGGAATTTCCATGATTTTCATTCTCCTTTGCCTGCCTGTTGTCAAGTTCGATGGCATTCTGGATAACATGTATCTTGTCAGGGTTAAAACCTCTCTTTTTAAACTTTTCCTTACCTGAATAATTATTAAAGACGGTAACATCATTCACATGGTTATGAACGAATCTTTCGAGTACGAACTTATAGTATGGCAGTTTCTCGTTTCTGATCCCTCCTATTGTCTTCAGATCACTGCCCATCAGTTTGCTAATTCCGGCAACAATATTTGCAAAAGTGAGATATGATACTATATAGCCGGAATTTTCATTTTCCAATAATCGCTTCAGTGAGAAAAGCTTTGAGATTAATCCTCCATTGAGGGGAAAATATCTGATCTCATTTTGCCGGATATACCTCAGGTTTTCGGGATCGATCTTATCCTGATACCAGTTTACAATGCAAACATCAATATTTTTCTCCTGCAATGACTTTGCCAGTATGAGGGCCTGTTTTTCAGCCCCGCCCTTCAATAAGGTCTTACATAAAATTGCTATGCCCAGCATCCCGCAAGTTGTTATCTTAATCCTGTTAATGGTACTTCAATGCCTTCAGAAGTTTCTGTTATTGACTCTTACCCATTCGACATAATTACTGATCCCATCAGCTATGTTCACAACAGGATTATAACCAAGTACGCTTTTTGCCCTTGAGATATCTGCAAAAGTTCGTAACACGTCTCCATCCTGCATTGGAAGATATTTTATATCTGCCTTTTTCCCGGTACTGTTTTCAAGCAGGGCAACCAGTTCCTTAAGTGATATTGCATTTGACTCACCAAGATTGAATATCCCAAATCCTTTAAGATTTTCCATAGCCTGCCCGATTCCCTGTAAAATATCACTGATATGAGTGTAATCCCGTGAAGTACTTCCATCCCCGAACAAAGTTATCGGCTCATCGTTCAGCAAAGCCCTGGTAAATTTATTGATTGCCAGATCAGGTCTTTGTCTGGGGCCGTAAACCGTGAAAAACCTCAGACAGAATATATCCATGTCAAAAAGGTGATGATATGTATGACACAGCAGTTCACATGCTTTTTTTGATGCAGCATAAGGAGAAACCGGAAAATCAACATTGTCCGACTCGGCAAAGGGGATCTTTTTATTGTTCCCGTAAACCGATGATGAAGATGCAAACAACATCCGGCCTATCTTGTTCTTTCTCATTGCTTCGAGCATATTCAGGGTTCCATTGACATTGACGTCATAATAGGAAGCCGGATCCTTTATTGATGGTCTAACACCGGCTTTCGCTGCAAGATGAATGACAATGTCAGGTCTGAAACCTGAAAAGCAACTGTTCAGGAATTCCATATCGCGTATATCCCCCTCCTGAAAAGAATATAAGTTATGTTTCAGAGCATTTGAAATGTTCGTTTCCTTTATATCTCTCGTGTAGAATGAGTCAAAATTGTCAATACCCATGATGCTGAAACCTTTTGCCAGAAGATCATCGGCAAGACTGGAGCCTATAAAACCGGCAGCTCCTGTAATCAAAACTTTCTTACTCATTGAAGCACAAGGTTTTCAAAAATGATAAAAACAAATCCGTCATTAGCATATTAATATTCGCATAGAACAAAGAGTAAATAAAATCACATTCTTTTCAGCACATCGAGAAATATTTGGCCGTTAGTTTCCGCTGAAAAATATTTCCGGCATTTTTCCAGGCCTCTCATTCCCCTGGCCCTGGCTTTATCCGGATCGTTGACAATGCTGAGAAGGGCCCCGGTTATTTGTTGTGGTTTACCTGGTTCAATAAGATAAACATCATTCTCATCCAGGTAATATTCCACATCACTTACTTTAGTACAGATAACCGGATTTCCTGTTGCCAGATACTCACCAAGCTTAAAGGGGAAACCTGCATTGGCAAAACCTGACTCTGTTCTGCACATACACAGTACATCAGAATCCCTCAGCAATGGATAGAAATCTTTATCCTCCACAAAGCCCTTAAACAGCAAATCACTCTCATTCCTGTATTTTTCCTTATACTTTTCCTGTTGGGCACTCTTCCCGGTCAGTATCAGAATGGCTTCCTTATATGACTTTTTGAACTCCAGAAATCCACTGATAATATCATTTACACCATCCTTATCCGCGAATGTTCCGGCATACACTACCTGAAGCGGCTTATTGAAGGTTTTTTTATTATCATTGAAATTAATCCTGGCTGTAATTGGAATGAGGGTGATATTGGAAACTCCCTTTTTCTGGTACTTATTCTTTAAATAATATGATATCACTATTATTTCATCAGCCCATTTGCAGTTTAAAAAATCCAGTTTCCTTGTTGTCCAGAATTTGAAACGGGAAATCAATTTTATATTATCACTGAAAAAACTATAATCTTCCTCTATGGTCATCACCATTTTATAACCCAGCAATTTAGCCCAGATGAAAAAGAGTATGTTTTCTATATTTAATCCACCTGCCTTATAAACTATGTTTTTCCAGCCTTTCCTTTTGCTTTGTGCAATTGATTTAAAACCATTTATGTAATATGATAACACTTTGCCTGTCTGGCTGAAGGACAATTTAATGCCATGGCCTATATTCTGATAGGGAATGTCGTTATATGTTCCATTCATTTCCGGTTGCGGAAGATTACCTCTGAAAGCCAGGATCTTTATCATTACATCCCTGCTTTTCAAATAGTCCAACAAATGCTGAATCCTTTTGGTACTTGCCATTCCAACCGGATATTCCCGGGTAAACACAACAAGATTTATTTTTTTCTCTTCTTCCATAGCTTTTTAAAGGTTTCGGATAAACCTTCTTCTTAATTTATACACATCTATTATTGTAAACCCCTCATTTTGATTAAAAGTGTGAGTTCCTTTAAGAGTCGGATCCCAATCAGGCCGGATCTTCTTTATTTGCTTTTCCTTGTAACTGTCCGTGGTCAAAGTGATGATTTCATTTATATCAAATGAGTTTCCATATCTTCCCGAACAATCCTGTGATGGCCTGTAAACTATTCCATCCCGGATAAAGACTTTTCCTGCAGGTCTTGCAAGTCTTACATCGGTAACTATAGGGTTCATGGGATGGCTGATCCAGTTATCCGCGAGAAAATCGTCGGCATAAAACAGGTACAATTCCGGACTAACAGCGAGGCTGCTGTTTATCTTGTCGATAAGAGTAAAAAGCCACCATTTCCCCTCATACCGGAATAGAGTCGTGTCGACCGCATTGATATCCTTCATAATGCTTTTCACGAATTCCCATTTCCAGGGAAATTCAGTACACCTGTACAGGTCGATGGATCTGTTGCCTCCTGTTTCCGGAATCATGAAGCAGACACCATCACTCTCAAAAACAAAAGGATAAGACATATGATAAGGGTTTTCAATAATCTTGCCTGTACCCAGCAGGCATCCGTTGAGATCCATTTCAAGAATTGAAATATGTCCCTTATTAGCCTTATAAATAAATTCTTCGACAAAGATGAAGTAACGGTCTCCGCTTTTAAGAACAAAAGGGTCAGCCCAGAATCGATCCCCGGGCGGTATAAGTTTTTTAAAATCTTTGAAGGAACAGGTTTCAAAATCCTTATCGCCCTCCAACTGGTAAAGCAATGTCCAGGTAAATGGATCCGTATAGACAATTTTTTTCAGTATCTGCTGTAAGAGAATCAGTACAGCTTTAAAGAGATTGCCCGTAGATTCTAAAAATGAGGGCGGAGTCAAAGGAGGAGTCAGTGCAATATCCTGAATTTCTGATTTATTTACTATCCCCTGGAAGTAAGACGGACCATAATTCCATATACCCTTTAAGATCCTGGGGACAAAGAGCGAAGCCCTTCTGTAAAGTTTCTCACGGTTCAAACTTATTGAATAGGAACAGGTTGACTCCGTGACCCTTGCCAGGGCAACTGGTTTTTGCCCCATACCCATTATAACATTCAGCCCCGAAACCGTCACCGGATTCTTTTCTATTACTTCATAATAACCGGTTGTGTCGGCAGATTCTGTGTCGCATGCGGTCATTGGGAATGCCCAAAGTCCGTAATTTGACATAGCTGCCAGTTCTTCATCCATCCGGCCATAACCGAGCTTTATTATTACATCAAGACCCAGGTCCCGTATTTCAGCAGAAGTACTGTTGGTTTTGCCCATGGATTCCCGGTCTTTGGTATTTTCAAGTTCCACTTTCCTGACATCTCCTGTCAGTTCAAGGATGTTTCTCTTTACAGCGTAATTGTCTTTCCCCAGGAACAACAGGCTGTCAAGCTTATTATGCAATCTGAAAATGAAGCCTGCCGGCCGGCTTTTATCATGCCGAACATTTTCCTGATCAGAAAATATAAGCAACTCTATTCCGGCATATTCCGAGTTCAACACTTTATATACCAGATCATATTCCCATTGAGGAACAAGTTCATCGGAAATCAGAAACCCTATTTTAAGCTTTCCTTTCAATTTATTGATCCCTTTTTAAACGATCTCTTTTTTATAAATCCCCAGTCTTGTAAACAACTCGTAGTAATGTTTCATCAATTCCGTTTCCGAGAATTCCTTTTCAATCTTTTCCCTGCTGTTTGTTCCATACTCCTTTCTAATTTCTTCATTGTTCAGAAGGTAAAGAATCCTGTCAGTTATAACCTGAACGTCCATGCAAGGGACAATAAAACCATTATAACCATCTTCGATAAGATACCTGTTATCACCCACATCTGTTCCGATAACAGGCAAGCCTGCAC
>ERZ1026796.552-NODE-552-length-29521-cov-3.395931_pt1 | contig 29521 bp, 30 predicted proteins | sample MGYA00520874_ERZ1026796 | MGnify/ENA primary metagenome ERZ1026796 (study PRJEB33270, sample SAMEA104284474) | anaerobic digester metagenome | biome: Anaerobic digester microbiome; feature: mesophilic sludge digester; material: Anaerobic digester biomass | place...
AGCCTGACCTCGGCGGTGGTCTCGATCGGATTGGCAGCCTCGGCGGTGGTGGCGCGACTCACCCGCATCCTGGCCAAAGGGCTGCTGCGGCGGCAGTTCGTCACCGCTGCCCGCACGTCGGGCACCAGTTGGCTGCGTATCGTGTTCATCCACCTGCTGCCCAACATGTGGCCGACGCTCGTGGTGACCGCCGCCTCCAGCTCGCGCAGGTATGCCGCGTCGTTGCTGATCTGCACGGCGATGCGGGCGGTGGCCGCGCCCGAGGCATACGACCTCTCCGACCAAGGGCTCCGCTCGGCGGTGGGCGACTACGTGCACGCGGTGGGTACGTGCCGCATGGGGGTCGCCGACGACCCCCAGGCGGTGGTCGATGCGCGGTGCAGGGTGGTCGGCTACGACGGCTTGCTGGTGTGCGACGCGTCGGTGATGCCAACCGTTCCGCGAGCCAACACCCACCTTCCCACGGTGATGATCGCCGAGCGAGTCGCTGCCATGTTCGACGCCGCCGGCTGAAGCCGACCAGCGCCGTCGGAAGCGAACCAGCGTCGGCCGCCGCTGGCGTCAGCGAGCGTGTTCGGTGAGCGGGAAGATGGTCGGCCACTCGGCCGCATCGGTGAGCAGCGCCTCGCGCTCGCCGACGGACAGGGGCTCGTAGGAGGCTGCCGCCGCCAGCTGCATTGGCAGCACGTCGACATCGCCCGTGGTGCAGAACGCGTGCACCCCCGGCGTACCGAGCGTGAACCGCACCCCGCGGGCGACCGACTCTGGGTCGGTGAACGGTTCGTACCACGTGGTGGAGGTCTTCTCGCGCGTGCCCCACGGCTGGTGTGCGCCGGCCTTGATGGCCATCACTGCCAGATCGCGCCGAGCCGCCTCCGCGAGCAGGGCTGCCAGATCGGCTGCGTACTGGGCGTTGACCAGAGCGCCCGGGTAGACCGGCAGCATCACGCTGTCGAGGTCGAAGCGACGCACTGCCGCCAGCTGGGCGGCGGCGGTGCCGAAGTCGTGGCCGGTGATGCCGACGAAGCGCGTGAGGCCCTCGTCGCGGGCACGCAAGATGGCCTCGATGGCTGGGCTACGACGATCGAGCTCGGCCATGTCGGTGACGCCGTGAGCCTGGTACAGGTCGAACGAGTCGCAGCCGAGTCGCTGCAGCGACGTCTCGAGCTGTGCGCGCAGGCCATCGGGGTTGGTGCGATTCGACTTCTCGCCGATGAACAGCCGGGCCCTCACGGCAGGGACGAGCGGGCCCACCACCAGCTCGGCATGGCCGTAAGACGGCGCGATGTCGAGATGGTTGACGCCCGCATCGAGCGCCAGCTGGAAGCTGCGTTCGGTGACCTCGGGGGTGGTGCCCCAGAAGGCGGCGCCGCCGAGGATGGCGAGTGACGACTGGTGGCCGGTACGGCCGAGGCGGCGAGTGGCGAGCAGGCTCATGCAGTCACTGTATGCCCGCTGCCCGCTCGCACGACGTGGTGTGCCTGCGTGATAGGAACGCGTCATGCCGCGCGACACTCGACTCCACGAACTCGGCGATGCCTGCTTCGCTTACCTCCAGTCGGATGGCAGTTGGGGTTGGAGCAACGCCGGCCTGGTGGTGGGAGACGGCGCATCACTGCTGGTCGACACGCTGTTCGACCTGAAGCTCACCCAGCAGATGCTCGACTCGATGGCTGCGCTCACCGCAGCTGCGCCGATCGCCACCTTGCTCAACACCCATGCCAATGGCGATCACTGCTACGGCAACCAACTGCTCGAGGCGGCGGAGATCGTCGCGTCCGAGGCGACGGCTCACGAGATGACCGAGGTGCCGCCGTCGATGCTGCACGCGCTGAACTCGGCGCCCGGCGAGGTCGGTGCGCTGTTCCGTCACTTCTTCGGCGCGTTCGACTTCGACGGCATCGACGTGCGCATGCCCACCCGGACGTTCCGTGGCCGGTTGGAGGTGGAGGTCGGTGGCCGTGTGGTCGAGCTGATCGAGGTCGGGCCGGCGCACACGCGCGGCGACACCATCGCCTACGTTCCCGACGCGAAGACGGTGTACACCGGCGACATCCTGTTCATCGGCGGCACACCCATCGTGTGGGCCGGCCCGCTGTCGAACTGGGTGGCCGCATGCGACCTGATGCTGGGCATGGACATCGACACGGTGGTGCCCGGCCACGGGCCGCTCACCGACAAGGCCGGCATTGCGACGGTGCGCGACTACTTGGCGTTCGTCGACGAGGCCGCTGCACAGCGCCACGCCGCCGGGCTCGACGCGTGGGACGCTGCTCGCGACATCGCGCGCGAGATCGGCGCCCGCGAGCAGTTCAGTGGCCTCAGCGAGTTCGGGCGCATCTCGGTCAACGTCGACACGGCGTATCGCTCGTTCGACCCCACCTACGTGGCGCCCAACGTCATCGAGCAGTTCCGTCGCATGGCCGAGATGGAGGGCTTCGTCGCCGCGCCGTGACGAGCCCGGCTCTTCAGGGGCCCCGTCGTTCAGGTGGCCAGTCGTTCAGGAGGCCTGGGGGTCGTAGCGTTCGACGGCCTTCAGCTTCGACGGCTGCTTGGTGCCGCTGCGGTCACGGATGCTCTTGCGCACGGCGAACACCCAGCCCACGCCCACACTGATGCTGAAGATGCACCACTGGACGGCGTAGCTGAGGTGCGGGCCCTCGCTCAGCTCCGGAAAGGCCACCGCGCTCACCGAGCTCGGTTCCGCTGGTCGTGACTCGAGCAGCTCCAGGTACATCGGCGCCAGCGGCTGCTCGAACTGCTGGCCCAGGGCAACGAGATCGACGCGTCGGATCTCGGAGAGCGGCTTGGTGCCGTCGTCGGCCGGCTGGCCCGTGCCGGCCGATTGGCCGGCCTTCAGCCGGGCGAGCACCTGCACCTCGCCGGGTGGAGGTGCCGGCAGGGGAGTGCCGGTGGGCACGAACCCTCGGTTGACCATGACCAGCGTGCCGTCGGCGAGCTGCAGCGCATTCACCACGTCGCGACCGGTGGTGCCCTCCTGGGTGACGTTGACGACCTCGAACTGGGGCTCGCGGAGGTAGCTGCCGGTGGCTTCCACCCGGCGGTAGATGAGGTCGTCGGCATCGCCCTGCAACAACGCGCCGTCGAGCGGCACGACATCGGCGTCGGTGTGCGAGGTGACCCGATCGTTGAACGTCTGCTTCTCGTCGAGGCGTCGCAGCTGCCAGAACGCGAGGTTGATCATCACCACGATCGCCGTGAGGCAGAGCAGGTGGAAGCCGATCCACTTGGGCTTCAACAGGAACGTGTACATGCCCGGTCGACGGTAGCGGCTACGTGCGATCCCACAACATCGCGCCGTGCCGGCGCGAATCGAGCAAGCGCTGCTCGGGCGATTGCCGGTCGATGTGCCCGATGAGGCCCTTGTACACGCCGAACCCGCACAGCTCGCGCAGCTCGGGCGAGAAGCCGCCAACCGTGGCCAACGGTATGCCCAACTGCTGGTTCTCCTGCTGGCGGATGAAGCCGGCGCAGTAGTTCATCGCCAGCCCGCGGCGGCGGTGATCGGTGACGTTGGCGCCGCCGCCGTGCCACAGCCCACCATCCCAGACGAGGATGCTGCCGCGCGGCATCTCGGCGCAGATCGTGTCGTAGTGCTGCCCGTAGGCGGGGGAGTGATCGGCGAGGTGGCTGCCGGGGATGATGCGAGTGGCGCCGTTGGCCTCGGTGAAGTCGGTGACGGCCCACATGCTGTTGGCGGTGACGGCCTTGTGCGGCTTGGGAATGGGGATCACCTGGTCGTCGGCATGGATGGGCTGGGCGATCTCGCCGGGGTGGATGGTGATGGCCGACAGGCTGCTGACCAGGCAGCCACTGCCCAGCAGATGATGCATCAGTGGCAGCACGATGGGGTGCACGGGCACCTGCGAGTAGAGCTCGCCCAATGCGAGCAGGTTGTACACGCGAGTGGTGGCGTGGCCCTCGAACCCGTTACCGCCGAAGCCGATTCCCAGCTGCTGCTCCAGCCGGTCGATGTCGGCGTGCAGCGCGTGGGCCAGGTCGGCGTCGAACGCGTCGCGCACGATCGTGTAGCCCTCGCGGGCCAGCTGCTCGGCGTGGTGGGCCAGTGTCGCAGTCAGCTCGTCGCTCACGTCGCCCACTGTGCCAGACGGCGTGGCGTACGGCTACGGTCGAACGCGATGGCACCAGAAGAGATCACCTCCGAATGGCTCAGCACCGTGCTCGGTGCCGACGTGACGATCACCGGCGATCGCCGCATCGGCGACGGGCTGGTCGGCATGAACGTGCGCTACGAGCTGGCGGTGCCGGCGGGCAGCGACCTGCCCACTTCGATCATCGCCAAGCTGCCCTCGCCCGATCCCACCAGTCGCGCCACCGGCGTTTCGCTGCGCAACTACGAGCGGGAGGTGAAGTTCTACGCGCAGATCGCGCCGACGGTCGACATCCGGGTCGCGCGGTGCTTCCACGGCGAGTGGCACGAAGCCGATGGCGACTTCGTGCTGCTGCTGGAAGACCTCTCCCCGGCCGAGCAGGGCAACCAGATCACCGGCTGCACGGCTGAGATGGCCGAGCGTTCCGTGCTCGAGCTCGCTCGCCTGCACGGCCCGCGTTGGGCCGACCCGTCACTGGCCGAGATCGAGTTCCTGCAACGACGGGGCGCCGACGATGCCGCCGGGCTGCAGATGCTGTGGACGATGTTCCTGCCCGGCTTCCTGGCCACCTTTGCGAAGTACCTCGACACCGAGGGCGTCGCGCTCATCGAGCGCTTCGGTGCGTTGATCCCTTCATGGATCGAGGGTCGCACGCTGCCCGACACGGTGACCCACGGCGACTATCGGCTCGACAACCTGATGTTCGCGTCCGAGCGGGGTGGCTACCCGCTGGCCACGGTCGACTGGCAGACACCGGGGCACGGCAGTCCCAGCGCAGATGTCAGCTACTTCCTGGGCGCGGGGCCGCTGCCCGAGGTTCGCCGGCAGATCGAGCGTCCATTGGTCGAGCGGTACTGCGCGGCACTGGGCGAGTACGGCGTGAGCCTCGACGGCGACGAGTTCTGGCGCCAGTACTGCCGCGACGCATACGCCGGCAGCGTCATGTCGGTGGTGGCGTCGCAGATCGTCGGCAGCAGCGATCGCAGCGAGGCGATGTTCGCCGCCATGGCCACTCGCCATACGCAGCATGCGTTGGATGTGGGTGCCGAAGGGTTGCTCTGAGATGGAGCTTCCCGACTTCCACATCCCGCACGCGGAGAAGATCGAGTGGATGATCGACACGCACGGCTGGGCCACCGAACCGGTCGCCGCCCGCACCGACCTCCAGCCACCCCGCGCCGGCTACGTCTACACGATCGGGTACCCCGAGGCGTTCGGCTTCCCCGAAGTCGTCGTCTTCGGCCTCACGCCGTCTGCGGCCAACGGGCTGTTCGACATGATCGCCGACATGTTGCGCGGCGGCACCGAGATACCCATCGGTGTGGAACTGACCGGTCTGTTCGACAACGACCTGCGCTGCGTGTTCGCGCCGATCGCAGCAGCGACGGCGCGCGAGCTGCTGGGCACCGCCGTCGCGTGGCGGCGAGGGGCGCCGTTCGATGCGGTGCAACTGCTGTGGCCGGATCGCAACGGCTTCCTCCCCACCGAGGTGGGCTTCGACCAGCGGATGGTGCGGGCCCAACCCGTCGTCGCGGTGCACTGACCGGGTGGATCGCTGCCGCGGAGCGTCAGGCGACTGCGACTGCGACTGCGCGCAGCTCGTTCAGTTCTGCAGCCAGCTCGTCGAGCGCCGCCGGGTCGTTGCCCTGCAGGCGAATGCGGCGGGCACAGGAGAAGCCGGCGGCCTTCAACAGTGCGGTCCACTCGCCGCCGGGTTGATCGAGCACCACCCGCAGCGCCGTGGTGAGTGCCGCCACCGGGTCGGCGTCGTAGCCGGCCAGCAGTTGCTCGACGTCGGCCTTGCGCAGCCGCGTCATACGGCGTGCTCTTCCATGGCCCACGGTGCGCCGTGCTGGTCGAGCAGCGCCAGGAACGGGTCGGCGCGGAAGGCCTCCGGGCCCTTCACTCCTTCGCCTTTCCACTCGCCCGTGGCCAGCATCTCCAGGGCCACCACCGGGTGCACCGCGGTTTGCCACACCACGGCCTGATGGCCGTACTCGCGCATCGTCCACTCGTTGTCGACCACCTGGTAGAGGTACGTGCGGCGGGGCTTGCCATCCAGCCCGAGGCCGGTGACCAACGAGCCGGCGCACGTGCGGCCCCGCATGCGATCGCCCAGCTCTGCCGGGTTCGGCAGGGTGGCGGCCACGACGTCGCGTGGCGACACCTCCAGACCGCGAACGCTGACCGGCCGAGTGCTGTCGAGACCCAGCTTGTGCAACGTGCGCAACACGTCGATGAACTCGTCGCCGAGGCCGTACTTGAACGTGACGCGCCCCACATCCAGCCAGCGCGGCATGAGGAGCACTTCCTCGTGCTCGACGTTGACGCACCCGAGCGAACCGATGCCTTCCGGGAACACGAAGGTCTCGGGCTCGCTGAACGGCGCCGTCGTGAACCAGCCGCGGTCGCGCTCGTAGATGATGGGCGGGTTCAGGCACTCTTCGATGGTCGTCCAGATGCTGAACGTGGGAGCGAAGTCGAAGCCGTCGATCACCAGGTCGGCACCGTCACGCACGCCCACCTCGTCGATGCGGCTGAACAGGTTGTCGGAGGCGTAGCGAGCGGCCACGTCGCTGAAGCCTGGCTCGACCCCCATGCCCACCAGGGCCAGCAACCCGCGAGCCTCCCACTGGTCGGCGACTGCGAACTGAGCGTCGCCCAACTTCACACCACAGGTGTTGTACGGGTCGGTGGGGTGCGGGGTCGACATGTGCATCGCCATGTCGAGGTAGTGGCAGCCGGCTTCGAACGCGGCATCGAAGATGGGCGGGTTGAAGCGCGGGTCGCAGGCGTTGACGATCACGTCGGCCTTCGACGCCCGTGCCAACTCGACGAGATCGAGCGTGTCGGAGGCGTCGGCGCGGGTGCCCACCACGTGCGGTGAGCCCACCCGTGCGGCGGCCCGCGTGGCGCGCCCGAGGTCGACGTCGGCCACGGTGATCTGCTCGAAGACCGGCCGTCGTGCCGCAATCGACACGATTGACGAACCCACACCGCCGGCGCCCACGACCAGTAATCGCATGTGCCGACCATAGCTCGCGGGGTCGGCGCGGCAGGTGCCGCTACTGGCTCAGAAGGCGAACGCGCGACGCTCGGCGCCGATGCTGGCCAACGACGCGATGCGTGCGGCCAGATACGGGCTGAAGCTGCCTCGGTGGCGCAGCTGCAGCTCGGGCAGCATCCAGTCGTAGCCGGTGACCTTGCCACGGCACAGCACCGAGCCGCACGCGCACTCGAACTCGTCGTAGTCGCTGCCGTCGGTGGTGGCGTAGTCGTACGTGATGGCCTCGCCGGCTTCGAGGTCGCGCAGGGCGACGAGCACGGTTGCGCCGCGCATGCCGCACGTGGGGTCGCAGGAGTGGTTGATGAAATCGGCTGGCTCCGGCTCGGTGGGGCCGGCCAGGAACAGCGCATCCTCGATCTGGATGCTGCGCACCTGCTGTGCGACCGGGAGCAGGTCGAATTCGACACGGGTGACACACCGCCCGCCGAACGCGGCAACCACGTCGCCGGCGAGGATGGTTTCGATCGCGATGGAACCACGGCCGGCGGCGCCGACGGCCACCGGATGGGCCTTGGGGGTCAGGTAGCTCACGCTCATGGTCGTCAAGCCTGGCCCTTCGATCGCGCATCGTCTACTCGCTGATGCATCAGGCTGGCTGACGCGCCGGTCAGTCAGGCTGTGCGACCGATCAGCTGCGCGCCCCGGCGTGCACGCTGGGCCACTGCCAGGAGCGACGGTTACGCTGCGCGGATGAGCGGAGCATCGTTGAGAGAGCGCCTGTCCGAGCAGGGTGCGCCGGCGGTGCTGATGCCCGGCGTGTGGGACGCGCTCACCGCCCGGCTCGGCGCCCAGGCCGGTTTCGACACCGTGTTCCTCAGCGGTTACTGCGTCAGCGGCACGCTGCTGGGCCTGCCCGACTTCGGATACCTCACGCAGACGGAGATGGCCGAGGTGGCTCGCCGGGTGTGCGCTGCCAACCCCGGCCTCGATGTCGTCGTCGACGCCGACACCGGGTACGGCAACCCACTCAACACCATTCGCACCGTCGAGCTGTGGCAGCAAGCCGGCGCATCGGGCATGTTCCTCGAGGACCAGGTGTGGCCGAAGCGGTGTGGCCACATGGCGGGCAAGCAGGTGATCGAGCGCGCCGACTGGTTGGCGAAGCTGCGGGCAGCAGTGCACCATGCGCCCGGAATGCACATCACTGCTCGCACCGACGCCCGCGCAGCCGTTGGGCTCGAGGAGGCGATCGAACGGGCCAAGATGGCACGCGACACCGGTGTCGACGCGCTGTTCGTGGAGGCCCCCGAGTCGATCGCCGAGCTCGAACGGGTTGCCGCGTCGCTGCCCGACATCACGCTCGTCGCCAACATGGTCGAGACCGGTCGCACGCCGTTGCTCACACCTGCCGAGCTGGGCGACCTGGGCTTTCGGCTCATCGTCTCGCCGCTCACCGCGCTGTTCTCGATGGTGAAGGCGGTGCAGCGATCGCTGGCGTTGCTCCGTGCGGAAGGGTCGCTGCGTGGCCACCTGGATCAGCTGGTGGCGTTCGACGAGTTCGCGCAGCTGGTCGACCTCGCCGGTCACTACGCCACCGAGGACCAGTTCCGAGGGTGAAATGCCGTGGCCCGGTCGCCATCCGTTGCTAGCGTGCTCGGCGACATGCATCACGAGTGACCCCGCCGGCAACGGTGGGGTCCGGCAACCGGGGAGGAAGCCCCACGGTGCCTTCCCGCTGCGGCGGGGATGTGGTCCGGCGCAGCCGGGCAACGAAGCTTCCCGCTCGTGCGGTGGTCAACGCGACCGATCTGAACGAGGAGGGAAAACCTGATGGCCACACGACCACTCCCTGCGACGGGCGCGTGGATGCCGGGTCAGCCCTCGGGGAGCCGCAAGTTCCACACGTTCGCCGCCGACCGGCCGTTCGCGCTCGAAGGCGGCATCACGTTGCACGGGGTGACGCTGGCCTACGAGACCTGGGGCCGCCTCGACCCCGACGGCGGCAACGCCGTCCTGCTGTGCCACGCCTGGACCGGCGACAGCCACGCCACCGGGGCCGCCGAGCGGGGCCACCCCACGCCCGGTTGGTGGGAGGGCATCGTCGGGCCCGGTCTGGCCATCGACACCGAGCGGTGGTTCGTCGTGTGCATCAACGTGCTGGGGGGCTGTCAGGGCTCCACCGGCCCGGCCTCGGCGCACCCGGTCGACGGTCGCGCCTACGGTGGGCGGTTCCCGGTCATCACCATTCGCGACATGGTGCGCGCACAGGTGCGGCTGGCCGACCACCTGGGTGTGGCCCGCTGGCATTCGGTGGTGGGTGGCTCGATGGGCGGCATGCAGGTGCTCGAGTGGGCCATCACGTTTCCCCACAGGGTGCGTTCGATCGTGCCCATCGCCACCTGTGCGCAGGCCACCGCGCAACAGATCGCGTGGGGCGCCATCGGCCGGCGGGCGGTGCGCCTCGACCCCAGGTGGCGCGGTGGCGACTACTACGACGCTGCCGATGGCGACGGCCCCACGGAGGGCCTGTCCATCGCCCGCATGGTCGCGCAGGTCACGTTCCGCAGCGACAACGTGTTCACCGATCGGTTCGGTCGCGAGCTGGCCGATGGTGCCACGCTGGGTGAAGGGCTCGATCTGTGGCAGCGGTTCGAGGTCGAGCGCTACCTCGAGTACCACGGCGACAAGCTGGCCTACCGCTTCGACACCAACAGCTACCTCATCATCGGCAAAGCGATGGATCTCCACGACGTGGCCCGCGGTCGCACGAGTGTGGGTGCGGCGATGGCCCGCATCGCTGCGCCGGCGCTGGTGATGGGCATCTCCAGCGACATCCTGTACCCCACCTACCAGCAGCGTCAGATTCAACAGCTGATCACCGCCGGCGGCACACCGGCCGAGTACCTGGAGATCGACTCACCTCATGGTCACGATGGGTTCCTGATCAATCTCGATCAGGTGGGGCCGCCGGTGCAGCACTTCCTGGAGTCGATGGCGAAGGGTTGAGCCCAAGGTCGGTGAGCACGCCGTCGAGCACGGAGACGCAACGGCTCTTGTTGGGGATGCGCAGCGCGAGGTGCGACAGCATGGCCACGCCGTCGCTGCGGTGCTGCGCCACGTACACCTGCAGCTTGCGCGGCGGCTCGGGCGACTTGCCGATCAGCGTCCACATGCTCGTGCGGCGGCGCATCATCCGCTTCTGGGTCACGTAGAGCGCACCGTCGGCCGTGACGAGCACGCGCGTCTCGCGTGGGTGACCGATGGGCTTGCCACCCTCCAGCTCCTGCGCCGTGCACAGGAAGCGGTGGCCGTCGCGCGACGCCCAGTGCGGTTCCATGCGATAGGCCACCCACCACATGCCCCCCATGACGCCCACGAGCAGCGCGATCCAGACGAAGTCCACGGCCACAGCATGGCGGATCGGCGGCGCGGCTCGCGACTTCGTGAACGACTTCCGGTATGACAGCGCGTGGGGATTCGAGCGTTCGCGTGCGACACTGTGGCCCGTATGGTGGTTCTCGTGGGGGCACAGGTGCATGTGCGGGCAATCGGTGCAGTGCTCGGGGCGGACACCTTCGACGACCCGGAGAACGCTCGGGTCATCCTGCTGTCGGCCGCCGGCCTGCTGCTGCTGGCCGTGCTCGTCGCTGCCGGCACCATCTGGTGGTGGCGCTCGAGCAGGGTCGAGCACCCGGCGCTGGGGCCGTTGGAGGTGATGGGCAGTCGATCGTGGTTCAAGGGCGACTACACCTCGCGCCGGCGCCGGTTGGAGGCAGCTCGCCCAGAGGGAGCCGAATCGACCGATGGCTCGGTGCTGCTCGGCTCGACGCCGGTGGATCTGGAAGCTGCGGCGCTGGCCACGCCGCCACGCTTCGATGATCTGGCGGAGGCCGGCCCCCTCGACGGCGCCGGTTCAGGCGAGTTGCGGCCGTCGCTGGACGAGCACGAGGTTGCCGGTGCCGCGCCGTCGATCGCAGCGCTCGACGACTGGTCGGATCTTGCCGCGATCGACGAGGCGCTGTCGCTTCCCATCGATCCGCTGCTGCGCTCGCAACAGCGCTAATAGCAGCGCACCCGGTTCGCCGGTACGGTTGCCGGCATGGCTCAGGGTCTTGATATCGATGCGATGCTCTCCCGCTTCCGCGAGCGGGCGGCATCGGTGAAGCGTCGTCCACTGCCGCCGGTGGCCGGCGAAGAGCGGGCGCGGTTCGTGGAGCAGGCCAAGGTCGACTTCCAGGACTTCGCGATCGTGGGCGATGCAGTGGGCACGGTGGAAGACGGCTTTCTGGTGCTGCGCGTCGACCTGCGCCCCGCCGATCAGCGCGGCTGACCTGGTAGAGGGTGGCAAACAGGCGAACTGCGTTGTCACGCTCGGGGTCGGCTGGATAGATTGCAGACCGCACAACGCGGATGTGGCTCAGCTGGTAGAGCATCACCTTGCCAAGGTGAGGGTCGCGAGTTCGAATCTCGTCATCCGCTCGCCGAGAACCCCGGTCAACGATCTGTTGGCCGGGGTTCTGACGTTTTCGTCCCCGTGCGCGAGGCCGTTCCACCCGTTGGATTGGCTCCCGCGGGGCGGTGTCGCGTTGCCGGGCGGATTCCGCCTCGGATTGGCTTCCGGGCGGGTCTCGTCTCGGTGTGCGAGACGAAACCCGCCCGGAGACTGGCGCAGTTGGCGGCGCAGCGCTCAGCGCTCCGCCGCGTCGGGCCACGCGTGCTCGGGTCGTTCGATGTGGACGGTCGTTCGACGTGGACGGTCGCTCGACCATGGAGGCGACGGCGGTCGCGGGGTACGGTCGGGGCAGCTCGCTGAGCTCTTCGACGATGGAAGGAACACTCATGGTTGGTGGCGCACTCAGGATGGCCAGCATGGACGATCTCGACCTTCGGATGTCCGAAGGCGTGCGGCCGCTGTACGAGGCGGTGAAGACCTTCATCCGTGATGAGGTCGACCCGATCACCGAGGAGTTCCACCGCTTGGGCGCTGGGCGTGAGGACCGCTGGTCGTGGGCGCCGGGGCAGCTCGAGCTGCTGGAGACGGTGAAGGCGAAGGCGCGTGCGCAGGGCCTGTGGAACTTCTTCCTCCCCAACGCCGAGACCGGCCAGGGCCTCAGCAACCTCGACTACGCCTACATTGCGTCCGAGCTGGGCAAGAACCGCCTGGCCAGCGAGTGCCTCAACTGCTCGGCACCCGACACCGGCAACATGGAGGTGCTCGAGCGAGTGGGCACGCCCGAGCAGAAGGCGCAGTGGCTGCAGCCGTTGCTCGACGGCGAGATCCGCTCGGCCTACGTGATGACCGAGCCGGGCATCATGTCGAGCGACGCCAAGCAGATCCAGACCTCGGCCATTCTCGACGGCGACGAGTGGGTCATCAACGGCTCCAAGTTCTACGCCTCCGGTGCCGGCGACCCGCGCTGCAAGATCATGATCGTGATGGTGCGCACCAGCCCCGACGCCGACACGTACAAGCAGCAGTCGCAGATCCTCGTGCCCAAGGACACGCCCGGCGTGGAGATCGTGGAGGGCATGCAGGTGTTCGGCTCCGACGACGCACCGCACGGCCACATGCACATCAGGTTCAACGACGTGCGCGTGCCGAAGTCGAACGTGCTGTGGGGCGAGGGCAAGGGCTTCGAGATCTCGCAGCTGCGCCTCGGGCCGGGCCGCATCCATCACTGCATGCGTTCCATCGGCACCGCCGAGCGGGCCATCGAGATGATGGTCGATCGTGGCATGTCGCGCGAGGGCTTCGGCAAGAAGCTGATCAACCTGGGCAAGAACATGGAAGTCATCTCGCGTGCTCGCATCGAGGTGGAGGCCATGCGTCTGATGGTGCTGCGCGCCGCCAAGGCGATGGACACCCTCGGCAACGCCGAGGCCCGTGTGTGGGTGAGCGCCGTCAAGGCGATGGTGCCGGAGAAGTGCTGCGACATCATCGACGAGGCCATCCAGATGCACGGCGCGGCCGGCATCTCGCAGTGGTTCCCGCTGGCCGAGATGTGGCACGCGCAGCGCACGCTGCGCCTGGCCGACGGCCCCGACGAGGTGCACCACCAGGTGGTCGGTCGCGCCGAGGCGAAGAACCGCGAATCCGATCGTGCGGCCGGCAAGCAGGACGACTTCCGCCCCGGCGGCCGGCTCTTCACCGGCCCGTAGGCTGGCGGGCATGCCCGAGATCGAACGCACCGACGACGAGTGGCGCGAGCTGCTCACCCCGGCCCAGTACCAAGTGCTCCGCGAGGCCGGCACCGAGCGCGCCTTCACCGGCAAGTACGTCGACGAGCACGCCGACGGCACCTACCTGTGCGCGGCATGTGGCGCCGAGTTGTTCGATTCATCCACCAAGTACGAGTCGGGCTGTGGCTGGCCCAGCTTCTACCAGGCGAAGTCGGCGGAAGCCGTCGAGCTCCTCACCGACCACACTCACGGCATGGTGCGCACCGAGGTGCGCTGCCGGCGGTGCGGCTCGCACCTGGGGCACATCTTCCCCGACGGCCCGGCGCCCACCGGCGAGCGCTACTGCATGAACAGCATCTCGCTCGATCTCGCGCAGCAGTCGGCGCCGGCCGACCGGCCCCAGGCCTGACAGCGGGTCAGGTTGCCGCGCTGGCGGCAACGCGGTCGCGCGCGGCCTCGGACCTGCCGCCGACTGGCTGGTGGTTGCCCACTGCGGCAAGACCCATCGCCGGCATGTTGGCGTACACGCACTCGTACTGGCCGGGGCCGATCTTGTACGTCTCGTGGTACACGCCCACGTCGCCGCTCTTGGCCACGCGCTGGTTGTAGCGCCGCCACGGGCCAAGGTGCGGGTCGTTGGCGTCGCGCGAGAACCTCTCCAGGTGGTCGAAGCTGCGCCAGTACTGGATCATCGTGATGGTGCGGCCGGCCCACATCGTGCGGGCGCCCAGCATGCCCTTCTCCGGGTGCTTCATCAGCGTGGCGATCATCTTCGGCATGGCGCGAAAGACGGGCAGCCACTGGTGCACCTTCCACAGCTTGTTGAAGCGCATGCCGATGACGAAGACGACGAACTCGCCGTCGATCGTTGCGGTGTAGCGCCCGGGGTGCACCTTGGCCATGTCTGCTCCTCTTGCCAGAAGTAATGGATAGTAATACTATCCGAAATGGACAGTACAACTCACCGTTTAGGATGTCAACCATGCGCATCGGCGATCTGGCCAAGACCACCGGTGTGCCGGTGGCGACGCTGAAGTTCTACCTGCGCGAGGGGCTGCTGCCCGCCGGCACCCCCACCGCCGTGAACCAAGCCGAGTACGACGACGTGCATGTCCGCCGCGTGAAGCTGGTGCGAGCGCTGCTGCACCTGGGTGGGCTCAGCATCGCCGACGCGCAACGGGTGCTGGCTGCGGTCGACGACGAGACGATGCCCATCCACGACGCGTTCGGCGTCGCCCAAGACGCGATGGTCCCGAAGCTCGACCGCTCGGGCACGCGCTACGCCGATGCGCTTGCCGAGGTCGACCGCTTCGTGCGCAGGCATCAACTGCGGGTGCGGCCGGGTGCCGCCGTACGGGGAATGCTCGCCGATGCTGTGGTGGGGTTGGCCGAGTGCGATCTGCTGGGCGAGCCCGTCACCGACACCTGCGAGTTGTTCGACGCAATGGTGCCGGCGATGGTGGAGCAGGCCGAGCGGGAAGTTGCCACCACCCCCCACCCTGCGCTGCGTGCGCAACAGGTGGAGCACACGGTGGTGGGCACGGTGGTGTTCGAGGTGGCCTATGCCGCGCTGCGCCGGATGGCGCTGGAGCACGCCAGCGCCCAGCGGTGGAGCGCGCCGTGACCGCCAGGCTCAGTAGCGCTGGCGAGCGAAGACTTCGCGCACGAGGGGCTCGAAGTGCTCGAGCGGCTCGGTGTGCCCCTGCGGGTCGAACGCGATCTGGTCCCACTCGTCGGTGAACTGCTCGCAGAGCCCGAACCACGGCTCGTCGCGGTACTGCTCGCGCATGTCGGTGGGCAGGCCGAAGTAGCCGTAGTAGTGGCGTCCCTGGAAGTCTTGGTGGTGCAGGATCGTGCGATACACGTCGGGGCGCACGTAGGGCTTCAGCATCTCGGCGGCGATGGCGCCGTGGTTGGGCACGCTCACCGCCTTGCCGATGTCGTGGCACAGTGACGCAACGACCACCTCGTCGTCGGCGCCGGCCTGCTGCGCGAGCGTGGCGGTCTGCAGGCAGTGCGTGAGCTGGTCGGTGGCAAAGCCATCGGTGACGTCGGCCAGCGAGCGCAGCAGCATCAGCACACGGTCGGCGACGCGCGGCTGGTTGCGGCGGGTTTCTTCGCCGATCACCGCCCACTGCTCGGCGGTCGATTCGTCCATGCGGGTGAAGGTGGCTGCCATGCGTCTCAGTCTGGCATGACGCTCGTGGCGTGAACAGAGGTGGAAGCAGTGTGCTTCGGCTCGTCGGCGGTGGGTGACGAGGGGAATGCTGTCGCGATGGACTTCGATCTGCCGCAAGACCTTCTCGACCTCCTCGCCGAGCTCGACGTGTTCATCGAACGTGTGATCAAGCCGCTCGAGGAGCAGGACGACAACATCCGCTTCTTCGATCATCGGCGCGAGGACGCGCGCACCGACTGGGAGCGCGGCGGCCTGCCCAACGGCGAGTGGGAGGCGCTGCTGCACCGCGCCAAGCGGTTGGCCGACGAGGCCGGCTTCTACCGCTACCCGTTGGCGGAGGAGTTCGGCGGCCGCAACGGCAGCAACCTCGGCATGGCGGTCATTCGCGAGCACCTGGCACGCAAGGGCCTCGGCCTGCACAACGATCTGCAGAACGAGCACAGCATCGTGGGCAACAACGTGGGCCTGCTGCTGATGATCGCGTACGGCACCGACGAGCAGAAGGCCGACTGGATCACCCCGCTGGCGGAGGGCACCAGAGGGTTCGCCTTCGGCATCACCGAGCCGAACCATGGCAGCGATGCCACTCACATGGAGACGGTCGCGGTACGCGACGGCGATGAGTGGGTGATCAACGGCGAGAAGACGTGGAACACCGGCATCCATCACGCTCAGTACGACATGATCATGGCGCGCACCAGCGGCAAGGCCGGCGACGGTGGCGGCATCACCGCGTTCCTGGTGCCCACGCAGAGCCCCGGCTTCGAAGTGCTCGAGTACCTGTGGACGTTCAACATGCCCACCGACCACGCGCACATCCGCCTCACCGATGTGCGCGTGCCGCACAGCGCCATCTTCGGAGGCGAGGGCAAGGGCCTGCAGGTGGTGCAGCACTTCTTCAACGAGAACCGCATCCGGCAAGCCGCTTCGTCGCTCGGCGCTGCTCAGTTCTGCATCGACGAATCGGTGAAGTACGCAAAAGAGCGCAAGCCCTTCGGCAAGCCGCTGGCAACCAACCAGGCCATCCAGTTCCCGTTGGTCGAACTGCAGACCCAGTGCGAGATGCTGCGCGCGCTCATCCACAAGACCGCCTGGCACATGGACCGCGACGGCGCGTTCAGCCAGAGCGACAAGGTGAGCATGTGCAACTACTGGGCCAACAGGCTGTGCTGCGACGCCGCCGATCGGGCGATGCAGGTGCACGGCGGCATGGGCTACTCGCGACACAAGCCCTTCGAGCACATCTATCGCCATCACCGCCGGTACCGCATCACCGAGGGCGCCGAGGAGATCCAGATCCGTCGAGTTGCCGGCTACATGTTCGGCTTCATGAGCCAGCGGGCGCCCAAGGGCGTCTCGGAAGGCTGACCCGGAGATGGCCGATGTGAGTGCAGCCTCGTCACCCAGCCCGTTCGTGGCGGGCGTGGCACCGATCACCGAGACCGACGCACAGGTGGCCGCCGCGCTGCAGCATGCCGAGCTGGCGCCGCTGCTGCCGGCGCTGGCGTACCTCACCGGCGACATGTCACTGCTGCGCGACGACCTGCGCCCCGACCCGCTGATGTTGAACCTGCCCTTCAGTGGCTTCACCGAAGAGCAACAGGCGGAGATCCGGTCGCTGGCAGTCGCCGCGCTGTCCCGGTATCGCGACGGTGGCTGTGTGCCGGCAGCTGCGCCGGGCGATGCCCAACTGCTGCAGATGCTCGAGTTCACGGTTGGTGGCGCCGGTATGGCCGACTACCTGCCCCTGCTCGAGGAGGAGCTGGCATACAAGGGCGAAGACCGTCGTGCGCCGCAGTGGCGCGCCGACTCGCTCGCTCCGACGACGACGCTCAGCGCGGTCATCATCGGTGCCGGCATGTCGGGCATCCTCGCCGGGCATCGGTTGCAGCAAGCGGGCGTGCCGTTCACCATCCTCGACAAGAACGACGATGTGGGCGGCACCTGGTATGAGGCGGCGTACCCCGGTTGCAGGGTCGACAACCCCAACCACAACTACAGCTACTCGTTCGCCCAGCGGCACGACTGGCCGTTCCACTACAGCTCGCAGCACGTGCTGCACGACTACTTCGGCCAGTGCGCCGATGCGTTCGACGTGCGTCGCCACGTGCAGTTCGGCTGCACAGTTCGCCAGTCGGTGTGGAGCGACGATGACCAGACGTGGACCGTCACCTACGACGACGAGGCCGGCGCGCAGCGAACGATCACGGCCAACATCGTCATCAGCGCAGTCGGTCAGCTGAACCGGCCGAAGTTCCCCACCGAGATCGAGGGCTTCGGCACCTTCTCGGGTGAGACCATGCACTCGGCGCAGTGGCGCCCCGACCTGTCGCTCGCGGGCAAGCGGGTGGTGTGCATCGGCACCGGCGCCAGCGCCCTGCAGTTCCTGCCGCACGTGGCCGCGGTCGCCGCTGATCTGGTGGTCACGCAGCGCACGGCGCCGTGGCTGGCGCCGACGCCGGACTACCACGATGCAGTGCCCGACGGCCTGCAGTGGCTCTACGGTCACGTGCCCAGCTACAGCGAGTTCAATCGCTTCTCCATCTTCTGGCGCATGGGCGACGGCGCGCTGGAGAGCGTGCGCGTCGACCCTTCCTGGGAGAGCGACGGCAGTTCGGTCAACATGATCAGCGAGTTCGGTCGCCAGCTGCTGGTGGAGTACTTCAACGGCGAGTTCGGCGACCGGCCGGATCTGCTCGCGAAGGTGGTGCCGCACTACCCGGTGGGCGCCAAGCGAATGGTGCGCGACAACGGCGTGTGGGCACGCACGCTGAAGCAGCCCAACGTGCACCTCGTGACCGATGCCATCGCACGCATCACGGCAACTGGCATCGAGATGGCGGACGGCACGGTGCACGAGGCCGATGTGCTGCTCTACGGCACGGGTTACGAGGCCTCGAAGTTCCTCACACCGATGACGGTGAAGGGTCGCGACGGTGTCGATCTGCACGAGCAGTGGGCCGGCGATGCTCGGGCCTACCTCGGCGTGGCGATCCCCGCGTTCCCGAACTTCTTCTGCCTGTACGGCCCGAACACCAACATCGTGATCAACGGCAGCATCATCTACTTCAGTGAGTGCGGGGTTCGCTACATCCTCAGCCTCGTCGAGCTGCTGCTGTCGAGTGCGGCCGGTTCCATCGAGATCCGCCGCGATGTGCACGACGAGTTCAATGCGCGGGTCGATGCCGAGAACAGGGCGATGGCGTGGGGCTGGAGCGATGTCAGCAGCTGGTACAAGAACGACCTCGGGCGCGTCGCCCAGAACTGGCCGTTCACCCTGCTGGAGTACTGGCAACGCACCAAGCAGGCCGACGCCGGTGAGTTCGTGCTGCGCTGAGGGCTACGTTTCGGCCATGTACCGCAACGTCCTGTTGGCGCTTCACATCGCTTCGGTCGCCGGCTGGCTCGGCTGCAACCTCACCCAGCTCTTCCTGTCGCGGTGGTTCGTTCGCCGCGGCGGCGACGCAGCAGTCGCGTGGTTCGAGGCCACCAACCGGCTGGCACGTCGGTACTACAACGTCGTCGGCGTGGTGCTCGGCGTCACCGGCGTGCTGCTGGTGCGCAACGCTGGCTACGCGTGGTCGGCCGGGTTCGTCGTCGTCGGCATCGCAGTCGTCGCCATCGGCGCCTCGCTGGGTGTTGCGTTCTTCGCGCCCGACGGGGAACGGCTCGCCGCCACCCAGATCGCCGGCGGACGGCCGCGACTGGCCCGCTACCTCGTGATGGTCTCGGTGGACTCCACCCTGGTCATGGCTGCTGTGCTGGCGATGGTCGCGAAGTGGCGGGCGTGAACTGCACGGCTCAGCTGGTGAGGGAACGACCCAGCCGAGACCGAGATCAGAGCAGGCCCATGTCGGTGAGCCGCATCACGATCTGCGTGCGCACCACTGCGGAGTCGTCGGTGGCTGCCTGCAACGTGGGCTGGAACGCCCACTCGGGGTCGCCCTCGTCGCCGAAGCCGGTGAGCCCCCACCATCCGTAGAGGTTGTAGACGAGCACCACGCGGCCGTGCTGTTCGTACCAGGTCTGATCGGTGATCGTGAGCCCGTAGTCGTAGCCGCCGTCGGTGGTGGAAACAGCGGTGTCCATGGTGATCTGCAGCAGCTCATCCGCGTCGTTGGTCACCGCGTACGTGGCCGTCGGGAACTCCACGAACGACCAGGTCGCCGTGTCGCCGTACCCCGGCTCGAACATGTCGAACTCCGACTCTGGCACCTCGTACGTGGCGGGCGTGACGCACCCGCTCACCTGCGCCTCGGTGGCCTGCAGGAACGCAGCCGCACCTTCGCTGGTGGGGAAGGCGTAGGCGTCGACGCTGAAGCTGCCACCGGCGGTGATGTCGAACGACGGGCCATTGATGGCGGCATCGGCGCCCACCGTCAATGCGCGGGCCATCGCGTTGTCGCCGCCGCAGTAACCGACACCTGCGCCGAAGGAAGCCTCAGGAGCAATGTTGGGTTCGGTGGCCAGGAACCAGCTGGCGGGTACATCGTCGGCCTGCGGCATCGCCTCGACGAGCTGCTCGACGGTCGCGCCGGGGAGTGTTGTCGTGACGGCGACGGTCGTGGTCGGCGCCGTGCTGGTGGTGGTTGCGACCGTGGTGACGACTGCGGTCGTGGCAGTGCTGGTGGGCACTCCGGTGGGAGCGACCGTCGAGCTCACCGCAAGGGTCTGCGAGGTGGCAGTGCCGGTGCTCGGCTCGTCGTCGCCGCCGAACAGCACCACTCCGCCGATGCCGAGGCCGACGACGGCGAGCACTCCGGCGGCGATCACTCCGGAACGGCGCCGGCCATTGGCCGCGACGGGAGGGGTGGCGGCGATGGTCATCGTCGGCATGACCGGAGGAGGCCCGGTCGGGGATGCCGAGATCACGGGCGCAGTGGGGCTCGCCGCCGGTGGCGACCACGTCGCCATCGGGTGCAGCGCATCGATGCCGGCGACGCCGTGGTCGCTCACGTGGTCGGACCACTCGTTGCCGTCCCACCAGCGCAGCTCGTGACGATGCGTCGGGTCGGGTTGCCAGGAGCCAGCGTTCATCACGCCTCCTCACCTCCCGGACACGGCTCGCGAACACCGTTCACGATGGCGGTCCGCTGATTGACATGTACGTCCGGGACCGCGCGGTGGCAAGAGTCGATGGTCATCGAGTGGCGAGTGTCTGCGCGCGACCGGTCGCTGGGCGGCGGTGGGCTAACGTTTCCTGAACGGTGAATCAGCCGCAGCGGTGAATCAGCAGCCACGTCCGGGGAGCACGCCAATGGGGGAGCAGCGAGTGAGCGGTGGTGGGCGCATCGAGCTCGAGTCGTTGTCGAAGTGGTACGGCGAACAACAGGTGCTCGATGCCATCGATCTGATCATCGAGCCCGGCGAGTTCTTCTCCTTGCTCGGCCCATCCGGGTGCGGCAAGACCACCACCCTGCGACTCATCGGCGGCTTCGAGGAGATCGAGCACGGCGCGGTGCGAATCGACGGCGCCGACATGCGAGGCGTGCCACCCGAGAAGCGACCGGTGAACACCGTCTTCCAGAGCTACGCCCTGTTCCCGCACAAGTCGGTGGCCGAGAACGTGGCCTTCGGGCTGCGCTTCCAGCCCTGCGACAAGGCCGAGACGAAGCGCCGCGTCGGAGAAGCACTCGAGTTGGTGCGGCTCACCGGGTACGAAGCCCGCAAGCCGCATCAGTTGTCGGGCGGCCAGCAGCAGCGCGTCGCGCTGGCTCGCTCGCTGGTGCTGCGGCCGAAGGTGCTGCTGCTCGACGAGCCATTGGGCGCTCTCGACGCCAAGCTGCGTCGCGTGCTGCAGGTCGAGCTGCGCTCGCTGCACCGCGAAGTGGGCATCACGTTCGTGTACGTCACGCACGACCAAGAGGAAGCACTGACGATGAGCGACCGACTGGCAGTGATGAACACCGGCCGCATCGAACAGGTGGGCGGCCCGCGCAGCGTGTACGACGAGCCGGCCAATCGCTACGTCGCCGACTTCCTCGGCCTCGCCAACCTGCTGCCCGCGACGGCCGACGCGGCCGGCGTGACGGTGCTCGGGGCCCGCGTCGCAGCCGACACGCGCGGGCTCGCGGGGGCCAGCACCGTGCTGGTGCGACCCGAGCGAGTGCAGTTGGTCGCACCGTCGTCGGGGCAGCTGCAGGGTCGAGTGCAGCACGTCGTGTTCGCCGGTGCCGCCACGCACGTGCACATGCGGGTCGGCGACCACGACCTGCAGGCGGTGGTGCCCAACGACGGCTCGGCGCTGGCTGCCGTGGAGGGCGGCGATGTGGGCCTGGTGCTCGCGGCCGACGCATTGCGTGTGCTGGCCGACTGAGCACTGCCGCCGCCGCACTACGCTCGCGGCGGCTCGAGCATGTGCTCGTCGGTCACGCGTACGAGTGGGGTAGACGGAATGTCGTTCAGCACGGTGGCGGTACTGGGTCTCGGGAAGGTCGGGCTGCTCGCTGCGACGTTCCTCGACGAGGCCGGCTTCGAGGTGGTCGGGATCGACCAGCGGCCGCCGCGACAGGCCACAGCGTTCCCGGTGCGCACGTGCGACATCGGTGACGTCGCGGTGCTGCGCGCGGAGCTGGCACAGGTGGAGGCGGTGCTGTCGTGCCTGCCCTACCACCTCAACCGGTCGATCGCCGAGACTGCGCACGCCCTCGGCATCCACTACTTCGACCTCACCGAGGACGTGGGCACCACGCAGCGCATCGTCGAGCTCAGCGAGACCTCAGCAGGGCTGATGGCGCCGCAGTGCGGGCTTGCGCCCGGGTTCGTGGCCATCGTGGCGGCCTCGCAGATCGAGTCGTTCGATGTGTGCCGGTCGGTGCGCATGCGCGTCGGTGCGCTGCCGCAGCACCCGACGGGTCTGCTGGGGTACGCGTTCAACTGGTCGCCGGAAGGTGTGGTGAACGAGTACCTCAACGATTGCGAGGTGCTGGAAGAAGGGGTGCGCAAGTGGGTGTCGGCCATGGAGTGGCGCGAGACGCTGTACGTCGACGGCACGCAGCTGGAGGCGTTCACCACCTCCGGCGGGTTGGGCACGATGTGCGACAGCTACGAGGACCGTGTGGCCAACATCGACTACAAGACCATCCGCTACCCGGGCCACATGGACCTGATGAACTTCTTCTTCCACGAGCTGCTCATGCGCGAGCAGCGCTCGTTGGCCGGCCAGATCCTCACCAACGCCAAGCCGCCGGTCAGTGACGACGTGGTCTTCGTGCACGTCTCCTCGGAGGGACACATCAACGGGCAGCTCCGCCGCGTCGAGTTCGTCCGCTCGTACCTTCCCAAGCACGTGGGCGGCATCAGCAGCACCGCCATCGCCTGGACCACAGCCGGTTCGGTGGCCGCGGTCATCGAGATGGTGCGCAAGGGCTCGCTGCCGCGCAACGGGTTGCTCAAGCAGGAGTGCATTCCGTTCGACGCGTTCCTCGCCACGCCCACTGGGCGGCTCTTCGACGAGTGACCGACCCGGCGAGCCGGTGCGTCAGACCGGGCCGCGAGCGGCCAGGTAGTGCTGAGTGAAGTCGATCACCAGCTGGTCCTTGGGCGTGAGCACACCGGTGTCGAACGCCAACGACGACACACCCTGGTGCACACGCTCGCACACCAGGTTGTCCTGCGCGGCGACGAGCTCGTTGAACTCCACGATCGGGGTCGGGTCGAAGTCGGGGCCGGCGATGACCTCCGGGGCGAACATGAACTCCATCACGAGCGTGGTGAGGTGCGGGCCCTTGGGAAACAGGCTGGTGACGACTGCACATGTGCCGGAGATGTCGACGAACATGTTGGGGAACGCAGTGCACCCGTAGTACGAGTTGATGTCGAGCTCGCTCAGACCCGGCAGCGGTGGCATGGCATGGCCCGGTGCATAGCCGGTGCTGTAGTCGCCCTCGATTGCCACCCCGCCGTCGTCGCGGCTCAGGTCGACCACCCATCCGGTGCGGTAGAGCGGGATCACGGCCACCAGTTCCGGGTGCACGCGGGTGCAGTGCAGGCACTCCTGGTAGTTCTCGACGATGATCTTCCAGTTGGCGGCGACGTCGCTGACGCTGGTGTGCGCGACGTGCAGTGCACCCATGTTGAAGCGCTCGAGCGCGAGGAGGTCGGCGCAATGGGTGCCCAGCCACTCGTCGAACGCCGGCGGCTCTTTGGCCAGGCTGACGAACACGAAGCCATGCCACTCCCGAACGTGGTACGCCCACAGCGGCAGGCTCGCCTTGTCGACATCGGTGTCGTCGAGGTGAGGGGTGGCGATCAGGCGTCCGTCGAGCGCGTACGTCCATGCGTGGTAGGGGCACATCAGCGAACCTTGACCGCTGTCGTTGTGCTGGTCGCACAACCGGGCGCCGCGGTGGCGGCACACGTTGGCCAGTGCATGCAACGCGCCATCGAGATCGCGCGTGAGCAGCACGCTCTCGCCGGCAAGCTCGACCACGGTTCGATTGCCAGGCTGCAGGCGATCACCACGGGCCGCGAACATCCAGCCTCGGTGGAAGATGCGTGCACGCTCGATCTCGTAGACCTCGTCGGAGAGGTAGTCGTGTCGTGTGAGTGTGCGAGTGTCGTCGGGCAAACGGTTCGGCATCAGCGTGCGCTCCCTTGTTTCCTCGCGAGCACTGTAGTCCGAACGCCGATGAACCCTGAACGACCGATCAGTGAAGTGGGCTAGGGTGCGCCCATGGGGTTCGCAACCGATGTGTCCCTCGACGATCTGATTCGGCGTGAGGAAGAGATCTTCCTGCGTCGCATGCCCAAGACCGCCGAGCTGTGGGAACGCGCGCAGCGCTCGATGCCGGGCGGCGTGTCGTCCAGTTGGGCCAGCTCCCGCCCGCTACCGGTGTGGGTGAGCCATGGCGAGGGAGCGTACGTGTGGGACGCCGATGGCACTCGCTACGCCGACATGCACGGCGGCTACGGCGTCAACGTCGTCGGCCACGCCAACCCGGCGGTGGTGCGTGCCGTGCAGCAGCGCGTGGCCCGAGGAACCCACTTCGCGCAGCCCACCGAGGATTCCATCTACGTGGCCGAGGCGCTGGCGCAGCGCTTCGGGTTGCCGATGTGGCGCTTCGGTAACTCGGGCACCGAGGTCACGATGGACGCGTTCCATCTGATGCGTGCAATCACCGGCCGCTCGCTGGTGGTGAAGATCGAAGGCACCTATCACGGCCATCACGACTCGGCGATGGTGTCGATCTTCCGCGCCGCCGACCAGTTGGGGCCGCTGCACGACCCGCACCGCGTGCCCGGCCCCGGTGTGGCCCAGGAGATGGCCGATCTGTTGCGCATCGTGCCGTTCAACGACCTCCCTGCGCTCGAGCGTGTGCTCGATCAGCACTCCGGTCAGATCGCCGGCATGATCGTCGAGCCGATGATGATGAACGCCGGCATCATCCCGCCGCAGCCGGGCTACTTGGAGGGTGTGCGCGAGCTCACCCGCCGGTACGGCGTGCTGCTGGCGTTCGACGAGGTGAAGACCGGCCTGGTGGTGGATTGGGGCGGCGCCACTCGGCTGTTCGGCGTCACCCCCGACATCGTCTGCCTCGCCAAGGCGCTGGGCGGTGGGTTGCCGTGCGGCGCGATCGGGGGCACCGAAGAGGTGATGGCCGCGATCACCGACGGCAGGTACGACCAGATCGGCACGTTCAACGGCAACCCGCTCACCATGGCAGCAGCGCGTGCGACGTTGCTGGAGGTGCTCACGCCCGATGTGTACGGCAGCGCCGAGGCCCTGGGCCGGCGGATGCTGCAGGGGTCGATGTCGGCGCTGGCGGCGCACGGCCAGCCGTCCTACGGCAACGTGTTCGGGTTCAAGGGCTCGGTGGTGTTCCACGACCGAGCGGCCACCAGCTACCGCGAGTTCCTGGCCATCTCCACGGCCGTCAGTCACTTGCACTTCCTGGTGCAGTTCAACAACGGCATCTTCCTGCCACCATGGGGCAAGAGCGAGTCGTGGACGCTCAGCGTCGCGCACACCGACATCGACGGCGACCTGTACGTGGCCAACGTGAATCGCCTCGCCGAGATGGTGGCCGGGCTCGGCGACCGCGCCTCGGATCTGTTCGCCGCAGGCAGCTTCAACTGATGCCGGCACTGCAGCACGTCGGCAAGCACGATGGCGTGGCGGCGGTGCTGGCAGCGCTGGCGGCCGACGGCGCAGTGATCGTGCGCGACTTCCTCGAACCCGCCACTTTGCAGCACTTCCGCGACGACATGGAGGCGCACGCCTCGGGTCATCGGGTGGGCACGAGCGCCGACAGCCAGATGGTGCAGCGCTTCTGGGGCGCGAACACCAAGCGGTTCACGCGGCTGGCCCATCGCAGTGCCTCGTTCGTGGAGATCCTCACCGACCCGCTGTACCTCGCGGTGGCCGACGCGGTGCTGTTGCCCAACGCCAGCGACTACTGGATGAACACGGGCCAGATGATGATCATCGGGCCGGGGGAGCGGGCGCAGTGGCTGCACCGCGACGCCGAGAACTGGCCGACCATGTGCAAGCCGGCTCCCGCCGGCTTCGAAGTGACGCTCAGCTGCCTGTTCGCCATCTCCGACTTCACCGGTGAGGTCGGCGCCACTCGGGTCGTGCCGGGCAGCCACCTGTGGCAGGACTACCAGCGCAAGGCCGACCCGAGCGAGGTGTGTCAGGCGGTCATGCCGGCCGGCAGCGGGTTGATCTACAGCGGTCGGGTGCTGCACAGCGGCGGCGCCAACTCGACTGCCGACCAGTGGCGCTATGGGTTGCATCTGTCATACGTGCTCGGCTGGCTGACCCCCGAGGAGGCATCACCGCTCGGCGCGTCGTGGGCCGATGTGGCGCACCTTCCTGAGCGTGCCCAGCGACTGCTCGGGTGGCGATGCAGTGCGGTCAACGACGCGTATGCCGCCCGTCTGTGGACCGTCGACTACGAGGACGTGCCGTTGGGTCTCGGCTACGAGGGCTGACGACTGCTGCCCGCGGCTGTGCTGCGGCGGCGCCTCGGTCACGCCTCGGGTCAGCGACCCTTCCACACCGGTGACCGCTTCTCGACGAACGACAGGTTGCCCTCGTGGGCATCCTCGGAGTCGATGGCGGTGCGATAGCTCTCGAGGTTCTTGATGGCGGTCATGGCCTCGCCCACGTCCATCTGCGCGGTTCGGCGGCCGATGTCGAGGATGGCGGCAACGCTCAGCGGTGCGCTGGCGACGATGCCGGCGGCCAGGTCGAGCGCCGCCGTCAGCAGTTGGGCGCCGGGTACGACCCTGTTGACCATGCCGTGGTGCGCAGCCTCCGCCGCGCTCATGCGACGGCCGGTGAGCAGCAGCTCGCGCGCCACGTGCGGCGGTAGCAACCGCGGCAGCCGGATGCTGCCCGCGTCGGGCAGGATGCCGATGCCAGCCTCGGGCAGGAAGAACTGTGCGTGGTCGGCCGCCACGATGAGGTCGGCGGCCATCGCGATCTCGAAGCCGCCACCCACGGCCATGCCGTTGACGGCGGCGATCACCGGTGTGCGCCGGCCCGGGAGATCCGGGAAGCCGCCGAACCCGCCGACCCCGTAGTCGGCGTCGAAGTCCTCGCCGTCGGCGGCAGCGCCCAGATCCCAGCCGGCGCTGAAGAAGCGGTCACCGGCACCGGTGATGATGGCGACCCTCACGCCGGGGTCGTGCTCGAACCCGAGGAACGCTTCGCCCATGGCAGCGCTGGTGGCCGCGTCGATGGCATTCGCCTTCGGCCGGTCGATGGTGAGCACGGCGACGCCGGCGGCCACCTCCACACTGAATCCGGGGTGTGCGGTCATCGGAGATCCTCCACGATCATGAGTGCGTCGACGGCAGTGGCCCCATGGTGGCCGACGAGCACAGGATTGAGCTCGACCTCGACCAGGTCGCTGCCGACCACCGCGTCGGTGAGGCGAACGACCAGCTCGGCGAGTGCCGTGACGTCGGCAGGCGGCCGTCCACGGAAGCCGGTGAGCAGTGGGGCACTGCGCAGCGTGCGCAGTGCGGCCTTCACGTCGTCGGTGGTGACCGGCGCGAGGAGATGGGTGACGTCGTTCCAGAGCTCGGTGGTGACACCACCGAAGCCGAGTGACACCAGCCATCCGATGGGTGGGTCGCGGCGGACGGTGACCAGCACCTCGGCGACCACGTCGGTGACGGTTGCTTCGACGAGGTAGCCGGCGGTGGTGCGCGGCATGGCCGCGAGCGCAATGGCCAGCTCTTCGCCGTTGCGAATGCCGACCTTCACTGCGCCGACCTCGCTCTTGTGGGCGAGGCCCAGAGCCTTCAGTGTGATCGGGTAACCGACGTCGGCTGCTGCAGCCGGCACCGCCTGGTGCTCGGCGACGCGACCTGCGGGCACCGAGATGCCCGCGGCCGCGAGGCGTTGCTTGGCGGCGGCCTCGTCGACGAGCCGTGTCGCGCCGGGCGCGATGACCGCTGCGTGACGGCTGTGCGGCGAGTGCTCACCGATCGTTGCCGCAGCATCGAGCGCGACGAGTGCCTCGGACAACCCGAGCAGGGGTGTGAGGCCACGAGCGCCGAGGTGCCGGCGGAAGGGTTCGTTGATGCACTCGGCGAGCGTGCCGACCACCACGGCTCGGCGACCGGTGGCCTCGGCGGCGTCGGCCAACGCGTCGGCAGCCACGTACCAGGCGGTCGGGTCGTTGTCGGTCGCGGGCGGAGCATCGAGCAGCAACATGGTGACGTCGTGCGGGCCGGCCAGCACTGCGCCGAAGGTGCCGGCCATCGCCGCTCGGTCGCCCCACATGAACGTGTGGTAGTCGAACGGGTTGCTCACCGTCACCAGCTCGGTGAGCGTGCTCTCGATGCGAGATCGGTGCTCGGGTGTGAACGGCTCGAAGACGAGCTTCGTGTCGTCGCCGCGGTCGGCGACCAGTGATGCCTCGCCACCCGAGCAGCTCATCGAGACCACCCGGCGGCCGCTCAGCGAGCCGCCGCCGTCGAGCAGCTTCAGCGTCTCCAGCAGCTCCGCCGGTGTGCGTACGGTCGCCACCCCGTAGCGGGCGAACAGCGCGTCGTAGGCGGCGGCACGCCCCGCCATGCTGCCCGTGTGCGAGTTGGCGATGGTGGCGCCGGCCTCGCTGCGGCCTGTTTGGAGCGCGACGATCGGCACACCCTTGGCGGCGGCCCGCTCGGCGACGTCGGCGAACTGCTGGGCGTCGCGCACGGCCTCCAGGAACAGCCCGATGGCGGTGATTCGGTCGTCGTCGAGCAGCGCGGCGATTGCGTCGTCGCTGCCCAGGCTGGCCTGGTTGCCGACGGTGATCATGCTGCCCAAACGCAGCCCGCGCTGCTGGAACGTGAGGTTGACGGCCACGTTGCCGCTTTGCGACACGATGGCAACGCCGCGTTCGTGTCGGCCGCAGCCGTGCTCGTCGGGCCACAACGCGATGCGATCGAAGGTGTTGACGAAGCCGTAGCAGTTGGGGCCGAAGAAGGGGAGGGTGCCCGCCGCTGCCAGCAGCTCGGCCTGCAGATCGTCGTGGCCGGTCTCCGCGAAGCCGCTGCCGTAGCACACCGCGCCACCGGCACCCATGCGGCTGATCGCTTCCATCGCGTGAACCGTCGCATGGCGGTTGACGCCCAGGAACACCGCGTCGGGCACACCCGGTAGATCGTCGAGCGATGGCAGGCAGGCCACGCCGGCAAGGTCGCTTCGCGTCGGGTTCACCGGCCAGATGGGGCCCTGGAAGCCCAGCTTCACGCACTGCCGCACGACACGCTCGGCAGCTGCTCCGCCGACGACAGCGATGGAACTCGGTGCGAGCAGACGGCTGAGGTCGGGCATGGCGGCCAGAGTATCTGAATCACCGATCAGTCAACCCTGTGCTCCCGATCGTGTCGATCAGCGAGTTGTAGCAGACTGCCGCGATGCCCTACGACGATTCGCTTGCGTACCTGTCTGCCACCGAAGCACGTGCCGCGATGCAGGCCAAGACGCTCTCCCCGGTCGAGCTGTTCTCGGCGGCAAGCATCAGCGCGGTCAGGCCGTGAACGGTCGAAGCCTCTACGTCCGCGCCCGCCTTAAGC
>ERZ1026796.553-NODE-553-length-29473-cov-3.864752_pt1 | contig 29473 bp, 21 predicted proteins | sample MGYA00520874_ERZ1026796 | MGnify/ENA primary metagenome ERZ1026796 (study PRJEB33270, sample SAMEA104284474) | anaerobic digester metagenome | biome: Anaerobic digester microbiome; feature: mesophilic sludge digester; material: Anaerobic digester biomass | place...
GTGGAAATAAAAAGGGACTACCTTGTTATTAACTTGTAAGTCCCTGATTAGTAAGAGCGGGAAACGGGATTCGAACCCGCGACCCTCAGCTTGGGAAGCTGATGCTCTACCACTGAGCTACTCCCGCTTATTGTCGTGCAGTCATGCAGTCGTGCAGTCGTGCAGTCATGCAGTCGTGCAGTCATGCAGTCATGCAGTCATGCGGTCGCACAAGTCATGTAAGTCTCTTATAATAAGGTGTTTACGTTGCCTATACACTGAACGCTAAACACTGAACACTAAACACTGAACACTAAACACTGAACAGTAAACCCCTCGTTTTTTGCTTTCCACCAATTAACAATTATCATGCGTGCTGCTTTGAACTGCAAACCTTGAACCTCTAACCGATTGCTGTGAAGTCTACCCCTACGGGATTGTACCTTTCGTTGGGCACCATTTTCCCGGGGCGATACCCGGGGTAAAGGCCAGTAACACCAAGTAGCGTAAAGACAGCGACCGAAGGGAGCAAGACCGCAAGACCTATTTTGACCCTCAGCACGGAGCTTCATTAAATTCCCTGTCCTGGACGGGTTAAGACTGATAAAATCCTAATTTATTTGCTTGTAATAATGTGAGTTATATGCTTTATCTAAAGCATTGCCGACAACAACGGTTCAGCGCTGTTTTTTGAAGAATTCTGAAATAATCATAGCTTTTTTACTGCCAATATGTTTTTCCAGTTCTTCAGGACTTAGTTCTCGGATTTTTTCCACCGATTCAAAACTTTTAAGAAGTACCTCCTTCGTCTTCGGTCCGATGCCGCGTATCTCATCCAGTTGCGACCTGGTCATCTGCAACGATCGTTTGTCGCGATGGAAATTAATTCCGAAACGGTGAGCTTCGTTCCTTACATGCTGTATCAGTTTAAGGGTATAGGAATTCTTGTCGAGATATATAGGGACTGAATCGCCGGGGAAATATATTTCTTCAAGCTTCTCTGCCAGTCCTATAACGGTTATGCTTTCCCTCAGTCCCAGACTATCCAGGCTTTTCATTGCAGAAGAGAGCTGCCCTTTCCCGCCGTCTATAACAATAAGCTGAGGAAGAGAGGACTTTTCATCCAGCATCCTTCTGTACCTCCGGAAGATTACTTCCTCCATTGATGAATAATCGTCGGGACCCTTTACCGTTTTTATATTGAAATGCCTGTATTCCTTCCTGCTGGGAAGGCCGTTCCTGAATACCACACAGGCTGCAACCGGATTAGTACCCATTATGTTAGAGTTGTCAAAGCACTCTATGTGGACCGGCAGTGAAGGCATATGCAGATCGTTTTTGACCTTTTCGAGATTGCGACCGGTTCTCGATACTTTTTTGTGTTCCGTTTGCTTTCTTTCCTGCTCTAATTTGTAATATATCACATTCCTTTCAGCAAGCTTCAGCAAGCTCAGCTTGTCGCCCATGGCAGGGACAGTATATTTTAGCTTATCTAATTGTACATCAGGTTTAAAGGGGACAACCACCTCCGGGGAATCGCTTGAAAAGCGCTGCCTGATCTCTGCAACTGCCATACCCAGAAGTGATTCCTTGTCTTCATCGAGCCTTGTTTTCATTTCCAGCGTAAAAGTCTGTACCACTGCGCCTTCTACTACCTTCATATAGTTGACCCAAAACCTGTCCATATCCTGGGTGCAGGCAAAGACATCGAGGTTCCGTATGGTGTTGCTGACCACTGTTGAACGGCTACGGAATTTCACAAGGATATCTATCTTTTCCTTAATTATCTGTGCCTCCTCAAATCGCAGTTCCGCCGCAAAGCGCTTCATCCTGTCTTTCAGCTGATTTGTTACACTAAGCAGGTTTCCTTTAAGTATATCTCTGATTTCCAGAATGGTATCATTATAATCCTGCTCTGTTTGAAGTCCGATGCAGGGTGCCTTGCAGTTGCTGATGTGGTATTCGAGACAGGGTTTGAATTTGCCGGTTTCAATATTAGAAGCTGTCAGACTGAAATTGCAGGTTCTAAGTTTGTACAGCTGCCGTATCAGGCTTAGAAGAGTCTTTACCATCAATGCTGAAGTATAGGGACCAAAATAATGTGAGCCATCCCTGACCACGTTCCTTGTGCTGAAGACACGCGGGAAAGGTTCGTTTTTGATACAAATCCGGGGAAATGTCTTGTCGTCCTTCAGAAGGATATTATAACGTGGCTGATATTTCTTTATAAGATTGTTCTCAAGAAGTAAAGCATCAGATTCGGTATCAACAACTATATGCCTGATTATCACTGCCTTATTCAGCATAACTCTTGTCTTTCCCGACTGGTTCCCCGAGAAATATGATGACACTCTTTTCTTCAGGTTCTTTGCCTTTCCTATATAGATTATCTTGCCCGAGGCGTCAATGAACTGGTAAACGCCCGGATTATCGGGAAGTCCCGATAAAGTGGCTTTTATATCCTCCCTGCCATTCATCTGCAAATTAAACCAGAATATAAAGATAGCAATTCATCGCTTAGAACAACCCTCGGTATTCTAATGAAAGCGCCACAGGCGTGGTAATCAATCAAAAAACAAATCTGTAAATCCGAATTTCCTGACGTCGAACAATCCCCTGTCGCTGATTTTCAGTTGCGGAATAACAAGGAGAGCCATAAATGAAAGTGTCATGAATGGTGCTGTCATTCGGCAGCCAAATGACTTTACCAGCTCCGACAGCCGTTCGTATTCTGATGCCACCAACTCAGCAGGCTGATCGGACATAATTCCGGCAATTGGCAAAGGTAAAAAATCAATTTTTTTATTTTTTGCTACTGCCAGGCCTCCTTTGTTTTCAATAAGTATGTTTATGGCATCAAGGATATCATCGTCATTTGTTCCAAGGCCTATTATGTTATGGCTGTCGTGTGCCACCGAGCTGGCAAAGGCTCCGCTTTTCAGACCGAAGCCCCTGATGAATGCCGTTGCAGGCTTAAGGTCGCGGTAGCGGTCCTTTACAACTATCTTAAGGATGTCTGAACGGATGTCAGCGCATAATTCCTCTCCTATTGTTACCGGGTGAATACTTTCTCCTGTTGTCAGATCACCGTCATATGCTTCAATTACCCTTAGCCTGCCTGCAGTAGCCTGCATCCGGATGTCGTCATTTTTAATTTTTGAACTTTTAAAATTATTTATTTCCTTGGCTCCTGAATATTCAAACAGAACCCTGCCTTTATCGAAGACTTTTATGCCATTAATCCAGGTCTGATTAACTTTCATTGACCGAAGATCATCAACCAGGATCAGATCGGCCGGATTGCCTGCCTCAGGCAGACCTGCTGCAATACCATAGTGAATCGAAGGATTCAATGTACAGCTGCGTATTACGTCAAATACATCATAGCCTTCTGAAATAAGCATGGCAAGCTGTCTGTCGATATGTCCCTTTACAAGCATTTCCGGGTGAAGGTCATCGCTGCAAAGCATCAGCATATCCGGGTCAGTGCGAAACAAATCTTTCAGAGCATCAAGATTCCTTGCCGCGCTTCCTTCCCTTATGAGTATTTTCATACCAAGTTGAATCTTTTCCCGTGCTTCCTCTATTGTATTGCATTCATGATCGGTTGAAATGCCGGCAGAAATATATTTTTTCAAAGCTTCACCGCTTAATCCGGGTGCATGTCCGTCAATCGGTTTTCCCATTTGTTTTGCATAGCTGATTTTTTTCAATACCTCACCATCATCATAAACAACCCCGGGGAAATTCATCATTTCTGAAAGATAGTTGACAGATGGCCGTTCAAGCAGCTCACGAACTGCTTCAGAATTTATAATAGCGCCGGAAGATTCAAAAGAAGTGGCCGGTACACATGATGGAGCGCCAAAATAGAACCTGAGCGGCACTTTTGATGCATCATCCATCATGTAGTCAATGCCCCGTATTCCCAGGACGTTTGCAATTTCATGCGGATCCGACACCACTGCAGTTGTTCCACGTGAAACGGCTGCCCTGGCAAAAGAACCCGGATTAAGCATTGAACTCTCAATATGTATGTGGGAATCAATCAATCCCGGAAGAATATAAGATTCACAATCATGTTGTGATTTGTCAATACTCTGAATCTTTCCTGCGTTGATTTTAATAACAGCCGGGTAGATCTCCCGCCTGATTATATCTACCAAGTTTCCTTTAATTTCCATAATACATTAGATATTGATTGTACATAGCTGAAACGCTGACACCTTACATGTTGACAAATAATGTTGTAAAAAAGAGATCATAGCAGCCGACATTGTCGTTTACTTCTGGCTTTGTTTAACGGAATAGCCAGTAGTTTCAGTATATTTTGACATGTCATAAATACCAAAACTATAATCAGGCAGATAATAAATAATCATCTTTAAAACGTTATCAACTAAGCAAATTAAAAAAATTTTTAAAAAATAATATAAGATTAAATTAATGTTATGATTTATTTAATTGATATTCAAATATTAACGTGCCGTGCCTGCATCTGGCAGCATTTAAAACAGCATTAGCTGAAGCTATTTTAAGCATTATAGAATGTGATAAAGTAAAACATAGCTGCAATTAAAGTCAAGCTTCCCGGAATGAGATTTTCAACTTTATGGTCTGTTTTTTTGACAATCAGTCTTACTTTTAAATGCAACATCACATCATATACTAAATATACAGTGCCCTTAGAGATGAGGATAATTCTATATCTTAACTGATGTGGAAGACCTAATATTTCATAATACCAAATTTAGTGTGTCCATTGAGATGAAGATAATTCCTTAACTTAATCTTAACTGATGTGATAGCCAGGATATTTCCTGAATCATCTGAATAAAACCTTCTCAATTATATTATAAAAATTCTCAGCCGTATCATACAAGAGGTGCTGTTGTTCCTCAGATGATATAAGAACTAAATGATCTTATAAAAGTTCGTGATAATCCTTCCAAACAGGTAATCTATTGTGATACAAAAGATGCAATTTGTAAATAATTATAGTTCTGCACATAACCATATATTCAAGCCAAATGTTACGAACTAATTTAAACGTAAGATCTGTATTATGTTTGTCCATATATTAAAATAAAAAATTACATATACTTTTATCGATCTATTCAACTCCATTTGTCCGGAATCTTCAAGATTATAACCAGACCAGGAAATGGTTTTATCTTGCGGTCTTGCAGTCTTGCAGTCATGCGGTCTTGCGGTTCTGCGGTTTCTTCCTATGTATTTAATTGTCAGAAACAAAGGGCAAAACACGTTATAACATTGTTATAACGGAACGGTAGACGGTACGCGTGGCACGCGGTTCGAGGTTCGAGGTGCAGTTCAAGCGTTTAGATTTAACGTTTAGTGTCCAATTTTGTTGACCCTGCGCCTCGCGTCATTTGCTAATTGCTAATTGTTCATTGCTAATTGCTAATTGTTTTAACCAAAACCCACCTCTCCAGCGGAGGGGATCCATATGATACAACCTTCGCGTCGTATCTTCGTCTCCTTTTCTCCCATCCTCCCATTCTCCCTTTCATATTCTCCACGCCGCTGGCCGCACGCCGCTAGCCGTTCTTTCTCTGTGCCCTGAGCTCTGTGCCCTGAGCCCTGACAGATAAATTTTAATTTGATCAAATATTGTAACTTTGCCTGCCGTTAACATTAGTAGGAGGGAAGGATATTTGCCTGAGCTAAATGAAACTGTCGATAAGCTTACTTAAAATAACATCCATAATAATCGGCACCCTGCTGGTTATTCTGTTCATTATATCCCTGGCGATACAGAACAAGGTCGGAGCAATTGTCCTCAACACCCTGAACCTGAACTTCGACACCAAAATCTCAAGTGAATCATACAGGCTATCGCTTATAAAAAAGTTCCCGAAGGCAACTATCGAACTCAGGAACGTGCTTGTCCTTTCGTCACACGGATTCGACCTTTCAGCATTCGAAGGACTGAATACCGACACGCTGCTTGCCGCCAGAAGCGCTTCAGTCGATCTTCGTACCATCGATATGATCCGCGGCAATTATACTTTCACAAAGATCACCATCAGGTCGGGACAGCTTTATCTTTTTACTGACAGCTCGGGACGCACGAACTATGAATTCACCGAACGTAAAAGCCCGGGAAAAGAAGGCAGCGCCAGACTGAACCTGAACAGGATAAGCCTGCAGGACCTGAATCTTGAATATAACGACAAAAGGGTTGACCTGAATATCCGGGGAATTGTCAGGGACGGAATGCTGAAAAGCAGGATCAGGGGAAACAATATCGATTTCGAGGGAGATATGAAGATGTTCATCAGGCTTTTCCGGCTTGACGACTTTATAATCAGACCTGAAATAACTGCCGACCTGAATGTTGGCCTCAACCAGAATGAGAAAGGCACCTTCTTCAAAAAAAGTACGATGAAGATCGAAAACTGGGATTTCGTGCTTACAGGTTTCGTGGCTGCCGACAATTATCTCGATCTTACGGTTAAAGCCGACAATATAGACATATCCAGAATACCTTACCTTCTTCCTTCTAAATACAGCAAAGCCCTGTCGGCTTACCATCCTGAGGGAACCCTTAAATTCAGCTGGATAACCAAAGGTAAATCAGGCTCCTCTCAGAATCCTCATTACGATATCGCGTTTTCGCTTAAGGATGCACTTATAGATAACAGAAAATCGAGACTGAACGTCAGGAATCTTTCGTTTAACGGCACTTATACAAACGGGAGCGGCAACAGTCCCGAAACCAGTTCTTTCAAAATAAGCGACTTTAGCTCACGCTTCGGTTCTTCGGATTATATAGGCTCATTCTCTCTTACTAATTTCAAGGATCCCTTCACGGAACTGGTCTTCAGGGGAAAGCTTCTCCCCCAGGAACTGGTAGATTTCCTGAATATGAACAAGCTTGCAGAAGCCGGCGGTTCGATCGACCTCGACCTTAAATTCTCGGGAAAGCCGGGGAAAAAAGACAATTTCAGGTTCACCGATGTATTCAACATGGCATCAGACTCCAGGATAGTGTTCAATTCGGTAAACCTTAAGTTAAGCAACAGGGAAATCGATATAAAAAATGCCGCGGGTACCTTTCGTTTTGACGGCAGCACGATAACCGACAACTTCAGGCTGTCGCTGAACGGACAGGATATCAGTTTCTCGGGAAAACTCACGAACCTCCCGGGCTGGCTGGCCGGTTTCCCGGTTACCCTGAACGGAACGGCATCAGTGTCGGCATCGTCTTTCAGGCCCGAACGTTTCATGGATACCGACAAGGATCCCGGTGACAGGACCGAAAACACAAAGGCGCCGCTCACTATCCCTGCCGATGTTATGCTGGATATCGACTTCAGGGTCGATACTCTGTCGTACAAGCTTTTCAAAGCAAGGAATATCAACGGAAATCTCAGTGTCAGACCCGGTATGCTGAATTTCAGGTCGCTATCAATGGATTCGCAGGAGGGGAAGGTAAGCGGAAACGGCCTGGTGGTTCAGAATCCCGACAAATCATTCGTGGGAAGGGGTAGCTTTGTAGTCTCAGGTGTTGATGTGAAGCAGTCCTTCACTACATTCAACAATTTCGGACAGGATTTTATAAAAGCAGAAAACCTCGAGGGACTCCTTTCAGGAAATATCACACTGGTACTTCCCGTCGATTCACTGCTGAACCCCAACATACACACGATGGCAGCTGAAGGAAGATTCAGCATTTCAAACGGAGCGCTTGTAAATTTCGATCCCGTAAAAGCCCTCTCATCATTCATCGAACTGTCGGAACTGCAGAACATCAGGTTCGACAAGCTCGAAAACGACTTCTTCATCAGGGACAATGTCTTCTTCCTTCCCCAGATGGAAATCAGGTCGTCGGCAGCAGACCTGTCGGTAAACGGTGAACACACCTTCGACAATAAATATGAATATCATGTGAAAATGCTACTGTCGGAGATACTCAGCAAGAAATCGAGGAAAACCCGTAAACCCGCGGAAAACTTCGGCGAGATACAGGATGACGGCCTCGGAAGAACATCGATTTTCCTCAGGATTGACGGTAAGGGCGACAACGTAAAGGTCAGCTACGACATGAAAGCCGCGGGCAATCAGCTAAAGGAAAATCTGAAGAAAGAAAAAGAAACACTCAAAACAATAATTAAGGAGGAGTACGGGTTGTATAGAAAGGATTCCGGACAGGTAAACCGGAAGGAATCACGGCCAAGGTTCAGGATATCCTGGGAAGGAACGGAGACCGCTGAAGAACAAGAAGAAGAGCCTCCGGCAGAAAAGAAAGAGGGTTTCCTTGATCGGCTTTTTAAAAAGAAATAGTATCTTTTAACCTGAAAAACGACAGTCACTTGAATATTATCCGGAACCGTAACAACTGGCAGATTTTCCTTTTTCTCTTTGCAATACTTATAGGTGTTGGTTCACTTATTTACACCCAGTTCCTTGTCCGAAGCCTGAAAATCGAAGAGAGAAAAAAGGTTGAAATGTGGGCAGAGGCCACCAGGCTTATAAACAGCGCCGATTCAACCCAGAACCTGGATTTCCTTTTATCAATTATTGAAAACAACAACACCGTGCCGGTCATACTGACCGACGGTTCCGACAATATAATCGCCACCAGGAATATTGACCAGGTAAAGATCGAGGATACGGGAACAATGGGACTTAAGCTCGAAAAGATGAAGAGCGACAACCAGCCCATTATTATCGATCTGGGCAATGGCTCAACAAACAGAATATACTACAAGGACAGCATTATACTGAGCCAGCTGATCTATTACCCTTTCATCCAGCTCGGATTCATAATCCTGTTCATAATGGTTTCGTATCTTGCCCTGAGTTCATCGCGCAAAGCCGAACAGAACAGGGTATGGCTCGGACTGTCGAAAGAGACTGCCCACCAGCTCGGAACGCCTACCACTTCGCTGACCGGATGGGTGGAACTGCTTAAGACCAATTATCCCGAACTGCCGGTAACAAAGGAACTTGCCCTCGATGTAAAAAGACTTGAAAAAGTGACTGAACGCTTCTCAAGAATTGGCTCCAAACCTTTGCTGACACAGGACAATATACTTGCACTTATTCAGAATTCCGTCAATTACCTTAAATCGAGATCATCATCAAAGGTGCTTTTTGTGCTTCCATTCACCGCCGACGATGAGATAAACCTTCCCGTCAACCCCGCCCTCTTCGAGTGGGTGATTGAAAATGTTTGTAAAAACGGGATAGATGCCATGGAAGGCGACGGCGAAATAACCATAAAGGTCGAGGAGGAAGAAAAATATGCAATTATCGACATCTCCGACACAGGCAAGGGTTTGCCCAAGTCGTCGTGGAAAAAGATCTTCTCGCCCGGATATACAACAAAGAAAAGGGGATGGGGACTGGGATTGTCGCTGGCAAAAAGGATAATCGAAGAATACCACCACGGAAGAATATTCGTCAAATCGTCGGAACCGGGTAAGGGAACTTGCATCAGGATTATGATGAAAACAGGAATTGTGTGATCTTTGCCGGATAAATCCAAAATCTCCGGATGAACAGGAAAGATATTGAAATAATGGCTCCTGCCGGATCGTACGAGTCGCTTATGGCCGCGATCAGAGGGGGAGCTGACTCTGTCTACTTCGGCGCCGGCAACCTCAATATGAGGTCCGCCTCATCAATAAACTTCTCTCTTGACGACCTTGCCAACATCGCCGCTATCTGCAGGGAAAATGCGGTCAAAAGTTATCTCGCCCTTAACGTGGTAGTGTTTGACGATGAACTGGATCAGATGAAACGGATTGTCGATTCAGCCGTCGCCGGCGGAATAAGGGCAATAATAGCATCCGATCTGGCTGTTATCAGGTATGCCTTTGACGCCGGGATGGAGGTTCATCTCTCTACACAGCTCAACATTTCCAACGTGGAAGCCCTGCGTTTTTATTCCCATTGGGCCGATGTGGCTGTACTGGCAAGAGAACTGAACCTTGATCAGGTCAGTCAGATCGCCCGTATGATCAGGGAAGAGGATATCAGGGGACCGCGCGGAGAACTGATGAAGATCGAAATGTTTGTCCATGGCGCACTTTGCATGGCAACATCGGGAAAATGTTACATGAGCCTTCATGAAACGGGAATGTCGGCCAACAGGGGCAAATGCAGGCAGACCTGCCGGAAAGCCTACGTTGTAACTGAAAAGGAAAGCGGCTACGAACTTGAGATAGACAATGAATATATTATGTCGCCGAAGGATCTGTGTACCATCGGTTTTGTAGATCGGCTAATCGATTCCGGAGTGAGCGTCTTCAAGATCGAAGGCAGGGCCCGTTCTCCCGAATATGTCAAAACTGTTACTTCTTGCTATGATGAAGCCGTGAAAGCTGTTGCCGGCGGCTACTATGACCCGGACAAGATCGCCGTATGGAGGGAAAGGCTTGCTTCGGTCTTCAACCGCGGATTCTGGGACGGTTATTACCTCGGTCAGAGGCTGGGAGAATGGAACAACCGCTATGGGTCTTCCGCTACAAAAAGAAAGGAATACCTGGGAAAAGTGACAAACTACTTCGCAAAGATAGGTGTGGCTGAGATAAAACTCGAGAACGGAGACCTTGAAAAGGGAGAAGCTCTCCTTATCACAGGCCCCACGACCGGAGTCATCGAATTCGGGGCAGGAGAGATAAGAGTCGATCTTAAGGAAACTGAAAAAGCGCTTAAGGGTGAGTATTGCTCACTGGCAACCCCTGAAACGGTCCGCCGTTCCGACAAGGTTTTCAAGTGGGTGGATGCAACAGAGCATGAGCGCAGAAAATATCGCCTTCCCTGAATTTCCTAAGGCAAACTTGAGAAAGTATTGTTAGTTATTGATGAAGTGGCTGGTGAAGAATTTTTTGAGGTCATCAATCCTGACAGGTTTTGGAATGAATTCCTTTATACCCGACATTTCAGCCTTTTTCTTCGATTCAGGCATGCTGTCGGCAGTAAAAGCCACTATTAGAATGCTGTTGTCGAATTCCAGGATCTTCCGTGCCGATTCAAAACCATCCATTTCCGGCATGATGAGATCCATGAAGATAACATCGTAGTGGCGGGTCTTTGCCTGAATGTAACCGGCATATCCGTCATCGGCAAAATCGAAAGAATAGCCTAGGCTCTTAAGCATGGTTCCTATCACTTTCTGATTCATTTTATTGTCCTCGACAACCAGTATCCTCAGATCCCTTCTCACCTTTTCATTCGTCGGAGCAGGAACTGACTTGTCGACCTGGGGAAAGCTAGTCTTAATGGTTTCGTAAACCTCCTTGAGTTCATAAGGCTTTATTATATAATGATCCACACCCGATAAAATGCATTTGCGCAGGTTTCCCATCACATCATTGGAACTGATCATCATTATAATGAACTCGCCCGAAAGTCCATTGTCGTTTATCTCTCCGGCCACCGGGAACCCGTCAAATTCAATGTCGTCAAGTATTACCAGAAGCTGGTAACGCTTCCCCTTATGCTTCAGATTCTCCCTGATCTGATTAATCGTCGATTTGTGGTAAGTGGTTACAGTGAGTGCCAGCCCCAGTTTATGAAGCGATCCAAGGATATCCTCATCCCTTGTCTGACTGCCTGTTATCACAAGCGTCCGGATATTGCCGAACGAGGAAATGTTATCAAAATTCAGGTTCTTCGAGGGTTTGCAATTCGGATACAGGGTGATGGAAAAGCTTACTCTGACCCCCTTGTCGTCATCAAGCCCTGAAGGACTGACTGCTGAAAATTCTCCTCCCATAAGCCCGACAAGCTTCCTGGCAAGTATGGTACTGAAACCAGAGTCATCGTCATCCTGGTGAACTTTGGATTCTACGGATATATTATCACCGAATATCTTTTTTAAGGACTCCCTGTCAAAGCTCTTGCCGGTGTCAGTAAGTTCAAAACCGAGCTTCAGTGTTTCCCCGCTGTTTTCAAGAAGTCTGCACACAAGGCTTATCTTTCCTTCGGAGGTATTCTCTGCCGAATGATTCAGCAGGTTCGTGAGGATCTGTCTGAGCCTGTAAGGATCTCCTATAACTTTGTCGGGAACATTCTCTTCAACATTACAAGTCATAGTGACCCTGGATTCGTTGATGTTTGTCCTGGCAAGATCATAGCAGTAAACCACTTCTTCCCGGAGGCTGAAGGGAATCTCGTCAAGGATCATCCTGCCCGACTCTATTTTGGAAAAATCGAGAATGTCGTTGATTATGTTCAGAAGCACTTCTCCCGAGCGGCGAAGGAGTCCCAGAACATTTCTTGCCTCGTTTGTAAGTTCTTGCTTTTCAAGGATGTCTGTCAAGCCGATGATGCCGTTGAGGGGTGTCCTTATTTCATAGCTCATGCGCGCAAGAAACTCCGATTTTGCAGTGCTGGCACTTGCTTCTTGCTTTCTTGCCGTTTCAAGCATGGTAACATCGACAAGCATGTCCATGGTGGAATTACCTTTACCGAGAGTGACCGGCATGCTGGTACGGAACAGTATGATTTCTTCCCTGTCTTTTTTAAGAATTACAAATTGTTCGCGATTGAAGCTGCCTCCCAGGTATTTCGAAAAATAATTACTTTCATCGATGAATGCCGGTTCCGGATATATTTCCCCCTTCATATCATCCGCGCTCGCGTAACCGAATTGCTCCGCCGCCTTGTTGTTTGCCCTGATGATCTCCCTGTCACCGTTATATATCACAACCGCGGCATGAAACTCCTCGACCATTTTTAAAATCGTATTCCAAAGCAATTCGCGGCTTTCGATCTCCTTCTTGAGCTCTCTAATAATCTGCGACACGAAGAAAAGCAGAATAATCATCATTACTGAGGATCCGAAAACTACCGGAAGGGTATTCTCAATTATGTATTTCATGAGTCCTTCAGCAGAAGATGAGAATACAAAGCAAAGATTCCTTTGCAACAGATTTACCGGATAAGTTGAAGAAATGACCCCAAAAGGCTTGCCGTCGACTTCCGCACTATGCATAAGTGTTTCTCTCTCCCCTTTTTCCAAAGCCTCGGTTAGCTTATTGATTGAACTGTATTTAAGGCCGCCTTTCCGATTGCTGAAAATAACATCTCCCTCAGGACTCATAACCCACTGCCACTGGTAATGGCTAAGAAGCGATTCATCGAACAGGTTGCTGAAAAACTTCAGGTAATCGATGTTTACCACTATATTGCCGAAGGGTTTATCCTTATGAATTACAGGAATGACCCACGAATAAACGCGGCCTTGCTTCATCAGTTTCTCCTCAAGGATGATCTCGTCCTGCTCATGAAGAACAAAATTATGTTCCAGCCAGTTGATACCTGTTTCGTCGCTCTTGAGAGAGAATTCATTTCTGTTGTTGTCGTACAGTTTAATACCCGTCACAAAATCGCTGTACCGGATGAAAAAAAGCTTCATCCGGTCGACGGTGCGTGTCCTGCATGCCTCATCGCCTGTGAAAAAGCAGAGTACATCGTCGGTAAGTATGATCTGCTTTATGTCTTTTGAAAAGTTTCTGTTTATGCTGTCGGTAAAATGGCCTGCCAGTTCCACGTGCCTTTCGAGATAGGTGATTCTGGCGCTGAGTTGTTTGTCGTACAAGGTTTTGTAATGGAAGAAACAAGCAACAACTATTATCATAAAAACGAATACGGATATGACAATAATTAAAATCTTCTTCATATAATAATAAAATAAATCCTTGTTGTCAGACTAACTAAGTAAACATGCTCACCGTATTAACTTGATTTCACCTGTATTTATTATTCTCATCATTTAAAATACTTAAATAACTCCTGTACCGGAGCCAGTTTATCCCGCCGTCTTCCACCGCCTGCCTGACAGCACAATCCGGTTCGTCGAGATGAAGGCAATTGTAAAATCTGCAATTTGATGCAACTCTGAATATTTCAGGAAAAAAATGATATATCTCGTTCCTTTCCATGTCGACAACTCCGAATCCCCTAAGGCCCGGTGTATCGATTGCAAATCCCCCGAAAGGAAGCGGATGCATCTCGGGAAAAGTTGTGATATGCTTTCCCTGCTTGTGGTAAGAGGAGATTTCTTCTGTCCGAAGCTTAAGTTCCGGATTAAGAATATTAAGGAGGGTACTCTTGCCGACTCCCGAATTGCCCGAGATAAGGCTTATTTTCCCTTTCATTATACTGATGATATCAGGTATGCCTGATCCGTCGGTGAGGGATAGCCTCAGGCACTTGTATCCAATATCAGTATACATCCTGATGAGTTCCTCCATATTTTCGGTATCCTCAGGGCCATAGAGATCGGTCTTATTGAAAACTATGACGGTTGGGATGCTGTATGCTTCGGCTGTTGCCAGGAACCTGTCGATGAATTCCACATGTGTTTTGGGAAGAATAATGGTTACAACCAGAAGGGCCTGATCGAGATTTGCTGCTATTATCTGCGACTGCCTTGAAAGGTTCGACGATTTCCGAAGGATGTAATTGCGTCGTTCGCAGACTTCAGTTATCAGGCCCGATTTGCCGTCGTCAAGGAGTTCAAACACAACCGTATCGCCCACTGCAACGGGATTTGTCGTCTCGATTCCCTTTACCCTGAGTTTTCCCCTGAGAACACAATCAATCGTTTCTCCGGTTGATGTGAGAACCCTGTAACGGATTCCCACCGACTTAAGCACTATACCTCTTGCCAATGGAATTAAATTTGCAGCAAAAGTATGGATTTTCAGGGAAGATTTTCCGGCCCAAAGCAGCAAAGAGAGCTAAGCTCCATGATTCAAAAAAAGGAGACCCGCGGGTCTCCTTTTCCAAATATCTGATTAAATATTGTTAATCGTCCGATGCCATAAGCAGGAAGGGCTTCATCTCGAAGCTGTGGTAGAAGGGCCTCAGCCTTTCGGTATTATAGTGTTCGGCAACATTGACGATCTTCTTCGAAGAAGTGACAACGTCAATGGGAACATTGTCATACCTTCCGTTCTTGAGAACAACTATCCTGCCATGAAGTCCTTTCAGGATAAGGTCGAGAGCCAGATTGCCATAAGCCATCGGCACTATGGAATCGAGAGCGTCGGGATCGCCTCCGCGAACCATGTAACCAAGCTTCTGAGTTATGCAGTTGATCGACTTGCCCTTGTTATACTTGGGCGAGAGCTCCTTGAGCTTGTCGGCAACAAGATCCCCGATGCCGCCAAGTTTTGCATGCCCGTAGGCATCCTTCTCCTGGTCCGAGAAAATCATCTGACCACCCTTGAACATGGCACCTTCCGATACCAGCACTACCGAATACCGGCTGGGATTGTGATTCCTGTCTTCTATAAGAAGCCTTGCAAGTTGATCTATATCAAATTCATACTCGGGAATAACACACCTGTTGGCTGCTCCGGCCATGGTCGGCAGCATCGCCGTGAAACCTGCATAACGTCCGAATACCTCAAGAACAAGAAGCCTCTCGTGCGATCCGGCTGATGTTCTAAGACTGTTAGTCATCTGGATGGTCCTGGTTACACAGGTACTGAATCCTATGCAATAATCTGTTCCCGGTACATCATTGTCCATGGTCTTAGGGATAGCAACCACTTTTACTCCCTTTTTGTAAAGATGAACACCGTAGCTCAGGGTATCATCACCTCCAATCGGAATGAGATAGTCAACTCCAAGCCATTCGAGGTTTTTTATCACTTCCGGTGTGAGATCGTTCATCTCGGCAGTATAGGTCGACTTAAGATGCTCGGGAACATTGCCCTTCGCCATATGACTGGGCCTTGTCCTTGATGTATGTAGAAAAGTACCTCCCGTACGACCTGCCTTGTTGACTATGTCATCCGTCAGAACCTGGTAACAGCTGCTGTTGTCAGCCTTGTTATCCCTTATAATCTCGGTAATGCCGGCCCATCCCCTGCGGAGACCGATAACCTTGTATCCTTCCCTGTTTGCTCTGATTGTAACCGCCCTGATTGCCGGATTAAGCCCTGGTACATCTCCTCCTCCTGTAAGGATAGCAATTACTCCTTTTGTTTTTTTGACTTCTGCCATAACATTCTGCTTTTTACTTTTATTTGAACCCATTTTTAAATTTTAAGATTTTACCTGCTAAAATAAGTTATTTTGATGAATCGGCGAAAAGTTTATTCATTTAGGCATTGCCTGATGAATAATCCATTTTCGCTGACAACGAATTCCTTCCTTTTAAGAACAAGCTCCCCTACAAAAAGAACGCCCTGCCTTGCTGACCACCGGTTTCCGGATATACAGCCCGCTAAAAAAGGCAAATTGATATTGCCCTCCAGACCAGGGTTTTTACAAAGTTAAAATTTTCGGGCATATTTTATAATTGCTTTGTTTGTTTTATTAGAAAAATAGAATCTATTTTTACGACCGCTGGCATAAATTTGCAATTTACCCGAAAACGTGATTTACAGAACTGATTATCACATACATACATGCTTCAGCGACGGAAAGTCGGTTCCTGAGGATTATATCGGTCCTGCAATTGAGGCAGGATTGAAGGAAATCGGCTTTGCCGACCATCTCACCCTGTTCAGGGACGATGCAGGCGACTGGAGCATGAACGCCCCGAAGGTAGCAGGCTACCTGAAGCATATCTCCAGGCTGGCCCGTAATGTGACTGGCATAGAAGTCAGAAAAGGCCTGGAGGTTGATTTTTTCCCCGGCAAAGAAGAAGAAACAAACATCTTTCTCAGAAAGCTGAAACTCGACTATGTGATCGGAGCAGTCCATTACCTGGGAGATGAGGCTGTTGACTATGGAAAGGATTTTTACATTGGGAAAAATACTGACAGGCTTTTTGAAGAATATTCCGAACACGTTGAGGCCGCCGCTGCATCAGGATTATTCGATATCATCGCGCATTGCGATCTGGTGACCATTTACGGATTCAGACCGGCAAGCGGTATCGAACACCTCTACAGGAATATGGCCAGAACTTTCAAAAAACATGATGTCGCATTTGAAATCAATACAAACGGCAGGAACAAACCTGTAGGGGATTTCTATCCCGACCGGAAATACCTGAGCATCTTTCGTGAGGAAAACGTTCCGGTTTGTGTCAATTCCGACGCTCATTCACCGGTGAGGGTGGCCCAGTATTTCGACGAAGCCTATGAGTTGCTGAAAAGTGCCGGTTATTCGGAGATGGCCGCGTTCAGAAACAGGGAACGGTTCATGATCCCCATCGGGTAACAAACTATCTGAAAAACAAATAAAATCCGCTGCCCTTTATTCAGGCCGCAAGGGTGTGCTCCAGGAAGATCTTGATACCGATAGCTACCAGGATCAGCCCCCCGATTATCTCCACCCGGCTGCCGAGCCTGGCCCCTGCCGACTTGCCTATCCTGATGGCCGTCATGGATGCAAGAAAGGTTACCACCCCTATTATTAATGCTGAATACCATATAGCTATGCTAAGAAGAGCAAAACTGATGCCGACTGCAAAGGCATCGATACTTGTCCCCACACCCATCGACACCAGGGCCATGGGACTGTTATAATCCGCCGCGCTGCCTTTCGCACCATCATTTTTCAATCCGGATATAAACATCCTTATACCAAGTATTGCCAGAAGGATCAGGGCAACCCAGTGATCGGCGGCCTGCATGAAACTGCTTACAAGCGAACCCAGGAAAAAACCGGCTACAAGAAACCCCGCCTGAAAAACAGCCATCAGCAGGCCGAATCCGCATGCATCGCGAAAAACGATACCGTTTCTTACAACTCCGAACGAGAGTGAAACAGCAAACGTATCGAACGACAAACCAAGGGCAACGGCTAAAATGGTAATGAAATCCATGAACCGGCTATAAAGGGCTTAAAGATAATAAATGTATATATTTGAACGCGTAAAAATTGTCAGGTATGAGAAGCGTGATCCAGAGGGTTTCAGGGGCATCGGTGGAAATAAGCGGCAGGAAGCATTCGGAAATTGGACCGGGACTGCTGGTGCTTCTTGGTATTGAAGAATCAGATACCATCGAAGATGTGGAATGGCTCGCGGCAAAAATATCGCGGCTCAGGATTTTCAATGATACTGAAGGGGTAATGAACCTGCCTGTAACGGAAACAGGCGGAGAAGTGATGGTAATAAGCCAGTTCACACTCCATGCAAAAACCAGAAAGGGAAACAGACCTTCATACATAATGGCTGCCAGGCCCGAAACCGCCATCCCTCTGTACAACAGCTTTATAAATGTCATGTCGGAGCTATTGGGGAAAAAAGTGGCCACGGGTGAATTCGGAGCCATGATGCAGGTGCAGCTCATTAATGACGGACCGGTAACAATAATAATCGATACCAAAATGAAGGAATAACAGGCTCATCCTTTTTCAATCAGCACTTCATGCAGGAAACATCTGAAATCACAGCGGATAAGGTTTTCAAGAGATCCGTTCTTGCCGTTACAGCTTTTGCAGCTTACCTTACTCCCTTCCTGGGATCGGCCGTGAACCTGGCGCTTCCTTCAATTGGAAAGGAATTTAACGCCAGCGCCATTGAACTGGGATGGATAATCAGCAGCTTCATGCTTTCATCGGCCGTCTTCCTGCTGCCTTTCGGCAGGCTGGCTGATATTGCCGGCCGAAAAAAGATATTCACTGCAGGCCTGACTTTGTTTACCCTATCGGCAATACTTATAATGTTCGCATGGAACATAGTTTCGATGATAGTCTTCAGGGTAATCCAGGGAATAGCTGGCGCCATGATATTCGGAACAAGCATGGCAATTATCACCTCGGTATTTCCCGCGGGGGAAAGGGGAAGGGCACTGGGGATAAATGTAACAGCCGTATACCTTGGCCTTTCAACCGGTCCGGTTATCGGGGGAATGCTGACGGAATACTTCGGCTGGAGAAGCCTGTTCGCATTCCTTGTGCCATTTGGTATTGCCGCCATAATACTGATCACAACCAGGATAAAGAAAGAATGGGCCGACTCAAAAGGAGAAAAATTTGACTTTGCCGGTTCACTTATCTATGGGGTTGCACTTTTCGGTGTTATGTACGGCTTCTCAAAACTGCCTTCGCCATCCGGATGGATATTTCTTACGGCCGGTACCGTCCTGGGCATCTTCTTTGTCTTTTTTGAAAGAAACACGGAAAACCCTGTTTTCGATATCAGGCTGATGCTGCGGAACAGAATTTTTGCCTTTTCAGGCATAGCAGCGCTGATACATTATTCCGCGACGAGTGCTGTTGGCTTTTTCATCAGTCTTTACCTGCAGTACCTTAAAGGTTTTAATGCAAGGGAAGCAGGTTTGATCATGATATCATACCCCATAGCAATGACTTTGCTTTCACCGCTTGCGGGAAGACTGTCGGACAGGCACGATCCCGGAAAAATAGCTTCTGTTGGAATGGGCTTTACCGCTGCAGGTCTGGTTGTCCTTTGCTTTCTGACACCGGCCACTCCCATCAGCACCATTGTGATCCTGCTGACTGTGCTGGGTATCGGCTTCGGGCTCTTCTCCTCACCAAACTCCAACGCTATAATGAGTTCCGTCGAAAAACGATACCTTGGAGTTGCCTCCGGAGTGGTGGGCACGATGAGAATGGTCGGACAAATGTTCTCCATGGGAATAGCCATGATGCTCATCTCACTATTCATCGGTAACCGGAGCATCAACCCGGAAACCTATTCAGGATTCATTTCGGGAATGAAAACAGGTTTTGTCATTTTTGCAATACTTTCGTTCCTGGGAATTTTTGCCTCACTGGCGAGAAACCGGAGATAAAAAATTCCGTTCCGACAAAAATTGGCATTTTAATATTTTGTCATAACAAAAAGCATTATATTGACCGCGTCCTTTTGATGCTGTATACTGTGCAAAGGGATATAACTAATGAACAACGGCATATGACAAAACTTTACCAAAAGCTTATAAAAAAGGCCCCGTCGGAAAACGAGGTCAGGAAAGGCCTGAAAGCTGTATCGCTTATGAATGAAGGAACTCCCGACAAGCGTATGCTGATGGGAATTCTCAATTCGATCGACCTGACAAGTCTCAATCCCACCGACAACAAAAGCAACATCCTTCAGCTTACAGGAAAGGTAAACAGCTTTTCGGGACGATTCTCCAATATCCCGAATGTCGCTGCAATTTGCGTTTATCCGAATTTCGTTTCGTTTGTAAAGGAAAAGCTTACGGCAAAAAGCGTCAGGATTGCTTCGGTGGCAGGCGGTTTTCCCTCGTCACAGACCTTCAGGATGCTCAAGGTGTCGGAATGCAAAATGGCCGTGGAAGCCGGAGCCGACGAAATTGACATAGTCATGCCGGTTGGAGCATTTTTCGGAAAAGATTTTAAACAGGTCGCGGAAGAAATAAGTGAAGTAAAGGAGGCTATCGGGGATAAACCTTTGAAAGTCATTATAGAATCGGGGCTGTTAGCCGATTATCAAAGTATTTTCAAGGCCTCGATGATAGCCATGGATGCCGGAGCCGACTTTATAAAAACCTCAACCGGAAAAACACCCGTATCAGCCACTCCTGAAGCCGCCTACATCATGTGCCGGGCTATCAGGCATTTTTACGATGAAACCGGAATTAAGGTGGGATTCAAGGCTGCCGGGGGAATAACCACAACAGCCGATGCCATTACTTACCTCAACATAGTGAAAAATGTGATCGGGGAAGCATGGCTCAGCAATTCGCTGTTCAGAATAGGAGCCAGCAGACTGGCAAACAATATCCTGGCCGACATAAGCGGAAGCCGGAATGATTATTTCTAAGGCATTCCCTTATTTCCAAAAACTGAGCTGATATATTTAAGAATCATTACTTTTGTGGATTATTCCGCAAAGGTATATGTTCACTGTCGCCGAAATACAGGATACTATAAGGCCCCGGATCAACATCAGGATTGATGCTGACAGGATTCTGCCCGATTCGATGTTCCGGCAACTTGACAAGGTACCTGAACATATCAGGATTGCTGATTCCCTGAATAAGCTGAAACCTGTCGCAAAAAAAACCGAGGTCGTCATCAGCGATACAACTTCGGTGTGCTCCAGAAACTCCATAGCCGACTTCACATTCTACGATTCTTCCGGATTATTCCGCGATATCGACAACTCGCGGCCTGTTTTCTATCCCTTCAGTAAAATCTCAAAACTCTCTGAAAGCTACACGGAACAGCCCGCGGGAATATCGGGCTATCTCAGGGACGGAAACCTGTTGCCGTCCAGAGTCTTTCATCATGACTGGCTGATCGGAGTGATATTTCTCTGCGCTTACCTCTGGCTCGTTGTAAGATCGTTTAACCGAAGCTTCTTAACTGAAGTTTCCAGATTCATCATGTTCAGGGGTATCGGCGAATCATCGTCGCGCGATACCGGGGCAATTTTCACGTGGCAATCGACTATACTCAACTTTGTCACTTTCACTGTAATGTCGCTTTTCTTCTGCTCCTTCGCCGAAATAAACAACATGATCCCATGGGGAATATCTTCCTTTGCCTTCATGTTGATATGCCTGGGCGCCATCATAATCGGGATAACCCTGCGCCACTTCAGCTGCATTGCTGCCGGCAGACTCAGCGACCGGCAGGAGGTTTTCGACGAGTACCTGGTTACAATCTACAACTCGCACAGGTATGCTTCAATTCTCCTGCTTGCAATAGTGATGATGCTGGCCTATACCACGCTTTTCCCCCACGAAATCCTTCTAGGAACAGGCATCGCGGTTCTTGCTTTGTTCTACCCTTTCCGCGTGATCAGGCTGTTTTTGATTTTTATAAAAAGGAATATTTCAGTTTTGTATTTGATTTTGTACCTTTGTGCGCTGGAAATTTTGCCTCTTCTAATCCTGATAAGGTATTTCAGCCAGCCTGGTTTATCATGAGCCATGTTAGCTCAGAAGTAAAACTTAATCTGTAAGAAATTGAAAATAAAAAAAATCTTAGTTTCCCAGCCAGAACCCAACAATCCGAAATCCCCATATTACGACCTGGCAAAGAAATACAATCTCAAGGTTGATTTCAAGCCTTTCATACAGATAGAGGGGGTGTCGGCAAAGGATTTCCGCCAGCAGAAAATCAACATCCTCGATCATACTGCAGTAATCTTCACCAGCAAGACCGGCATTGACAACTTCTTCAGGATTTGCGGCGAGCTCAGAATATGCGTGCCCGATTCGATGAAGTATTTCTGCATCACCGAGAATATTGCATATTATCTTCAGAAATACATTGTTTATCGTAAACGCAAGATCTTTTACGGCAAATCAAAATTCCAGGATCTGATAGACCTGATCGTCAAACACAGGGAAGATAATTTCCTGATCCCCCTTCCCAAAGCGCATAATGCGGAAATTCCGGATATCCTCGACAAAAACAAAATCAAATATACCATCGGAACCTTTTACAGGACCATTAGTAACCAATTCGACGATGCGAAGGATTTCGATTATGATATTCTTGTATTTTACAGCCCCTCGGGAATAAAGTCGCTTAAAGAGAATTTCCCCGATTTTGTACAGGGTGATATAAAGATCGCTGCCTTCGGCCCCACAACAGCCAGCGCGGTGAAAAAGGAAGGCCTGAGGCTCGATATCAAGGCACCCAATCCAAAGGCCCCGTCGATGACAATGGCCCTTGACGAGTACCTGAAGGAATTTAACAAAAACTGCAAATAATATATTCCACTGTTCCGGATTCCCGGTCCGGAATCTTCCGGCAGAACATCCCGGGGAAATCTGACTCTGAGATGGAAAAAGGCGAAAGACAGACTTTCTCAAGGAATGAAAGGCTTCGCGGAAGCAGCCTTATTGATGATTTGTTCAAAACAGGAAATTTTTTTACAACATCCCTTTTCAGAGTTATATGGATGATCCCGTCCGAACAAATTCCTTCTCCTGCCCAGATAGCCGTCAGCGTGCCAAAAAGGGCATTCAGGCATGCAAACGACAGAAACCTTCTTAAAAGAAGAATCAGGGAATCATACCGCCGGAGAAAACAAAGCCTTTACTCCTTTCTCATAGAAGAAGACATCAGATTGATATTCATCCTGATATACCGAAGCAACCGGATCGAGGACTTCAGCGCTATCGACAGATCGGTAAAAGAGACTATTGACAGGCTATGCAAAAACGCCGCGATGAAACACGGCAAAAGTTAAAATTTTTTTAAATATTTCTATCCCAGCCCTGTTCACGAATTTCTTCTTATTTTCGCTCCCGAATGCATTATGTCAGTAAACAACAAAAAATGAAAAAATCACGACGGATAAGATTTATTGCATTGGCTGCCATTCTTATAACGGCAGGAATAAGCATCTCCTTCCTGGCAACACAGGAAACCAGGGATTTCAGAATAGCCAAAAACCTTGATATTTTTTTCTCACTTTACCGTGAACTCAATACCTTCTACGTGGATGAACTGAATCCCGACAAGCTGGTAAAAACCGGGATTGACAATATGCTCAAGTCACTTGATCCCTATACGGTCTACTATCCCGAATCGGAAAGCGATGAGATTGCCTTTATGACAACAGGCAAATACGGCGGCATCGGATCGCTTATAAGAGGAGGAGGCGAATATGTTGTGATATCCCTTGTTTATAAAGGTTTCCCGGCCGATCTGGCGGGAGTCAGGGCAGGCGACCTGATTAAAAAAGTTGACGGCTTCGCCCTGAAAGGAGCAGATACCGAGACTGTCAGCCAGAAACTCAAGGGAAACCCGGGAACAACGGTGATGCTCACTATCGAAAGGAACGGAAAGGAAATGGAAATCCCCGTCAAAAGGGAAAAAATAGAGATACCTTCCGTACCCTATTACGGAATGATAGATAATGAAACAGGATACATACGATTCACCAACTTCACCCAGAACTGCGCTGAAGATGTCAGAAATGCCCTGATAAAACTGAAGAATGAGAAAGCAACCAAAATAATACTCGACCTTAGAAGCAATCCGGGGGGACTTCTTACGGAAGCTGTCAATGTAGTGAATCTTTTCGTCGGACCGGGAAATGAAATCGTGTCGACAAAGGGAAAGGTGAAACAGTTCGATGAATCTTTCAAGACCTCAAAGGCAGCCGTCGACCAGAATATTCCGCTTGCAGTGATAATAAACAGGGGATCGGCTTCGGCATCCGAAATAGTGGCCGGAGCCATCCAGGACCTCGACCGCGGTGTCGTTGTGGGCCAGCGTTCATACGGAAAAGGACTGGTGCAGATAACCAGACCCCTCAGCTACAACAGCCAGCTCAAAGTGACAACAGCCAAATACTACATCCCCAGCGGTAGATGCATACAGGCCCTCGACTTCTCGAATCCCAACGAGGATGGCAGCGTGGGAATAATTCCCGATTCGCTGATCTCCGAATTCCGGACACGCAACGGTAGAGTGGTGAGAGACGGAGGAGGAATTAGCCCCGATGTCGAGGCGCTACCCTCTCCACTAAGCCAGATTGCCGCTGAACTGTACCAGAGAAACTATTTCTTCGACTTCGCCACAAAATATTTCTGGTCACACCCGGCACCCGAATCACCCATGAAATTTACAATAAGCGAAGAGATTTACGATGATTTCAGAAACTACCTCGTGGAATGCGAATTCAACTACAGCACCATTACAGAACTGTCGCTCAACGAGCTTATCTCAAATGCCAAAAGAGAAAAATACTACGAGCTGCACAAGGACCTCTTCACTGAACTCCAGAACGAACTCAGACATACTCTCGACAACGACCTGGTAACATTCAGGGATGAAATAACCGAATTACTTGCCGATGAGATTATCGGAAGGTATTTCTACGAGGAAGGATCAATACAATTCAGTCTGGGCACCGACGTACAGGTCAAAAAAGCCGTCGAAATACTGAAATCAGCCGACGAATACAAGTCTATTCTTCAGGGCAGGGCCGGTTCAATACTTATCAGCCATGAAGACAATGTGATCATGCCGGGCTTAAGATATGATCACGATAAGGGAGACGAAAAGAACGTCTGACAATCATCTCCTCGCGGGCGGAGTACTCTATCGCCCTTACGCGCCCTCCGCCTGAAAGTCCGTTTCGTACCTGGTCAGGGAAGAGCGAATGCGCTCTAAATTCCTTTGTCTCTACGCCTTTCGCAATCAGCTCAGAGATTATGCCGGTTGTAAGCGGACCCTTTGGTAAATGCATAGTAATATGCTTATTGTTAATCTATTAACACAAAAATCCGCCTCCTGCGAAGAGAGGCATAAAAGCCGGTTCATCTCCATCCCGTAGCAGGGGTTCGCCTGACACTCAGTGAGCTTCAAGCCAGTTGCTTCCCGTTCCGACATCAACTTTCAGAGGCACGTCGAGCTTCGCCGCACCCGACATCTCATTAATAACCATCTCCCGGAGCCGGTCAAGCTCACCGGGCTCTACCTCAAAAATAAGCTCGTCGTGAACCTGTAAAATCATTTTAGAGGCGTATTTTTCACTTTTAAGCCTTTCATGGATGCGTACCATGGCTATCTTGATAATATCGGCTGCAGTGCCCTGAATGGGGGCATTTATGGCATTTCTTTCGGCATTACCTCTCACTACCTGGTTTCTCGACTGAATATCCCTCAGATACCTCCTCCTGCCGAACATGGTGGTGACATATCCTGTATCCCTTGCCTTCCTTATGCTTTCATCCATATACTTTTTCACTCCCGGATACGAATTGAAATAGCCGTCGATGAGGTCTTTCGCTTCCTTCCTGCTTATAGTAAGCCTTTCCGAAAGACCGAACGAAGAGATCCCGTAAATGATACCGAAATTGGCGGTCTTCGCACTGCTTCTCATCTCACGGCTTACATCCTCAATTCCGACTCCATAGATCTTTGCAGCAGTGGCCGCATGTATGTCGTTTCCGGAAAGGAAATCAGCTATCATGTTATGGTCGCCGCTGAGATGAGCCATCAGCCTGAGCTCAATCTGGGAATAATCGGCCGAAAGGAAAAGCTTCCCTTCTTCCGGGACAAAAGCCTTTCTTATCTCCCTTCCCCTTTCGTCTCTTACCGGAATGTTCTGAAGATTCGGATTATTTGAGCTCAAACGCCCGGTCGAGGTCACCGCCTGGTTAAAGGAGGTGTGTATCCTTCCCGTCCTTCTGTCGACCAGCTGGGGAAGAGCCTCGACATAGGTGGAGAGCAGTTTTTTCAGCCCCCTGTATTCCAAAACCTTATTGATGATAGGATGGCGGCTTGACAGCCTTTGAAGTACCTCCTCGCTCGTGTTGAACTGTTTTGTCCTGGTCATCCTGGCATTGTCGTCGAGTTTAAGCCTGATAAACAGGATATCGCCAAGCTGTTTCGGCGAGGAAATATTGAATTCAGTTCCGGCAAGAGAATGGATCTCTCCCTCAAGCGACAGAATGTCTTCCCTGAGACTTGTCGCGGTAGCCCTGAGGTCATCCTGGTTAAGCTTCACCCCTGTCCTTTCCATTTCGGCAAGCACGGCGATAAGTGGCATTTCTATGTCTGACGCCAGTTCCGACAGGCCCTCCGCCTTCAGTCTCGGCTCAAATACCTGCTTCAGCTGGTATGTAAGGTCGGCATCCTCAACTGCATACTCCCTGATCCGGTCAAGCGGCACAGAGCGCATGTTAAGCTGTGAGGCTCCCTTCTCGCCTATAAGCGATTCAATACGTACCGGGCTGTATGAGAGATAACTCTCTGCTAGCAGGTTCAAATTGTGCCTCATGTCGGGTTCAAGCAGATAGTGGGCGATCATGGTGTCGAAGAGCTTTCCCTTCAGCCCGATGCCATAGTTGGCCAGCACCTGGATGTCGAACTTCATGTTCTGTCCGACTTTTGTTATTTCACTGTTCTCAAAAACCGGCCTCAGTATCTCAAGCTTGCTCCTCGTGTCTTCTTCCGGTCCGGGAAAATGAAGCAGCCAACCCTTCCCCTTCTCCCATGAAAATGCAATGGCCACAAGCTCTGCTTCCAGGGGATTGATGCTTGTGGTTTCGGTGTCAAAGCATATTTCTTCACGTTTCATTGCCTCGGCGGCAAATTTCACGAGTTCCTCCATGCCGTCAATGAGAAGATAACTATGCTCCACCGATTCAATCGTGGCTTTACCGGTGGTACGGGCAAGTTCCTCACTGCCGAAGAGACTTCCCTGTGTAGGTCCGCTTACCGCGACGGTGCCGGACCGGGTTTCCGGAGCACCCGCGACAAAGTCGGGCCCGCTAAGTATCTCCGATGCAAGGGACCTGAATTCCAGCTCGTCAAAAAGCTTTATAAGTTTCTCACGGTCGGGGGGCTCAACGATGAGATCCTCCTCACAGAATTCTACCGGTACATCGGTATCGATTGTTGCAAGGGTCCTCGAAAGTTCAATCTGTCCCCTGTTGTTTTCAATTGATTCCTTAAGTTTTCCTTTCAGCTTGTCCGTGTTCCTTAAAACCTCATCAACCGAACCATATTCCGAAATGAGTTTCTTAGCGGTCTTGGGCCCCACACCGGGAGCTCCGGGAATATTGTCGGCCGAATCGCCCATCAGGGCAAGAATATCTATCACCTGCGAGGGATCGCTTACTGAGAATTCCTGCTTTATCTCATTCACGCCCCATATAACCGATTCATTGCCGCTTCGCGAAGGCTTGAACATATAGACATTCTCCGAAACGAGCTGGGCAAAATCCTTGTCGGGAGTCATCATAAAAGTTTCAAATCCTTTCACGGATGCTTTTTTTGCCAGTGTCCCTATCACATCATCGGCTTCAAAGCCCGGGCATTCGAGTATCGGGATCCTGTATGCCTCCAGAAGTCTGCGGATGTAGGGAACAGCTTTCCTGATGTCCTCGGGCGTTTCATCGCGGTTTGCCTTATAATCGCTGAAGATCTCGTGCCTGAATGTTGGTTCATGGGTGTCAAAAACCACTCCGATATGGCTTGGCTTTTGCTTCTGAAGTACCTCCCTGAGAGCAAGCAGAAATCCAAAAACAGCAGAGGTGTTCAGTCCACCGGAGGTAATCCTGGGATTCCTGATGAAAGCATAATATGCACGGAATATCAATGCATAGGCATCGAGCAGGAAAAGTTTTTTAGGCTGGTAATCTGACATATCGTTGTTATTCATTGTCTGATGCGAACCACTCGGCATACGAAGTGGCAGTTTCATAAAGCTTCAGGCTGTGAAGCTTTATCCCCGGAGGAAGCCCGCGCATGATCCTTGATGCAAAATCAGCTGCAAGATTCTCGCAGGTGGGCTGGTAATCAACAACCACCGTATTTCCGAACATGGCCCTGCAGGCTTCAGTGCTTGCATTGTCCTGCCCGGAAGATATGGTCAGGGAATGATCAAAAACGCTGATTATTTCTTCGTGAACCAGTTTTTTCAGATCACCGAAATCGATCACTATCCCGTTTCGGGGACCTGCCGGGTCGTGGGCGGGACTTCCGGAAACCGTTACAAACAACCTGTACGAATGGCCGTGAATATTTCTGCACGGACCATCATAGTTCCACAGCGCATGGGCCATCTCAAACGAAAATATCTTCGTTATCCTTATAATTTTTGCCATTTCGTGTTCTTTAAACAATCTGTGCAAATTTAACCAAGTTCACCGAAAATTGTCCGTAACAATAATCCCATATCGACGCAATAAAGTAATAATTGTAATGTTATTGCCGCGATTTCGAATTATTTATACATCTTTGCACACTTTTGTTCTATAATTTCCTGCCTAATGACAGAGAATAATACAAAGCTAACCTTTCCCGCGATCTTCGCGGAGACAGTCAGAAAATTCGGTGAGCGCAACTCATACGCCTATGTAGGAGAGAAGCCCCGTACGTACAATGAATCAGCAAGGGAAATAAAGGCTCTGATGGCCTTTCTTGAAAAATTTGGCGTTCAGCCGGGCGACAAGGTTGCCCTGCTGAGCAACAACATGCCAAACTGGCGCTCGGTTTATTTCTCCATAACTTTCATGGGTGCGGTGGTGGTCCCGGTATTGCCCGACTTTTCGGCAAACGAGGTCAGCAACATTCTGGTTCATTCCGGGGCAAAAGTACTTTTCATTTCATCGTCACAGCTAGCCAAAATCAAGGAATTTCAGTCGGAAGAACTGGAAACAGTTATTCTGTCAGACAATTATTCCGTCATATCAGCTGCTGATAAAGAGTTATCCTTTGATCCTTTGGCCGAACCGGTCAGGCAATACGATGTCAGTGAAGACGATCTTGCATCAATCATCTATACCTCGGGTACCACGGGCCGCTCGAAGGGGGTAATGCTCACTCACAGGAATATCTGTTTCAATGCCGTGAAAGGCAAGGTAATACAGCCTGTCGACGAAAACGACAGATTCCTGTCGGTACTGCCTCTGTCACACACCTACGAGAACACTCTCGGACTGATACTTCCGCTGCTTGGAGGATCGTGTATCTATTACCTTCGAAAACCCCCGACACCATCGGTGCTGATACCGGCAATGGCAGAGGTTAAGCCTACGGTTATGCTTACGGTGCCGCTTATCATGGAAAAAATCTATTTCAATAAGATACTGCCGACCTTCACGGAAAAGAAACTGCTGAAACTGCTCTACAGGAT
>ERZ1026796.561-NODE-561-length-29287-cov-10.513683_pt1 | contig 29287 bp, 26 predicted proteins | sample MGYA00520874_ERZ1026796 | MGnify/ENA primary metagenome ERZ1026796 (study PRJEB33270, sample SAMEA104284474) | anaerobic digester metagenome | biome: Anaerobic digester microbiome; feature: mesophilic sludge digester; material: Anaerobic digester biomass | place...
AAGTCGGGTGCGGTACACTGTGTTGGCTTCATGGGGCTCCCCTTGGCTCTCGTAATTCTCTCGCCAAGAATATGATAGCCGAGATCGAGCCCCTTTTCAATACCTATCGATGAGAAATGCGGGCTAGCGCGCTTCGCGTCCTGCCCGCGGTCACAAACGTGGCCGGCAAACGGCGCTCGATGCTCGAAGCCAGCTCAGCGACCCCGCTTCTTCCCTCCGCGCTGAGCCCCTTTTGCCGATCACCGGGCCCGCGGGTTGACGGCCCGTCCGGCTTGCCTTAGAGTGCCGGCACAGTATGACAGGCCGTCGCGCCCTGGCCGCCATCCCCGCCCGCTATGGGTCTACCCGTTTCCCGGGCAAGCCGGTGATTCCGATCCTCGGGCGCCCGATGATCGCCCACGTGGTCGAGCGCGCCCTCGAGGCTGGCTGCTTCGCCGAGGTGCTGGTGGCGACCGACGACGAGCGCATCGCCGCTGCCGCCCGGGACGCGGGGGCACAGGCCGTGATGACGGGCGAGGCGAGCTCCGGCACCGACCGCGTGGCGCTCGCCGTGCGCGAACTGCCAGGCGATGTGATCATCAACATCCAGGGCGATGAGCCGGCGCTGCCACCAGGCAACCTCAGGCTCATCACCGAGCTGCTCCTGGCCCGCCCTGACGTTCCCATGGCGACACTGGCGCTGGCCGGCTCACACGCGGACCTCGCCAACCCCAACGTGGTCAAGGTCGTCTGCGACCTCGACGGTCGGGCGCTCTACTTCTCCCGGGCCGGCATCCCGTTCCAGCGTCAGGCCGCGCCTGGACTCATCCGCCGCCACGTCGGCATCTACGGCTTCCAACGCGAGGTTTTGTTGCGCTTCGCAACCCTGCCCGAGGTGGCGCTCGAGCGCGCCGAGGGGCTCGAGCAGCTGCGCGCCCTCGCCCACGGGATCGCCATCCACGTTCTCGATGTCTTTGAAACCTCGGTCGGCGTCGACGTCCCCTCTGACATTGCGCTTGCCGAGGCCGCTCTGCTCCGGCTCCGGCCGCGAGAGCATCGGCCATGAGGTATCGGTCACCAGGTCGCGCCAGCTCGTTTCCCTTGGCCCCCACCGGCCTCGATCTGGCGCCGCCCGGAGCTCGGGCTGCCACCTTGAAGCGCACGCCAGGCCAGCCTCGATCTCGATCTGGGCGCGACCTCTGCGCGGGCGCGAGCAGCCAGTGTCAGTACGGTCGGAGCAGCAGCGGGGGACCAGCGGGACCCAGGACCCCAGCCGCGTCCCTGGGAAAGCGGGGGACCGAGTCCAGGGGAAGGTCCAGGCTCGTGCGCTGCGAGCCCGCGTGCACACCCCTACCCTCCGTCGTTTACGGGAGGAGCTGATGTCCACCAAGTTCGTCTTCGTCACCGGCGGTGTCGTGTCCTCTCTCGGCAAGGGGATCACCGCGGCATCGCTCGGAGCGCTGCTCGAGGCCCATGGCCTCAAGGTCACGTTGATGAAGTGCGACCCGTATATCAACGTCGACCCCGGGACGATGTCCCCGTTTCAGCACGGCGAGGTGTACGTCACCGACGACGGTGCCGAGACCGACCTCGACCTCGGGCACTACGAGCGCTTCACCAACGTCGTCACGACCCGCAAGAACAACCTCACCACCGGCAGGGTCTACTCGTCGGTCATCGAGAAGGAGCGGCGCGGCGATTATCTCGGTTCCACCGTGCAGGTGATCCCGCACATCACCGACGAGATCAAGATGGCGATTCGCTCGGTGGTTGACGACTGCGACGTCGTCATCGTCGAGATCGGTGGTACGGTGGGCGACATCGAGTCGCTGCCGTTTCTCGAGGCGATCCGTCAGCTTCGTCAGGACCTCGGCCGCGGCAACGCCGCCAACGTCCACGTCACGCTGGTGCCGTATCTCGGCTCCACCGACGAGCTGAAGACCAAGCCCACTCAGCACTCGGTCAAGGAGCTGCTGTCGATCGGCATCCAGCCCGACGTGTTGGTATGCCGCGTGGACCGCCGGCTGCCCGAGGAGATGAAGCGCAAGATCGCGCTCTTCTGCAACGTGGAGGAGCGGGCGGTCATCCCGGCGCGGACCGTCGACACCATCTACGAGGTACCGCTCAAGCTCGCCGCTGAAGGGATCGACCGGCTCCTGCTCGAGATCCTCAACCTCCCTGCGGCACAGCGCGATCTCGAACGCTGGCAGTCGATCGTCGACCGCCTCCGAACCCTCACGCAGCAGGTGCGCGTCGGCATCGTCGGCAAGTACGTGAACCTCGTGGACTCGTACAAGTCGCTCAACGAGGCGCTGCTGCACGGCGGTATCGCCAATGGAGCGAGAGTGGAGCTCGTCTACATCGACTCCGAGCAGCTCGAGGACGGAGCGTACGTGGATGCGCTGTTCTCCGTCGACGGCATCCTCGTCCCGGGCGGGTTCGGCAAGCGGGGGGTCGAAGGGATGATCCGGGCCATCGAGTTCGCCCGCTCCCGGTGTATCCCGTTCCTCGGCATCTGCCTCGGGATGCAGGCAGCGGTCATCGAGTTCGCCCGCAATGTCTGCAAGCTCGAGCGCGCCAACTCCTCGGAGTTCGCCCCCGACACCCCGTACAAGGTCATCTACAAGCTGCGCGATCTCGTCAACATCGAGACCATGGGCGGAACCATGAGGCTCGGCAAGTACGCCTGCCAGCTCAAGCCGGGCTCCAAGGCGTGGGAAGCGTATCGGGCCGATACCGTATGGGATCGCCACCGGCATCGCTACGAGGTCAACCCGGACTACGTACCGATCTTCGAGAAGCACGGCCTGGCCGTGACCGGCCGCTCGCCCGACCGCGTCTTCGTCGAGATGATCGAGATCCCCGACCACCCCTGGTTCGTGGCCTGCCAGTGCCACCCCGAGCTGAAATCGAAGCCGTTCGCGCCGCACCCGCTCTTCGTCGCGTTCGTGAAGGCCGCGCTCGAGCAGCGCCTGCGGCACGAGGCCGCGGAATCCACGAGCCCAGCACCCACCGAGGAGGACGTCCGTGCCTGAGCTACCCCGCATCACCGCCCGCCTCACGCCGTCGATGACAGTGGGGCCCGGCCACCCGTTGGCGTTCATTCTCGGACCCTGCGTCATCGAGTCGCCCGAGCACACGCTCCGGATGGCGAGCGCTCTGCGCGAGCTGGCGAGCGAGCTCGGGGTGCCGCTCGTTTTCAAGGCCTCGTTCGACAAAGCCAATCGCTCGTCGTTGCGCTCGTTCCGCGGCCCCGGTCTCACCGAGGGCTTGCAGGTCCTGTCCGAGGTGAAGCGCGCCACCGGCCTTTCGGTCCTCACCGACATCCACGAGCCGGCACAGGCGGAGGCAGCCGCCGAGGTCGCGGACGTGCTGCAAATACCCGCCTTTTTGTGTCGGCAGACCGACCTGCTGCTCGCCGCCGGCCGTTCCGGCAAACCGGTGAACATCAAGAAGGGCCAGTTCCTCGCCCCCGACGACGTACGCCACCCGATCGACAAGGTGCGCTCGACCGGCAACCCCCACGTGACGATCACCGAACGGGGCGCCAGTTTCGGCTACCACAACCTCGTGGTGGACCTGCGGGCGATCCCCATCATGCGGGCTTGGGCCCCCGTGGTGTTCGACGCCACCCACTCGCTGCAGCTCCCCGGTGCGGCCGGCGACTCCACCGGCGGCGCCCGGGAGTACCACCTCGACCTCGCACGTGCTGCCGTCGCCGCCGGGGTCGATGTGGTGTTCGCCGAGGTCCACGACCGTCCGCTCGGAGCGCTGTCCGACCCGGCGACGCAGCTCTCCCTCGACCAAGCACGAACCTTGATCCGTCACTGCCTTGCCGTGCGCCGCGCCGTAGAGGCAGTGGCTGGCGGCTGATGGCTTTCGGCATGGTGGCGCGGCGCTGCCAGCGGACCACCGGTCGCGAGGCCGGAACCGTCGCCGACAAGGGCGGAAACCACGGAAAAAGGCGAGCTCTTGGTCACCACCCACCCGCCTCCGGGCAGGAGGGTGGGTGTGCTAGGCTTCACCCGAGGTGACGCCATGGCGCTGAGCCCCTATGACATCCTCGACGGCTTCGAGACGACCTCCAAGTCGTACCCGCGCCCGCAGCCGATCGCCGACGTCGAGGTCCTGCCGCTGCAACGCTTCGTCGACGACCGCGGGCTGTTCGTCGAGATCTACCGCACTCGGGCCACGCACGCCGGGACCGAAAAGCTTGCCTCGTACTGCGCCGGGGTGGCGCCGGCACAGCTCAACTTCTCGCTGGTTACAGCCTCCAATCACATCAAGGGGTTGCACTACCACCTCAAGCAAACCGACGTCTGGTTCTGCCCGCCGCCCTCGAAGATGAAGGTCGTGCTGCTCGACGTCCGCCGAGACTCCTCGACCTCCGGGCGCACCCAGGTCGTGGTCCTGGGCGAGGGCCACGACGCCCTCGTGAAGATCCCACCCGGCGTGGCCCACGGCTACCGACCTCTGACGTTACCGTGCGGGCTGTTCTACCTCGTGACCGACTGCTTCGACCTCGAGGCGCCGGACGAGTATCGGGTCGCCTGGGATCACCCTCTGGTCCACCATCTCTGGCAGACGAAGAACGAGTAGAAGACGAGCCAGCTCCGTTGCCACCGGCCAGACGGCCACCCGGTGTCACCAGCGACCGTTGGGTATAATCGCGTCGTGATCACCACGAAGACCCTCGTCGAGGCCATGTCGGACCCGGCGTTCTACCCCGAGCCCACGACCCGGGTGGACGTGGTTCAGACGCACATCTCCTTCATTTTCCTGACCGATCACTTCGCCTACAAGGTCAAGAAAGCGGTTGACTTCGGGTTTCTCGACTACACCACGCTCGAGCGGAGGCGGCGGCTGTGCTACCGCGAGGTCGCGCTCAACTCGCGCCTATCGCCCGAGACCTATCTCGGCGTCGTCGAGATCAGGGAGAAGGACGGCAGGTTCGCGGTCGGCGGCGATGGCGAGGTCGTCGAGGTGGCGGTCAAGATGGTCCGCCTTCCCGAGCAGCGCATGCTTCGCCGAGTGCTGGCGCGAGGCCAGGGTGGCCCCGAGCTGCTTCGCTCGCTCGCCCGCATCCTGGCGAAGTTCCACGCCAACGCGTTCATCAGCCCGGAGCTGCAGGCGATCAAGGGGCTCGATGGCGTCCGTTTCAACTGCGTCGAGAACTTCCAGCAGACCGAGCGCTACATCGGCACGCTGCTCTCCGACGAGATGTTCAACTTCATCCGGACGTCCACCGAGCTGTTCCTGCAACGCAAGCGGGCGCTGTTCGCCCGGCGTCTCGCCGACGGTCGGATCGTCGACGGCCACGGCGACTTGCACCTCGACTCCATCTGCGCCACCGACCCCGTCCAGATCTTCGACTGCATCGAGTTCAATGAGCGGTTTCGGATCCAAGACACGGCCGAGGAGATGGGGTTTCTGGCCATGGATCTCGAGTTCGTCGGCTTCCCCGAGCTCGCTCGGGTGGTGATCGACGAGTACATCGCTGCCTCGGGTGACCGCGAGCTGGCCGACTTGCTGTCGTTCTACAAGGCGTACCGAGCCTACGTCCGGGCCAAGATCCACTCGTTCCAGACCGACGACCAGGGGATCCCGGCGGAGCGCAGGTCCGAGCTGGCGACGACGGCATCGCGCTACTACGAGCTGGCGGCGCGCTACTCGACCGAGTTCAACCCGCAGATGCTGCTGCTCACCGTCGGGCTCACCGGCTCCGGCAAGAGCACGCTGGCCCGCAAGCTCGCAGCCCGCTGCGCGCTCCAGGTCGTCTCCTCGGACGAAACCCGCAAGAGCTTGCTCGGCATCGATATCCGTGAGCGCCATTACGACGCCTTCGACCACGGCGTGTACGCGCCCTCGATCACCGAACGCACCTACGCAACGATGGTGGATCGCGCCGAGGCACTGCTCATCGCCGGACAGTCGGTGATCCTCGACGGCTGTTTCACCAAGCGTGCCCAGCGCGCCCGCGCCATCGCTCTCGCCAACCGCATGCAGGTACCGCTTCTGGTGCTCGACTGCCGCTGCTCCGAGAAGCTCATCCGCGAGCGCCTCGAGCGCCGGGCGGCCAGGGCAACGGGCGTCTCCGACGGTCGCTGGGAGATCTACCAGAAGCAGCTTCAGGTTTTCGAGTTCCCGGACGAGTTCTCACCGGACCAGACGGTCACGCTCGACCGCTCGCGGCCTGTCGAAGTGTTGGTCGAGGAGCTGCTCGCGCGCGTTCCGCCGCAATGGTTCGACCCGTACAGCAACGGCGCCTCCCAGTGAGGGGGACTGACAACCAACGAGCGGACGGGTGGCAACGGACGACCGTCGTCAGGGGCGGAACGCCAGCAGCAGCCAGAAGCGGTTCTCGTCCTCGAGCGGTGGATCGAGCACCCGCGCGGCTCCGCAGCGCAGGCGCAGCCCTGGGAGCTTGACGAGCGGTACCGGGTCGCCCGTCAGGTCGAGCTCGAGCCCCGCGAGCCGCAGCCACTCGCCCTTCGGTCCGCCCCGCGACCACACCCGGTGCCGCTCGAAAAACAGCTGCAGAGCGCGGACCTGCAGCGAGCCGCGCTGCCTTTCGTGCTCCGCGCCGACCAAGATCGCGGCCGGCAGCGCGGGCACCTCGACCTGTCCTCCCCGCACCCCGTCTGGCACCAGGGACCCGCACGTCCCTCCCACCCGGAGGAGGTCGAAGCGCGAGGGTTCGCCGCGCACCCAGTGGCGCCCCCACGACACGGCGACGCCGTTGTGCCGGTACGACACCCCGAGCCCAACCTCGGCGCCGAATCGCCGCCACGCCGCCCCGTCGCTCGACCCCACGCCGGCCTCAATCCCGATCGACTCATCGAGATGCCACGGCCAACGCGAGGGCCGACGCCTGAGCGACACGGCGAGTGAAGCCATCCGCCTGTCGAACCGCTCTCCGATCTCGGGGTCGACGCGCTCGGCGTCCACCGCGAGCGCCGCGGCGAGCCGAGAGACCGAACCACGGCGCTCCCACCGCAGCCGTCCCTCGAGACCGGAGTGTCGGGCGTCGAGGGCCTTGCCGAGGCCGACCGCCGTGTCGCCCTGCTCGGACGGCCGCGTCTCGGCCGTAAAAACGTGGACCCCGACCTCGACCGGCCAACCCCGCCACGTCGCGGCGAGCGCACCGCCCGAGGCCCCGCCGTCGCCGCCGACCGCGCCCACGGCAAGCGCCGAGAGCCGCCCGACAACGTCCCCGACCCGCAGGCCGAGCTCGAGCGAGCGTCCCCCCGGCGCCGTGACGCCACCGGCCAGTACCCGCAGCTCTTGGCGCCCGAGCCCGTAGGGCTGTCCGGGCCCCACCGGGTCGAGCCGGAAGGGCTCCGGTGGCGGCGGCGGGACCGTGCGCACTGCCGGGGCGAGCGAGGTTTCGGCGACCTCGGCCGGCAGGCTCGGCGCGAGATCGAGCGAGGCTACGCGTAGGTCCAGCCCATCGGGCTCGAGCGCGAGGAAAAACACCTTTCCGTCCGGCGTCGGCGCCGGTGCCAAGCAGGCCACCGGTGAGCGCGTCACGAGCTGCGGGGCGCCCTCCGACCCGAGGTCCAGGCGGGCAACGTTGACGAATCCGTCCTGACCGTGGGTCACGAGCAACGAGCGCCCATCGGGAAGCCACGCCGGGTGAGCGATGAGGCTGCCTGCCGGCGTTGCGACCTCCCGCTCAGCACCGTCAGCCAGCCGCCGCACGAGCAGCCGCCAGCGGCCCCGGCGATGGCACATCACCGCCAGGCTTTCGCCGTCGGGACTCAGGCGCGGCCTTGCCCAGATCTCCTCGACCGACGGCGGCGTCAGCTCGGCCACCGACCCCGTAGCGAGCTCGACTCGCACGAGCTGCGACAGCCCGTAGCGGTTGCGCACACCCACCGCCCAGGTGCCGTCGGGAGCAGGATCGGCGGCGCGCACGTCGGCTTGCGTGGTCAGGCGCCGCACCTCACCGGTTTCGCAGCTCCAAAGGAAGAGGTCGGGGTGGAGGAAGCCCTTGCCGTCTGCCTCGAAGCGTTCGAACAGCAGTGACTTGCCGTCCGGCAGAAAACGCAGCGACGAGGGCTCGGCGAAGTTGCGCGTCACGAGCTCGTTCAACGGCTTGCGGGTCAGCGGTTTGCCGCGCACCGGTGCGACGTCCTGCGGATCGCGGGCGAGCACCTCGTCGATGCGCTGCTGCCGCTTCTTCTCGGCCTCGAGGTCGGGGGCCGTGGACCACACGACGATCCGCGACGCGCGGGTGCGGCTACCCCGGACGACCGCGACCTTCGACCCGTCCGGCGCCACCGTCGGTTCCCCCGTCGTCCAGTCGAGGTCCCGCCACAGCTCGCCGTCCTGCCGCGTCGTCGCCAACCGGCGCTCGACCTCCATCGCCCGCCACGTCAGCTCAGCGAGGAAGCGGTCGTACAGCCGTGCCGGGGTGTCGCCGAACACCCCCTCGAACGCTGCCTCGAAGCTGCGGTCGGTGCGGGCAGTCAACCGCGCCCACAGGTGGCGGAGGCTGTCGGGGCCCGTGCGCTCGACCAGCCACTCGAGATACGCCGAGCCCATCAGGTACGCCATACTCATGCCGAGGAAGCTCTGCGTGTCGTTCGCCATCTGCCGGTAGCTCGGCAGCCGGCCGGCCTCGGCCCACCGCCGCAGGATCGCGGCGCGGAAGTCACCGTTGGGGCGGCCGAAAGCCGTGAGCTTCCCCTCGACGAGCGTCGCGTATCCCTCGTGCACCCAGCGCGGCGCCTTGGTCGTTACCGGCCCGACCGGGAGCAGCTTCTCGCCCAGCCGCCGCAGCGGATTGCGCGACGGTTGCAGCAGGTGCACGTTGTGAAGATCCTCGTGAACGATCAGGTCCTCGGCCCAGTCGGCGAAGTTGCCGTTGGGCGAGCCGGGCCCCGGCGGGCTGGTCCATAGCACCATGCGCGGGGCATCGAGCATCGGTAGCGCCATGCCGTTGGGCTCCGCCAGCGGATCCTCGACGACCACGTCGACGACCTGGGACGGCGCCCAACCGACCTCGGCCGCGACCCGCTCGCGGATCGCCTCCAGGCGTGCCACGGCGGCCAACGTCCAGGCCTCGGCGGGGGCTGTGTAGTGGACGCGGAAATGCGCTGTGGTGATGGTGCGCCACTCGGCGTCCGGGCCCTGGGCCGCGGCCGGGATCGCCGACATGGACACGGCAACCATGAAGAAGACAACTGTTCGCATACCACAACGATAGCACCAAAGCCGCTCTGTTCTGGTCGATGTCCCGAAACCCGAGCTGCCGACTGCTCGGTAGGGGCGCTCCCCCAATACCCGCACCCGGTTCGGCTCCTGCCCTCGCCTCCCCAATCCCCATCCGGAGCAACCCCGGCCGAGGATCCGGCCGAGGCCAAAGGCTTGGCCCCACCGACCAGGCCCCGGTCCGACCGGTTGCCGGCGAGTCCTCCGCCCGGTTCTCGCTGCTTGGCTCTTCCGAGGCTGACGTATCCTGGCAGCGGAGGTTGCCGTGGACAACGAAACCCTCATGCTTGCCGGGGTCATCGTCGGCCCTCTCCTGCTCATCGTCCTCGCCTTCGCTCTTTGGAAGCAGGCAGAGAAGAAGCGCCGCCAGGCGCTCTCCGAAACCGCTGCCCTCATTGGCTTCTCGTACGAGGAGACCAGCAGCTCGCTCCCCGAGCGCTTCCTGCACTTCGAGATCTTCACCAAAGGGCACTCCAAACGCGCCACCAGCATCCTGAAAGGCCGGACGCTGCAAGCCGAGGCCTGGGTTCTGGACTACCGCTACACCACCGGCGGGGGCAAGAGTTCTTCCACCCACGTCCAAACCGTCTGCCTGCTGAGCTCCCCGGATCTCGCCCTGCCGCACTTCACACTGCGCCGGGAGCTCGCCTTCGTCGACCACCTCGTCGAAGCGTTCATCGGCCAGGATATCGACTTCGAGGAGGACCCCGAGTTCTCGAAGAAAGTCGCCTTGCGGGGCGAGAGCGTCGACGCGGTGCGCCAGCTGTTCCGGCCCGAGGTGCGCGCCCACGTCCAGCACTATGCTGAGCGACGCTTCCAGCTCGAGGGTCGCGACACCACGCTCCTCGTGGACTGCAACCGGCTCGTCAAGCCCACCGAGATACGCGACCTGCTGGTCGAGCTGTCGACGACCGTCGGGATACTCAAGGAGGCGTGCCGGGGCAGGTGGTAGGAGGTGCGATCCGAAGCGCCGCCCCCGCCTGCGTAGCCCAGGCGGTGCCGAGTGCCGGCTGTCGCCGAGGGGTGGTGGCCAGACAGCTGGGGGCTCGGGCGGGTAGGAGCGAAAGAGGCTCCTACGCACCACTTCGTGATCACTCGGTGGGCGAAGGAGCGATCGTGACCCGCACCTGCTCGATTCTGGCTGGGGTCGCGGTGGTGACCTCGAAGACCAGACCACCAGCCTCGAAGCGCTCACCGACGGCGGGCACCCGCCCCGCGATATCGAGCAGTAGCCCGGCGACCGAGGTGAAGTCAGCCCCGGCAGCCAGTGGCTTGTGCGTGAGCTGGGCAAGCCGCTCGAGCGACAGCGATCCCCGCACCAGCCACTCTCCCGCCTCCGCGACCACCCAGGACGGCTGGGCTGTATCGAACTCGTCCTGGATGTCGCCAACGATCATCTCGATGAGGTCCTCGAGACTCACCAGCCCGGCGATGGCGCCGTACTCGTCCACCGTCAGCGCGACGTGCACCCGGCGGTCGCGCATCTCCCGCAGCAGCTCGACGACGCGTTTCGTCTCGGGCACGAACAACGCCGGCTGCAATACCCGCCGCCAGTCTTCGCGGCGCGCCTCGGGCCGCAGCAAGTCCTTGGCGAGGAGCATGCCGATGACGTTGTCGTCGCGCCCGTGGAACACCGGGAACCGCGAGTATCCGGAGCCGAGAACGCGCTCCTCGACCTCCGCCAGCGACAGCGTATCCGCGAGGAACACCACATCCGTGCGGGGGATCTGCACCTGTCGCACGGTCGTGCCCTCGAACCGCAGCACGGCTTCCAGCACCCCATGTTGGAACTCGGTGACGTGACCCTCCTCGCGGGCCAGCGAGAGCGTGAAGCGCACGTCCTCCACCGAGGTGGCGGCGACCGCGGCGTGGAGCGGCTTGCGCCGAAGCTTGGCGGCAAGGTGCGACAGCCCCAGCAGCGCAGCCGTGAACGGCGCCAGCAGCCAGTCCATCGCCGCAATCGGGAAGATCACGAGGCGTCCCAGCGCCTCGGGGTCGACGCGCGCCAGCGTCTTCGGCGTGACCTCGCCGAAGACCAGGACCACGAACGTCGTCACCCCCACGGCGTAGGCGAGGCCGCGGTCGCCCCAGAGCTCGAGTGCCAGCTCCGTCGCCACCGCCGAGAGCCCGATGTTGACCAGCGTGTTGCCGATCAGCAGCGTCACGATGAGCCGGTGCGGCCGAGTCCGCCAGCGGCTCCACGCCCAACGCATCGGTCTCGACCCGACCTCGGCCCGCGCCACGACACGCGACAGCGGCAGCGCCGTCAGCGCCGTCTCGCTCGAGGAAAAGAACGCCGACAACCCGAGGCCGAGGGCGAACATTGTGAGCGACAACCCGATCGTCATGCAGCGGCATGGTAACAAAGGGCCGGGGTCCGCCAGGCCCCGGCCGAACACCCCGCGCGGTCTCCCCCTCGAGCTCAGTACGACTGATCGCTTGCCAGCATCCCGCTCGTGACCTTGTCTCTGAACAAACGATACACCCACGTCTGGTAGAACAACACCAGGGGGAGAAAGACCAGCACCACACCGAGCATGATCTTGAGCGTGAGCGGGCTCGACGCGGCATTGAACGCCGTCACCGAGTACTCCTCCGCGAGGCTCGACAGCAACAGGTTGGGGTACATCCCGGCGACGCCGAACAGCACCACGCCGGCGATCCCGACCGCCGACGCACCCCACGCCCACCACCAGCTCTGCCGCGCCACCAAAGCTCGTACCCCGACCAGGCCCACCACTGCCAGCAGCGGCAGCACCAGCAGGTACGGCTTGGCCAGAACGTTGTGCCAGAGACGGGTCGAGGCATACGTGGAGATCAAAAACCCTATCACCGTGACGATCATCGGCACCCACAAAAAGCGCGCTGCTGCGGCCGCTCGCAGCTTTAGCTCGCCCTCCGCTTTGATCGCCAGCCACAACGACCCGTGTACCGCGAACAGGAGCACGAGCAACACGCCGCCGAGCAGCCCATAAGGGTTGAGCAGCGACCAGAAATCGCCGCGCATCAACCCGGCGCCATCGATCGGCAGGCCCCGGAAGAGGTTGGCGAACGCCACCCCGAGCAGCAGCGCCGCCACGAACGACCCCACGACCATGCACCAGTCCCACACCGACCGCCAGGCCGGGCTGTCCACCTTGTTGCGGAACTCGAACGTCACCCCGCGCAGAATGAGGCCGAACAACAGCAGCAACAGCGGCAGGTACAGCCCCGAGAACATCACCGCGTACGCCTTCGGGAAGGCCGCGAACGTGACTCCGCCGGCAGTGATCAGCCATACCTCGTTGCCGTCCCAAAACGGCCCCTGAGCGTTGAAGATGACCCGTCTTTCGGTGTCGTTGCGGGCCAGGAGCGGCAGCAGCGTCCCGAGCCCCAAGTCGAACCCGTCGAGCATGCAGTACATCGCCCACGCAACACCCCAAACTGCGAACCAGATCGTCTCCAGCATGCCCGCCTCCTCAGCCGCGGCCGGCCGGGGCCGGTCCCTTGCGCGCGAGTTTGAACAGCAGGAAAAAGTCCACCGCCCCCAGCAGCGTGTACAGCAGCACGAACCCCACCAGCGTTGCCATCACCTGTCCGGCCGATACCGGCGACACCGCGTCGGAGGTCCGCATGATCCCGTAGACGATCCACGGCTGGCGCCCCAGCTCGGCGACCGTCCACCCCAGCTCGTTGGCAAGGTACGGCAGCGCGATCGTCCACGGCAGCAGCTTCAGCAGCAGCGGATGCTCGAGTGGCCGCTTGCGCACCCACCACGCCCACGCCCCGAGCCCGAGGAACAGGAACGCGAGCCCCACCATGGCGCGGAACGACAGAAAAATCGGCAGCACCGGCGGCCGATCCGCGGCCGGGTAGTCCCTGAGGCCCTTGACCTCACCGCCCGTGGTGTAGGTCGCGAGCAGCGAGAGGAGCGACGGCACGGGCAGCGCCTCCACGACGTTGCGCTCGTTTTTCTCGTCGGGCCACGCCACCAGATAGAGCGGCACGTTGGTGCCGGTTTCCCAGTGGGTTTCCATCGCCGCCATCTTGGAGGGCTGCGTGGAGCCCAGGATCTCGGCGTTCATGTGGCCCTGGGCAATCTCGAAGAACGCGAAGACCAGCGTCCACACCGCGGCGATCCGGAACGACTTACCGAACAGCGCCACCTCATTCCTGCGCAGCAAGTGCCAGGACGAAATCCCGAGCACGAAAAACCCGGCCAAAATGTATGCCCCGCCGATCGTGTGGACGAGCTCGAGGATCGCGAACTTCTGGGTGATCACCGCGAAAAAGTCGGTCAGCTCGGCGCGGCCGTTGCGGATAGTGAACCCTACCGGGTGCTGCATCCAGGCGTTGGCGGCGAGGATCCAGAACGCCGAGACGTTCGAGGCGATCGCCACCAGCCAGATCGTCGCCGCGTGCGCCTTCGGTGAAAGCTTGTTCCAGCCAAAAAACCACACGGCGATGAACGTCGACTCGAGAAAGAACGCGACCGTCGCCTCGATCGCCAGCAGCGAGCCGAAGATGTCACCCACATACGCCGAGTAGCGCGACCAATTGGTCCCGAACTGGAACTCCAGCGTGATTCCGGTGACCACCCCGACCGCGAAGTTGACGAGGAGCAGCTTCCCCCAAAACTTCGCCATGCGCAGGTAGTCCTCGTCGCCCCGCCGCACCCAGATCGTCTCCATGATCGCCACCATCACCGAGAGCCCCAGGGTCAGCGGCACGAAGAGGTAGTGAAAGTAGATCGCCACCGCGAACTGGATGCGCGACAGCAGCAAGGTGTCCACACGTTCCTCCTTCTCACGCCCCGCCGGCGCGGCGCCGCGACCCGGCCTCGCGCAGCCGCTCCTGCTGCAGGTGACCATGCTCGCTGGGGTCCCGCTGCGTGCGGGCTGCCAGCTCATCGAACCGCACCGCCCCCAGCATCGCCTCGAGCTGCCAGGACGCTTCCGTCCACGTCTGATGCACCGGGCACGCCGTCGCCAACGGGCAGGCCCTCGGGTTGTCCACGCACGGGTTGAGGGTGACGCCCCCCTCGAGCGCTTGCACCACGTCGAGAAGCGAGATCTCCGCCGCCGCCCGCGCCAGTCGCACCCCACCGCCCATCCCCCGTGTCGTCACCAAAAGGCCCGCCGCCACCAGCTTGCCCACCACCCGTCGCACGAACGGCGCCGGCAGCAGCCGCTTTTCGGCGATCTCGGCGATCGTCACCTGTACCCCCGGCTCGAGGCACGCCAGATGCAACACCACCCGCGCTGCGTAGTCCGTGTGCCGTGCGATCCCGATCACGTCAAAGATGATCTCCGAAGTAACATTACCACGAAAGTCATGAATGCCAACGCCCAGAAGCACCCGTGGCGAGCGATCCGTACCTCCCGCCTCGACCAGGTCGCAAATGCGGTCGTCTTGCGGACCGGCTCCCTTCCACCCCGTCCACGCGCCACCCACCCGCCTAACCCGCGACTTCAACCCCCTCGCCCCGCACAGCGGGGAGAGGGTGGCGAGCACAGCGAGCCGGGTGAGGGGTCAAAAGTACTGGCCTCGACCTTGCGCCCTGCACCAGCGGGGACAGGGGGGAAGAACCCCCTCACCCTGCCCTCTCCCCCGCTCACGCGGGGGCGAGGGAAAAAACCCGCCTTTCCCTCGCTCACGCGGAGCTACTAACCCCCTCGCCCCGCCCAGCGGGGAGAGGGTGGCGAGCGCAGCGAGCCGGGTGAGGGGTCAAAAGTACTGGCCTCGACCTTGCGCCCCGCGCAGCGGGGAGAGGGGGGAAGAACCCCCTCACCCTGCCCTCTCCCCCGCTCACGCGGGGGCGAGGGAGCAAGCGCGGAAGTGTATCGACCTGCGAGCCGGGTGAGGGGTGTCCTGGCCTACGTCTCCCGCCACACCCTCCGCCACTGCTTCGCCACCCACCTCCTCGAGGACGACTACGACATCCGCACCGTCCAGAAACTCGGCGGCCACGGTGACGTCAACACCACCATGATCTACACTCACGTCCTGAACCGAGAAAGCCGATGCGTTCTCAGCCCCGCCGACCGCAAAAAGCCCCAGCTCCCGGGAGCGGCACTTCGCACGCTACACAGCCGCCGCCCGCGAGCGATCGCGTCCCCTGTGCGCCCCACGCGTCCCCAACCACGCACGGAGTCAACACCTTACCACCCCCACGACCGCGTCCCATTGCAGGTTTTACTCAACCGCCTCATGGCGGTTCGCATCCTTACACCCGCAGTCTTGTCGGTGTTGCCCACTCATGGTTGCGCCCAGGAGCGGGGCGCCAAGGAACGCGCGGCCACTCACCGGTGCCCAGTTTTTGGTGACCACGGAGGGATAGCCATGAGGCTGCTGACAGACAAGGTCGATCGGTTCTACCTGGGTAAGCTCGTGGCCGGTGTCCTGTTCGCCTTCTCGACGTGTCGCGCACTGCTGGCGCTGCTCGTCGTCAGCGGCGGCATCGCACGCTCGTCGCACCTGGGTCACAGATCCCCGGTGATCGCGTTTTTCGTCTACGTTTGCGTAGCAGCGCTCTGGCTCGTGGTATTCGTTGCCATCGAGCGCGCCAGGCAGAGGCATGTGTCCGGCCGAGGACTGGGCGCGTAACGCCGCAGCGAAGCTGCCGACGTTGAACTATGCCGTCGGCAGAGAGGACGAAATCGACGGCGTCGAGCTCGCGGGCTTGATGATCGACCACAACCTCGGCGTCAGTCCGAAGGCGAACTACGAGGTCAAGAAGATCGACACGGATTACTTCACGGAGTAGCATCGCTTGCCCAACGATGAGATCAGGCCGACTCGCTCGACTCGCGGCTCATCTCATCGACGTTAGGTGGAAACGTGATGGACCCAGAGACCTATGACCGGTGGTACGAGACGCCGCGCGGCCGGTGGATCGGGCAGCGCGAGGTGGCGCTGCTTCTCGAAGAGCTGCAACCTGGTTCAGGGGAATCGCTTCTCGATGTTGGCTGTGGCACGGGCTTTTTCACGCGTGCCCTCGTGTCCGCGATGGGAGGCCCGGTCACCGGCGTCGATACCAACCCAGAATGGGTGGCGTATGCGCGTCGTCAGGGCACCGGCAACGCCTCCTACGAGGTCGCCGACGCACGTGCCTTGCCGTACGAAGCGGCGAGCTTCGACCTCGTCGTGTCGGTCACGGCGCTGTGTTTCATCGAGGAGGAACGGGCTGCTGTTCGCGAGATGGTTCGCGTTGCGCGTCGACGGGTCGCAATCGGCCTCCTGAACCGTCGCAGCCTCCTCTGGTTTCGGGAGGGCAGACGCGGCGGCCACGGAGGCTACAAGGGTGCTCGCTGGCACACACCCAGCGAGGCAATCTCCCTGTTCACAGGTCTGCCTGTGCACCCCCCGCGAGTTCGGACCGCAATACATTTCCCGGGAGGCGGGCGGCTCGCGCGAATCACCGAGCGCCTATGGCCGCCGTGGGTTCACACCGGTGGGTTTATTCTCGTGGTGGCGGACACGGTTGCAGCCACCGATGCGCCACCCAACAACGGCAGGCAACCGACGCTCCGCGCGGGTGATGCCGGGCGTTGAACCGCTCTCCGAGACACAGGAGGGGTGGTAGGGCTGCACGACCTGCTGGAGAGCGTGCAAGACCAGCGGTCGTTGCTCGAGTTCGTCGGGGCCCTCATCGAGGACCGAAAGCGCTCTGTCGAGTTTGAGAAGACGACACCATCCAGCCCAGGGGGTCGGACGCCGGGGGCTGGGAGAACACTTCGCTCGCGTCTTTCCTCGAGGCGACCCTCGTTTGGGCAAGAGCCACGGGTATGCGCAGCACGCGAGGCTTGCCAGCGGAGCCAAGCTGCGGCTAGATCTACGAGTAGGACTTGGATCCTACCCCCTCACCCTGCCCTCTCCCCCGCTACCGCGGGGGCGAGGGATGAGACCCGCCTCTCCCCCGCTACCGCGGGGGCGAGGGATGAGACCCGCCTCTCCCCCGCTCTCGCGGGGGCGAGGGAGCAAGCGCGGAAATGTATCGACCTGCGAGCCGGGTGAGGGGTGTCCTGGCCGACGTCTCCTACCACACCCTGCGCCACGGCTTCGCCACAACGCACGATCGGTGGCTGCTGGGAGTCCGGGTCCCACCTGGCCTCTGCAACCGTGGAGTTCGTGGTCCCGAGATCGATGTCGAGCACGCACACTGGGCCGCGTTTGTCTACGAACCGGGAGCTGTCGAGGACAGCACGCCAGGACGCCATGAATCGTTCTCCGTTTCGGTTCCGCTCGACGCCTCCAAGGTGCCATTGGAACGCGGCCAGCGCGTCTCGTCTACCCGGACCCCGCTCGGACAGGCACGCCGGGGCGATCCCGTTCGCGAGCCGGAAGGTGCGCTCGATTACATCCTGGCTCACGCTGCTGGCAGCAGTCGCACCCGATTGGCCACGCCGGTCGTGAGCCGGCGGTCGGTACGTGCGAGCGAGCAGACGAGGAGGTGGAGATGGCGATCCGGATCGTGCGGCTGGGCAGCCCTGAAACGCCCGACGAAGGCCTGCGTGTGGGGACGGTGCGTCGCCCGCCACGCGGTCTGCCGAAAGCCGACTGGGCCCGGCGCGGCTTCCACGATCTGTGGCTGCCGGAGCTGGCGCCGTCGGAGATGCCGCTCGAGCAGGTACCGTAAGCGCACGACGAGAAGCTTCCGATTTGGAGGGACTTGGCGCATCTGCCCCGCAGACTGGGCGGGTGCGTGGCGCCTCGCCGATGACGGACCAACGCCACCCTGCGGGGCGGCAGCGGCGATGATCGGGCAGCGGGTCGAACCTTGACCGCTACCGCTTGACCAGCTCGACACGGCGGTTTTTCGCCCGCCCCTCCTCGCTGTCGTTAGAGGCAACGGGGGCGAGCGGACCAACGCCGAACGCCGCCAGGCGCGGCGCCGCCACCCCGTGCGTGCCGACGAGCGCCGCAACGACCGCCGCCGCCCGCTGCTCCGACAGCGTTCGGTTGTGGGCGAGGTCACCGGTCATATCGGTGTGGCCCACCACCAGCAGCTTGAGGTCCGGCGAGGCTGCGAGCAGTGCCGCGATCTCCTTGATCACCGCTGCGGACTCGGGCTTGAGCGTGGCCTTGTCGGTGTCGAAAGTGATCCCGTAGACCACCGCGCGGCCGGTGCTGCGGATGTCCGCGCGCCAAGCAGCGGCGTCGGCGACCACGTCCTGCTTCATTCCCGCCTTCTCGACGACCCACAGGGTGTACTGCGAGGTGATGTACGCATCCACGTGCACCCACACCTCGCGGCCATCCCTGGCGAGCTTGAGATACGAGCTGCCGTCGGCGTCGCTCGTCAGTACCGTGCCGCCGATCTTTGCGAGCGCGTTCTCGTAGTTGCGCAGGATCTGTAGCCGGCTCGGCTCCTTGGCACCGGGCTGCGTGCTGTACAGGATGCGGGTCAGCCGGCCCTCGACCTGGATCTCCTTACCGCTCACGAGAAACGCGTGGCTAGCAAACTCCGACTGCTCGTACTGTGAGATGTAATACCCCGGCATGCGGCTCAGCAGCGGGTGGTCCTTGCTGCCCTCCACGTCCTGCTCCTGCGCCAACACCGCAAGCGGAACCATCGTGATTGCGACAAGCGTGGCAAACCTGCGAAGCTCCAAAAAACACCTCCCACTAAACAGCCGCGAATGTTAGCACGGTGGAGATGCCGACGATCGAGCAGGCCTGGATCACGGCCGGGGATCAACGGGAATCGGAAGGAACCGAGCTCGGTTGGTGACAGCACCCCGGTCCCGGACCCTCCCCAGAACCGCAGGGTGCCCCCACGGTACCTGCAGCCGCTCTTCCACGAGCACGCTCGCTGGGACCCGTCACTCAGGCTGTTCCCACCTTCTCCTGGGCATCCCCGAGCGTGGCGGGCGTGCGACCAACCTCACCGCGACCGCGCGCTCCCGGCGCCGTGGCGGCTGACCCGCCGTGCGGAGGACCCGAGGCGCTCCGCTATCGGGCTGTTACGGCGTGGTGACAGCAGCTGCCCACGGGCTTCGCTGCCGGAGACCAGGCGGCGATCAGCTCGTCGGCCAGGGCGTGGTAGCGCTCGTGCTCGCCGGCGCCCATGACGTTGGCCTCGAACGCATCGAAGTCGCGCGCCAGCGTCACGAGCCGATCGGGCGACAGCGCTTGCATCGCCATCGGATAAAGGATCTCGTCCTCTTTCCGGATGTGGGCCCGAAGCAAGGGGATGAACGCTCCGGCGTGGCTGCCGACCTTTCTCCGCTCCTCGTCCGTGAGTGGCCCTTCGCCCTCACCGATGGCGCTCAGGACCCGGGTGTGCTCGCGCCCCAGCTCATGCTCATCGAGCATGACGGCGATCGGACCGTGATCGCGCGGGAACCCCAGCTCGACCATGAGGGCGAACAGGCGGTCCTCTTCTTTGCCGTGGTGGCAGCGGTCGACGAAGTTGCGGAAGAACGCCGCGAAGCCACGGATTGTGGCGCGCGTCACCTCGCCGTTGGATGCGAGCTGCGAAGTGCACCGTTCGAAGGCGTCGAGCACCTGCTCGATGACGCGATGCTCGTGCATGAGGGTGGTGATGGCTTCTGGCTGGCTGACGTTCATGACTGACTCCTCTCTCATCCGCTCTCTGGATGCCGTACTCCATTGAGTGAAGACACGTGGACCGGACGGGGCCCGCTCACCGCTATCCCTTTTGCCCCAGGTCGCCGATCGTGACTGTTGTCAACATCGCCTGATACTCACGCCGTACGCGGTCCCACCAGTGGTGCAGCGGGCACGGGTGCTCGGCGTCGCACGCCTGCAGCTCGAACACGCAACGGCCGTTGTCAGCCTTGCCGTCGAACACCTCCACGACCTCACCGATCGGCGTACCCAGCGTCCGGCGCTCGACGAGGAACCCTCCTCCCCAGCCCTTCTGGCTTTGGACGAGCCCCCGCTTGCGGAGCTGGTTGAGGATCTTCGAGAGGTAGTTGGCGGGAATTCCGGTCTCGGCGGCAATGTCCTTGCCCAGCGCCCACCGCTCGGGTTTCGCAGCGAGTAACCCCAGTATTCTCAGTGCATAGCGGGCGGTTTGCGAGATCACGTCAACACCTTTCAGCATGATTATATGTTTTGAGTCTTCGGGTGTCAAGGATCGGCATCGTCGGGGTCACGGGGGCTCACCGTGCCACGCGGCGGCAGCCGGCCTCAGCGCCGACCCCGAGGCAACGTGCATGCCTGTTGCCTCACGAAAGAATCTACGCGAGAGAGTAATCGTTGCCTCATGAAAAATCTACGCGAAGTGAGCGAGGAGATCGTTGTGTAGGAGTCGTCGGGGCTGTGGAATCTGTGGGAATCCTGCGGGAGGGGGGTGGGAGCAGGATTGGCACAGATTCCACAGCCCGGGAGGGTGGGGCCACAGCGCGCAGGCTCGCGACCCGACGCTGGAGACGGCGTATCGAACGTGACAGAGCGGCTGGGTTGAGCATGGCTTCAAGCGTCCGGAGCTGGTCCTTGAGGTGATCGTTCACAGTTGGGGAGGCAAGGACCCGCGCGTACGGCGTCTGCGGTCGGTCGTAGCGCTTGGTGACGCGGCTACCGTGGCGGGTCTTTTCGACCAGCTTCATCGACGGGAGGAAGAAGTTGATCAGGAGACGAAGCTCGCCGTAGAGCTGGTCGAGGGCCCGGCGCGCCACCTCGCCCTGGAAGCGATCATAGCCAACGAAACGGCGGACCACCGACCAGTTCTTCTGCTCGACGAAGCAGCTGTCGTTCTTGCGGTATGGTCGGCCGCGCGTGAACGTAATCATCTCGCTCGCACAGTACGCCATGAGGTGTGTGTTGATGAACTCGCCGCCGTTGTCGGAGTCGATGCCGAGCAAGGGAAACGGTAGACGTGCACGAAGGCGCTGCACCGCCTCGAACACCCATACCTGGGCCCGCGTCGGTACCGCAGCCAGCTCCGTCCACCCAGTGGCCACATCGGTGAGGTCCAGGGTCTGGACATACTCGCCGCGCGCCACACCGCCGTCATGCGCGACGAGGTCAATCTCGACAAATCCGGGCCGTTGCTCGTCCCAATCGGCAAACGTCCGGACCGGGATCGCGTGCTTGAGCAGGGTCCCTGGCTTGGTCCGTGAGCGACTGCGGAGTGCGAGCTGCTTGCGCTCCGACGCCAGCACACGGTCGATGGTCGCCGCCGAGATCGTCAGGACCTGCCGCCGTACTTCGGGCGGCAGTGTCAGCTCCCCGTGCCGCTCGAGCGCCTCCACCATCGCCGGCAACGCCGCCACCAGCCGCTTCCCAGAAGGACAGTCGACAAGTTTCCACAACCTCGTCACGACCGCCACGACCTCGGCGCCGTAGACCCGCTCGCGCCGCCGTCTCACGCGCGTCGTCGCGTCGCCCACAACGACGACTCGCGTGCCTACTCGCACGCGCTTGCCATGCCAGCGCAACAGCCAGCTCGCATAGGCTCGGCAATACCCGCTGGCCGCGACGAATCGCCCCAGCACCGCGCTCCGCTCGCGCTTGGTCCCTCGTTGGTACTGCCCCGCAAACGCTTTCACCAATACTCTCCGTTCACTCATCGCTAGCCTCATCGTCGCTTCCCCCGTCAGGAAGCACTTTCTCTGCTCCTTCACGTAGATTCTTTCGTGAGGCAACGAATCGCTCTCGCGTAGTTTTTTGGTGAGGCAACGCGACACCTTGATTCCACCTCCATTCAGCCCCACCGTGCTTGCAGTGAGAAAGGAAATTCCTATCCATCAGTCGCTCACCAACCTGATGCGCGTGCACGTCGTGCAGGGCTGAGGGACGGGATCCGCGTCGTGGGATCTGCGGCCTGCGGGCACGCGGGCGTGCGGACCTCCTCACCGCGTCCTCCGTCCACCGGATTGCCCCTCTCCACGATGGCCGCGGAGCTGCGGATGGTACCCTTGCCGCGCACTGCCGGGAGGCGGAGAGAGATGGGGCGGCTTTCAGAACTCCGGCGAAGCCTGGAGGAGAAGCGCAGCATCGCACGGAACGGCGAGGTCGCACGGAGCTTCCGCGAGCGTGTGCGCGCGCTGCCCGCGCCGCGGGTCCTCGAGCTGGGCACGAGACGCGTCGACCCGACGGCGCCGAGCCGGCGCGGCGCCTGGGTTCCGCACGCCGCCCTGTACCTCGGCGTCGATGTTGCCCCCGGCCCCGACGTGGACCTGGTCGCCGACGCCCACCAGCTTGCCGCGGCGGTAGGCGAGGCGCGGTTTGACCTGGTGATCGCGTGCTCGGTGTTCGAGCACTTGGCGCGGCCGTGGATCGCCGCGGTCGAGATCGCCCGCGTCCTGCGGCCCGGGGGCCTCGTGTTCGTGCAGACGCACCAGACGTTTCCGTTGCACGCTCACCCGCACGACTACTGGCGGTTCTCGATCGAGGCGCTGCGCCTGATCTTCGAGGACGCGGGCTTGAACACGCTCGACGCCGCCTACGAGTACCGCGCCCGCATCTTCTCCCGCGAGACGCCACGTGCACCGATCTACCCCGCATACCTCAACGTCTGCATCCTCGCCGAGAGACCCTAGCGCAACCAGAACGGCGGATCGGGTCATAGGACGCCGCGAGCGGGAGCCGTCGACGGCCGCCTCGGGCTGTTGGGCGGCATCAACATCACCGACGAGGAAAACGAGCGCGTGCGTCCGCACGACGCCAACCGCGACACCCACCTGCTGCTGCGCTCCAGTGCGGTGCGCTGGCTGCAGTACGTGTTCCTGCAGGACTGGTACTACGCCAGCGGGCGCCAGCCGGCGCACGACGGCACCATGCTGCCCGAAGGCGAGCCGGTCGGCCACGTGCCGGTGCAGATCGTGGCCTCGGGCCCGGACAGCGACGGCGAGGCCATCCACCGAGCCATGATCGACGCGCTCGGCCTGGCGCAGGAGCGGGTCACCGTTGCTGTGAAGATCGGGTTCGGTCCGTAAGCACGATGCAGTCGCGCAGGCCCGAGCCCGAGGCCAGGTGGCCGAAGCCCTCGTTGATGCGGTCCAGCGTGAAGCCTGGCCCAGCAGCCGATCCACCGCCAGCCGGCCCTGCCGGTAGAGCGCGATCAGGAGTTGGGCGAACGCCTGTACCAGGAGCGGGCACGTCGGATGGACGTGGTGTTCCACGCAAGGTACGAGGCGGACACGGCGCGTCTGGAGCCAGGAGTGCGATCGTCAGTCTCGCCCAAGCCGCGGCGCTGGTGCTCAGGCACAGGGTGTTTTACGTCCTGCAGGAGGAGGAGGTGCTGTCGGCGGAGCAGACGCGCCTGCTGCTGTCGTGGCGGTACTCGGGCTTCTCCGCCCACACCTCGGTCAAGGTCCAGCCCGCTGACCGCGACGGCCTCGAGCGGCTTGCGCCTTTCCTGCTCCGGCCGCCGGTGAGCCTCGATCGCCTGCGCGTGGACGAGGACGCGGGCTCCCTGGCGTACGCAGCACGCAGGCGCTCGACCGGGCTCGGGCCCGTCCAGCAGCATCCGCACCCGCTCAGATCGCCCTCCACCACGACGGTCTTGCCCCAGTTCCCCGCCACCGGCACCTCGCCGACGCCTTGATTCCACCTCTACCGAGCCCTACCCTGGCTCCGATGAGAAAGGAAATTCCTTTCCATCGGTGACCGGACCGTTCGCCGGGGGGCTACTCCCGCCGGCGTATTCGGGAGAGAATGGCGCCATGCGCGAACCGATCGAACTGTTGCGAACGAGTGAGATTTTCGGCGGTCTCGACGAGCGGGCCCTCGCCCTGCTCGCGGCGTGCGCCGAACCGAAGACGTATCCCGCCGGCGCCGAGCTGTTCCGGGAAGGGGAGCCGTGCGAGACCTGCTACGTGGTGGTCGAGGGCCGGCTCGCCCTCTCGCGGCGGGGGCCGCGCCGGGAGCAGCGGTTGATCCTCCTCGGCCCCGGCGAGGCGGCGGGGGAGAGCGCTCTCCTCCAGGTACCGGCTCACGGCGCCACGGCCCGGGCCGTCGGACGTCTGGAGGTCCTCGCGCTCTCCCGCGACCGGGTGCTCGCGGCGCTCGCCGAAGACGGCGCGGCGGCGGTGGCGGTGCTCGGCGCGGTGGCGCGGCTCATCGCCCGCCACCTCCGCTTCAGCGCCTCCGGAGCGGTCGGCTTCGCCAAGGCGTACACGAGCGGGGCGACCCGCCACGAGCACGACCTGCTCGGCGACCGCGAGGTCCCCGCCGACGCCCTCTACGGGATCCAGACGCTGCGCGGGGTGGAGAACTTCCCGCTCACCGGCGTGCCGCTCTCCCACTTCCCGGCGCTGGTGCGGGCGCTCGCTGCGGTCAAGCAGGCGGCGGCCCGGGCGAACCTCCGCCTCGGGCATCTCCCGGCGCCGATCGCCGACGCGATCGACCGCGCCTGCCAGGAGATCATCGACGGCCACTGGCACGGCCACTTCGTCGTCGACATGGTACAGGGCGGGGCGGGCACCTCGACGAACATGAACGCCAACGAGGTGATCGCCAACCGGGCGCTCGAGCTGCTCGGGCACGCCCGCGGCGAGTATGCCGCCTGCCATCCGAACAACCACGTCAACCTCGCGCAGTCGACCAACGACGTCTACCCGACGGCGCTGCGCATCGCCGCGCTCCACCTCCTGCGCGACCTGCTCGCGGCGCTCGAGCGGCTCCGCGGCGCGCTCGCCGCCAAGGGGGAGGAGTTCGCCGACGTGCTCAAGATGGGGCGCACCCAGCTCCAGGATGCGGTGCCGATGACGCTCGGCCAGGAGTTCACCGCCTTCGCGGTGACCACCGGCGAGGACATCGACCGCCTCCGCGACACCGCGCGCCTCCTGCTCGAGATCAACATGGGCGGCACCGCGATCGGCACCGGCATCCTCGCCGACCCGCGCTACTCGCAGCTGGTGGCCGAGGAGCTGCGCGCGATCACCGGTCTCGATCTGGTGATCGCCGGCAACCTCGTGGAGGCGACCCCCGACACCGGGGCCTTCGTCCTCTTCTCGGGCGCCCTCAAGCGGGCGGCGATCAAGCTCTCGAAGATGTGCAACGACCTGCGGCTGCTCTCCTCCGGGCCACGCGCCGGCCTGAACGAGATCAATCTGCCGCCGATGCAGCCGGGCTCGTCGATCATGCCGGGGAAGGTCAACCCGGTGATCCCGGAGGTCGTCAATCAGGTCGCCTTTGCGGTCATCGGCCACGACCTGACGATCACGCTCGCGGCCGAGGCGGCACAGCTCCAGCTCAACGTGATGGAGCCGATCCTCGCCTACTCGCTCTTCCAGTCGCTCGCGACCCTCACCGCCGCGGTCGAGGTGCTGCGCGAGCGCTGCATCGAGGGGATCACCGCCAACGCGGCGCGGACCCGCGAGATGGTCGAGCGCTCGATCGGCATCGTCACCGCGCTCGTGCCGGTGCTCGGCTACGAGCGGGCGAGCGAGGTGGCCACCGAGGCGCTCACCACCGGCGCGCCGGTGCGCGAGATCGTGCTCGCCCGCGGCCTGCTCGACGCCGCGGAGCTCGACGAGCTGCTCGCACCGGCGGCGATGACCCGCCCGCGCCGCCTGCCGAGCTGAAACGGCGTTCCCGCCGTCGGGCCGTTTCGAGCCGGTCCCGCCTCCCGTCACCGTCGGCGCGCGAGGTCGCGGGCGGGGGCGGCGTCGAAGTGGAGGTCGTAGAAGACGAGGTACTTCTCGAGCACCGTCTCCTCCTCGCCGGTGAAGGTCTGCACGCTGCCGGCGACATGTCCTCCGGCGGCCTCTTCCCGGCTGTACTCCCCACTCGTCGTCCGGTAGCAGAACCCCTCGGGGAAGGCCGGATGACAGATCGTCAACGAGCCATCGGAGGTCGTGCCCTCGAACTCGATCACGACCCGTCGCGGGGCGAGGTCGAGCACGGCGCGCAGGCTCTCTGCCGCGCGCAGGGAAGCCGCGTCGAGCGGCTCCGGGGTGAGCAGTACGACCGCGTTGATCTGCTTCTCTTCGAAAGCGTCGGGTGCGTGCGGCAGGTAGGCCTGAGTGAGCGCGAGCGGCTGCCCGTTCACGCGCACCTCCCCGGAGACCGGCGACGCTGCCCCGGCCGCCGTGGCGAACGCGGCGCAGAAAACCAGGAGCCCAAAGACGAACAGAGTACGAATTCGGATCACCATTCCCCCTCCTTGCGCCTGAGAACGGTAGATCGGGATGTAGGAATCCAGGGTCAAGGTAGGTTGTCAGGGACATCCAGATTCCCGCACGGCGGGAGCTGGTCGAGACGCTGCATGGGGCGCGGGAGCGGTGTTGCGGATGGACGCCGGGGACAGGCGGAGCCTGCGAGCCAGGGCAGGGGGTGATCGAGTCGGGGCTGGATGAGCGGCGCGGGGAGGGTGAGCAGCCCGAGGCCGAGGGCGCAGGCGACGAAGAGGAGGGTGGCCGCTCATTGCGTGCATCACCGAGCCACGGGTGATCGGGAAGGTCCTCACGCACCTTGCGGCCACGGGCGTCGACGTGCGCAGCCCACCCGGCGCCGATCCCTCGTCACCGCAGCGCACGGTCACCGCTGTGTGACCCCCATGCCCAGGCCGCCCGGGGTTCTGCCGGGCTCGGGCCCGTCCTGCAGCAGCCGCGCCCGCTCGGATCGCCCTCCACCACGACGGTCTTGCCCCAGTCAGTTCCCCGCCACCGGCACCTCACCGACACCTTGATTCCACCTCCATTCAGCCCTATCGTCCTTGCAGTGAGAAAGGAAACTCCTATCCATCATGGAGATCGAAGACGTCTTCGCACACAACGAGCGCTGGGTGGCACAACAGCTTCAGTGCGATCCAGACTACTTCCGCAGACTTTCTGCTCATCAGCAACCGGAGTGGCTCTTTTTCGCCTGCTCGGACAGCCGCATCTCGGTCGAATCACTGCTGGGAACCAAACCCGGCGATGTCTTCATGCACAGAAACATCGGCAATGTGGTCCCGAGCAATGACCTCAACGCTCTGTCCGTGATCAGCTACGCCGTCAACCATCTGCGGATCAAGCACATCATCGTCTGCGGTCACTACCAATGCGGTGGCGTTCTTGCCGCAATGTCACCGCGCGACGAAGGACTCCTCAACCCGTGGTTGCGCCACATCCGCGACGTCTACCGCATCCATCGCGATCAACTCAACGCTATCGACTCGCTCGAAGAACGCTACGATCGACTCGTCGAATTCAACGTCCGCGAGCAGTGCATCAATATCGTCAAGACACGTGATGCCCAACACGCGCTGCTCCATGATCGGCTACAGATCCACGGCTGGGTCTTCGACATGCGCAGCGGACGACTGATCGACTTGCAACTGAACATGGACGAGATCATGAGCGATATCATGGATGTCTACGATCTGTTTCGCTGACCTCGCGTGCATCACCGAGCCGCGGGTGATCGGGAAGATCCTCACGCACTTTGTGGCCACGGGCGTCGACGCGCGCAGCCCATCCGGCGCCGATCCCTCCTCACCGCAGCGCACGGCCACCGTTGCGTGACCCCCGCGCCCCGACCGCCCGTGCCGCGCACGATGCGAGGCCCGAGCCTAGCGGAGCCCCGCCCGTCACCCCCACCACCCGGGGCTCAGCCGGGTGCGTGCCTGTAAAGCCGCACCAGTACCTGCTCAGATCACCCCTCACCGCGACGATCCGGTCTCAGATCCCCACCTTCGGCGCATCACCGACGCCTTGATTCAAGCTCTGCCGAGCCCTACCCTGGCTCCGGTGAGATCTGATGGAACAGCCTATGGAGCAACCACAGGTTATCGCATCATTAAGCTCAAACCAGGTGGAGCTTTTGAAAAAAGTTAGCCTATTCTCTAGGCATTAATGATACCAGGAGGATGAGCGCATGATTAGGGCCGCGTCTTTGCACCATGGAGTGTTGTTCAGAACCATCCTTATGTTAGGCGTTTATTTGGTCCTGGCGACATACTCCTCAGGTCAAAATGAAAAATCCTTCGATCCCAGTGGATATTGGGAGGGGCACCATGGTTCCTTGGCCATCATGGTGGCAAACAATTGTCTGTACTTTAGTTATGACGCTGTGTTTGGGGAGGCTGCGCATATCTGTGACGGGGTGGGTGTAGCCAATTTGATGGATGACGACTTGTATCACTATAAAGATGAACAAGGAACAGTAGCCTTCATGATCACGGCACAAGGCCTGCGAATGAACACCATCAATGGCGTGGCCTCTTTTTGTGGATCTGGCTGGCCTGGAGACGTATTTGCCCTGGAAACCTTCAAACCCACGCAGCTTTGTCAGGTAAGGGTACCCAAAACGTATTTTCATACAGTTAATCTAAATGCTCCTGAGCAACGAAAAGCATACGTCATCCAAGGTGATCAAGTTGAAGTGGTCTTGGGGAAGTACAACCTTGGTGATGAGTGGGTCTTGACCCGTTTTCAAGGTTCACGCACCACTACCGTGGGGCTAATTAAAAAAGATGACTTGGCATGTCAGACCGCGAATCGATAAAGAGGTCGATCCCCTGGTGTGCCCGGGCGGTGGCGGAGGAATGCGCATCATCGCGTGTATCTGCGAGCCGTGGATGATCGGGAAGATCCTCACGTACCTTGCAGCCACGGGCGTCGACGCGGGCAGCCCACCCGGCGCCGATCCCTCCTCACCGCAGCGTACGGTCACCGCTGCGTGACCGCCACGTCCCGACCGCCCGGGGCTTTGCCGGGCTCGGGCCCGTCCAGCAGCATCCGCACCCGCTCAGATCGCCCTCCACCACGACGGTCTTGCCCCATGTAGGAATCCAGGGTAAAGGTAGGTCGTAGGGGACATCCAGATTCCCGCACGGCGGGGGCTGGTCGAGACTCTGCATGGGGCGCGGGAGACGGCGCCTGGGAGAGTGATGGCCAAGCTTCGAGAGAGGGATCTGGTCGTGATGGACGTGTTACGGGAGAAAGGGTGGAGCACGCGGGCGGTGGCGCGGGAGCTTGGCGTCGACGAGAGCACCCTGCGGTACCGGTTACGGCGGCGCGAGGGGGGTGTTGTGGATGGACGCCGGGGGCAGGCGGAGGCTTGCGAGCCATGGCAGGGGGTGATCGAGCCGTGGCTGGATGAGCAGCGCGGGGAGGGTGAGCGGCCCGAAGCCGTGCGGCGGCTGTACGAGGTGCTGGTGGCGGAGCACGGGTACGAGGGCAGCTACAAGGCCGTGCTGCGGTACGTGCGGCGG
>ERZ1026796.567-NODE-567-length-29103-cov-3.291966_pt1 | contig 29103 bp, 27 predicted proteins | sample MGYA00520874_ERZ1026796 | MGnify/ENA primary metagenome ERZ1026796 (study PRJEB33270, sample SAMEA104284474) | anaerobic digester metagenome | biome: Anaerobic digester microbiome; feature: mesophilic sludge digester; material: Anaerobic digester biomass | place...
TGAGGCCCGGCGCATCGCCGCCACCGGTGGACAGGGCAATGCGGCGAATGGGCTGTTTCATGTACCCGACAGTAGCCAGCCGGTACCACGGCGGCCCCAGTACCTACGCAGTGATGGCGGTCGGGCCGTTGATCAGGCAGAACTCGTTGCCTTCGGGATCGGCCATCACCTGAAAGCCGCCCATCTCGTCGTAGACCACTTCGCCGACCCTGCTGGCACCGATGGCGATGGCGGCCTCGGCGGCCTCCTCGAGATCGCCGACATCGATGTCGAGATGCACACGGTTCTTCACGATCTTGGCCTCCGGCACCAACTGGAACGACACGGTGATGCCCGTGGGAGGTTCCAGCGCCACCCACTCGTGGCTCTGTCGCACGACGTAGCCACCCAGCACTCGCTGCCAGAACTCGGCGAGGTGCAATGGGTCGTGACAGTCGATGACCACTTCGTCGAGGCGACCGATCACACGCTGCCGCCCGACGCATCGCCCACCGCATCACCCAACGCATCACCAAACGGCAGCTCACCCAACGAGGCGGTGGCGCGACCGAAGATGAAGAAGGTGTCGAGGTACGGGCCCGGGTCGGCCGACCATGCGTACGCCGACACCTCGGCAGGCGTTCGCCGGCCGAGACGACCGCGGAACCACTCGAAGTCGCTCGCCGACAGCTCGACGGCGGCGAGCCCGGCCTCGGCGCACTGACCGGCGAAGCTCTCGCGCATCGCGCCGCCGGCCCACTCCAGGAAGTCGCTCGGTATCGCCACCGGCTGCCCCAATGCATGACGCAGATCGGCCTCGTGCGTGTGGATGTCCATCACCGCTGCCGACGCGCTGGCACCGTCGGGGGTCGACAGGAAGCCTTCGATCATCGGGCCGGTCTGCTGCCACTCGGCCAGCATCTCGGGCACGGATCGGCCGGCGCCGCGCAACACCTGCGCTGCGGTCCACTGGTCGCCCGGTGCGCCGTCCATGTTGCCGCTGGACGCATCGACGGCGATGCCCGAGAGGTGAGCGACGACGTCGTGCACCGTCCACTCCGGAGTCGCCGGCACGATCAGGTCGGGGTCGACGCCGTCGGCGACGCAGAGCGCAGAGATTCGGCCACGCGCCGAACGGTACAGAGCACCCAGATCAACTGTCATGGGCGCAGCGTAGAGCCACGGCGTAGTCTTGGCCAGATGCCGGAAACATCCGACCCAGCCGAGGCAAGTGTGCATCCGGCAACACTTGCCATCACCGCCGGCCGCGCCCACAGCGGCAGCTCGCTGGCGCCGGCGTTGTGGGCCAGCAGCGTGTGGCAATCCGCCGACATGCGCGACGCCCGCCGGCGCGCCACCGGCGTTCGTTCGGGCGAGTTCTACGGCCGCTACGCCAACCCCACGGTGGCGTCGTTCGAAGAGTCCGTCGCCGTGCTCGAGGGCGCCGAAGCATCGTTGGCCTTCGCCAGCGGCATGGGCGCCATCAGCACCATCGTGCTCGCGCTGTGCGGGCAGGGCAGCCACATCGTCGCTCAGCGCCAGCTGTACTCCGCGACGCTCGCGTTCCTGCAGGGCCCGTGCGCCCGCTTCGGCATCGAGGTCACGTTCGTCGACGGTACCGCGCCCGGGGCCTTCGCGGCCGCCGTGCAACCCGGCCGCACCATGCTGGCCATCGCCGAGACGCCGTCGAACCCGCTGCTGGAGCTGGTCGACCTCGACGAGCTCGGTGCGCTGCGCGGCCCCATCACGCTGGTCGACTCCACGTTCGCCACGCCGCTCGGGCAGCAGCCGCTGGCGCACGGCGTGCACCTGTCACTGCACTCGGCCACCAAGGGCATCGCCGGGCACAACGATGCCACGCTCGGGGTGGTCAGCGGCGAGCGCGACCTGCTCGACGAGATCTGGGGCTATCACGTGCTGCACGGCGCCACGCCGTCGCCGTTCGACGCCCTCAACGCGCTGCGCGGCATCCGTACGCTCGCGGTGCGCACCAACCACCAGGCAGCCAGCGCGCTGCATCTCGCTCATTCGTTGCAGGGGCACCCCGCTGTGACCGCCGTGCACTACCCGGGGTTGGCCACGCACCCGCAGCACCACCTGGCCATCCGTCAGATGCGCCACTTCGGCACCGTGTTCGCCATCGAGCTCGCCGGCGGCGCCGCTGCAGCCGAGCGGCTGCTGGGGCGCGTCGGCTTGCTGCGCGTCGCCACCTCGTTGGGTGGCCCGGAGACACTGGTGTGCCACCCACGCACCACCACGCACGCCAGCCTCACCGACGAGGAAGCCGCCGAGCAGGGCGTCAGCGGCGGGCTGCTGCGCATCTCCGTGGGTCTGGAAGACACCACCGACCTGCTGGCCGACCTGCTGCGCGCGCTGTCCGCCGCCGACTGAGGCCGAGCAGCATGGCGCGCATCCTGTTGCTGCACGGCCTGGGCGGCACCGGCGCGACGATGCAGCCGTTGGCCGACGGGCTCACCGCGGCCGGTCACCTCACGCACGCACCAACGCTGCCCGGGCACGGCTCGCAACCGGAGCAATTGCGCGACGTCGGGTGGGTCGACTGGCTGACCGCGGCCGAAGCATGGCCTGCCGACGTGATCGTCGGGCAGTCGATGGGGGGCTCGCTCGCGTTGGCGCTGGCTGCTCGCGGCACGTGCCGCGCTGTCGTCGCGATCAACCCGCCGGCGCCAGACCCCGACGCGGTCGACGGCTTGCAGTGGCGCCAGTCGCGCGGCCACGAGTGGGTCGACGGCCCACCGCTGGCCGACGGCGAGGAGGGCTACACGCGCCTGCCCATCGATGCGCTGCTGCAGATGGCGCAGGGTTCGTTGCTCACGGTCAGTACCGCCGTCACGGTGCCGCTGCTCCTCGTCACCAGCGCTCTCGACGAGGTCGTCGACCCGTTCTCCGCCGATGCAGTCGCAGCCGGCGTCACCGGCCCGGTCACTCGGCTGCGCCTGGAGCGCAGCGGCCACGTCGCCACGCTCGGCCCCGAGCGCCACTTGCTGGTCGCCGCCATCGTTCGATTCGTCGCGACGCCGGCCACCCCCTGACAATGAACTTGGGGTGGGGCGCCGGTCCCATCGGCAGGCCCACCCCCAGGATTACTGTGTCGCGCATGCGCAACCGTTCACGGGCGGGTCTTGCCGCCCTCCTGCTCGTCGCCTCCTGCAGTGATGACGGCTCGTCGTCGTCGAGCGTCCCCGCCGACACGAAGCCCACCACCACCGCAGCGGCAACCACCACCACCGAAGCGGTGCCCGGCTACTCCGCCGAGATCACCCGCACCGAGTACGGCATCCCCCACATCGTCGCCGATGACTGGGGCAGCCTCGGGTTCGGCCAGGGCTACGCCTATTCGCAGGACCGTGCCTGCACGCTGCTCGACCAGATCATCAAGGTGCGCGGCGAGCGCGCGGCGTGGTTCGGCCCCGGCGAGGGCGACGCCAACATCAACTCCGACTTCGCCTATCGCCACCTCGGCCTGTGGGCCGACGCCGACCAGCGCTTCGGCGACCAATCCGAGCGGGTGGACGAGATGGTCAGCGGCTACGTCGCCGGCTTCAACGCCGCGCTGGCTGCCGAAGGCGCTCACGGGTGGTGCGCGGGGGAAGCCTGGGTGCAGCCGATCACCACCACCGATCTGTACGCCAACCTCAATGACATCACCCTCTTCGCCAGCGCCGGCAACCTGATCGACCCCATCGCCACGGCCCAGCCGCCGCAGCCGTCGCCCAGCGACACGTCACCCGACACGACACCTGACACGACGCCCGACACGACACCCGACACGACGCCGGGCGACACGACCACCAGCTTGGGCAGCAACGGGTGGGCCATCGGCGCGGCGGGCAGCGAAGGCGGCGGCGGCATGCTGATCGCCAACCCGCACTTCCCGTGGGAGGGTGAGAAGCGGCTGTGGGAGAGCCAGCTCACGCTCACCACCGGCGAGTTGAACGTCTACGGCGTGGGCCTCACCGGCGTGCCCGGTGTGCTCATCGGTTTCAACGAGCACGTCGCCTGGACCCACACCGTGTCGGCGGGCTATCGCATGACCCTCTACGAGCTGGCGCTCACGCCCGGTGACCCCACCAGCTACCAGTACGGCACCGACACCAAGGCGATGACCGCCACCGACATCGAGATCGAGGTGCTGCAGGCCGACGGCAGTGTGCAGACGCAGAGCCGCACGATGTACGACAGCCACTACGGGCCGATGCTCAACCTGCCGTTCGGGTGGACCGACACCAACGCCTACACGATGCGCGACGCCAACATCGACAACACCGACATCCTCGATCAGTTCTTCGGCATGGACACCGCCACCGGCATGGACGAGTTCATCGACGCCCATCGCACCGCCAACGGCATCCCGTGGGTGAACACCATCGCCACCTCGGCCGACGGTCGCGCGTGGTACGCCGACACCGCCGCCACGCCCAACCTGTCGCCGGAGGCGATCACCGGCTGGCAGACCGCGGTGTTCGCCGGCGGCCTGGCCAAGACGGTGCTCGACAACGGCGCCATCCTGCTCAACGGCAGCGATCCGATCAACGAGTGGGTCGACGACCCGGCAGCTACCCGCCCGGGCATCTTGCCGTTCGAGCAGCAGCCGCAGCTCGAGCGCGACGACTACGTGTTCAACGCCAACGACTCGCACTGGCTGGCCAACCCGGCACAGTTGCTCACCGGCTACTCGCCGCTCACCGGCGCCGAGGGTGTGCCGCAATCCAGCCGCACCCGCGAGAACGCGATCCTGCTGGCCGACCCCTCGCTACGCGGCGACGACGGCATGTTCAGCTTCGAGGAGCTGCAGGCCGCGTGGTTCTCCAATCGTGCGCTGCATGCCGATCTCCTGCGCGACCAGGTGGTGAAGGCCTGCGACGATCAGCAGGTGGTGCTGGTCGAGGGCCTGCCCTTCGACATCACTCCGGCCTGCGACGTGCTGCGCAACTGGGATGGCCGGCTGAACAACGACTCGCGGGGCGCCGTGCTGTGGCGCGAGTTCCTCATCGGCTTCTCCGGCGACGACCGCAGCAACGCCGGCGACCTCTACTCGGTGCCGTTCAATGCCTCCGACCCGGTGGGCACCCCCAACACGATCGCCGAGAAGACGGTCACCATCAGCAACAACCTGGCAGCGGCAATGATGGCCCTGCAATCGCAGGGATGGGCGCTCGACATCGCCCTCGGCGACGTGCAGTACGACGGGCGGGCGATCGACGAGCGCATCTCGATCCCCGGCGGCACCAACCTGGAGGGAGCCATCTCCATCGTCGATTGCTGCAGCGGCAGCAACACGTTCGCCCCCAGGGGCGACCCCGGCGACAACGTCGACGGCCGCTACTTCACCAGCAACGGCTACCCGGTGACGTTCGGCAACAGCTTCGTGATGACCTTGGAGTTCACCGCCGACGGGCCGCACGCGGAGGCCATCCTCACCTACGGCCAACCCGACGACCCCGCCGATCCGAACTTCACCGCGCAGACGAAGGTGTATTCGGGAAAGAGCCTGCGGCCGGTGCTGTTCCTGGCGGCTGATGTGCAAGCCGGCGCCGTCGGCGACACGGTCACCGTCACCGGCGAGCGGACCTGATCCAGGCTGGCGCCGGCAGCCCAACGGCAGCCCAACGACAGCCGAACGACAGCCGAACGTCAGCCGAAGGTCGTCGAGCGGTAGTCCTTGGCTGCGCCCTTCACTGCGACCACCCAGAACGTGTGTGGCCCGGGACAGTTGAAGTTCAACTCGACGGAGCCATCCAGCGGGAGGTCGCTGTAGTACGGGCCGTCACGGTTGTCGATGGCCACATAGACGCTGTCGGCGCCGGCGGCCTTCCATGTGATCGTCACCACCGGCGGGTTGGTGGGCGGCGGCACGAACGACGCATCGGGTGCAGGCGGCGTACCACACGAGGCCGGCGAGCTCATCGAGAAGCTGCTGATCTTGGGGCCTACCGGCGCCGTGGTGGGGGGCACGGTGGGCTTGACCGTGGGCGCTGTCGTTGGTTTGGTCGTTGGCTTGGTGGTGGCCGGGCTGGTCACCGGAGTCGTGGCAGCCACGACCGTGGTGCCGGTTGCACCGGTGGTGGCCGTGCCCGGCACCGAACTGGACGTGGTGACCACCTCGACCGGTGTCGACGACGTGGGCGACGACGACACGTCGGAGCCAGTGGAGGAGGTGGTGGAGCTGCACGACCCCAGCGCAACGAGTGACGCGACGAGCGATGCGACGGCAATCGGGCGCAGACGGTGGTTCGGCATGGCGACGAGCCTATGCCGGGCGCGCCGACGCAGTTGTCCGCTGGCCGACAGCTGCCACCCGCCGCTCGGCAGCAACGCCGAGCGCGGATCAGTGGTAGTAGGGGTTCTCGCCGGAGGTGTGATCGGTGAGGTCGCGCACACGCTCGATGGCCGGGATGTGCTCGACGATCATGGTCTGCACGCCTTCCAGCATCGTCATGCGGCTCATCGAGCAGCCGTGGCAGCCACCACCCATGGTGAGGTAGGCGGTGCCCTCGTTGTCGTGGCCCACGTAGGTGACGAACCCGCCGTGCGCGGCGAGCGCCGGGTTCACCTCGGCGGTGACGATGGCCTCCACTTCGGCGCTGAGCGCATCGTCGCGCACCAGGCCTTCCACCACCGGCGCCTGCGGCTTGTTGGGGTTGCGGATGATGAGGCCGGCGCCAGCGGAGTGGTCGAGCGTGCCACCTTCCAGCAACTCGCGACTGGTGGAGGGGATGATGACCTTCAAGGTGACACCCTCGGCGGTGTGCGTACGAACCTCGTCGGTGAACGCGGCCTTGGTGACGACATCGAAGCTGAGGTCGTACTTGAAGTCTTCGCCCGGCTTGCTGATGATCTCCAGCCGCAGACCCAGGCGCTCGGCATCGGGCTCGGTGTCGCGCAGCGCGGCCAGCTCGACCAGAGCCGTGGGAGTGATGGTGATGATCGAGGAGGTGGCTTCAGCGGCGAGGGGACTCACAGCTGTGAAGGCTACCGGTCGTTGGCGGCCGGGGAAGCTCAGGCCAGGCGAATCACCTCGCGCCGGAACGGAGTATCGCCTCGATCAGCCGGCTCGGCCTGCAACGCCTCCGCGTAGAGCCGGCCGCTGAACACCGCTTCGGCGATGGTGCCCGGGTTCCACGCATCACCGATGGCCTGCACGTTTCCCATGCCCAGCTGGTGGAGTTCGCCGACCAGCGTGTCGTCGGGGGTGCGGTACGTGACCGACACGATGTCGTCGGCGGCGATGTCTCGTTCACTGCCGGTGTAGGTGCACGCGAGGCGAGCCGTCTCGCCGTCGTGACCGATGACCGCAGCATCGGTGACGACCACCACACCGGCAGCCACCAACCGTCGATGGATCTTGTGCTGCTCCATCGTGTTCACCGTCCAGGCCGACACCTTCGACTCGGGAGTGACGATCGTGACGTCGAACCCCTCACCGGCGAGCAGCTCGGCGAGCACTCCGCCGATGTAGAACAGATCGTCGTCGTACACCACCACCCGCGGGCCAACAGGACGCCGGCCGGCCAGCAGGTCGTCGGGCGTGAGTGCAGCGGCGAACACCCCCGCCGAGTGGAACCGGCCCAACCCGTCGGCCCGCCACGTGGCGCCGGTGGCCACGGCAACGTGCGTGAAGTCGTAGCCGGCGATCTCGGCCGCACTCATCGGGCTCTCCAGCGTCACCAGCACGTTTGTCAGCTGCTGCAACTGCAGCACTCGGTGGTCGGCCACGCGGCCCCACTCGGCGAGCCCGGGAAGCCGGGCCTCGCGCACGACACGACCGCCCAGCTGGCGCGACGCTTCGGCGAGCACCACCTCGTACCCGCGACGGCCGAGCCACAGTGCGGCTTCCAGCCCCGCCGGGCCGGCACCGACGACCAGCACCTTGGCCGGGGGCGCCGCCGACGGTGCAGGCGTGATTCGCTCCGGGTGCCAACCGCGACGCCACTCCTCGCCCATCGACGGGTTCTGCGTGCAACGGATCGGCACGCTCAGCCAGTCGCTGGCGACGCACACGTTGCAGCCGATGCACTCGCGGATGTCGTGCAGCCGGCCCTCCTCGATCTTCCGCGGCAGGAACGGATCGGCGATGCTGGGCCGCGCAGCCCCGATGAAGTCGGTGATGCCCTGCCGCACGAGGCGCACCATGGTGTCGGGCGATGTGTAGCGCCCGACGATCACCACCGGCTTCGACGTGAGCTGCTTGAAGCCGTGCACGAACGGCTCGCTGTATCCCTCCTGCTCGAACCGCGAGGTGCTGCTGTCGAAGTCCCACTCACCCACCATCAGGTCCCACAGGTCGGGTACCTCGCCGATCAGCCCGAACACGTCTTCCATCTCGCTGCGGCCGAGACCGAGTGACCGGCCCTGACCATCGGTGCCCAGCAGCTCGTCGACCACGATGCGGCAGGCGACCGCCGCCTTGCCCTCGCAGATCTCGGCGGTGTCCTCCAGCACCTCACGCAGCAGGCGCACGCGGTTCTCCAACGATCCTCCGTACTCGTCGGTACGCGCGTTGAACCTGGGCGACAGGAACTGCTGCAGCACGGTGAGCCCGTGCGCGGCGTACACGTACACCAGGTCGTAGCCGGCCACGAGCGAGCGGCGCACCGCCGCTCGATGCCACTCGCGGAGATCGGCGATGTCGGCACTGCTCATCTCGCGGCCCACCGACGGCGTGCCACAGGTGACCGGCCGCACCGACGGCCCGATCGCCGGCACCCGCGAGTACTGGTTCGGCGCGTTGAGGCCGCTGTGCGCCAGCTCGATGCCGGCGAGCCCTCCGTGCGCGTGCACGCGCTCCGTCATCCGGGCGTGCGCCGGTACATCGGCGTCGTCCCACAGCCGGCCTTCCACCGCTCCGTCGAGCGCAGAGGTGTGGTGGATCTCCACCTCTTCCGTGCACACCACTGCCCAGCCACCTTCGGCCTTCACCCCCCGCATCTCCGCCAACGAGGAGGGGTGCCGGTGCCCCATGCCGTTGCAGTGGGGCACCTGGAAGAAGCGGTTGCGGGCCACCTTGGGGCCGATGCGAACAGGTTCGAAGAGGACGTCGTAGCGAGGCTCGCGCATGCTCTCTCACTAGCAGAACCGTCGAGGGAGTGACGGTTGTCGTACGGCGGCGCCGCGCGTGCGCCACCCGACGGTGGCAGAATCGCCGGATGCGCTTTTTCCGCAGTCTGTCCCTTCCGGTCGTCGCCATGGCCTTGCTTGCCGCGTGCAGCAGCAGCGGCGGCTCCGGTGCCGACACCTCCACGGCCAGCACGCCGAACACCATCGAGCTCTCCACGTTGCCGCCCACCGTGGTCACCGAGCCGCCTGCCACCACCACCACGGAAGCGGCCACCACCACCAGCACGCTGCCACCGCCCGTGTATCCCCTCACCGGTCTCCCCGTCACCGACGGCAACGAACTGGCGGTGCTGCGGCCCGTGGTGGTGGCCAAGGTGGGCAACTACGACGCGCATCCGCAGTCGGGCGCCAACCTGGCCGACCTGGTCTACGAGGAGATCATCAACGACAACGTGTCGCGCTTCGCGATGGTCTTCCAGAGCCAAGGCGCCGCCGAGGTGGGGCCAATCCGCTCGGGCCGGCTGCAAGACGTCGACCTGTTGGGTTCCCTGGGTTCGCCCATCCTGGCCTGGTCGGGCGGCAACGGCACCGTCACCCGCGAGATCCGCGACAGCGACCTGGTCGACATGAGCCCCAACTTCTGTGGCAGCGCGTGCTTCCGCGTCGGGTTCGACAAGGCTCCGTACAACCTGTACTTCGACATCAACAAGGCGTGGGAGCAAGCGCCTCCCGGCGCCGGCATCCCGCCGCAGCAGTTCCAGTTCCGCGAGACCTCGGCCGCGCCCGGTGGCGTGCCCTCGGCCGGTGTGCTGGTGAAGATGGACAGCTACTCCATCGACTGGACCTGGAACGCGACATCGGGCCTGTACGAGCGGCAGCAGAACGGTCGCGCGGACAAGGAGCGCAGCGGCGAACTGGTCACCACCAACAACGTCGTCGTGCTCGAGATGGTCTACAACAAGGGCATCTCCAACAGCCCCGACGCACAGAGCACGGGCACCGGGCAGGTGTGGGTGTTCAGCGGCGGCAACATGGTGCACGGCACCTGGAGCCGGCCCGACCGACTGCAGCCGTTCGCACTCACCGCCGACGACGGCACGCCCATCCTGCTCACGCCGGGCCGCACCTTCGTGCAGCTCCCACGCACGGGCGGCAACGTCACACCGAAGTGAACCGGCCGACGCCCGGCGGCAGCTCAGTCCCTGCCGCCGCCGTCGACCTCGATGCGCTGGCCGGTGACGTACCCGGCGCCTGCGCTGCACAACCACAGCACCACGTTGGCGATGTCGGAGGGCTGGCACACGCGACCGAACGGAGCGGCGGCATCCATCGAGCGCAGGTCGTCGAGGTCGCGGTTGCCGCTCATCGCCCGCGCCAAGCGCAGGCCCATGTCGGTCTCCACCAGCCCCGGGGCCACCACGTTGACGTGGATGCCGTGGCGGCGCTCCTCCTTCGCCAGCGAGAACGCCAGCGCTTCCATCGCCGCCTTGCCCATGTTGTATGGCGCACCGTTGGCCGACATGTGGGAAGTGGCAACGGAGGAGATCATCACGATGTCGCCGCGGCCGCGGCCGCGCATCGATGGCAGCGCCTCGCGCGCGAGGTGATGCGGCCCGAACGCATGAGTGGCGACGACGCGCATCATCTCCTCGGGGTCGGTGTCGGCCACGGCCCGCCCGCGTGAAGCGATGCCCGCGTTGCACACCAGGATGTCGACGCCGCCGAAGTCGGCGATGGTCGCAGCGACCAACGATGCACAGTCGGCCGCATCATCGACGGAACCGGCGAACGCCTTCGCCGAGCCACCGGCCCGGGTGATGGCGGCAACCGTCTCGGCGGCGGCCTCGGCGTCGCGCCGGTAGTTGACGGCCACGGTGGCACCGTTGGCGGCCAGCAGCTCGCTGATGCCACGGCCGATGCCACGCCCTCCGCCGGTGACGATGGCGACGCGCCCTTCCAGTGGCCGCCCTGCACGCTCGTTGCTGTCGTGAAGCATGGCGCCATTCTTCACCAAGCGCCCGCGTGCATCGCCGGTCGGAGCGGCAGCCGCGACTGCCGCCGCCGCCCCTCGGTAGTCTTCCAGCGTGCAAGACGGAAGCCGCAAGGCCATCATCGCCGCCTTCTTCGCCAACCTCGGCATTGCCATTGCGAAGTTCGTCGGCTTTCTCCTCACTCGTTCGGCGGGCCTGCTCGCCGAGGCCGGGCACAGCCTGGCCGACACCGGCAACCAGGGTCTGTTGATGTTCGGCGGCAAGCGTGGCAAGCGCCCCGCCGACCGCGCCCACCCGTTCGGTTACGGGCCCGAGCGCTACTTCTGGTCGTTCATCGTGGCGCTCGTGCTGTTCAGCATGGGCGGCCTGTTCGCCCTCTATGAAGGCATCCACAAGCTCAGCGACCCGCACGAGATCAAGAGCATCGGCATCGCGTATGCCATCCTGCTCGTGTCGATCGCGCTCGAGACCTACTCGCTGCGCACTGCCGTGAAGGAAGCGAACCACGTGCGTCACGGTCGGTCGTGGTGGAGGTTCATCCGCACATCGAAGGCGCCCGAGCTACCGGTGGTTCTGCTCGAAGACGTTGGCGCCCAGACCGGTCTGGTGGTCGCACTCCTCGGGCTCGGCATGGCCGACATCACCGGCGACCCGCGATGGGATGCGGTTGGCTCCATCACCATCGGCGTGCTGCTGGTGGTGATCGCCATCATCCTCGCCACCGAGATGAAGGGCCTGCTCATCGGCGAGTCGGCCAGCGACGAGGATCTCGATGCCATCAACGCCTCGCTCGCGGGCGCCGACAAGGTGAACGGCATCATCCACCTGCGCACCATGCATCTCGGGCCCGACCAGTTGCTGGTTGCCGCCAAGCTCGACTTCGACCCCACGCTCAACGTCGCCGAACTGGCCCTGGCCATCGATGGCGCCGAGGCCAGCCTGCGTGCTGCGGTGCCCATCGCCGCCACCATCTACATCGAGCCCGACATCTTGCGGCAGCCAGCCGAGTGAGCGAAGAGACCGGCCTCCTCGTCGCCGACGAGACGCGATTCCGCATCCGCAGGCCGCAGGGACGTGCACTCGGCCTCACGGCGCTGGTTGCGGTCATCCTGCTGTTCAGCGCCGGCTCCACGCTGGTGAAGCTCTCCGAGACCCCGGGCGTGGCCGTGGCGTTCTGGCGCATGCTGCTGTGCTCGTTCATCTGGATCGGCATCCTGCGCGTGACCGAGCAGCGCTGGCTCAGCTGGGCCGACCTCCGTCCGGCCCTGGTACCGGGCATCGCGTTCGGGCTCAACATCACGTTCTTCTTCACCGGCGTCACCAAGACCACGGTTGCCTCTGCCGAGTTCACCGGGGCCCTCACCCCGCTGCTGGTGGTGCCGCTGGGCGCCTGGCTGTTTCACGAGCGTCTGCGCCTGGGCGCGCTCGCGTTCGGGCTGATCTCGCTCGTCGGGCTCGCGTTGGTGCTGTTCTTCGCTCCTGCCAACGGCGAGTTCTCCTGGACCGGTGTCGCCTGGATCGGCGGCGCGCTGTGCCTGTGGGCCACCTACCTGCTCACCAGCCGCCGCTTGCGCCAGGGCCGGTCGGTGGCAGCGGTGATGGCGGCGATCACCCCGATCGCAACGGTGGTCACGTTGCCCCTTGGCCTCTTCGTCTTCCCCGGCACCCTCGGCCAGCTCACCTGGCGGTCGGTCGTCTTCATCGTGATCCTCGCCGCGCTCACCGGCACGGCAGCGCACGGGCTGATGGTCTTCGCCCAGCAATCGGTGCCCATCGGCGTGATCAGCATGCTGCAGGTGTCGCAACCGGCGCTCGCCGTGCTCTGGTCGGTGCTGTTCCTCGGCAGCACGGTGCGGCCCATTCAGATCGGGGGCATGGCGTTGGTCATCGCCGGCCTGGCCATCGTCACCATCCAGACGCAACGCAGCAGCAGCACCGGCTGAACCGGGTACACTCGCCCGACAACCGAAGGGGAGCTCACAGGGTGGTGGGCTGAGAGGGTGGCCGTCGCCACCGACCCGAGAACCTGATCTGGGTAATGCCAGCGGAGGGATGCAGATGGTGCAAGCAGTGGTGGTGATCGGAGGCGGCGCCCTCTCCACACGCGCACTCGAGGCAATTCGCGACGACGCCGTCATCATCGCGGCCGACAGCGGCCTCGATCACGCGGTGGAGGCCGGGTTGCGGCCCACCGTGCTCGTGGGCGACCTCGACAGCATCAGCGCCTCGGGGCGCATGTGGGCATACGCCAGGGAAGTGGAGATCCACGAGCATCCCGCCGACAAGGACGCCACCGACACCGAGATCGCGATCGAGCGTGCGCTGCAGGTGCCCGACGTGCGGCAGTTGCTGGTGATCGGGGGTGTCGACGCCGCCGGCGAACGCCGGCTCGACCACCAGTTGGCCACCATCCTCGCATTGGGCCATGCATCGCTCGCCGAGCTCGGCTCCGTGCGCGCGGTGCTCGGCAGCACCGCGCTGTCGATGCTGCACCCGGGGCGGCGCAGCGTGCTCGACGTCGAGCCGGGCCAGACGTTCTCCCTGCTCGCGCTGCACGGGCCGTGCGGCGGGGTGCAGGTCACCGGCGCACGCTGGCCGTTGCACGACGCCACGCTCACCGGCACCGAGGCACGGGGCATGAGCAACGAAGCAACCGACCGAACCGAAGTGCATGTCGCCTCCGGCGTGCTGACAGTCGTCGTGCCATGAACGGTCGTGCCATGAACGGTCGTGCCATGAACGGTCGTCACATGAACCGTCGTCACATGAACCGTCGTCACCTCGTGTTGGCGGTCGCCATGGCGACCTCGCTGGTCGCAGCCGGTTGCAGCAGCGACGGCGGCAGCGACGGCGCGGAGAAGGTCGCACTGACGCTGGTGGCGTACGACTCGTTCCCCACCAAGGACACCCCACTCAACGATGCGCTCGCCGAGTTCACGGCCGATACCGGCATCGACGTCAGCATCGTCATCGCCGGCGATGCGGGCACGATGGTCACCAAAGCCGTACTCACCGCCGGCAACCCGGAAGGCGACGTGCTGTGGGGTGTCGACAACACCTTGCTCTCGGCAGCCACCGATGCCGACATCTTCGACGGTGCGCCCGCGCAGGTCGACTTCGGTGATGTGTGCGTGAACTACGACATCGCCTGGTTCGCCGAGCACGGCATCGACCCGCCGACAACGCTCGACGACCTGTTGCTGCCCGAGTACAACGACCTCCTCGTGGTGCAGAACCCGGCCACCTCGTCGCCCGGCCTTGCATTCCTGCTGGCCACCGTGGCGAACAGCGGCGAGGACGGATGGCAGCAGTACTGGTCGGCCCTGCGCGCGAACGGCGTGGAAGTGGTCGACTCCTGGACCACCGCCTACTACGAGCGGTTCAGCGGTGCCGGCGGCAGCGCCGGCGACAAGCCGCTGGTGGTCAGCTACGGCAGCAGCCCACCGTTCGAGGTGCTGTTCGCCGACCCGCCACGAACCGACTCGCCGACCGGGGTCGCCGCGGCCACCTGCTTCCGCCAGCTCGAGTACGCGGGCACGCTGCGCGGCACCCGGCACCCGGTGGAGGCGAGTCGGCTCCTCGACTTCCTCGTCAGCGAGCGCTTCCAGCGCGAGCTGCCGCTGAACCTCTACGTCTACCCGGTCAACACCGACGTGGTGCTGCCCGATGCGTTCACCGAGTACGCCGTGGTCCCCGACGATCCGTTCACACTCGACCCCGCGACCATCGCGGCCAATCGCGAGCAATGGCAGGACCAGTGGAACGAGATCGTGCTGCGCTGAGCCGGCCGGCCAACCCGCTGCCGCGCTGGCTGGTGCCTGCGTTGGCGGCGCTGCCGGTGCTCGGGCTGGCGCTGTTCTACCTGTGGCCACTGAGCACGCTGCTCGCACGGGTCGTGCAACCCGACTCGATCACCGATGCGCTGCGCACGCCCGGCCTGGGCCGCGTGCTGTGGTTCACCCTCTGGCAGGCGGTGGCCAGCACCGTGCTGACGATGCTGGCCGGCGCCGCACCGGCATACCTGCTGGCCCGCTACCGGTTCCGGGGCCGGCGTGCCCTGCTCGCCATCGTGACCGTGCCCTTCATGCTGCCCACCGTGGTGGTGGGTGCCGCATTCCTCGCGCTGCTGCCCACCTCGTGGCACGGCACGGCTCGTGCCGTCATCGTGGCCCACGTGTTCTTCAACATCGCGGTCGTCGTGCGGCTGGTGGGCGCGATGTGGGCGGTGCTGCCCCACGACCTCAGCGCCGCCGCACGCACGCTGGGCGCCTCGCCGCTCCAGGTGCTGCGCTTCGTGGTCGTACCGCTGCTGCGCCCGGCGTTGTGGGCGGCGGCAACGGTGGTCTTCCTGTTCACCTTCACGTCGTTCGGCGCGGCGCGGTTGCTGGGCGGCCCGGCGCACCCCACGCTGGAGGTGGAGATCGCGCGTCGCGCCACGCAGCTCGGTGATGTCGACGGTGCGGCGGTGCTGTCGGTGCTGCAGCTGCTCACCCTTGCTGTGGTGGTGTGGTGGTCGGCCCGCTGGCAGCGACGGTCGACGGTGCACTTCGTGGGCAACAGCGCGCCTCGGCGCGCCGTGTCGGCGCACGAGCGGCGCGTGGTGGCCGGCATCGCTGGGGTCACGACCACTGCGATGCTGGCCCCGCTGGCGGTGCTGGTGTCGCGGTCGTTCCGCCTCGGCGACGGCTGGTCGTTGCACGCTTGGCGCACACTGGGGGCCGCCGAGGTGCGGCCCGGGCTCAGCCTGGGCATCGACCCCCTTGCCTCGCTGTTCGCCTCGTTCAGGTTCGCTGCCGTCGCAGCAGTGCTCAGCGCGCTCGCAGGAGGGCTCTCGGCGTTGGCGATCGCGTCGGCCCGACGGCACGGCAAGCTGCTCGATGTGGGCCTGATGTTGCCGCTGGGCACGTCGGCGGTCACCATCGGGCTGGGCATGCTGATCACGTTCGACGTCGCTCCTTTCGACTGGCGGGCACGGTGGTGGCTGATCCCGCTGGGGCACACGCTGGTGGCCACTCCGTTCGTGGTGCGCGCGTTGCTGCCCGTGCTGCGTTCCATCCCGCCCGGTCAGCGCGATGCGGCCGCCACGCTCGGCGCCTCACCGGCGCGGGCCTGGTTGGCCATCGACGTCGGCCACATCGCTCGACCGCTCGCCGCCGGCGCCGGACTGGCGGCCGCCATCTCGTTGGGTGAGTTCGGGGCGACCACGTTCCTCACCCGCGCCGGCCGCGAGACCATGCCCATCGCCATCGCCCGCCTGCTGGGCCGTGCTGGCGAGCTACCACGTGCTCAGGGGTTCGCCCTCGCGACCATCCTGTTGCTGGCGACCGCGTTCATCATCGGCGTTGCCGAGCGGCAAGGAGCCCTCGATGCTCGCAGTTCGTGATCTGGTGGTGCGCTTCGGCGATCGCACGGTGCTCGACCGGGTGTCGTTGGAGGTGGCCACCGGCGAAGTGGTCGCGCTGCTCGGCCCGTCGGGTGTGGGTAAGAGCACGCTGCTGCGCGTGATCGCAGGGTTGCTGACCCCCGATGCCGGCGCGGTGCTGCTCGACGATCACGACATCACCACGCTGCCATCGCACCGCCGCAACATCGGGCTCGTCTTCCAGGACGAGCAGCTGTTCCCTCACCTCAGCGTCGGCCAGAACATCGGCTTCGGTTTGCGCATGCAGGGGCTCGACCGCACCCACATCGCTCAGCGGGTCGCCGAACTGCTGCACTTGGTCGGCCTCGACACCTTCGCCGATGTGCCGGTCACGAAGCTCAGCGGCGGCGAAGCCAAGCGTGTGGCCCTGGTGCGTTCCGTCGCCCCGCGACCGGCGGTGCTGCTGCTCGACGAACCGCTCAGCGGACTGGATCGCGAGCTGCACGATCGCCTCGCCGGCGACCTTGCCCGACTGCTGCGCGCGAGTGCCACCACCACGTTGCTGGTCACCCACGACCACGACGAAGCAGCCGGCATCGCCGACCGCATCATCACGTTGTGACCCGCCACGTCACCGAGGGCCGGGCAGCCGTCTGGCAAGCTGCTGCGCATGACCCTCACGCCCACGACCGCGCCGGTACGCGTCGGCTTCCTCGGCGCCGGCCTGATCGCCACCTACCACTCGAAGAGCCTCCGCCGCAGCGGAGCCGCGGTGTCGAGGGCGGGCGTGTACGACCCGCACGCCGAACGCGCCGCCGCCTTCGCCGCTGCCAGCGGGCACACGGTGTACCCCAGTGAAGATGCCGTGATCGCCGACTGCGACGCCGTGTACATCTGCACCTGGACCAACGAGCACGCGCGGTTGCTGGCGAAGGCGGTCGCCGCTGGGCGCCACGTGTTCTGCGAGAAGCCACTCGCGTTCACCACCGCCGAAGCGCTGCAGATGGCGCAGGCCGCGCAGGCCGCCGGCGTCACCCATCAGGTGGGTCTGGTGCTGCGCCGTTCACCCGCCTACCTGTGGGCCAAGCACCTCATCGACCAACCGGCCGCCGGCAGGCTGATGACCGTGGTGTTCCGCGACGACCAGTTCATCCCCATCCAAGGTCACTACGCCAGCACATGGCGCGCCGACAGGTCGCTGGTGGGCGCCGGCACGCTGCTGGAGCACAGCATCCACGACGTCGACATGCTGCGCTACCTCGTCGGCGACGTGCGCCGGCTCAGCGCCCACACCGAGAACTTCCACGGTCACGATGGCATCGAGGATGTGGCGACGGCGCTGCTGCGCTTCGCCGACGGCGCCACCGGCACGCTCACCAGCGTGTGGCACGACAACCTCGCACGGCCCAGTCTGCGCAGAGTGGAGGTGTTCTGCGAGCGCCGCCACATCGTGATCGAGGGCGACGACTGGTTCGGTCCGGTCACCTGGACCGACGCCGACGGCACCGCCGGGTCGCTCGCCGACGACGCGCTCGCCGCGGCGGTGGCACCGATGCGAGATGGCAGCGACAACCCCGACGGCGAGTTCATCCGCGCGATCGTCGAAGGCCGCGCGGCCACTCCGGATCTGTTCACAGCTGTGGAAGCACACCGCATCGTCGACGCGATCTACGCGTCGGCAGCTGCCGATGGGCGCGCGCTCGACGTACCCGCCGCCGACCTGACGACGGTGACATGAACGACGGTGACATGAACGACGGTGACATGAACGACGGTGACATGCAGCACAGCGAACGGCCATGAGCGTGCCGGTGGTCGTCGAGCTGTCGGCGCAGCAGACGCACCCGCTGCGCCGTGCCGTGCTGCGCTTCGACACACCCACCAAAGAAGTCGTCTTCGCCGAGGACACCTGGCCGGGCGCGGTGCACCTGGGCCTGCTGGTCGACGACGAGCTGGTGGCCACCTCCAGCTGGGTGCCGCGCCAACTCGATGGCGACGATTCGTCGCTCGCAGTGCAGCTGCGCGGCATGGCCACGGCCCGCTCGCTGCAAGGCAGCGGCTTCGGTGGGCTGCTGCTGGAAGCAGGCTGTGAACGATTCGCCGAGACCGGCGTGCGGCTGGTGTGGGCCCGCGCCCGCGATGCGGCGCTGGCCTTCTACTTGCGGCACGGTTTCGAGGCCGTCGGCGAAGGTTTCCTCGACGCAGCGACGCAGCTCCCCCATCACCTGGTCGTGCGGCACCTGACGCTCGAGCAGCCGGCCGGCGAGCAGCAGACCGGGGCGCGTCGCGACGGTCGATAGCAGCACCGAATCTGCCGAATCGGCGAACCTGGCGTGCCCAGTACGGGTGAGATGCCACCGACAGCTGCCGCCGATCAGCTCCGCCGACGAGCAGGGGCGCTGCACGGCACCGCTGCCGCGCTGCAGCAGTTGACGGCGCTCGGCCTGCACCTGCTGGCCGGCCCCGAGACATGGGTGGGCCCGTCGCCGCAGTCGTGCCTGCAGGACCTGTGCACTCGCCGCAACCTGCTGCTGGCTGAGGCCGACGCGCTGGAGGCGGAGGCCCGCCGGTTCCGGCGGGTGGCCGACGAGATCGATGCACAGGCCGCTACCGCCTCTGGCGTGCAGTGATGAGCCTGCTCGCCTACGACCCCGAGCGCGTCGGCCGGCTGCAGCGAGCGATGGGTGAGGCGGCCGACGGCTTGCGCGCCATCTCGTGCACCGACCCGGCCGCGGCCGACGCGATGCGCGTGGTGCGCGCCACGATCTGCCAGCTGGACTCCACGTGGCTGCCGCTGGTGACGGGTCTGTTGAGCTGTGATCCGCTGTCGCTGCGGCAGCGACGCAGCGAGCGCATCGACGACCTCGACCAGTCGTTGATCAGGGTGATGTCCAGCGGCTACGGCTGGGCGGTGCAGCACGACCCGCTCAGCGACGACCCGGCGACGGTCACACCACAGGAGGCGCGAGCACTGGGAGCGACGCTGAACGAGATCGATGTCACCGCGCTGGTGAACGACCCGGTGCAGTTGCACTGGCTGGCCCGGCAGTTGGCGATCATCGGGGGCGACGCAGGCCTCAGCAGCCAGTTCCTCGCCAACTTCCACGAGTGGGCCAGGCTGTGCGACGGCCTCGGCAGCGAGCGCGCACACCGGCTCGCTGCCGCGTCGACCGGCGGCACGATGAACGAACGAACTGCCGTCGTCGCCGACCTCGACGCTGTCTTCGCCGGTCTCGCGGATGTACAACAGCACGCATTGCCGAACGGGCACACCGATCTCGCAGCAGCCGTGGTGGTGCCGCAGATCGACCGGATGAACCCGTACTCGGCGGCCCTCGTGGTGCAGCACCTCCGGCTCGACAGCACCACGCTCGCGTTCGTGACCGACTCACTGCTGCGCCGGTGGTGGGCCGAGCCGATCGCCTCCGGCAGCGACGACCCCACCACCGACGCCGACCACTTCGTCGGCGCCAACACTGCCGACGTGCTGTTCGCCGCGCTGCTCTGCGATGCAGCCGCGTGCCGCAAGTACATGCAACTGGCCCTGCCACACCTCGACACGGTGTTCGCAACCGCCGACGACCCACGCCTCGCGTTTCGAGTCGTGCTGGCAGGCACCGCTCCCTCCACCACCGACGCCGCTGTCGCCGGCAGGATCGTGCTGCCGGTGATCGAGTACTTCTCGCAGGCCGAGTACCGCTGCGACGTGGTGCTGTGCGACGGTGGCGGTGGCGAGTGGCGACTCTTCCTCGCCGACCTGGTGGCACCGTGGTTGGTGCAGTTCACGCCGTTGAACGAGCAGTTCAGCGACGACCCCGACCGCACGAAGCACGCGCTGGCGTTCGTGTTCGAAGGCGACGCGGCCCGTGCCCGGCTGCTCACCGATGCAGCGAGCTCGACGGCCGGCGTGCGCACCGCTGCCGGCGACGATGCCGCTCGCCCGCAGGACATCGCCGCAGTCGTGACGATGCTCTATCGGTTGGCCTTGGAGACCGATGTGGCCGACGAGCAGGCCCGGCAGCAGCAGTTCGACTCACTCGCCACACTGGCCTCCATCGCGGCGAGTGCCGCCACCGGCGTGGCACCGGTGGTCGGCGGCGCCGCGCTGATCGCCGGCGTCGTGGTCGACGGCGGGAGCGCCAGCCTGCAGACGGTGCTCAGCGGCAACATGTTCGACCCGGAAGGCGTCGAGGACGATGCGCTGTACCGCAAGGCGCTGGCGCTGACGGCCGCTGCCACCGACGTGCTGGCGGCAGCAGCGCTGCAACTGGTCGCCGATGGTCAGCTGCCACCGACGGTGCTCCCCACGCCGCAGCTCGACCTCACCACGAAGTATCCCGACCGCGAGTTCCGCCACGCCTACGAGGCGTGGGCCAACGGTCACCAGATCGGTGGCGACACTCGAGCGTTGCTGGACAGCGCAGTGAACGAGTTCGCCAACGCTGCCATGGTGTCCGACAGCGTCTACGCCCGAGCCTGACAGACTGACGCCGTGACGCCGGCGCAGATCGCTGCACTTCCTGGCCCGCTGGCGTTCGTGTTGCCCGGCGGTGGTGCGTTGGGCTCGTACCAGGTGGGTGTGTTGCGTGCGCTCACCGAGGTCGGCGTCGTGCCGGATCAGCTGGTCGGGGTCTCGGCAGGGTCGGTGAACGCAGCACTGTTCGCCTGGAACGGTGGCATCGACGGGCTGCACCGCATGGAAGCCATCTGGCGCGGCATCAAGCGCCGCGACCTGATGCGCGTGCATCCCGGCCGGCTGGCATTGGCGGTCGCCGGGCGACAGAGCTCGTTCCTCGACAATCGGCATGGCCGATCGTTCCTGCATCGCCACCTCGGCCAACGGCTGCTCGAGCACGCACCGACACCGTTGGCGCTGGTGGCCACCGACCTGTCAACCGGGGAGGCGGTCGCCCTCACCACCGGCGACACCACCACGGCAGTGCTGGCCAGCAGCGCGTTTCCGGGCGTGTACCCACCGATCCACATCGCGGGGCGCACCTTCATCGACGGGGGCGTCGTGGCCGACGTGCCACTCGACATCGCACTGGGCCTGGGAGCCGCGACTGCCCTCGTGCTGTCGGTGCCCCCGCTCGCCGCCGACGACCCACCCACCCGAGCCATCGACATCTTGTTCCGCGCCAGCTCGCTGGGCGTGGAGGCGCATGGTCGCACCGTGCTGCGCCGGCCGCCACCAGGGCTGGTGGTCGTCGAGATCGACGCGCCACCCACTTCGCTCACCACCTTCGCCGTCGGCCGCTCGGCCGACATGATCGAGGCGGGTTACGCGGCGGCCGGCACGTGGCTGCGCGCCTAGGGAATCGGCACCGTGGTGCTGAGCAGCGCCGTCTCCGTCGCCGTCACCTGGATCACCACCTCGAGCGTCCAGTCGCCTGAACGAGGGAAGGTGACCGAGCCGCTGTAGTGGTTGACCCCTTCCTTCACGAGGGTCACCGGAGCATTGGGCACTGCGGCCGATGGCAACGACACGCGGGCAGCGACCGACGCGATGGGCGTGATGGAGCCGCCAGGAGGCGTGACCGTGATGTGCACCTCGTTGCCACCCACCACACCGGGGCTGAGCGACACGATGGCGATCAGCCCGTTGGCCGCGAGCTGCTCGGCAAACGGGCGCGCCGCCACCGGTGGCTCGGGCGGCAACGCCACCATCCCGGCGGCGATGCCCACCACCACCATGCCGAGCGCGGCCTCGGCCATCACCGTGCGCCAGATGGACGCGGCGCCATCGTGACGCAGCAGCCAACGCGACACCCCGGCAACAGCCAGCAGCGCGACGACGACGGTGACCTTGGTGAGCAGCAACCTGCCCCAGTCGGTGGCGGTGATGTCGTCGAGACCACCGGCGAGCTGCAGCGTCTGGGCCACACCGGTGCCGATGATGAGCGGCACGCAGATGGCTGCGGCCGTGGAGAACCGGCGCGCCATCCGAATGCCATCGGGTTCGCTGAGCGCGGCGCGGCCGGCAACGGCGATGGCGAACAGACCACCGATCCACACCGTGATGGCGCCCAGATGCACCAGATCGACGGCGATCCACAGCGTTGCCGGCTCGAGCGAGTTGGGGTGGCCAGATGCGGAGAAGGTGTACAGCGTGAACAGGCCGGCCGTGAACGTGGCGGATCGCCACCAACCCTGCTGCCGCTGGCGGCCCAGCAGCAGCAGCACACCCAGCACAGCGGCCAGCACCACGCGTACCAGCAGCATCCTGCCGGTCTGTGTGGTGGCCAGATCGCCCCAGGTCGAGGGAGACAGTGCATCGGCGAGCGAGCCGGCCACGGCCTCTGCACCGAACAGGCCGAAGGCGGCGGCGGAACCGACGAGCAGTGCCAACCACGCGCCCGCCACCATGCGTCGCGGGCCGCGCCGGCCGAGCGTCGCCGGCCAGCGGAGGAGCCACCAACCGGAACCGATGAGGCAGATCGCGCCGGCCAACGACAAGAAGCGCGCCACGCCGTACCACCAGCGCACCACCGCTTCGGCCCGCACGCCCCCACGCACCTCGTCGATGAGCTGCTGCCCATCACCGACGACGGCGGTGCCCACCTGAAAGCTGAACGCACCATCGATCACGTGACCGTCGGTGGACGTGACCCGCCAGATCACGGCGTAGACACCGTCGTCGAGGGCGGGCACCGGTGCCTGTACGACCGTGTCGTCGGCGCCCGCTGCCGGAGCACCCAACTCGATCGCTGCGCTGTTGCCGTTGAACAGCGAGATGCTGGCGAGGTCTGCTTCGACGGCCTCGTCGAAGTCGAGCACGATCTCGGTGGGGCTCTCCTCCAGCACGCTGTTGGCCGACGGGGTGCTGGCCTCGAGCCCGGCATGCGCGAACACGGGTTGCGCCTGCCCGCCCAACGCCGCGGCCACGAACGCCAGCAACGCGATGACTCGCAGCGAGCGGCGAGCCATCAGAAGATGCCTGCGGCTTCCAGGCCCTCGATGCTGGTGCGGCCGGTGAGCCAGGCGAGCCGCTGCGCATCGGGCAGCGCCATCGCCGCCGGCGGCAGCGACGTGAGGCCCATCGGCTTGCGGCTGGCCCACTGCATCGTCATCCGCGCCAGTTCCAGGCGCACGTAGGCCGCCGGCCACTGCGACCAGCCATAGCCGAGCCCGAGGTCGGTGTGGTGCAGCGTGGTCTCGCGCCAGCGGCGGAAGGGCAGATCGGCGACAGCAACCGGGCCGAACACGCTGAGACCCTCGCCGCGCCAACCGTCGGCCGTCATCGCCGACCATGCCGCCTCCAGGCGACCGTTCGACTCGATGACATCGGCGACCAGCGCGGCAGCCGGACGCCCCTGACCCGCCTCGATGTCGGCGTTGCGCTGCTCGAGCCCCCCGGGGTACTGCGCGGCGGCGCGACCCTCGTTGGCGGCCTGCAACATGCCCACATGGCTGTCGGCGTTGCGAGCAAGGTGGGTGAGCACATGGCCGATGGACCAGCCGGGCAGCAGTGACGGCTGCGCTGCTTGCGCATCGGTGAGCGTGGCCAGGTGGGCCACCAGGAGAGCGTGAGCTGCCGCGGCTTCGCGCCTGTTGCGCTCGAGGTCGTCCAGCTCGCCGTTCACGGCTGCTCACAGTACCGACGAACCATGCGCGACGGCCAAGCTGGCTACGTTGTGCGCATGCAGATCGCAATGGTTGGGTTGGGGCGCATGGGCTCCAACATGGTCCGTCGGCTCCAGCGTGCCGGCCACGAGTGCATCGCCTACGACGTCAACGACGCGGCGGTCACCGCAATGGAAGGTGAGGGCGTCACCGGCGCCCGGTCTCCACAACAGGTGGTCGCTGCGCTCGCTGCGCCGCGCCACATCTGGCTGATGGTGCCTGCTGCCTACGTGGCCGACACCATTGCCAGGTTCGAGCCGTTGCTGTCGCCGGGCGACACCATCATCGACGGTGGCAACTCGTGGTACCGCGACGACGTCGACCGCGCCGCACCACTGGCCGCGAAGGGCATCAACTACGTCGACGTCGGCACCAGCGGCGGCGTGTTCGGCCTGGAGCGCGGGTACTGCCTGATGGTTGGCGGGCCGACCGAGTCGGTGCAGCAGCTGTCGACGGTGTTCGACTCCTTGGCGCCAGGCATGGCCGCGGCACCGCGCACCCCCGGCCGCGACGGCGCGATCGGCAGCGAGGAGCACGGCTGGTTGCACTGCGGCCCCGTGGGCGCCGGCCACTTCGTGAAGATGGTGCACAACGGCATCGAGTACGGGCTGATGGCCGCCTACGCCGAAGGCCTCAACGTTCTGGCCAACGCCAACATCGGCAGCGAGTCGCACGCCAAGGACGCCGAGACCGCTCCGCTTTCGCATCCCGAGTACTACCGCTACGACATCGATCTGGCGGCCGTCACCGAGCTGTGGCGCCGAGGCAGCGTGGTCAGCAGCTGGCTGCTCGACCTCACCGCGCAGGCACTGCACACCGACCCGATGCTCAGCGGTTTCGAAGGCAGGGTCAGCGACAGCGGCGAAGGCCGCTGGACCATCCACGCCGCTGTCGACGAAGGCGTGCCGGTGCCAACCCTGGCAGCGTCGCTGTGGGATCGCTTCTACTCGCGCGATCGCGGCGATGTGGCCCACAAGGTGCTGTCGGCGATGCGAGCCGGTTTCGGCGGGCACCACGAAGTCAAGGACACGGCGAAGTGAAGGAGCAGCAGTGAGCACCGCCGCCAGCCAACCGACGGCCGACGCGCTGGTGCTGTTCGGCGCCACCGGCGACCTCAGCAAGCGCAAGCTGTTCCCGGCGCTGTACCGCCTGGAAGACCACGGCCACCTCACGGTGCCGGTGATCGGGGTGGCTCGCAGCGACTGGAACGATGAAGGCTTCCGCCAGCACGCGCACGACTCCGTCCTGGCCAGCATCCCCGACGCGAAGGCGGCCGTCATCGACGCGCTGCTGGCGCGACTCGATCTCATCCAGGGCGACTACGCCGACGCGAAGACGTGGACCAACCTGGCCAAGACGCTGCACAAGCACAAGAGCCAGCACGCCGTCTTCTACATGGCCATTCCACCCACCATGTTCCCCACCGTGGCGCAGGCGTTGGCTTCGGTGGGCCTCAACGAGCGCGGCCGCATCGTGGTGGAGAAGCCGTTCGGTCGCGACCTGGCCAGTGCCAAGGAGCTCAACACGACGCTGCACTCCGTCTTTCCCGAGGAGCGCATCTTCCGCATCGATCACTACCTGGGCAAGGAGAGCGTGGAAGACCTGCTGGTGTTCCGCTTCAGCAACACGCTGCTCGAGCCGGTGTGGAACCGCAACTACGTGCGCAGCGTGCAGATCACGATGAGCGAGACCATCGGCGTGGAAGGCCGGGGCAGCTTCTACGACGGCGTCGGCACCATCCGCGACGTGCTGCAGAACCACCTCCTGCAGGTGCTGGCACTGGTGGCCATGGAGCCACCCGCCGGGCCGGAGGCCAGCTTCCTGCAGGACGAGAAGGCCAAGGTGTTCGCAGCCATGCGCCCCATCGACCCCGCTGCGCTGGCGCGCGGCCAGTACGTGAGCTATCGCGACGAGCCGGGCGTGGCACCCGACTCGACGGTCGAGACGTTCGTGGCGGCGCGGCTGGAGATCGACTCGTGGCGCTGGGCCGGCGTGCCGTGGTACGTGCGCTGCGGCAAGGCATTGGCCGGCAACGCCACCGAGGTGGTGGTCGAGTTCCGCGAACCACCGAGCCTGCTGTTCGACGAAGCGGGTGGCCCCAAGCCGGAGCGCAACCTGGTGCGCTTCCGCCTGGGCAAGCACGACGGCGTCACGTTCACGTTGCAGGCCAAGACGCCGGGCCAGCACCTCGACAGCCAGAACGTCGACGTCGCGGTCGACTTCGCCGCGGCGCTGGGCGAACGACGCGAGGCGTACGAGCGTTTGCTCGACGACGCGCTCGCCGGCCTGCCCCGCCGCTTCGCTCGTGAAGACATCGTCGAGCAGACCTGGCGAGTGGTGCAGCCGGCACTCGACGCGCCCGGTTCCGTGCACCCGTACTTCCGCGGTTCGTGGGGCCCCGCCGAAGCCGACCGAATCCTGTGCGGCGACAGCTGGTTCCTGCCCGCGGTCTCCTGATGCCGCGCCCAGCGCTCAGCGAGTTCGACGGTTGGGCACCACGACCACGGTGCCGTCGTCGTCGTAGTGCACGCGCACGCTGACGCCGTAGAACTCGCTGAGGATCTCCGGCCGCAGCACCTGCGCCGGCGTTCCCTCCGCCACCAGATGACCTTCGTGCAGCAGCGCCAGGCGGTCGGCGTAGAGGCCGGCGAGCGTGAGGTCGTGCATCGCCGACACCACTGTCAGCCCGCACTCGTGCCGCATGCGATCAACCAGTTCCAACGCCTGCTGCTGGTGCCCGATGTCGAGTGCACTGGTCGGTTCGTCGAGCAACAGCACCGGCGCGCCCTGGGCGATCGAGCGAGCCAGGACCAGCCGTTGCGACTCGCCGCCGCTGAGCGTGCTGAGCATCCGGTCGGAGAACGCCGCCAGATCGAGGCGCTGCAGGATGTCGTTGGCGATCACGCGATCCTGGGCGCTGACACTGCCGAAGTAGCTGATGAACGGGCTGCGACCCAGCAGCACGTAGTCGAACACCGTCATGTCTGCCGGCAGCACCGGCGCCTGCGGCACGTATGCCACCCGCCGCGCCCGCTCGCGTGCGGTCATCGCCGCGGTCTCCTCGCCGGCGATGGCGATGACGCCGCCGTGCGGGGCCAGACCGCAAGTCGCGCGCATGACGCTCGACTTGCCCGCACCGTTGGGACCGATGAGGCACAGCCACCCACCCGACGGCACGGTGAGCGACAACGGGTGCACCGCATCGCGGTTGCCGTACCGCACCGTCAGTTCGCGCAGGGCGAGGTCGGTCATACCGTGCTCCTCCGGCTGCGCAGCAGCACGATGAAGAACGGCGCGCCGCAGAAGGCGGTGACGACACCGATCGGTGTCTCTGCCGGGTTCTGCAGCATGCGCCCGGGCACGTCGGCGAGGATCAAGAACGCAGCGCCGACGGCGAGGCTGATCGGCAGCACCCGCCGGTACGAGCCACCGGCCAGCATGCGCACGACGTGCGGCACCACGATGCCGACGAACGTGATCAACCCGCTCACGCTGACCACCGCGGCGGTTCCCACCGTGGCGGCGACGACGACGATGATGCGCACACGACTCACGTTGATGCCCAGCGTCGCTGCCTCGTCATCGCCCACGCGCAGCACGTCGAGATGACGGCGATGGGCCAGCAGCACCGCCGAGCTGACGATCACGTATGGCAGCACCAACCGCACGTCGCTCCAGCTGGCATTGACCAGCGAACCGAGCAACCAGTTGTAGACGGCGCGCACCACGCCATCGCTGGACCGCTGCAGCACGAACGCCTGCACGGCCGTGGTGAGTGACGCCACCGCAACACCGGCGAGCACCAGCGTGGTCGAACTGCGCACGGCACCGAACGCCGCGCCGACCATGTAGGTGATGCTGACGGCCACGAGAGCACCGGCGAACGCGGCAAGCGGCAACGGATCGACCAGCCAGTCGCTGGTGACCGTGCGCCCGTAGGCGATGACGAACGTGGCGCCCAGCCCTGCGCCGCCGGCCGCGCCCAACAGGTAGGGATCCACCAGGGGGTTGCGGAACACACCCTGATAGGACGCGCCGGCGAGGGAGAGCATCGCTCCCACGATCGCGGCGAGCGCGACCCGGGGCATGCGGACGTTCCAGATGATGTTCCAGTTGGCCGACGACACCCCGCCGGCGGGCCCGATCATCACACCGATGACAACGGCCGCCGCGAGCACCATGGCAGCTCCGAGGAGCCACACCCACCCGCGGCGACCGGTGGTCATCTGGGTCAGGCCTCCGCCGGCACCTTGGCCAGCGCGTCGGAGACGGCCTGCACGTACTCGACGATGCGCGGCCCCCAGCGCGAGGCGATGTCGTCGTCCATCTCGATCACGCCGCCGTTGGCGACGGCCGTGATGGCGGCCCAGCCGGCACGGGCGCCGACGGTGGCCGCCGACTCACCGCAACACTTCGTGTCGGCGAGGAAGACCAGGTCGGGCGTCGACGAGACGATGTACTCGGCGCTGAGCTGCGGGTAGTCGTTGCCCTCCTCGACGCCATCGGCGATGTTGGCGAGACCGAACAGCGCATAGACCTGACCGATGAACGTGCTACTGGTGACGCTGTAGAACGTGGGATCGAGCTCGTGGTAGTAGCTCAGTGGCTCGGCCAGTTGCGGCGCAGCGGCGATGGCGGCGGCGATGTCGGCCTGCATCTGCCCGACCAGTTCACCGGCCTCGCCGATGTGCCCGGTGGTTGCGCCGAGTTGCTCGATCTGGGCATACACGTCGTCGAACGTCGTTGGAGCGGAACCCACCCAGACAGCGATGCCCAGTGCTTCCAGCTGCGGCTGGATCGTCGGGTCGGAGAGCACCACGAGATCCGGCGCGAGGGCTGCGATCGCCTCCACGTTCGGCTCGTACCCGGACAGGTCGTGGGGCTTGGCGACCGCCTCGACCGGGTAGTCCGAGTACTGGTCGACGGCGATCACCTGCTCGCCGGCACCGATGGCGAACAGCATCTCGGTGCCACTGGGCGACAAGCTGACGATGGCCGACGGCACGTTGCCGGCGGCGTCGGTGTCGTCGGGCGCGTCGGTCGTGTCGGATGCAACGGTCGTGTCGGACG
>ERZ1026796.571-NODE-571-length-28974-cov-3.573647_pt1 | contig 28974 bp, 34 predicted proteins | sample MGYA00520874_ERZ1026796 | MGnify/ENA primary metagenome ERZ1026796 (study PRJEB33270, sample SAMEA104284474) | anaerobic digester metagenome | biome: Anaerobic digester microbiome; feature: mesophilic sludge digester; material: Anaerobic digester biomass | place...
TAATTATGTAAATAGAATAGAAAAAAAGAGAAGGAGATAGATATCTGTTCTAAGCTTTAAGTAATACATGTATGTCATTTGAGGACAATTTCGAAGAAGAAGGACCTTTTGATGTTACAGATTACTTTGATAGCAGAGGATATCGTATTCGTGGATTGGCATTTCCATTGGGAGGAGACTATTTATATTTTTATAGTTTACTAAAGAAAGGTTCAGATATACCATTTGCATTTTGGACATATGGTATGGTTACTCCATATTTGTTTAAACTCTCTCCTAATGGGGTGGAAAAGAAAGATATTCCTAATATTTTAAGAGCGGTAGATTTAAGAGATGAGGAAACAGCAATGGATTTGTTATTTACATCTATAAAGATAGCAGACAAAATGGATAGGGCAGAGAACAAAATTACAGCAATGACTCCTTGGGTGTTAAATAAAGATACAATTGATATACTTGGTATTGAGTTTGATGTTACATATGTGTCAGAACATATTGTTCTTCCTTCAGGTTATTCAATGAGAGATGTTTATTCAGATGAAATTGTTGATAGATATGAGAGTTTCTATCGTGGTCATTGAAGTTTTTAAAGAGAGAAAGGTATAATATGTTATTAAATAATTTTATATTATAAATATAATGACAGAGTTTGAAAGTAAAGAAAGAGATGAACTTAACCATGATTTTGAATTTATTGCTCCTGAAGATTTTGAAGGGTTGGAAAGAATAGAACTTGTTAGATATGATGGAGAAGGTAAGACTTCATTCTCAGCAAAATATGACAAGGAAAAAGTAGAGTATTTAGATAGTATTGGGGTTACTGTGCCTGTGGAATGGTTTGGAGTAGATGGTGAGCTTATAGAGAAATGCAGAGCACTTGTTAATACTATGTTTATAACAACAGGACATATACTGGCTATGGAGGATGCTAGAAGGCTTTTAAAAGAAAGTAATCCTGGAAATTATCAAGAGAGATTTAATCAATTGGTAAAGGGTAGTAATGTTCTTCTACTTGAAAACAGGTTAGACAAGTGTGCTAGGAGAACAGAAATACTATATGGTACCATGTTTGAAGATATTTTAAATGGTTTGGGTTTTTCTGCTAATCCTCAGAGAAAGGTTTCTAGAGAGGAGCTTCATTATATTGTAGGTTATATATTTGATTCTTTGAAAAAGCCAAAAGAAGAAGATTTTGTTTAACGATTAATATATAGAGGTTGTGTTGAAAAATTTCTCTACTTGTATTAAAGTAAGGTTCTATATTTGAATGTTGCTTATATGCTGAAACTTTTTAAATATTTAAAACCATATATTCTTCATATTATTATCCTTATTGGACTTACATATGTTCAAGTTATGGCAACTCTTAGGCTTCCTGATTATATGTCAGATATTGTTAATACAGGCATTATTGGTCAGGATATGGATTTCATATGGAGTACAGGTCTTAAAATGCTTGGTGTGACAGCAATTGGTGCATTGTGTGCTGTAATTAATGGGTATTTAGCATCTAGAATTGGATCAGGGTTTTCCAAGACATTAAGAAAGGATGTATTTAGTAAGGTTGAGTCTTTTTCTCTGGCAGAGTTTAATCAATTTTCTACAGCTTCCCTTATTACTAGATCTACAAATGATATTCAACAGATACAAATGGTCTTGATTATGGCTTTAAGAGTTGTGCTTGCTGCCCCAATTATGGGTATAGGTGCTGTACAGAAGGCATATGCGATTGCTCCTTCAATGACATGGATTATGGCTGTAGCTGTTGGAGTTCTTACTGCTTTAATTATCTTTTTGTTTGTGTTTGCTGTCCCTAAGTTTGAGCTCATGCAAAAGCTGATTGATAAACTGAACCTTTTTACAAGACAGAATCTTACAGGTGTTAGAGTTATTAGGGCATTTAATAGGCAGAATTATGAAGCAGAAAACTTTGATGAGATAAATAAAGAGGTTTCTAAAGTACATCTTTTTGTTAATAGGGTACTTGGTATGATGCAACCTGTGATGATGCTTGTATTTAATATGACTACAGTACTTATTGTTTGGGTAGGGGCACATCTAGTAGAAGAAAACAGCCTATTTATTGGTGATATGATGGCATTTATGCAGTATGCAATGCAGGTTATTATGTCATTTCTAATGATTTCCATTATCTTTATCATTGTTCCTCGTGCCTCTGTTTCAATAAAGAGAATATCTGAAGTTTTAAATACCAAGTTATCAATACTAGATCCTGACAAGCCAAAGAAACCAAAAGGAAAAACAAAGGGACTTGTTGAGTTTAAGAATGTTACATTTAAATATCCTGATGCTGATGTACCTGTTCTGTATAACATTAATTTTAGTGCTAAACCTGGGGAAACTACTGCAATAATTGGAGGAACAGGAAGCGGAAAATCTACAGTTGTGAATTTAATCCCAAGATTCTTTGATGTAACTTCAGGTCAGCTTCTCATTGATGGTGTAAATGTTAAGGATATGAAGCAAAAAGAGTTAAGAAGAAGAATAGGGTATATACCTCAAAAAGGTATTCTTTTTTCTGGAACAATTGAATCAAACATTAAGTATGGGAATCCTCGGGCAAGTGATGAGGAAATGGAGAGGGCTGCAAGAATATCTCAATCTATTGAGTTTATCTCTAAACTTGAAGAGAAGTATAATTATCCGATTGCACAAGGTGGTACAAATGTTTCAGGAGGCCAGAAGCAAAGGCTTTCTATTGCCAGAGCACTATTGATTAATCCAGATATATATATTTTTGATGATAGCTTTTCAGCATTGGATTTTAAAACAGCTGCTAAGCTATATCAGGATTTAAGAAAAGAAACTAAAAATGCAACTGTGATAATTGTTGCTCAAAGAATTGGTATGACTATCAATGCAGATAAAGTGGTTGTTCTTGATGAAGGTAGGGTTGTTGGTGTAGGTAAGCATAAAGAGTTACTTAAAACATGTAAGGTTTATAAAGAGATAGCATTATCTCAACTTTCACAGGAGGAACTTGAAGAAAATGGATAATACACACAAAAATCAAAATCTAGGCAGTACGCATTCACGACCACGAGGTGCTGGTATGGGAATGATGCGAGGAGGTGAGAAAGCAAAAGATTTTAAGGGTACAATTAAAAGACTTATAAAATACCTATCTCCATATACTAAAGGTTTTATAGTTGTTTTTATTCTTGCTATTGCAAGTACAACTTTTTCTATTATTGGTCCCAAAATACTAGGTGGCATAACTAATCATATTGTAGATGATTATATCCATATTACTGTTTATGAGCAGGTTATGAAAAATCTTCCACAGGGCTATGTACTACCTCAAGGAACTAAGGGAGCTGATGTATTAAAACAGCTTCCACAGGACAAATTGGACAAAATACCTAAAGATGTATTGGATAAAGTTGAAAGTATGGACCTTTCTGTTAAACCTTCCATGGATTTTGATTATATTGGGAGTAAAATAGTGCTTCTTGTTGGTATATATTTTGCTAGTGCAGTATTTTCTTACATTGTTGAATGGATAATGTCAGGAATTACACAAAAGGTAACATATAAACTAAGAAAAGAGATATTTGCGAAGATATCAAAGCTTCCTCTTAGATATTTTGATACTCATGCATATGGAGATGTGTTAAGTAGAATGACAAATGATGTAGATACAATAAGTCAGACATTAAGCAGAGGGATTGTACAAGTAATAACCTCCATTACTATGATTATAGGTATTCTAATTATGATGTTTAGCATTAATTCAATTCTTACGATTATTGCTCTTGTTATACTTCCAGTAAGTGCACTTCTTGTTTCTTTCATTGTAAAAAAATCTCAGAAGCTGTTTGTTGCTCATCAGGAATATCTTGGAGAAATAAATGGTCATATTGAGGAGATGTATGGGGGTCATGTTATTGTTAAGGCTTTTAATGGCGAGAATGAATCTGTTGAGAAATTTAATGTAATAAATGAGAAGCTTTATAACAGTGCATGGAAATCACAATTTTTAGCAGGACTTCTTCTCCCTATTATGAATGTAATTAGTAATGGTGGATATGTAGCTATAGCTGTACTTGGAGGAAAATTTGCAATAGAGGGAAGAATAAATATTGGTGATATACAGGCATTTATGCAGTATATGAATCAGTTTACACAGCCTATTGCACAAACTGCCAATATCTCAAACATCTTTCAATCTATGGCAGCATCTGCAGAGAGGGTGTTTGAATTTTTAAATGAAGATGAAGAGAAAGAGAGAGTAAGAGAGTTTAAGGAGATAAAAGAAGTAAAAGGAAATATTAAGTTTGAAAATGTTAAGTTTGGGTATAATCCAGATAGAATGATTATTAAAGGTTTTAGTGCAGATATTTCTGCAGGACAAAAAGTAGCAATAGTAGGACCTACTGGTGCAGGGAAAACCACAATGGTAAATCTTCTTATGCGATTTTATGATATTGATAGTGGAAGTATTAAGATTGATGGTATAGATATAAAGGATATAAGAAGAGATAATGTTAGAAAGCTTTTTGGTATGGTATTGCAGGATACATGGCTTTTTAATGGTACTATTAAAGAAAATATTGCATATGCAAAACCTGATGCAACGGAGGATGAGATTATTGAGGCAGCAAAAAGTGCATATGCTGACCACTTCATACGTACTCTTCCTGAAGGATATGATACTGTAATAAATGAAGAGGCAGATAATATATCTCAGGGAGAAAAGCAGCTTCTTACAATTGCAAGAGCAATGCTTGCTAATCCTCCAATGCTTATTTTAGATGAAGCAACTAGCTCTGTAGATACTAGAACTGAGCTTTTAATTCAAAAAGCTATGGATAAGCTTACTAAAGGAAGAACTACATTTGTAATAGCTCACAGACTTTCAACTATTAAGAATGCTGACCTTATTCTTGTTATGGATCATGGAAATATTGTAGAAAAAGGGAAGCATCAGGAGCTTCTTGAGAAGAATGGGTTTTATGCCTCGTTGTATAATAGTCAGTTTCAATTGACTAATGGACAGGAGTAATATATAGAAGGAAATATAAATGGGAAAAGAGAACAGCAAAAAACAAAAAGAAGATTCTGTACAGAGTTTTGTTTCTAAAAAATCAGTAATGTTAAAAAAGGATGCTAAGTTAAGAAAAGAAGTACTTAATGCTGCACAAAGATATGCAGAGGAGCTTAAGAGTTTAGATAACAAAGAGACAAAAATACATGTAAATGAGGTTACTTCGCAGGTTGCAAAGTTTTATGAGAAAGTTAGAAAAGTAATTGATTGGAAAGATGATAATGCTCTAAGGAGAGGTGCAATTGAAAGGATTTTAAAAAGGAAGCTATTCCCTAAACTCGTATCAGGTTCTTTTAAAAAAGAAGATTCCCTTCAACTTGCACAAACAATTACACAGGAGCTTATTCGTGGAGGACATTTACCAAACCATGAAGTTCCTAAATCAAGAATAGATGATGTATCTAAGGCATTAACGAAGTATTTAATTATGCTTCAAAGGGTAATTACATCATCAGAGATTAAAAGTGTAAAGAAAGGGAATAATGCAACAACATTTATTATGGAGTTAGCTACATGTGAAATAGAGGAGATTTTAGCAAGACCTGTTAAAGAGTATGAAATAATAAATGCGATGACGACTATTATGAATGATAGAATTAAAATTATTCCTCAAGGGAAACTTACTGATGATGTTAAGTTAGATTTAATTAAAGTATCTGTTCAAAGAACACTGTATCACTTAGATAACGATTATATTATCTATACATATCTTAGAAGAAAGTATCCTGATTGGGATAACTTCTCTGATGAGCAGTATGTTTGGTTTGCAGATAATATACTTTCCATTAAGGAATTAAGTGAGAAATATATAAATAGCAAAATAGCAAGGAGATTTGATGGAGTTACTGAACAGTACAGCACTGTGTTTATGCTCTTTGACGATGTATTGGAGAGTTTGAAAAACAATCCTGATAATATGGTAGATACTGTAAAAAGTGGTGACCACCTCCTTCCATTAATAAAAGAGTGTTACTTAAAAAGGGTAAGTACACTTAAAACTAGGTTAAAAAACTCTGCAATATTTTCAACTCTTTCTGTAATTCTTACTAATTTTGTAACATTCTTCTTAATAGAGGTACCACTAGCCAAACTGTTTTATGAATGATTTAATACAGTTGCTACAATTGTGGATTTTCTACTTCCTGCCTTAGTTATGTTTCTTCTTATTGCTTTTATTAAACCACCACCAGAGGATAATTTAGATAAGGTTTTTTCTGCTTGTGCAGATTTGTTATTTGAAGATACTGAATATGAACATATTGAACTTAAAGTATCTGAAAGTGGGTCTAAATTAAGTAAAGTTCTGTTTAATATCTCATATATACTCTTAACCATATTGTTATTTGTATCTATTGGTTATCTTTTTTACATTGCCCAATTACCAATGACATCTGTTGTGTATGATACATTTACAATAGCGTTAACTTTCTATGCTGCACTTGGTGTAAGGAAGAAATCTAAAGAGTTATATATAGGGGAGAGTACAACATTTAAGGATTTAATATTTGATGCATTTACTGTTCCTGTTGCTAGGGTTGGAGAGTATCTTTCTTCTAAATGGAGAGAGTATAATGTAGCAGCTACATTTACAAACTATTTAGTGGAGATCCCTTTTGCAGCTCTTCTTGATTTTATAGATTTATGGAGTAATTTTCTTAAAGAAAGAAGATCTGAAATCTCTTAAATTGACGGCTAGTAATTGATAGAGGTATATTTAAAGAGATTTAATTTATTTTAAGAAAGAGATATGTCTCAGGAATCAGTAGATATATCAACATATTTTTCACAAAGAGCAAAGGATATTATACAAATGGCAGCTGAGAAAGCTGTTGATAGTGGGAGTAGGAATATTGATACCGAGCATCTATTGTGGGCAGCAGTAAATTATGATGATGTTGTTGTAAGAGTACTTAAAGAGTTGAAAGTAGATAATGAACTACTGCAAGATCAGTTAAATGAAGTGATTGGAAGTGATGAAGGTATTACACATGGTACTCCAGGGCTTACCCCAAGGGCAAAGGAGGTATTACAACTTGCATTTTATGAATCTCAAGAGTTAGGTCATCACTATATTGGAGGGGAGCATATTCTTCTTGGTCTTATCGAAGAAGGTGAAGGTATAGCTGCACAGATATTTGAAAAGTATGGAATATCTCTTACACAGGCAAGACAGGCAGTAATAAAAGTTGTAGGAGAAGGAGATGAAAGTGGTGAAAAGGTTGAGGAATCCTCTATTACTCCTACACTTGATAAATATTCAAGGGATTTAACTAAGTTAGCGAAGGAAGGGAAAATAGATCCTGTAATTGGAAGAAGTGATGAAATAACTAGAGTAATACAAATACTTTGTAGAAGAAAAAAGAATAATCCTGTTTTAATAGGAGAGCCAGGAGTAGGGAAAACTGCAATTGCAGAAGGACTTGCATATCGTATTGCAACAGGAAATGTCCCTGAGGTACTTCTTCATAAAACAGTAAAGGAGCTTGATGTTGCAGCACTCATAGCAGGAGCAAGCCACAGAGGAGAGTATGAAGAGAGAATACAAAAAGTACTTAAGGAGCTAGAGAAATCAGGAAGAGATACAATTCTTTTTATAGATGAACTTCATACAATTGTAGGAAGTGGTGCTCCTGAAGGACAAATGGATTTATCTAATATGCTTAAACCCGCACTTGCAAGAGGAGATATACAAATCATTGGAGCAACTACACTAAGTGAGTATAAAAAGTATATTGAGAAAGATGCAGCACTTGAAAGAAGATTCCAAATAGTACTTGTAGGAGAACCTACTGTAGATCAAACAATTGAAATACTTAGAGGTTTAAGAGATAGATATGAGGCTCACCATAGAGTAAAGATTTCTGATGAGGCAATAACTGCCGCTGCTGTACTGTCAGAAAAGTATATACAGGACAGATTTTTACCTGATAAAGCAATTGATTTAATTGATGAAGCTGCAAGTAAGGTTAAGCTGGAAGTGTCTTCTGAGCCTGAAGAGTTAAGAGAGTTAAAAAGAAAGATTGAGAGTATGGAGAAAGAGAGAGAAGCTCTTACAAGAAGTGGTAATTATGAGAAAGCAGCTGAGATAAAAGTGGAGATTGAGAAACTTAAAACTAAGCTTGAACCACTTGTTGAGAAATGGAATAAGGTAAAAGGAACTGGTACACCAGTTGTCAAGACAGAAGATGTAGCAGAGGTTCTTTCAAGAGCAACAGGTATTCCTGTAACAGAGCTGTGTGAGGAAGAAAGGGATAGACTTCTTAAGCTTGAAGAAACACTACATCAAAGAGTTGTAGGTCAAGATGAAGCTGTAAAAGCAGTTTCAGAGGCAGTAAGAAGGTCTAGAGTAGGGCTTAAAGATCCACGAAAGCCTATTGCTTCCTTTCTTTTTATGGGACCTACTGGTGTGGGAAAAACATTGCTTGCAAAAGCATTGGCTAAGCAGATATTTGGTGATGAAGATGCAATTATTCGTATAGATATGAGTGAGTATATGGAGAAATTCTCTGTATCTAGACTTATTGGCTCTCCTCCAGGATATGTTGGTTATGAAGAGGGAGGACAGTTAACAGAGGCTGTCAGAAGAAAACCATATTGCGTTATTCTTCTCGATGAAATAGAGAAGGCACATAGTGATGTATTTGATATTCTTCTTCAAGTTCTTGATGACGGTAGACTTACTGATGCACAAGGAAGAACAGTTAGTTTTAAAAATACCATTATTATTGCAACAAGTAATATTGGTGCAAACAAAATACAAGAGTTTGTAAAAAAGGGAGAAAAGGATTGGAACAAATTAAAAGAAGAGTTAATGACAGATCTTAAATCATATTTTAAGCCTGAATTTCTTAATAGGCTTGATGACATCATTGTTTTTAAGAGTTTAGATAAGAAACAGATTAAAGAAATTGCAAGAATACTTTTAGAAGATGTTAAAGGTTTAGTAAAAGCTCAAGGTATGGAGATTGAATTTGATGATAGTGTAATAGAGCTTGTTGCTAATATTGGTTATGATCCTGAATTTGGTGCAAGACCTATGGAAAGAGTAATCCAGAATGTAGTAGAGAATCCTTTAGCAGATGCATTACTAGAAGGGAAATTTAATAAAGGAGATACTATTTTTGCAACAGTAAAGGACGGTAAGATAGTTTTTGAGAAAAAATAAGTTATATACCTCTTGACAATTAGCACTCAATATGCTACATTGCTAATAGGACAATGACTAAGGAGTCTGTTTGAGATTTCTTGGTTATTTCCAAGTAATTTCTACAGATTTTCCTTTGTCTTGTTCACCTTTATATACTATTTAACTTGTAAAAGTTGGTAGTATATGAAGAGGACAATCTTCTTTTAGTGGCTTCATCTAATGCCACAAGCAATTTTAACAATTTAAAAATTGCGTTTACCTGATGCAGGTCAGGTAATACTGAATATCAATTCAGTATTGTGGTTGTAAGTCACTAAGAAAGCCATGTCTCCTCGGCTTTTAAAAGATAGAGGAGAGTTTGTATTTAAATTGTTATTTAGTATGCCTATGGAAACTAAAAGAAGAAAAAATACAAACAAAGAATTAGCTACAACATCTTACTCTCCTGTAAGGAATATAATTGATGATTTCTTTACACTTCCTTCTGTATTTGATTCATTAGTAAATAGATCAATTATGCCAAGCTACAATACATTAATGGCAGATGTATGGGAGGAAGGAGATAATTACTTTGTAAAAATGGCTATGCCTGGTATATCTAAGAAGGATATTACAATTGAGCTAGATGGAGATACAGTAAGAATTAGAGGAGAGAAGAAAGAAGAAGAAAAAGAAGAAGGGAAGAAAAAGTATTACTTTAGAAGTCTTGAGAGTCAGTTTGAGCAGGTATTTAATCTGCCAACTGTAATTGATGCTGATAAAGCAGAGGCTTCTGTAAAGGATGGTGTTTTACTTATTAAACTTCCTAAGGCAAAAGAGTATATGCCTAAGAAGGTAGAGATAAAGGAGTAAGTTGTACAGGGAGAGGGCTTAGCTCTCTCCCTTCTATATACTCTTAAGATTTTACAATGCTCTTTTTTTTGTATACTATATAGTATTAATATCTAAATGCATAAAAATGAGTAAAAATATAAAGAGAATTCTTGGTACTGTTTCTATCTTTGTTTTATTCTTTTCTTTAGTTTCTGCAGGTAGAATATATGCTCAAACAGAAGAGTTAACAAACGAAGAAGAGTTTAACCTTGATTATGAGTATGATCAGCCTGTTTTATATGATTATCAAGATGAGAAAGCAATAAATACTAATAGGGAATGTCAATGTAGGTATAACAATTTAAATGGTTATGGTATTACTGTTATTTTCTTTTTGTTTTTCTTTATTTTTGCTATTGTTATAGCTTCTCTTGTATTTAATATTGTTATGATAGTTGATTGTATAAATAGAGATGAGAAGGATTTTAAGGATAGGACTATATGGCTTGTTGTATTAATAGTAGGTGGTTTTACAGGTTTTGGGTTAATAGTTTCTTTAGTATATTTCTTTGCTGTTAAGAAGAAATTAGATGAGAAGGGGAAATCAGAGAAAAAAGATGTTGAGAATTCTCAAAAGAGATAATTTTATTTATTTTTAATTTACACTTATATGCAAAAATATAAATGTACTGTATGTGGGTATATATATGATCCACAAAAGGGAGATCCTGAATCTGGTATAAAGCCAGGTACTCCTTTTGAAGATATACCTGATAGTTGGTATTGTCCCTTATGTGGTGCAACTAAGAAAGAGTTTGTACCATTAGAGGAATAATATATAATATACTTATATTTAATTTGTTTTATTTAAACATATGAATCCTATTAAAGATACAGTAAAAGATATAACCTCCATGCTTACATTTAATGGTATAGCATTAATACTTTTTGCAGTACTCATATTTATATTTCCTGATCTTTTAAGTTATTTAGTTGGGGCATTTCTTTGTATTGCAGGTATTAGTTCATTACTCTATGGATTTAGAATGAATAAATCATACAAGGATGCAGAAAAGTTCTGGAAGAAGTTTGAAGAGTAAAACTCTGGTATAATTAAGTATGAAAATTGTTGATAAGGAGATTCACATTGAAGATCTTAAGGAGATGGCATCACAAATGTATGGGAATTTGGTTAAAGCTGTTGTAGATGTTGAAAGAGGGATATTCGTGATAGATGGGCAGTTACATTCTGATGAAGAGGCTTATTTACTAGATTTAGGATCAAAGCAGGAAAACCTTTGGGGAATTAATATATATCCAGAGGCTAGTATGGAAAGTAGAATAGAGTTTGATTCTATGATAAATGTAAGACCATCACAAGGAAACAACTCAAGGGGTGTAGAAGATCCTAAGATACAGGAAAAGATTTTTGCGATTGTTAATTCTAAAATAATTGAATAGCTCAAAATGGAATATACAAGCTGGAACAAAAGACCATTTTTAGAGCAAATGGCTAATATTGGGAGTGAGGTGTATAGAGCTATTAACTGGAGAAAGAAAGGAAATGAAGAATATGCACAATTAGCATTTTTAAGATCCCTTGAGCTTTTTGATTTAACTAAACAGTCAAAATTAACATTTTCACAATACAAGGAACTCACAAGAATGAGAGAATTATGGGTTGACTATTTTAAATATGATAATCAATATAATTCAACGGAAAGCTTCTTTAATAATTACTTTAAATATATAACAATAGCTTGTAGAGGATTATAGTAACATTATCCTATGGATACATCTTTCTAATTATATCTACATACTGATTAAAATATTTTTGTAGACTATTCTTAATCTTTGAGTTAGATATCTTATTCAAATATTTCTTAAGGGTATTTATATCACTAATATTTAGAATCTTCTGTAATACTTTCATATCTTCATCTGATATTATTTCTGTATTACCTATTACCTTTGCTATTTCAACACCTTCTTTTAAATATTCTTTTAATGCAATATCAGCTCTTTGTTTTTCATATTTAAATAATCCTTTTAAATTATGCAGAGGAACTTTTATTGTATCTTCAGCTTTAAATAATTTATTTAAATATGTTTCTACACCAAACCTGGTTTTTGATATTTCATCTATGTATGGCTCCAAATCTTTTTTAAAGTAAGCTCTTTGACCTGTTAAATCAGCAACAATATTTCTATTTCCTTTTCCTGATATATATCCAAGTACAGCTCTATGAGTTCCTTGTAGTAATGGTTCTAGAAGGGAGTATATATGATCTTTTGTTAGGTTTATAAGGTCTGCATCAATAAAAAGGAGTATGTCTCCTTTAGAATGTTTAATTCCAACTGCTAGTGCATTTCCTTTTCCTTTGTTTTTATCTAAGTTTATTACTTTAACTTTTTTATTATCTTTAAACCTTTCTAATATTTCTTTTGTGCTGTCAGTAGAGCCATCATTAACACAGATGACTTCATTTATTACTGATGAGGATTGTAATATCGATATTACATTGAATACAGTTTTTTCTTCATTAAAGGCAGGTACTATTGCTGATACACAGTGTTTTGGCATAGTTTTAGTTTATTTAGAGCTAAACACATGATTATATCAAATTTCTATCCTTTTTCTTTTAAACTTTCCATTTTCAATATGTACTGCCTCAAATGCTCCATTGTGCATTAAAACAGCCATATATACTGTTGAATTAGGAGGTAGTCTATCTTTTAGCCTGTGATTAAAAGCAACTAATTGTCTTAGGTCCTGTAATGAGAAATTTAATCCTGCTTCTTTTATTCCGAACTTCTCTTTGAGTTCAGGTGATGTTTTACCTGCTAACATCTTCTGTTTTTCTTCGTCTTGTATATTAGGATGTGTATGACAGATAATATATGTATCATAATTATTATTTATTCCATTTTGAATACCCTCTTGTAGTAGTTCAGGATTAATTTCGGCATAGTTATTTTTAAGATACTGTATATTGAATGTAAATTTCATATCTTTAATCATTCCATCTTCATCTTTTGAAGAGCCTGTTAAAAGAAATGGATATTCCTTTCCTTTTTCCTTATCTTTTATTATATCCAATAGCTCATTTAATGGTCCCTTCAAGCTTTCATTTACAGTAATTGGTGTCTTATCTTCCTCAATTAATTCAAGAGGAATAGGAATATCAAAAAGTGTGTTTGAATCATAAATGTTTTGCTCATTTGAAACTTCTTTTATAATATCTTCAAGACCACTTTCTTTTGCTGTTTTGAGTGTTTCTTCTGTTGCACTAAATGGTTGTTCCGTTTGTTCTCCAATCATATTTTATTATATTGATTGTTTAGTATTATTTAAAGGCATCTTTACTCATTTGAATTATTATATATTTTAATGTAATATTATGTCTTCGCAATTATGTCATATATACAAGTACAAAATCTAAAAAGAAGATATGCTATTAGTAAAAGTGTCTTTGTAGATGCTTTAAGAGGTGTTACCTTTGATGTAGAAAAAGGTGAGTTTATTTCTGTTATAGGTAGCTCGGGTTCAGGTAAATCTACTTTGTTAAATATTTTAGGTGGATTAGATAGAAAGTATACTGGTAGTGTATATGTAGATGAAAAAGATATCAAAGAATATGATCCTAATTATTATAGAAGATATGTTGTTGGAACAATATTTCAGCAGTTTTACCTTATTCCATCTTTGAATGTAGAGGAGAATATCCTTCTTCCATTAAAATTTGGGAAGAAAGAGGAGATTGATTTTGAAGAAAGATTAAACTATCTCTTAGATATTGTTGGACTTAAACATAGGGTAAAGCATTTTCCCAGAGAGCTTTCTGGAGGTGAGGCACAAAGAGTTGCAATAGCTAGAGCGTTAATAGATTCTCCTAAGATAGTACTTGCTGATGAGCCAACAGGTAATTTAGACAGTAAAACAGGTAATGATATATTGGAACTTCTAAAAGAGCTAAATAAAGAGGAGGAGCTTACTATTTTACTTGTTACTCATGATCAAGCGATTGCTCAAAAAACAGATAGAATTATTACTTTAGTAGATGGTAAAAATGTTTAAATATGCAGTAAGCCTTATATCAAGGAGAAAACTTAGAACATTTTTGACAAGTCTTGGGATTATGATAGCTGTTATGCTTATGACATTCATACTTTTTGGTATGACAGATTTACAGGATGCTGTTCTTACTCAGTTTAATTCTGTCTTTAAACCTACAGACCTTTATGTATCAAACAGCAGCTTTGCGATGGGTGGTGTATCTTCTGCACCTAGAAAGGAAGATGTTCAAAATGAAGAAAAGGTTGTTATAGATAATAATGTTGTAGAGAGTATTAAAAGTATAGAAGGGGTAGAGGAGATACATAGAATTTTTGTTGTAACAGGTTTTGATGTATATCTTCAAGGAGATGATATTCCTTATCCTAGATCTCTTATTCAAGCTGTTGATCTATCTGCGGATAACGAATTGTTTGTAAATTTTACTGGTGATGATCCTGTACTGAAAGAAAATGGTATTTTTGTAAGTAATTATGTTACTTCATTTTTTGAACTTTCTGCTGATGAGATTATTGGGAGAAATATTGTTTTAAAACCATCTCGAATAAATAACTTTGGCTCAATACCTAATACCAACACTACTGCACAAGAGTATACATTTGTAGTCCAGGGGGTTGTAGAAACTGATAACAGTGCATTTTGGATTAATAGCGATAGAGCATTGGAAATACTTGCACAAAGGGGTGGTTTTAAGAATAAAGAGGAATATATTCAAACTGTTGGATACTCTCAGTTGCTTGTTTCTACACAAGATGGAAAAACTTCACAGGTAGAAGATGCATTAGTTAATGATTTAGGGCTTACAGTCATATCTACTAAAACTATTGTTGATTTTGTTTCTACATTAACAGCAGGTTTAACTATTGCTCTTATAATCTTCGGTTCTATATCTGCAATAGTTGCTTCTATTGGAATTATTAATACTATGATTATGAGTATTTATGAACAAACAAAAGAGATAGGTATTATTAAGGCAATAGGTGCATCTGATTTTCAGGTGCTAATTATATTTTTAATACAAGCGGGATTGATAGGATTAATAGGTGGTCTTTTGGGTTTGTCTATTACATATTTGTTAATGAAGGTTGCAGATCCATATGTTGTAAAACTTCTTTCTGATCAAGGTTTTACTGCTGTAACAACATTTTTCCATTTCCAGCCGTTAAATGCTTTATATATTACATTGAGTAGTATCCTTGTTGGTATTATTGCAGGTATATATCCTGCTATGAAGGCTGCAAAGCTTGATCCTGTAAATGCACTGAGGTATGAATAACTTTGTTTTTAAAAACAGAGAGACAATATTATGATATTTCTCTTTTCCTTTCTTGTTTGTTGATTTTATTAGAATTCGCTTACCCTCTTAAAGCATTTCATATTTTTTAAAGATATCAATTGGAATAATATAGTCACAAGAATAATATACAAACTATATTCCTTAAGAAAATCTAATAGGAAATGTGGTAATACAGAAGAGAACACACCCATTAGGATACTTGCAGAACAGAAATAACCAGAAGTCCCACATACTTGGAGTGCCATTATCCCTAAACCGCTAGCTATTAGATTAATAACGGAGTGAGTAGTCGTTCTAGCTACCTTTATTCTTTCCTTAATATTTCTAACCATGCAAGTCATGTTAAAAGAGAAGACTAATATAAAAACAATGACTATTAGATTCCACCAAAACCCGACTAAATGTTTAGGAACTAAGAAGTAACTTAATATTAGAGATAGTAAAAATACAATCTTACAGTATTTACTTTTTAGAATTTCTATCAATACAAAATCAAGTTTTACTTTCTCTGGGTGTTTCATCGCATCTATATAAATAAATATCTTGCAATCATTATATCAAATAATTCCTGGTTAGAAAGTTGCTACTTGTGATGTCTATAAATAATATATTCTTACAAACCTCATGCTGTTTTTAGTATAATTTTTCAGAATATAAGTATAAAAAGTGTGAGATGATATGAATAATGAACAAAGAGATATAGCAGAGAAAATAAAGACATACATAGAAAAAGCAGAAAACATTCTTTTACATTGTCATCCTTTCCCAGATCCTGACAGTATTGGGTCAGTCTTAGCTATGAAGGAATATCTCGAGAGCGAGGGTAAAACAGTCACTGCCATTATTGGGGATTCTAAGTACCCAGAGAATCTTAGCAGTCTTCAAATTGAAAAGAAGATACTTCCTAAAAACTTTTTCGAGATAGATAATAAGAAGTATGATCTCTTTTTAATCTTAGATAGTTCTTCTAAAACACAGATCTCTAGAATAGGAGAAGTGAATTTCCCAAAAGGAATGAATACAGTAGTTATTGATCATCATAGAACTAATGAAAAATTTGGTGATGTAAATCTAATCATAGGTAATTATGCATCAACAACACAAATTATTTATGAGTTATTTAAACAATGGGAAGTAAATATATCAAAAGATATGGCATTGTACCTCTTTCTGGGTTTGTTTGCAGATACAGGAGGGTTTAAGTATTTAAATAGTACACCAGAAGTATTACAAATGGGAGCAGAGCTATCTCTTATCAATCCCAATTATCATAAGCTAGTTTTTGACTTAGAGAATAGTAGGAAACCAATAGAAATAGAAATGATGGCATTGGCATTGTCATCGATTCAGAAATATATTAATGGGAAGGTTGTTTTTACAGTAATCCCCTTTGAAGAAATTGTAAAGAGAGAATTAGATGAATCGTCTGCAATAGAAGGATTAGTTCCTGAGATATTACGTTCTGTATTGGGATGGGAAATTGTAGCTAGCTTGGTGGAAGTAGAAAAGGGGAAAACCATTGTAAGCTTAAGAACAAGAGATGAAGAAAAGTATGATATGAGTAAAATAGCTTCTATTGTAGGTAAAAATGGAGGAGGTCATCCAGGTGCTGCTGGAACCACTATTATGAAGAATGCTCAAACTGCGGTAAAAGAGTTACTACAAGCGATTAAGAAATTGTATGGTGATAAGTTATAAAGATTTATGATCTCATAAGTATTTGTAGTTAATAAGACATCTCCCTTCTTGAATATGGTATTGTTATCTCTTCTGTTAAATCTTCTCACTTTTATTATCTACTTAATTTAAAACCTCATACACTATGTATTATTTGTTAAGATTTAACAAGGAAAACGAATATTTCTTAATACTACAATACTTTGTTAAGGGTATCTATTATTTCTATTTTAGAGGGTATTAACTCCTTTATTTTCTTAAAATTCTTTTTATCTCTAGTTAGAATGTAATCACAATTTTGATCTAGAGCAGAGTAGTACTGTAGAGTGTCTTCAAAATCAATTGAGAAGTTATTTAAGGACTGGTTAATAATTTCTTGGGAAAGGGGGACTAGATTGATTCTATTGATTAATGCCATAGATCTTCTATGCATAGATGTATTAGGCTTAATTTTAAGAATGTAATATGTAATATGTACCGAAAGAGTAGACATATATACTTGAGATTGTTTGAGAAAAGGAGTTATTTTATTAATAGAGATATGTTCTAAGTCTCTATCTAAAAGGATATCTATTAATATGTTTGTATCTAAATATACCTTCTTCATCTTAGATGTTTCTTTTCCATAGCTTTTCTATACTCTTTATCATAGTCAAAAGTCTTTTTTTTCTTTTCGCTCATATGAACACATCCGATTGCTTCAGTAAGTATTCTTTCTATCTCCTCTGTACTTTTTGTTTTCTTATTAACTTTCACTTCATATTCAGAAGGTATGAAATATGCTAATGTTTTACCCCTATCTATTACCTCATATGCTTGTCCAGCATTAAGAGAATCTTTTAGTTGGGTAAGATTTTGTCTAAAATTTCTTAAGTTTATTTTTTTGTATTCAATATTCATATGTTAAACATTAGTTTAACATTCGTGGTGCTAATAGTCAAGAATATTTTTGTTAAATAATTATAGCTAAGTGAATATATAAAAATATTGAAACTTTACTCCTGTTGTGTTACCTTTTAAATAGGATAGTTTATTATTGATTAAATTTAATATCTTTAATAAATGGAAGAGATTATACAGCCAGCTAATGGGCAAGTAACAGATGAGACACCCAAAGAACCAATGAAGGGGAAAAAGGAATCAAAGAAGGTTATTTGGATTCTCCTCGTTATTATTTTTTTCCTACTTGCAGGAATGGTATATTTCTATATCAAAAGTAATGAGAATGTAACTCCACCAAATGTAGAAGAAAAAGAGACTATAGAAGAAGAACCAGAAGTTGAGGATAATAGCAATGTGACTTCTCCAGATGTAGAAGAAAAAGAAACTGTTGAAGAAGAACCAAAGGATAATAATGATAATGATGAAGAGAAAGACAAAACAGAAGATAATGAATTTGGATACAACTTCCCAGAGGGGTATACAGTCAGTAAGGAAAGTTGTAATACTGAAAATGCCCTAAGCAGCCTAAGTGTCACGGATTGTGTTGAAGTTTATAAAATACAACCAGCTAACTATACTGCTCTTGAGAAAAATATCTTTTAAGTGCATCTGTTATTGTTTTTAGCAGACCAAATAATGTTGTAATACCAGGACAGATGACTCAGACAAGATACGATTCTCAATTAAAAAAATGGGTTTTTGAGGATGGAAATGGTGAGTTAAAGGTTTTGCCTGAAAGAATAGAGAATTCAAATATTATAGTTGAAACTTCTCAAGAAGGTAGCCAGAGAGGTTGGGATGATATAATTATTAGTAAGCCTAACACTTCTTCCTTACTTATACTCTCTATACCAAAATATCATAGGATAGTATGTGATTATTTTGGTCAACCCACAGCTGAGAAAACGGAGTGTGAAAGATTTTTGGCTTCTCTTGGTCTGAACCCAGAAGATGAAGGGTGGTTACCAGGATCAATATATCAAACAGCATACTCTAGTTTAAGGAGTAATGCTTCAACAATTTGGTAGCTTTGATTTAGTAGTAAAATATTTTCGAAGCAAAGAGTATAATCAATTTACTATGGCAATATATTCATATACTCTTAAAATACTTCAAGGTACATCTGAATATGTATTAAAAGAGTTAAAAGAGAAATATCCCAATATACAAATTGTAAAAGTAGGTAAAGCTGAGATACTCTTTAATTCTGATGTAGAGGATATAAACAGCTTTAGAAATCTTTACTCTCCGACATATATAGAAGATAGTGATGGGAGAATATTAAATCTTTCTAAAAGAGAATGGAGAAAAGAATATGTTCCAGCAGGTATTAATCCTTCTTTAGCATATATACTTTGTATGGTAGCTGATTTAAGGGAAGAAGATATTGTATATGATCCTTTCTGTGGAGCTGGTGTAATACCAATTACAGCATTGAAACATTTTAATGTTAAGAGAGTGATATGTAGTGATATAAGTGGCAAGGCAGTTGAAAAAAGTGAGATAAATTTTAAAGCAGCATGTATTGATAAAAGTAGATACAGATTATTTAGAAGTGATATTAGGGATATTAGATTGAATAAAAGGAATGTTGATAAGATAGTGAGTAATCTTCCTTTTGGTATTAGAGTGGGTGAACATAATGATAATAAAGAGATATATTTATCTTTAGAGCAGGTTGCTGAGAGAGTTTTAAGAAAGAAGGGGTTTTTAGTGCTTCTTACTCAGGAGAAGAAATTATTAAGAGAGGTTTTTAATAAAGAGGATTGGAATGTAAAAAGTGTATTAAGGGTAAACGAGGGAGGGTTATTACCCGAGGTATTTGTTATTAAGAGGAGGAATAGCTGTAATTATTTATAAATGAAACATTCAAATTAGAAAGAGGAACCAATAGCAGGAAGTGGTTAGTGTTTAGATTATTAAATAGTAAATATAAAGGAGCAAAAAATCAGTTTGAAAATCTGAAAATCAAAGAAGATCAGAGTGTTTCTAATGCTGTTTATCCTATGGTGTTACAAGCATAGCATATGGGATTATCTACTAAGCTTTATTTTAGAGACTTTTACTTTTCAAGATCAAAACAACTCAATTTTCACTTATAATCTAAAATAAGATCAATAAAACAGTATAAAGAGATGAACACACTTTATGTAATTATTGTTATATTTCTTTCTTTAGATATTTTCTCAATATACTCTTTCAATGGTTCTAACCCTATTTCTTTTCTTCTTTTATCTACCTCTTTTGGATTGTATATCTTATATAATTTGTACGTCTCTTTCTTACCATTAATAGATGTAAATTGTGTACCATATAATTGTTTTTTCCCTTCATATATCCTGACCCTATCAACAAGTTGTGCATAATTTAATGGATTAATATTTTCTAAATCATCTTTCATTAAGGATAAATATTTTTTCATAAAAGGGATATGATCTTTAGGCATATGTTGAACTATTAGGAAAGCTGCCAGTTGAACTTCTTTACCATATTCAGAAGAAATGTACCCTATTTCTTTAAATATCTTTTTAAATTCTTCTCTATTTAATTTATCAACTTCTTTAATCCTTTGTAAATCTTCTTCGTTATATGTTTTAAGGTATTTCATTCTAAGAGATTGTTCTCTCTTAGCCATTTTAAGTATTTTATTTGTGATATTTTTCTTGTTTTCCATATTTAGAGTTTCTTGCTGGGAAGTAAATATTATCATTTAATATATTCTATCAAACAATTTACTTATCTATGCATTTCTGCGCAAAGCTTTTTTCTAGTGTAAAGTGAGTGTAAATAGTAGTAGATTTTGATTCAAATCAAGATAGTATAGTAGATTGAAATCCCACTGCTTTAGAAATAGAAATTTTCAAACCACCGGATCTTAATTTTAAAACATAGTGTAAATGTCTTGTTGGAGCAACTTAATAATTGTGGGGGATACATATCTATAACCTAAAATTAGACAGAGAACATAGTATAAAAAGGAAGATAAAATGTCTCATTCTTGATATAATAATGTATGGAAACAATAATACCTGAAATATCTCAGAGTGCGATATATGAATATAATCATTATATTCAATCTCAGAAAGAAGAGGGCTATGGAAAGCAGTATAGCTTTGAAAAGCTAGGGATAGAAGATTGGTCAATAGTTGAGTTAGATGCTAATGATATCCTAAAACTACAAACATTTGTAGAGTCTTCTCAAACTGTAGCTCCTGCATATATATTTTGGAAAGAGTGTGGGAGGCATGTGACTTTGGAAGGTGTTGCAAGAGAAGTTCTTGAAAGGGAAGAGAATATTCCTCAGGAGGCGAGAATATGGGTAAAGAATATATTGAAATCTGATTTTGACAAACAGAAGGTTGAAGAAAAGATAAAGAATGGTGAAATAGATCCTCCATTAATATTTTTTCCTGTATTTAAAGGGGAGGAATTAGAAAAAGGGTTGCTAAAAGTTGGAAACATCCTAGACGGTAATAATAGATTGCGAGAAGTTGCTAGGTATTTATTGGAATGTAGTGAAGAAGAAAGAGAGGTTTTTAGATTGACATGCTTTTTAGGAAAGGTGGATGTTATGAAATATGCAACAATTAACGCACAATATTTTGCAAAACCTACTGTTAAAAAAGTGCAAGTATTTTTGCAGAGATTTATGGGAAAGGATGTAGAAAAAATTGATAAAAGACATTTTATGACATTTTTTGAGAGATGGTATTTATTATTACAAAGGATTGGGTATTATAAAGATAAAAGTGAGTAATTGTTTTTATGTGGTAGTCTTATTAGTAGCTCTTTTTTATTCCTCTACTGGACCCTGTTTTTAAGTAATTCCTTCTTAAGAGCAAAATAACTCAGTTTCCATAAGTATAAAAAACAAGGGAAATACATTTATTAAAAGATTCTGTAATCTTTCATAAAAATTAATACTGCATATAGATTAAAGTTTTCTCTTTATTTGCTTCTCCTCTATCACCTAATAATTCCATTATTTTACTTCTCATTTGATATTGAAAATAGAAGGATGAAGTTACATTTTGTACAAACCAATTAATAAAACCTTTATCTCTTAATACAGGAATCATTCCATCTGAGAATAAGAGAATATAATCATTTTTCTTTAATTTAACAGAGTGTGTTTGAATAAATTCCTCTGCTTCTTTTTCTCCTGTAAAACAGCCCCATCCTACAAGATTACCTTCTTCATCAAGAGCATTTTTATTGTTTCTAAGGTAATTACACCAGCAGGGTTCCCATTGATTTTCTTTTTTTAATTTATTAATCAATTCTTTAGGAATATAATCTTTTAATTTATCCTCAATAGAGAGTTTGTCTATATATTTACTAGCTTTAACTATCTGATAGTTCCATTTCGCAATATTCTCTAAGTTTTTTCCTCGAAGTACATTAACATAGCAGTCTTCTAAACCACCGTAATACAATGTATGATCTTTGATTAAAGCACCAATGCCGACTGTTTCTGCTAAATCATAATTTAATGGGTCATTAAACTTTTTACCCAGTTGGATATTTAATTTTTTTATATCCTCATTAGATTTAATTAGTACATCTTTCAATGTTTTTAAAGAAAAGTCTTCTGAAGATAATTGAGTTTTACAGTGCTTAATAAAGCTTTCACAAAATGTACTTGCAGCTTCATAGCCATAATCATCAAATGGATACTGTTTTGTGTCGCGAATTAAACAACGGAGAGGAGAATCTGCTACTGCAAAGATTTTTAAATCATGATCTATACTCCATGCATCTCCTGTCTTTGTAAAAGAGGCTTTCCCAGAAGCATTCTCATGGTAAACAAAAGTTTTCATATGTTATTCTATCATAAAAGTATTTTAGCTTCGAACCAAAAGATCTTAAAAATATCTCTTCTCCTATCTCCTCATTAAACCCAGAGAAAGTCATTCCCCCAACAAATATGATAGGGTAGTAATCATTGCTATCAGAAACTCCCTCACTTTTTGAAACATTTCCTTTATATGCATTTAACTGTGTCCCAAAATCTGTATCAGTAGTAAGATGTTTTATATATTCGATATTGTTCAAACCGATTAAACTGTGGGAAAGTGAGAAATTGGCTTTAAAGATATTGAATAAAAAGGTGAATGAGGGACAAAAGAGAATAATTGTGTCTTTATTAAATATCCAGATATAGAGGGATGATATTGATTGACAAAGTATTATTATCTTGTGATAATTGAAGAATTAATTTCAAAATATTATTTCTATGTTTAGAAAAATAGCGAGTATGTCAGCAGTAGTTATTTTATTGCTCCTTTCATTTAATACATATTCTCAAGCTAGGGAGAGAAGTATGTTAGCTCAAACTTTTACAGAAGAGGAGGTAAATCAACAAATGGAAGAGACCACGATATTCTTTGAAGAGGCTCAAGAGGAAATCCAGGAGAATTTAGATACAATTATTGAAGAGCAACAGCAAGAAGAAACTTCTGATACTTTTGAAGAGCAAGAAGAGATAGTTCGTGATTTTTTTGAAGAAACAGAGGAAGAAATTGATGAGCAAAGAAACTTGATTGAAAGGATGTCAGCAGGTATATTTCTTGGAGCTACATCGGTAATTGTTTTGATAGGACTGTACTTATTGGCCGGAATAATAGTAAATGTTGTAATGCTTATGGATTGTTTAAAGAGGGATTTTAAGGACAGGACTATGTGGATTATTATTCTAGTAGTAGGGACATTACTAGGATTTGGTGCAATTCCCGGAGTACTGTATTACTTTCTCGTTAAAAAGAAATTAGAAACTGGAGAGAAGGAAGAGAAGGAAGAGAAGGAAGAATAGGTATTAAATTGAATGAATGAATATGAAGGGACTCATAAAGAGTCCCTTTTTAATATTTCTATTTTAAAAATTTCCTTAAAGGTAAATGCCATCCGTGGGTTATAACTTACTCTCTTAATTTCAACTATTTTAACAATATCAAGAGAAGGCTTTGCCAGCGAGCCAGTTACTACTGTAGGTCTAAAGTCATCGTTATGTTTGTACTGTGATTACTAGGTTCTAATGCTCTGTTTGTTCAGTTTAATATGTCTGCTCCTACTGTAATTGAGGAGGGTGTGAATTAGAAGATTAAAGTGTTCTTTTTGGAACAACTCAATAATGGCAGGGGATATGGAGTAATATCTGAAAATACGATATTTCTAATAAAATTATTCCAGAATCTTTAATATCTCTTCTCCAATCTCCTCATTAAATCCAGAGAAAGCCCTTCCCCCAACAAATATGATAGGGTAGTAACCATAGCTATCAGAGACTCCCTCACTTTTTGAAATATTCCCTTTATATGCATTTAACTGTGTTCCAAAATCTGTATCAGTAGTAAGATGTTCTACATATTCGATATTGTTCTCCTTGAAGAAATTAATCATCTCTAAGCACATAGGGCCAGTATTGTTATGGAATACGACTACCTCCTTATCGGTTATACTAGTTGTAATATTAGATTCACCCTCATTTAAATCTTCTACCTTACATGGATTAGTAACATTTGGCTCCTCTTCATATGGTATTGCAGGTCTAATCTTCTCTGGAGTATATGGAGCGTTCTTGTTTACTGGAATTTGCCACATAGGCATAACTTTGTCTACACTTCCCAGAGTATCTAAATCTACCCAATCAACTTCGTAGTTATCCCAGAATCTGTGCCACATATTATTCCATCTCTCTTTTAGCCCACCAATATATGTATGAGATACCGCCATGAACTTCTCATTTAGGATTGCTCTTTTGTATTGAGACTCCATATCCTCTGGAGAGCCATTTCTTTCATAGAAACTGTAATCGCAAAAACTTCCATATTTAAATTCAGGTACATCAATATTTGATACAGATATTATTTTTACATTGTATTCTTCTGGTTTGTATATTGTTGTTGCTAGTTCTGTAGTTCCCCTTGCAGTTATGTATTCAATCCCTAAAGCTTCAGCTACTTTTACAGTATTCTCATCAGAGGCCATGTATCTAGAACTGATAACTCGTGGAGTTACACCAAGATATGTTTGTGCATTTTCAATCATGTTAGAAATAATTTCATATTGCTCATCATATGGCATTCCCCAGAATGGTTCGAAATCATATGATGGAGCCAGCTCTACAACACCTGTCTTTAATATCTCTTTGAGAACCTCTGCATGTTTCTCAATGAAGTTACCATTGACCATTAGTAATCCTTTTATATTTCTTTTTTTCATATCATTTATCATGTTCACTAAACCATCAGTATTTTGAAACTCTATGAGTAGCATCATAGCTTTTGGAGTAGGAGTTTCTTCTTCAGTTTCAGAGGTGTTTTTACAGAAATATTTGTTAACAACGAAGTATTCTCCTACAATTAAGAGTAGTATTCCAAGTATGATTATTGGAATAATTAGAGATTTTTTGTTCATAACTAATTATTAAAAATTTAATTTCTTAATATACTAAAAAGATTTTTAACAATATCTCTTTTAGATTCTTCTAGATGATATATTACATGTTGACCATTTTTTGTACTTGAAATGTACCTCATATCTTGGAGTGTTTTAAGATGATGAGATATGAGGTTGTGTTTCAAATCAAGCTGTTTAACCATTTGGCATACACAGGTGTCTTTTCGATAAAGGAGTAGGAGAATTTTTATGCGGTTTAATACTAAGAGCTTCTGTATTTCCTCTATTTTTTCTTCTTTAATATCTTTCATATATTTCAATATACATTGAAATATATCACAGAAAAATATCTCTAGTCAAGATTGCAACACTATGGCTGTACTCTCCTGATTGAGATTGCATATCCATATGTTAGAGCTTCTGTAATTTTCTCCATAACGGAGGTTAAGTCTCTTTGATATTGGCTCTGGGAGATGCCCATCATTTTTGCAGCTTTCTCTTGATCTATGTGCTCTATATATCTTAAACGAAGGGTTTCTAATTCTTCATCCGTTATATTTACTTCTTGTAATTCTCTAAGAGGTATTCCTCTTGGTTTAAAATATGTATCTCTAAACTGGAACCCTAGTCTTCTTCTACCCCTTGGTCTCATATGTGGTTATATTTAATTTTATGAACAGAAAGTCCCTTTTAATGGAGTACCACATTTAGGACATACTTTCTTTGTACATGGTATTCCTCTTGTATGTGGTTCTGTATATCCACATTTAGGACATGTACAATCCTTTGATCCTCCAAGTCTTTTTCCTCTTGATCTTGGAAGAAATCCTAATTTTCTCCCTGTCATTGGGCCTTGTCCTAATGGACCTGTGTTATCTAAGTTAGGCATAAGTATTGTTTAATAATTTAATTATGGGTATATACCCATAACTAATGTTACCTCTTTTTAGAGGTTAAGTCAAATTATAAATTATTGATAAGTATGTTTAGTTTGTAAAAATGTTTTTGATTCGTAACACTATTTTTAAAGAGAAGAATCGATAGGAGATATTGTAGTGGCTTTGTAGCAACCGTTAGAATATGAGATATACAAGTCTGGAACCAAAGATGAGACAAATAAGACAGTACAAAAAGATAAGATATCTCATTCTTGATATAATCCTGATATGACAAATATATATGATATAAATATTACACAATCAAATAACACAAAAGTAAAAGGCTTTTATGATAAAGCTATGAAAGAATTAATAGACTTCTATGGTGTTAATTGGATAGAAAACACTCCCGTTATATATTTAGTAGACGGTAGAGAATCTTTTGATATTATATCTGGATATAAAACAGAAGATTGGGTTGTTGGAAGAGCATTGAGCTATAATAAACTGCTTCTTCTTTCTCCAGAAAGCTATGAAAAAGAAAGTAGACATAAATATTCAGATGAGGAGTATTATTCTTTACTTAAACATGAATTAAGTCATCTGTTTTATATAATCTTTTCTAAAGGGAAGGGACCTGTATGGTTAGATGAGGGTTTTGCTATATATACTTCTAATCAATTAAGTACAAAAGAAAGACCTAAGGAATTTAAAAACTTTCTTAAATATTACTCTTATGAAGATGAGAAGGTGTATTCTGAATCGGGTTTTGTTGTAGAGCGGTTGATAAACAAGTTTGGTAAGGAAAAAGTAATAGGTTTTTTAAAGGTATTACCTAATATTAATAGTAAATATGAGTTTAAGAAAGAATTTGAGAAGTATTTTGGTTTAGAGTTAGATTATAAAAGTTTTAAAGAATTATGAAAATTTTATAATATGTTTTTTTAGAGATAAAGCATTATAAGATATAAAGAATATCTAGATAGAAGTTGGGATTGTAGAAGTGGTAAAAAATAGAGGAATGATATAAAATTAGGCGAATTAATAGATATTTAATAACCCTCCGGTATACTAATACTTATGGGTAGAAAGAAAAGAATGCCACTTATAGATAACAAAAATCAGACACTGCAGGAGGCTTTGAGTAATGCCTTAAGTACAACGGATAGAGTTGATATTGCTGTCGGGTATTTCTTCTTCTCTGGTTTTGAGGCTCTGGCAAAAGATTTGGAGGACAAGAAAGTTAGGGTTGTTGTTGGATTAGATCTAGATCCAAAGCTAATTCCACAAATTAGTCAGCTGTCTAAGGATGAAGATTTTGACCTTACTAGAGCAAGGTCAATATTGCCCATTCGGCCTCATACAGCAATACAACAGAATTATGTAGACTCCCTTATAGGTTTTATTAATGATAGTGACATTTTTGATCATAAAGAGTCTAATCAAGCCTTTGATTTATTCCTTAGAAAGATAGAAGATGGATCCTTAGAGATTAGAAAGACATTGGAGGACTTCCATGGAAAAATGTATTTACTTTATAATAAAGCCGAGTTTTCCCACCGTGGAGATTTCCCAGGAACAGTATTTATGGGTTCAAATAACTTTACTTATAGAGGCCTTATTGGTCAAGGGGAATTAAACTTTTCAACAAGGGATGCCCATGATTTTGAGGAATATAAAATTAAGTTTGATACTCTGTGGAGCGATAGTGAATCCATACCAATTGTTGATACATATAGGAAAGAAGAGTTCTTGAGAGAATTGAAGCCTAAGATTTGGAAATTTGCAGTTCCTTCTCCTTATGAAATATACATAAGAATCTTGGACGAAATGTTTATAAGAGAAGAAGGAGTGAAGGTTAAAACGCCAAGTGCAATTACAAATGGTTTATATACTGATTTAGAGTACCAAATTGATGCAATAAAAATGGTTATGGATCGTCTGAATAGATATGATGGGGCGATACTTGCTGATGTTGTAGGTTTGGGTAAGAGTGTAATAGCGTCTGCTGTTGCAAGAAATATAGATATGAAAACGGTTATTATTGCACCACCACACTTAAGATCACAATGGGAAGATTATAAAGAATCCTTTGGAATTCGGGGCTCAGTTGTATACAGCTCTGGTAAAGTTAAGGAGGTCTATGAGAAGTATCAGGAAACTAGAGAGCCATTCCTTTTAATATTAGACGAAGCTCATAGATTTAGAAATGAAGACACTACCGATTACAAGTATTTACACCAGGTGTGTCGTAGTCACCCTAACAACAAGGTATTATTGTTGACAGCGACACCATTTAATAATGATCCAAAAGATGTTTTTGCATTAGTAAAGTTATTCCAGACTCCAGGTCAATCTACGATTAGATCAGTAGATAATCTCAGTATACGTTATCGAGAGCTAATTCAGAAATACAAGGCCTTAAGGAGAGAAATGAGAAAGGGAGCTGATCAAGAGCATATAGATCAAGAAACTGAACAAATAGCCCAGGAACAAAGGAGGTTAATTGAACCTATTCTCATAAGGAGATCAAGGTTGGACTTGAAATATATAACTAGATATAGGGAAGATTTAGAGAGGCAAAATATTGCATTCGCAGAAATAGTAGGACCTGAGCTATTAGAATATAACTTAGGAGATCTTTATGAGCTATATTCAGAAACATTAGAATTAATCACA
>ERZ1026796.578-NODE-578-length-28619-cov-3.274954_pt1 | contig 28619 bp, 26 predicted proteins | sample MGYA00520874_ERZ1026796 | MGnify/ENA primary metagenome ERZ1026796 (study PRJEB33270, sample SAMEA104284474) | anaerobic digester metagenome | biome: Anaerobic digester microbiome; feature: mesophilic sludge digester; material: Anaerobic digester biomass | place...
GGGTGGCCGCGATGCGCGGCCTGGCCGCGCTGCTGCCGAGTGGCGCGTCGTGACGGCCGGCCCTCCCACATGGTCGGTCACCGACCTCCACCCCGGGCTCGACTCGCCCACCTTCCTCGCCGACTTCGAGCGGCTGATGTCCTACGGCGACTCACTGGCCGAGCTCTTCGACCATCACGACATCCGCTCGATCCCATCATCCGCGAGCGGCGACGACACACCCTCCGACATCGGTGGCGCCTCGGTGGCAGCCAACGAGGTGATCGCCGCGCTCAACGAGGCCAATGATCTGGGCCGTACGCTCTGGGCCTTCGTCTACGCGCACATCCGTTCCGACAGCACCGACGACGTCGCACAGGGTTTCGCCGCTCGTATCGGTGCCCTCATCGGCCGCAATCGTGGCCTCAACGCCCGGCTTGCAGCGTGGCTTGCAGTGGTGGGGGTCGACCGTCTCGCGACCACGAGCACCGCGGTCGCCGAGCACATAGGGCCGCTGTCCCGGCTGGCCGAACGCGCCGCCCACCAGATGTCGGAGCCGGAGGAGAACCTCGCTGCCGAGCTGTCCACCACCGGCTCGATGGCCTGGACCCAGTTGCACGCCGCGGTCACGTCGCAGCTGACCGTCGAGGTAGAGCTGCCCGACGGCCCCCGGCGGATGTCGATCGGCGAGGCGCGCAGCCTGGCCACTCACGCGCAGCCGGAGGTCCGCGAGGCGGCGTTCGAGGCAGAGCTCCGCGGGTGGCCGCAGGTGGCACCGGTGTGCGCGGCCGCGCTCAATGGCGTGAAGGGCGAGGCATTGATCCTCAACCGTCGCCGCGGCTGGCCATCCGCGGTCGACGCGGCCCTCTTCGCCAACGTGGTCGATCGCGGCGCCTACGAGGCGATGACCGCCGCCGTGGTCGAGTCGCTGCCCCACTTTCAACGGTTCGTGCTCGCCAAGGCAGCTCGCCACGGCCACCCCGGCGGGCTGCCATGGTGGGACCTGGTGGCTCCACCGCCAGAAGCCTCCGCAGAGTGGACGTGGGAGCAGGGCCTCGATCTCGTGCGCACTGCGTTCGCCGACTACGGCGGCGATCTGGGCGGCATCGTCGACCGGGCAATCAGCGAGCGTTGGATCGACGCACTGCCTCGCCCGGGAAAGGCCACTGGCGCGTCGAGCATGCCGTTCTTCGCCGATCGGTCACTGGTCAACCTCACCTTCACCGGTTCCCTGGAACAGGTGATCATCACGGCTCACGAACTGGGTCACTCGTACCACAACATGCGCCTGGCGGCTCGAACTGCCATGCAGCGCGACGTGCCGATGTCATTGGCCGAGACGGCCAGCATCTTCTGCGAGACGCTGGTGGTGGAAGAAGGCCTGCAGCGGCTGCAGGGGCGCGACCGGCTGGCGCTGCTCGACGTCGACCTGCAGGGCACCACACAGGTCGTGGTCGACATCCGTAGCCGCTTCCTCTTCGAGACGGAGGTGTTCGCCCGCCGGCAGCGTCGCACGCTGGGCATCGGCGAGCTCAACGAGCTGATGCTGCAGGCGCAGGCCGACGCCTACGGCGACGGGCTGCTGCAGTCGACGGCGCACCCCTACATGTGGGCGCTCAAGCCCCATTACTACTCGTCGCACTTCTACAACTGGCCGTACACCTACGGGCTGTTGTTCGGCCTGGGCCTGTTCGCCCAGTACCAGCAAGATCCACAGCGTTTCAGCGCCCACTACGACGACGCCTTGTCGCGAGCAGGCATGAACACTGCGGAGGAGCTGGGTCGGGTGTTCGGGTTCGACGTCACCGATGGCGCCTTCTGGAATGCCAGCCTCGACGTCATCCGCCAGCGCATCGCCGGCTACGAAGCACTCGTCGCCGAGGTCGTGTGAGCCCCACGCTCTACACACCCGATCGCGACGAGCTCGCCACCGTGCTGGCGGGCGAACCGCGCTATCGCCTCGACCAGTTGTGGGAGGGCCTCTACACGCAGCTGGCAGCGCCGGCCGACATCAGCAACATCCCCAAGCAGCTGCGCGAGCGCCTCGCCACTCATCTGCCCACGTCGCTCACCTCGGTGGTTCGCCGCGAGAACGACAACGGCGACACGGTGAAGTACCTGTGGGAGCTGCACGACGGCAGCCGCATCGAGACCGTCTTGATGGTGTACCCGGATCGCGTGACCGTGTGCGTCAGCAGCCAGGCCGGCTGCGCGATGGCCTGCGGCTTCTGTGCCACCGGCCAGGCGGGTTTCACCCGCCAGCTCACGGTCGGCGAGATCGTCGAGCAGGTGGTGATGGCGGCTCGCGACGCACGAGCGATGCACCGGCGCCTTGCCAACGTGGTCTTCATGGGCATGGGCGAGCCAATGGCCAACGAGGGTGCGGTGTGGGGCTCTGTCGAGCGGCTGCACGGTGCGCTCGGCCTGTCCGCCCGGCACATCACCATCAGCACGGTCGGCCTCATCCCCGGCATCCGCACGCTCACCCAGCGGCCGCTCCCGGTGAACCTGGCAGTGTCGCTGCACGCGGCCAACGACGAGCTGCGCGACGAGCTGGTGCCCATCAACAAGCGCTACCCGATCGACGACCTGATGCGAGCGTGCGACGACTACCTGGAGGCGAAGGGCCGCCGGCTCAGCTTCGAGTGGGCGATGATCGACGGGGTCAACGACCGCGAGCGCGACGCCGCCGAGCTGGCCACGCTGTGTCGCCGGCTGCGCCTCGCGGCGCACGTGAACCTCATTCCGCTCAACCCGACGCCCGGCTACCCCACTGTCGGTTCGTCGAAGGCCAGGGTGGCCCAGTTCCACACGTGGCTCACCGACCTCGGGGTCAACGCCACCGTGCGCCGCAACCGCGGCACCGACATCGACGCCGCGTGCGGCCAGCTGGCCGCCGGCCAACCGGTGACGCTGCGCCGCAAGCCGGCGAGGGACTAGCGCTCGAGGTACTTCGGGTTGGCCACGGCCAGCTTGTCGCGAACATCGGCCCACACCAGCGCTCGCACCTGCGCCAGTTGATCGTCCAGCTCACCCTCGCGGATGCGGCGTGCGAGCTCGGCGTCGTCGGCGCAGCCCAGCTGTGCCAGCCGCTGAGCGTGCGCGAGCCGCTGGCTGTCGCCGAGGCGCAGCTCGCGCTCCACCATCGCCAGCACGTTGACGGCCACCCGCGTGTGGAACTGCAAGCGGCCGGTCGTGCCGGCGAGCACGTCGCGTTCCAGCCACTCGCGCACCGACTCGACGAGCTGCTCGGCTGATGGCATGTCGTGAAGGTTCACCAGCGGCCCTCCAGCGCGAGGAACAGATCGTGTTCGTTCTCGCACACTCGGCGGCCGATCGCCGCCAGCTCGTGGCTGCGGGTGAGGCCGGCGACGTGGGCGTTGGCCTGCATGATGCACATGACACCCCACTTCAAGGTTCCCAGCACCTCCCACCAACGCACCACATCGGGGTCGACTGCGCCGCCGCCTGCCGCCTCGTACGCCTCGAACAGCTGCCGGTACTCGCCCACCCCGGCGACGGGCAGCGACGACCCGAACCGCCAGGCCTTGACGCACAACCAGCCGAGGTCTTCCATCGGGTCGCCGAGATGGGCGAGCTCCCAGTCGATCACCGCCCGCAGGCCGTCGTCGCCGACGATCACGTTGCCCAGCCGGAAGTCGCCGTGCACCAGCACCTGCGGGCCCACCTCGGGCCGGTTGGCATCGAGCCACTTGAACGCCAGCTCGAACGCGGGATGCGGCTGCCCCATCTGGTCGAGCGCCTCCCGGTACTGGCGCACCTGGTCGGCCGTGGGCAGCGACGACAGGCCAGTGGTGTCGACCGCGTGCACCTGGGCCAGTGCCGCGCCCAACTGCGCCGGCAGCACTTCGCGGGCGTGACGGAACCGATCGTCGCGCAGGATCTTGCGCGCGATGGTCTCACCCTCCACTGCGGTGACCACCATGAACGCGCTGCCCAGCGCCGATGGGTCGGTGGAAGATGCAACCACATCGGCGACCGGCGCCCCAGCCGCACCGGCGGCTCGGACCACCAGGGCCTCGTTGCCCATGTCGCGCACGTCACCCGCACGTTGCCGCTGCAGGATCAACGGAGTGCCGTCGGCAACGAAGCGATAGGTGTCGCGCGATGCACCCCCGCTGAGCCGCACCAGGTCGGTGACCGAGCGCGCCGTCAGCACATCGGCGAGAGCAGCAGCCAGCACGTCGGTCACCGCGACAGCCTTGCCGATGGGTCGCCCGGCGCAGGTACCGAAGCGGCTAGCAGTGAGCCCGCACGGTGGGGTACGGGTTGACCGCGGCGCCGCCGCCGGGGTGGATCTCGAAGTGGAGGTGCGGCACGCTGAACCGTGCATTGCCGGTTTGGCCCATGTAGCCGATGACGTCGCCTTTGGAGACCGCCCCCAGCTTGCCGTAATGGTCGAGGTGGGCGTAGTAGTACTTGTTGCCGTCGGACCCGGTGAACCAGATGGTGGTTCCGCCGAGCGTGTTGCTCTTGGCGGCGGCCACGCCATCCACCACGGCCAAGATCTCGACACCGATGGGGCCGATCATGTCGACGCCCTGGTGACGCCGCCCTCCGCTGCGCGGAGCACCCCAGGTGTCGCCGAACGCCACCGCTGCGGTGCCGGTGGGACACACCCACTCGACCCCGCCATAGTCGTTACCGCCGGCGCCGCCGGGCCGGCCGCCCGCACCGCCGCCGCCCGTTTGGCCACCGCTGCCCGCATCGGCGGGAGGCGCAGTGGTTTGCGGTGCGCCACCACCTCCGTCGGCGTCGGTGGGGTTGTCGAGCTCCGCGGTGTTGGCCGTTGCCTGCTGCAACTTGGCAGCCTCGGCTTCGGCTTTCGCCGCACGAGCGCGTTCTTCGGCCTGCAGCGCCTTCTGGACCGCTTCGTCCTGCAGGCGTTGCGCCTCGACCTTCTTCAGGTTCTCCACCTCGGCCGTTGCCTGGTCGCGCAACGATGCCGCAGTGGCCTTCTGCTGCTCGGTCTGGTCGCGCTTGTCGGTGAGCGCCTGCTGCTTCTTGCTGAGCTGCCGGTTGAGCGAATCGAACTCGTCGAAGTCGGCTGCCGAGGTATCGGTGATGACCTCTGACAGCGCGGCCACCTGCATCTGCTCCTCGGGCGACGCGAACCCGTTGAGCAGCGGTGATGTGGTGGTGTCGCTGCGGGTGAAGCGGTTGATGGCCACCTGTTGCACACGCTCCTGCAGGGCTGCGACACGCGATTGCAGGTCGGCCACCTCGGCCTCCAGGGTCTGACCCTCGATGCTCAGCGTGTCGAGCAGCGACTCTGCCTGGAAGTAGGCGTCGGCGGCCGCATTGGCGCGCTCGCGGGCATCGGCGATCTCGCGTGCGGCCTGCTGTGCGGCGGAGTCGTCGGCGTGCGTGACCTCACCGGGCAACGCGGGCACCAACGCGCACATCGCGAACAGGAGGACGACAGCTCTACGCATTGGGCGCAAGGCTACCTGTTGTTTCAGTTTCGTTACAGTCACTCGGCCACATCGCCCTTCATCGGCCTTCATCGGCCTGCCGGCACCTATCGTCATCGGCTGCATGGGCCCCGCACTTCAACTCTCCGACGTGAGCTTCGTGCGCGATTCACGCACCATTCTCGCCTCCCTGTCGTGGCAGGTCGGGGATGCCGAGCGCTGGCTGGTGCTCGGCGCCAACGGCTCGGGCAAGACCACCCTGCTGCGCATCGCCTCGTTGTACGAGCACCCGTCGACCGGCACCGTCGATGTGCTGGGCGAACGCTTGGGCCGCACCGACGTGCGCCGGCTCCGGCAACGCATCGGGTACCTGTCCGCATCGCTGTCGGCACAGCTGCGCCCCGAGCTGCGCTGCCTCGACGTCGTGATGACCGCCAAGTACGCCGCGCTCGAGCCGTGGTGGCACCGCTACACGCTGGCCGACGAGCAGCGTGCCAAGGAGTGCCTCGACCGCATGGGGGTGGCCTGGGCGGCCGAGCGGTCGCTGGGCACGGTGTCGTCGGGCGAGCAGCAGCGGGTGTTGCTGGCGCGCACGCTGATGAACGAACCGGGGATCGTGCTGCTCGACGAACCGAGCGCCCGGCTCGACCTCGGCGGCCGCGAGCACCTGGTGCAGGCCCTCAGCGAGCTCACCCTCGACCCGCTCGCTCCTCCGCTGGTGCTGGTCACCCACCACCTCGACGAGGTGCCACCGGGCATCACGCACGTGATGATGCTGCGCGACGGAGTCGTCATTGCCAAGGGCGCGTTGGACGACTGTCTCACCAGCGATCTGTTGAGCCGGTGCTTCGGGCTGCCGCTGCAGCTGGAGCGGCGCCCCGATGGCCGTTTCAGTGCGTGGCACGCACCAGCGTCGCCAGGCGCTCGCGACCGTTCTTGATCTGATCGCCCAGCACCCGCTCCAGCACGCCACCGGTCCACAGCGCGCCGCCATAGTGCAAGTGCATGTGCAGCGTGCTGGTGCCATCGTGCTCTTCGACCCGGGCACGTAACACCCACGGGCTGTGCGTGCGACCATCGGCTTCCGCACGCTCGAACACCACTCGATGCGCAGCCGGGTCGTGCTCGGTGCGCTGCATGCGCAAGCGCTTGCTCCGAGCGAGAGGGCCGATGCGCGCGCGCAGTTCCACGTTCCAGCTCGGCTCGTCGACGGCGCCACCCTGCACCGGTTCCACTGCGTGCAACAGATCCATCCACGTCGGGTACAGCGCGAGATCGTCGACGAACGCGAACAGGCGCTCTGCGGAGCAAGGGGCATCCAACGTCGCGTGCACGTCCATTCGTGCAGTATCGCCCGTTGGTGGTGAATCGCTCACAGATTGCTCACAACCGTGCCGCACAGTGACAGCACCACCTCACCAACAGGGAGCACCCATCATGCAGCAGCACAGCAAGCTCGTACTCGGATTCACCGCCATCGTCCTCAGCGGCACGCTGGCCTTCGGCGCGGTCGCCTCCGCCGCCGGCAGCGGCGACGGCGACAGCCGGCCGCAGCTGACCACCGAGGAGAAGTGCGAGAAGAGCGTCGAGCTGGAAGCCAAGGCCACTGAACGGCTGGAGAAGATCAGCGAACGCACCGCCGCGTTGCAGACGAAGCGAGCAGAGGCCGAGGCTGCCGGTGACACCGCCAAGGTCGAGCGCCTCGATCGCCGCCTGGAGGTGTTGGCCAAGGTCGCCGAGCGCATCCAGCAGCGGATGACCAAGCTGGAGACCTGGGTGGCCGCCAACTGCGCAGCCTGAGCCGGCCGCACGACCCCCCGCCGACGCACTCCGTCACTGGCGCCTGCCCTTCCGGGTGGGCGCCAGTGCCGCGTCTGGCACCCGTCATCAGCCGTCGGGCTTCTCGCGCTTCCCGAAGGCTCGCGACAGCAACGGGCTGCGCGCAGTGAGCAATCCGTCGAGATCGTCGCGTTGATCGAACACCGGCTTCCACGGCAACGGTGCGCCGTCGGCACCCGGGCCGCTCGGGGTGGTCTCGTCGGCAGCGCTCACCGAGGCGGCAACGGGTTGCGGCTGCTCGCGCTCGTTGCGAGCTGGCGGCTCCACCGCCGGCAGCGTGAGTTGGCCGGTGTCGTCGCGCGATACGTGCGAGCGCGGCCGACGAGTGCGTGGCACTGCCGGTGCCGGAGCTTCGCGCGGCTTGAACAACCGGGGCACCGCCTCGCGCCGGTCGTCGAGCATCCAGCCCAGTGGCACCACCATGGCATCGGCGTGCCGGCGACACAGCACACCGGCGCGATAGGTGACGGCACCTTCGAGCGACTGGATCCACACGACCAGATGCTCGGCATCGATGCCGTACATCACCTCGGCTGTTTGCGAACAGCCGGGTCGTTCGCACAATCGCGCCATGCGGCGAAACTACTCGCCGGATCGGCGGCGAAGTTGGATCACGCAGCACCTGTCATCAATCTCTTACGCACCGTCCTGAGCGGTCGCATGTGGCGCTGCCGGGCGTCACTCGTCTCGGAGGGTGAGACGAATTGCGCCCGCAAGGTGCCGTCGGGACGGGGGACGTCCATCGCCGCTGGAGTGGGGTGCTGGTCGACACCGTTGTCGTCGGTGCACCCGGAACGGCAAAGGCCCCGCCGGAGCGGGGCCTCGCACCCTGCGAACAGGGGCTTGCTGGTGGGCGATGCGGGGCTCGAACCCACGACCTCCACGGTGTGAACGTGGCGCTCTAGCCGACTGAGCTAATCGCCCTCAATGGCACGGCAAGACTAGCAGCGTACGCCCGACTGACAACCTCCACAGCGGCCGAGCGGATGCCGATCTGCCCCGCTGCTGCCCGTGTCGTTCAACGCGGCCGGACGCACGCAGTGCCCATGCCCTGGCGATCGCGATGTGGCTCCGACCCGTTGGGGCACAACACCTCGCCGCCGGTGAGCAGGATCTCGACGACGCCGTCGTGGGCCTGCGTGCACAGCCGCTCGGCAGCGTCACCGTTGACGTCGATCACCACGCAGTCACCCGGGTTCAACACGTTGTCGACCTTCGGCGGCACGGGGTCGCCGGCGGTGAGCACACCGAGCACGACGAAGGCGACACCCACCAGCAACAGCCCACCCATGAACCGCCACGGGAAGCGGGGTGGGTCCTGGTAGCGAGCCAAGGGATTGTGGTGCGGCTCCCTGAACGTCGCGGCTCGTGCGTCGGAGCCAGCAGCGACGGCCACGTCGTCGTCGGTCGCGACGGCACGTGACGCCACGGTCAGGTCGTACTCGCGCCGCCGCGAGGGCTCCCCCAGCACGCGCCACGCCTCGTTGATCTGCGCCATGCGCGTCGAGCTCGCCTCGCCGTGCATGTCGGGGTGATGTGCGCGAGCGGCGCGGCGGTACGCAGCACGGATCTCGGCCGCAGTGGCCTCGGGGGCCACGCCGAGCAGTTGATAGAGCGTGCCGATGGTCGCCAGGTTACGGCCGACGCTTCAGCCGGCAACCGTCCCACCGCTGCGCCAGTACTCGCCGGCCTCACGGTCGAGCAGGCCCTCGTCGACCATGTACCGGCGCAAGGCTGCGGTGTCGGCGTGACGTTGCCCGAGCAGCAGGTTGACCATCGCCTCGCTGTAGCGCCGGCCCGGCTCGAACGACTGCGCCAGCCAGTCGAGGATGACCAATCGCTTCCCGGGCGACGAAGGAATCGACAGCAGCCGACCGTCGGCGACGAACGCGTTCATCACCTTGCGGGCGTGCTCCGGCAGCTCGTCGTGCTCCGTGATCGGCGGCCGCGCCAGCGCTTCCCGCGCCGCGTGCTGGAAGACGCTGTCGACCACCCGCAACCGGCCGGCACTGCCATCGACGATGCCGACGTCGACCAGCTTGCCCAGCGCCTTGCCGACCTGCGCAGCGGTGAGCTGGGTAGCGGCGATGACCGCATCGACGTGCTCGGAGCCCAACTGGATCGCGGCGAAGACGGATCGTCGGTGCTCATCCGCGAGAGCACCGGCGATGGCACCAGCGCTCGGTTCGGCGACGAGCCCCACGGGTCAGTACCCGAGCTCGACGTGCACGGGCCCGACCAGCGGCTCGCCGACGGCGAAGCGGCGAACGTTGGTGGTGATGCGCTCCGCGAGCAGCGGCACGGCCATCTCCGGCGTGTTGCCGACGTGGGGTGTGACGATGCAGTTGGGCAGCGACCACAACGGATGTCCCACCGGCAACGGCTCGGGATCGGTGACATCGAGCGCGGCGCCACCGATGACACCGTGCTGCAGTGCCCACACGAGATCGTCGGTGACGATGTGCCTGCCGCGGGCCACGTTGACCAGCCAGGCGTGCTCGGACATCTGCTCGAGTTCGGAGCGCGAGATCATGCCCTCCGTCTCGGGGGTGAGCGCCAGCGCGACGAAGACGACATCTGCGCCGGCGAGCGCGTCGACGTAGCGGTCGGGCTCGAGCACCGCATCGGCGCCCTCCATCTCGGTGACACGGTTGCGCACCACCGTCACGTGGCAGTCGAACGGGGCCAGCAGCCGCAACAGGCTCTCGGTGATGCCACCTCCGCCGAGGACCGTGACGTTGGCCCCGAAGAGGTTGCGGCCGTGTGGGCGCTGCCACGAGGTGGCACGCGCATAGCTGCCCACGTGACGCAGCCCAGCAAGCGCCAACGACAACGCCAGCTCGGCCACCGGCTGCGCGTAGACACCCTTGCCGCAGGTCCACACACGGTGATCGTCGAGCAGGTCGACGAACGTCTCGATGCCGGCAAAGGGCAGCTGCACCCATGCCAGGTCGGGCGCCTCGATGAGTGCTTGGCGCAGCGCTTCGGGCTCGCGGGGCGCGGCCCACACCAGGGCCTCGGCATCTGCCAAGGGCACGAGGTGGCCGCCCCCGGCCGTGATGGCTGCCGACATCCAGGCCGGTGCCCCTTCGGGCGCAAGTGCGATGCGAGGCGGCCCGCCTGATGCGGGCCCTGTTCGTGGCGCAGTACTACTTGGCATGGTGCCGAAAGGCTAGCCCGCGGCCACGATTCGGGCGACGACGGTTTCCGCGCTCTCCAGCGCACCCTCCATGTACCCGGTGCAGGCGGCAACGTGCTCGCCCGCCAGTTGCACACGACCCCACGGCTCGCGCAGCACCTGCCAGTACGCCCCGACCTGGCCCGGCCGGTAGACCGCATACGAGCCACCGAAGCGAGGCTCGTTGCTCCACGCTCGCGAGAAGCCGCCCAGCGGTTCCGAGTCGATGCGGTGCATGGCGCGCATCTCGCCGGCGGCCAGCGCCAGGCGTTCGGCCTCCACGAGTGTCGCCCACTCGCGGCCGCCGTCACCACCGCAGTAAGCCATGAGGATGCCCGTCTCGCCGGGCTGATCGACAGTCGGTTCGTACACTCGCTGCGCCCTGCCCGACGTGGTCGCGTAGCCGGCCGGCCACGAACGTCGCGGCCACTGCACGGAGGTCTTGGTGACAGTGCCGTACCCGAGCTGGTGCACCGCGGCATGCAGCGCCGGCGGCAGCTGGTCGTGGAACTGCACGCTGCGCAGCGGCACCAACGAACATGCCAGCACCACGTGGTCGGCCGTGAGCGTGCGCCGGTCGGTGTGCACCAACGCACCGTCGGCGTCCTGCTGCACCCCGATGAGGTGCTCGCCGTAGCTGATGACGGCGACGAGACCGGCGGCCATCCCTTCCGCTACACCGCTGAACCCGCCCGCAACACGGTGTGAGAGCACCGTGCGGCCACCGCTGTGCGCTGCGTGGTAGGCCCGCTGCTGCGCGACGAACAACAGCGACACCTGGCTGGGCTCCTCGGCGAACTCACCTTGCGAGTCGCGCCACCGGAACAACCTGGCCAGCTCGCCCAGGTTGGCCTGCTGGGCCACATCGGCCAACGACTGAGCATCGAGGGCGGCGGCCGCCGCGTGCAGCTGCGGACACGCGGGGTCGGCGATACCTGCCGCGGCGGCCTCGACGATGCCGTCGAACCGATCGAGCTCGTCGTAGACGTCGGGGTCCGCGAGGCGCACCTGCTCGGGGCTGAGCATCTCGCCGTTGCGGTGGATCCAGCGGCGGATGGTGGTCCACTGCTCGCCAGGCCCCAACCGTTCGATGCCGAAGCGGTGCAGCTGCGCCAGCATCCGGTGGTGCGTTGCGTCGACCCACTCGGCGCCGCTCTCGGCGTACTGCCCGCCGGCGAACGGTGCGCGAACGGTGCGGACACGACCTCCCGGCCGGTGCCCACCTTCGATGAGCTGCACGTCGCAGCCGGCGGCGCGCAACAGCTCAGTGGCGTGCAAGCCGGCGAGGCCCGCGCCGACGACGACGACACGCACGGCGAACGCTCAGCCGCCGCCGAGGGTGGCGGCGATGTCGGACGACGAATCGCCCGACTTCTTCAGCACCCGGGCGACGAAGGCGAGCAACGCCATCGTCATCACGAACAGCACCACGGAACCGACACCCCAGAACGGCTTGATCTCGCTCTTCGTGGCAGAGATGAGCGCCACCGGGAAGGTGGACGAGGCGCCACTGATCAGCGACGAGATGATCGTGTTGTCGAGGCACAACGTGAACGACAGCAGGCCGCCGGCGATCAGCGCCGGGCTGATGATCGGCAGCGTCACCTGACGAAAGGCGCGACCAGGAGGAGCACCGAGGTCGGCGGCGGCTTCTTCCAACGAGGCGTCGATGCCGGCGAGCCGGGCGCGCACGATCAGGGTGACGACCGCGCTGGCGTACAGCGACTGCCCGATCCACAAGCGCAGCATCCCGAAGGGCACACCGAAGGTGTCGGAGGTGAGCGGGCCGCCGACACGCTGCATCCAGCCGGCGAGTGCGATGGCATCCATGATCTCGGGCGTCACGAGGATGAGGAAGAGCAGCGCCATCATCACGGCAGCCCACTTGCCCGGGTGGCGGGCCAGTGCCACACCGCACAACCCACCGATGGAGACGGCGATCGCGGTGCCACCGAAGGCAGCAAGGAAGGAACCACGCAAGCCCTCGCCGACACCGGCCTGCTGGAAGATGCTGAGGTACCAATCGGTCATCAGCCCGTTGACGATCACGGCGATCACGAACGCGACGAGCACCGACCACTGACGCAGATGACGGTTGTGGCGACCGGTGACGAGCTTCCACACGTACGGCACTGCGATGCCGATGGCGACGATGATCACGAAGCGCACCAACATCGGGCCGGTGCTGTCGAAGTCGAACAGGCCCTGCATCTTCATGCCCGACTTGGTCTTGCCGGGCGGGCCGCCCCACCACACCGTGCTGTAGCTGCCGCTCCAGATGGAGAACGACGGCCCGTTGTTGAACGAGTGGCGCACGACCAGCAGGATCGGGATGAACAGGAACACGAGCAACAAGCCCGTCCACGCGGCCAGCGCGGGCCGCAACAGATCGGGGAATCGTGTCGCCCGCGCGGGCTTGCGCGGGCGACTGCGCCACGCGGCAACGAGGGGGCTGAGAGCAGGCGTCAGCCGGCGCAGCAGCCACAGCAGCAACGCGAACGCGGCGAGCGCGAGCAGCACCATGATGATCATCACCACAGCCATGGCCGAGCCCTCCGGCCAGTTCTGCGCGCCGCGGAACTGGCTGTCGATGAGCGCACCCACCATGAAGCCCTTGGCACCACCGAGCACGGTGGCCGTGATGTAGTCGCCGCACATCGGGATGAACGTGAGCAGCACGCCCGCGACCACACCGGGGCCGGACAGCGGCAGCGTGACCGACATGAACGTCGAGGCGCGGGTGCCGCCGAGGTCCTTGGAGGCTTCGCGTAGCGCAGGGTCGATGCGGTCGAGTGCCACGAACATCGGCAGCACCATGAAGCCGACGTAGTTGTAGACGATTGCGAGGAACACAGCCCCGCGGGTGCCGAGGATGTCGATCGGTCCGTCGATCCAGCCGAGGTCTTGCAGCCAGGTGGAGAGCTCACCGTTGGGGCTGAGCGGGATGCGCCACGCAATCGTGCGGATGAGGAAGCTGGTGAAGCTGGGGATGACCACCAAGGCAAGCAGGATCGCCCGCCACTTCTCGCTGGCCTTGAACGCGATGAAGTACGCGACCGGAAAGCCGATGAGCAGACACAGCAGCGTGGCAGTGACGGCGATCTTCAACGTGCCGTAGAACACGTCGAAGTTGTCGCCCGTGATCGACTGTCGGTAGTTCTCCAGGCTGAGGTTGCTCAGGTCGACCGGGATCAGCTGGCTGGAGTCCTTCGTGCCGAACGAGTAGAGGATGATGATCCCGATCGGCGCAACGAAGAACAGGATGTACCAGATGAACGACGGGATGGCGAGGCCCCACTTGGGGCCCCGCCACCGTCGCGGGTTCGGCACATGGGTAGGAGCCGTCACAGCAATCAGCCGGCCGCAGCGGCCTTCATCTTGTCGAGGATGTCGGTGTGGCGGTCCTGGGCGCTGTTGACCTCGCCCGTCTGCATGGTCGCGACCAGCTCCGCCGCAAAGAAGATCATGTCGACGCGAGGTGCATCCGGAGCCAGTTCGGCCATCAGCTTGTCGATGTCCTTCATGCCACTGTGGTAGCCGTGGTACAGCAGATCCTTGATGCTGATCTCGGGCGTGAGCAGCCAGTTGATCCAGGCGTGGGCGGCTTCCGGGTTCGGCGCACCGGTGGGGATGCAGTAGTTGTCCATCCACAGCTCGGTGGCCGGCGAGCCGAGCGCCCAGGCCCACTCGTCCGGGTTGCCACCAGCGTCGGCGATGCGGACGAAGGCTTGGCGAGCATCGCCGTTCCAGGCCATCGCCAGGTCGAAGGATCCCTCGGCGAGCGCCGTGCTCGGGTAGCTGTCGAAGCCCTTGATGTGCGGAGCGATCTCCTCGACGAGGTACTTCTCGCAGGCGTCGAGATCTGCTGCCTCCTCGGTGTTCCAGTTGATGCCGTTGGCCCAGAAGTACGGGCCGACCACATTGGGCGACGAGTCGAGCCAAGCCACGCGGCCGCTCGCCTCACCCTTCGTCGCGTCCATGAAGTCCTGCCAGGTGAGGATCTCCTTGGTGAGTACCGACTTGTTGTAGATCCAGCCGGTCGAGCCCCAGTCCTTGCACACCGAGTACTCGTTGGTCGGGTCCCAGTCGCGGCCGAGGTACTGCGGGTCGACGTTGACGATGTTGGGCAGCAGCGACCTGTCGAGCTTCTGGAGCAGACCCTTCTCCAGCATCTGAGGGATGTACGGGCCGGTGGGGACCACGATGTCGAACCCGCTGTTGCCGTTGGCGGCAGCCAGCTTCGTGATGAGGTCCTCGTTGCTCGGGTAGTAGTCGACCGTCATGGTGACGCCGAGCACGCTGTTCGCGAGGTCACCGACGATGTCGGGATCGTTGTAGTCGCCCCAGGTGAACATGGCGAGCGAGCCGGACGACGTGTTGATCACGTTGCTGAACTGGCTGAGCAGATCGCTGCCACCGGTGCTGCCACCGGTGCTTCCGCTGCTGGCAGTCGTGCCGTCGGAGCTGCTGCTGTCGTCGCTGCCACATGCGGTGGCGACGATGGCGAAGCCGGCGGCCGCACCACCTGCCTGGAACAAGGCACGACGGCTCAACATGTGGCGGAAGCTCGAGGGAGCGAGGATCTTGATCGGTTCAGGCTGGGATGCCATGTGGGTGGTGCTCCTTGTAATGGGTCCTGTGGGTATCAGGCATTGGCTTCTTCCGCTGGTTCGGCAAGCACGAGGCTGGCCTGCGCAGCGGAGAACGAATAGACGTCGGCGGGCGTGAACGTGCACCACACGTCGTCGCCGAGCGAGAGGCGAGGGGCGTTGGCCCGGGGCGTGAGCACCAGCACGTCTCGGCTGCTGGTGCGCACCACGTACTGGAGCGTGTCGCCGAAGTGCGCCACGCTGGCGATCGAGCCTGGAATCGAGTTCCGCGACGTGCCAGGGTCGTCGGTGACCAGTTGGAAGTTCTCCGGGCGTACCGCGGCCAAGGCCGGCTGGCCCGGAGCGACGTGCTCGTCGGGCATCGAGGCGATGAACAGCGTGCCGTCGTCGGCCCGCACTCCATCAGCAGTCGCGACGCCGCGCCAGAAGTTGTTGCGGCCGATGAAGCCGGCAACGAACGCTGACGACGGCCGTTCGTACACGGTCTCGGGATCGGCGAGCTGCTCGATGTGGCCATCGAGCATGATGGCGATGCGGTCGCTCATGCTCATCGCTTCTTCCTGGTCGTGGGTGACGAAGATGAAGGTGATGCCGAGCTGGCTCTGCAGCAGCTTCAACTCGATCTGCATCTCCTCACGCAGCTTGCGGTCGAGCGCGCCCAGCGGCTCGTCGAGCAGCAGGACACTCGGTCGGTTCACCAGGGCGCGGGCCACCGCGACTCGCTGCTGCTGGCCGCCGGACATCTGCTTCGGCTTGCGCTCGGCGAGCTTGCTCATCTTCACCATGTCGAGCGCCTCGCTGACCCGTGTGGCGATCTCGGCCTTCGACACGCCCTTCTGGCGCAGGCCGTAGGCCACGTTCTCCGAGACGGTCATGTGCGGGAACAGCGCGTATGCCTGAAAGACGGTGTTGACGTCACGCTTGTACGGCGGGATGCCCTGCACGTACTGACCGCTGATGCGAATGAAGCCTTCATCGGGCTGCTCGAAGCCGGCCAGCATGCGCAAGGTGGTGGTCTTCCCGCAGCCCGACGGGCCAAGCAGCGACAAGAACTCACCGGGCTGCACGACCAGATTGAGCTTGTCGACCGCGACCATCGAGCCGAAGCGCTTGGTGACGCCCTGCAGCTCGACCGAGCCGCGTTCGCCGGCCAACTCGTCGCCGACCGCCATCGGTGCTGCGTCCGTCACGTTGTCTCCCCCGAGAGCTCGTGGTGAGCGAACCGCTCACCGGTGGCGCCGGCCGACCGACCCCGGATGAGGCCTGTGCCGATGTGCTGTGCGGCCAAAGTGTAGGCACATCGGCCGGCGCGGGAAGGAAATGTGTGGAGGCCCAAGACCACCTACGGTGGCATGGACGCCCGGCAACCTGCAAGGAAATCGTTGATGAACAGCGTGCGCGCTGCGGAATCCCTTGCGCAACCTGGTCATCAGCGCCAGTATCCGTACCGATGGACAAGACGGGAACCCAGATCGACGAGACAGATCGAGCGATCATCGAAGCGCTGCAACGCGATGGCCGCACGCCGTACACCCGCCTGGGGGCCGCCGTTGGGCTCTCCGAGGCGGCCGCTCGGCAACGAGTGCAGCGATTGCTCGACTCGGGCGTGATGCAGGTGGTGGCGGTCACCAACCCGCTCTCCCACGGCAAGCGGCGGATGGCGATGATCGGCGTGCGCACCGAGGGTGCCACCGACGACATCGCGAAGACGTTGCAGGCGATGAGCGACATCGACTACCTGGTGGTCAGCGCCGGCTCGTTCGACCTGATGGCAGAAGTGGTGGTGGCCGACGACGGCGACCTGCTCGACCTCACCAACCGCATCCGCAGCGTGAAGGGCGTACGCAGCACCGAGACCTTCATCTATCTGGATCTCGTCAAGCAGACCTTCACGTGGGGCGCGCACTGAGGCACGCCTGCGTCATCGATCTCGACCGGCAGCGTCTCACTGTAGATTCACCGCGAAACTGAGAACGGGAGCTCCGATGCAACAGACCCTCACCCCCCACCGCAACACACGCCTGCTGGCGCTGGTCGCGGCGACGGCCATTGCGCTGGCCGGATGCGGCAGCGATGGCGATGGCGGCGGCGGGAGCGGCACGGCCGGCGGGGGCGGCGGCGGCGGCGGCGAGACCACCCAACTCGTGCAGATGTTCGCGTCCGACTTCGAGCCCGCGTGCCGCAACAACCCCGTCGAGGGAGCGACGCCCTACACCCCTGCCACGCCGGGCATCCACAAGGTGGTCACCCAGCAGGGCACCGATGCCGACGAGCTCAACGAAGGCTTCCTCGATCTCCCCAGCGAGTGGACCATCCTGTTCGATGCCGCCACCGACCAGTACGCCACCGCCGAACTGGTGCTGTGCGTCATCCGGTCGACCACCACGCTGGTCGAGGAGTGCACCGGCTACCAGACCGATGGTGTCGACACCGGCAACGTGGTCAACCTGTACTCCGCCGACTACGCGGTCTCGGTGCACGAGGCCACCACCGGCAAGGAGCTGGGCGCCACCACCATCACGGCCACCGCCACCGAGTGCCCCACGTACGTCACCTTCACCGACGGCGAGAAGGAGACCGACTGGTACCAGACCGACGACGGCGCGATCACCGACTTCGCCCGCCCGTTCGTCGAGACCTGAGCCGGCGGGCGCAACGCCCGCCGGCGCTACCGGTCAGCTGTCGGTGCCGTTCAGCTGTCGGCGCCGTTCAGCTGTCGGTGCCGTTCAGCTCTCGAGGTTGGCCATCACGTGCTTGATGCGGGTGTAGTCGTCGAGCGCGTACGCCGACAGATCCTTGCCGTAGCCGCTCTTCTTGTACCCGCCGTGCGGCATCTCGGCCACGAGCGGGATGTGCGTGTTGATCCACACGCAGCCGAAGTCGAGGCGCTTCGCCATGCGCATCGCGCGGCCGAAGTCCTTGGTCCACACGCTGCTGGCCAGCGCGTAGTCGACACCGTTGGCCCAACGCACGGCCTCGTCCTCGTCGCTGAACTGCTGCACGGTGATGACCGGGCCGAAGATCTCGTTCTGGATCATCTCGTCGTCCTGGCGCAGGTCGGCGATGACGGTGGGCTGGAAGAAGTAGCCATCGCCACCAACGGCACCGCCGCCGGCGACCACGTTGGCGTGCGACGGTGCACGATCGACCAGCCCGCTGACGTGTGCCAACTGGTTGGCGTTGTTGACCGGCCCGTAGAGCACGTCTTCGTCGTCGGGCGCGCCGGTGCGAATGCCCTGTGCCTGCTCGGCCAACGCGGCGACCAGGTCGCGGTAGATGCCGGGCGAGGCGATGACGCGAGTGGCAGCCGTGCAGTCCTGCCCGGCGTTGAAGTAGCCGGCGATGGCAATGCCTTCCGCCGCCGCGGCGAGGTCGGCATCGTCGAACACGACGACCGGTGCCTTGCCACCGAGCTCGAGGTGCACGCGCTTGAGGCTGTGCGACGCACCTTCGGCCACCTGCATGCCGGCACGCACCGACCCGGTGATGCTGACCATCGCGGGCGTGTCGTGCAGCACCATCTGGCGGCCGGTGTCGCGATCGCCGCAGATCACGTTGAACACGCCGGCCGGCAGGAACTCGGCGGCGATCTCGGCCAGCAGGCCGGTGGTGGCGGGTGTGGTGTCGCTGGGCTTGAGCACGACGGTGTTGCCGGCAGCGAGGGCAGGGGCGAACTTCCAGACCGCCATCATCATCGGGTAGTTCCACGGGGCAACCTGCGCGCAGACACCGATGGACTCGCGGCGGATGATGGAGGTCATGTTGCGCATGTACTCGCCGGCGCTCTTGCCTTCGAGATGGCGGGCGGCGGTGGCGAAGAAGCGGATCTGGTCGACCATCGGCGGGATCTCCTCGCTGCGCACGAGGTGCGTGGGCTTGCCGCAGTTCTCCACCTCCAGGCCGATCAGCTCCTCGGCCCGCGCCTCCACCGCGTCGGCGATGCGGAACAGCGCCAACGAGCGCTCGCTGGGGGTGGTGTCGCGCCAGCTCTCGTAGGCGGTGGCGGCGGCGCTCATGGCGGTGTCGACATCGGCCTGCCCCGACAGTGGCGCCGTTGCGTACACCTTCCCGGTGACCGGGTTGACCACGTTGGTGGTGCGGCCATCGGCCGCCTCGACGTGCTGACCGTTGACGAAGTTCTTGAACGCCTTCACGCGTATCGAATCCCCTTGTGTGGGAGCGCCTCAGTGCGCTCGCACCTGCGATCGTAGTCAGTCCACCGGGTGCCGTCAGATGGTGATCGGGCGGAGGACGAACTTGCTCTCCGTGCGGGCCACGCCTGCGTCGGCCTTCAGCCAGCGGATGAACGCGTCGAGCCCCTCGGCGCCCGCACAGTCGACGATGATCGTGTAGTCCGCAGGGCCGGTGACGTACATCGCCAACGCCACCTCGTCGCGCTGAGCGAGCGTGGCCTCGAACTCGGCGGGGTCGGTGCCCGGCGGGAGGGCAACGTCGACGACGGCCCGCACGTCGTGGCCCAGTGCCCGCGGGTCGAGGCTCGCGGCATAGCCGCGGATGACGCCGGTCTGTTCCAGCCGCCGCACGCGATCCGCCACCGAACTGGGGGCGAGATGCACCCGGTCGGCCAGCTCACGCCAGCTGATCCGACCGTCGGTCTGCAAGATGCCGATGATTCGTCGGTCGATTCGGTCAAGTACCGGCGTTTCAATGGTCACGTGAGCAGTCTGCCAGAGAAACAGCCGTTGACCAACGGCTCCACCAGGCCGAAGATGGCGCCCATGATCATGACCGTCGGCGTGCCCAAGGAGATCAAGACGCAGGAGTACCGGGTGGCGATGACCCCCGACGGCGTGCGCGAGTTCGAGCGCCGCGGCATCGGTGTGTTCGTGGAGACCGGCGCCGGCGAAGGTGCCAGCTTCCGTGACGACGACTACCGAGCCGCCGGGGCAACCATCGTTCCCACCGCTGCCGATGCATGGGGCCAGCAGATGGTCGTGAAGGTGAAGGAGCCCAAGGCAGAAGAGTTCGGCTTCCTGCGTGCCGATCTCACGCTGTTCACGTACCTGCACCTTGCCGCCTATCCGGAGGTCGCGAAGGCCCTCACCGCTGCCGGCACCACGGCGCTCGCCTATGAGACGGTGCAGTTGCCCGGCGGCGCACTGCCACTGCTGGCGCCGATGAGCGAAGTCGCCGGGCGCCTGGCGCCACAGATGGGCGCTCACTACCTGGAGCGCCACAACGGAGGGCGCGGTGTGTTGATGGGCGGTGCGCCTGGCGTACAGCCCGCCAAAGTGGTCGTGCTCGGCGCCGGCAACGTCGGCTGGAACTCGGCCTGGATCGCCGCCGGCATGGAGGCCGAGGTCGTGCTGTTCGACAAGAACCTCGACCGCCTGCGCTGGGTCGACCAGATCAACAAGGGGCGCATCGTCACACTTGCGTCGAACCGGGGCGCGTTGGAGCGCAACATCGCCGACGCGGATCTCGTCATCGGCGCAGTGCTGGTCGCGGGCGGCCGCGCGCCGGTCGTCGTCACCGACGACATGGTGCGCACGATGAAGCCTGGCGCCGTCATCGTCGACGTGGCGGTCGATCAGGGCGGGTGCATCGAGACCATCCACGAGACCACGCACGCCGCACCCGTGTACGAACTGCACGGCGTGCTGCACTACGCGGTCGGCAACATGCCGGGTGCCGTGCCGCACACCAGCACGTACGCGCTCACCAACGCCACGCTCCCCTATCAGCTCGACCTGGCGGTGCACGGCGTTGCCGCTGCGTGCGCTCGCGACGGCGCGTTGGCGCTGGGGCTCAACACGCACAACGGCCACATCACCAATGCGCCGGTGGCCGAGTTCCTGGGCAGCACCTTCGTCGAGCCGGCCGCCGCGCTTGCCTGATCCGTGCCACCGCCTGGCGCAGGCGTAGCGTTTCGTCATGGCCACACCGGTGCACGAACTCGACATCCCGACGATGGTGTTCAACGAAGGCAACGTCGCGCAGCGCTTCGGCTCCGACGTGGTGCTGCCGTCGGACACATGGATCGTCAAGAGCCTGTTCGGCTACGCGGTGTGGCACTACGACGACGTCACCAGCGTGCTGCGCGACAAGCGGTGGCACAGCGCTGCCGGCCGCATTCCCGAGATCATGGGGATCACCGACGAGCGGTTCCTGCAACGGCAGGGCATCAGCATCCTGTCCGCCGAGGGCGACACCCACCTGCGACTCCGTCGCCTCGTCGCGCCGGCGTTCTCGCCTCGCCAGGCAGACCGCCTGCGACCGTTCATGCGCGAGGTCATCAACGGCCTCGTCGACACGGTGGCCGCCGCCGGCAAGGCCGACGTCGCCGTCGATCTCTGCGAGCCCTACCCGATCCCGATCATCTGTGAGCTGCTCGGTGCACCCAAGAGCGACTGGCAGCTGTTCAGCCGTTGGGCCAACGACATCCTGGAGATCTTCTCGCTCGACGTCGCGAGCAAGCTCGATCTGATCATGCGCACGCAGGACGAACTCGACGCGTACACGCGCGACCTGATCGAACAGCGGCGCAGCAAGCCGGCCGACGACCTGCTCACCGATCTCATCGCCGCCGAGGAGGCTGGCGACAAGCTGAGCAACGACGAGTTGGTGATGATGGTCAACGCCGTCATCGTGGGCGGCACCGACACCACCCGCAACCAGTTGGGCTGCGCACTGGGCCTGTTCGCCGAGCACCCCGATCAGTGGGCGCTGCTCGCCGAACGACCCGAGCTCGCACAGCGCGCCGTCGAGGAGACGATGCGCTACTTCGGTGCAGTGCGCGGCACCGCCCGATTCGCCAGCGTCGACATCGAGTACCGCGACGTGGTCTTCCCCGCCGGCACGTTCGTGTCGGTGGGCCTGGCCGAAGCCAACCGCGACACTGCGGTCTTCGACGAGCCGATGGTCTTCGACATCACGGCCCAGAAGAGCGAGCAACCCCAGCTCACCTTCGGCTCCGGCATCCACTACTGCCTCGGTCAGGCACTCGCACGCGCCGAGCTGCAGGAGGCACTGCCGCTGCTGGCCCGGCGGATGCCCAACCTGCGCCTCGACGGCCCCACCGAGTGGAAGCCCGACGGCGTGGGCATCTTCGGCCCCGCGCACATGCCGGTGACGTTCGACGCCGGCCACTGACTGTGCAACTGAACGACTGTGCAACTGAACGACTGGGCCGGCGCTCGCGTCAGCGAGGCTTGCGCCACATGAGCCACATGTCGGGGCCTTTGCGCAGCGTGAGGGTGCGGCGCACTTCGAACCCGAAGCGCCCGTAGAAGCCGACGTTCGACTCCTTCGAGCTCTCCAGGTACAGGCCGACGCCTTCGGTGTCGGCGCGCTCGACCATCGGCTGCATCAGCGCCGACCCGAAGCCCTTGCCCTGGTGCGCCGGATCGGTACCGATGATCTCGAGGTAGTAGTGCGGGAAGTCGACCTCGCCGTGCGCCTTCTCCATCATCGACAGCACACCGAGGTTCGGGAACAGACGCAGGCCGTACAGCTTGAGGAAGGTCGGCGAGTGCTTCAGCACCGTCGTGAACGGGATCTTCCATTGATCCGGTGGCGCCCAGATCGCTGCAGCTTCGTGGCCGGGCGTGGTGTACACGTGCCCGTGCGGCAACTGGATCTTCTGAAAGGTGGTGAAGAACGGCTCGACCTTCGCCTGCGGCACCGACTTGCCGCCGAGCAGATGCAACTTCACGGGATCGTCGTGGAACGACTTGGCGAGGGTGGTCGCGATGCTGCCGATGTCGGCAGGGGTCGCTGGGCGGATCGGCGTTGGCATACGGTCGCACCCTATGGCACGTGACATTCAGCTCGGGTACAACAGTGGCTATTGGGGCAGCGGCCCCCCTGAGGGTGCGCTCGAGGCGATTCAGGAAGCCGAGCGACTGGGCTTCACCTCCGCCTGGACCGCCGAGGCGTACGGCAGCGATGCGCTGACGCCACTGGCCTGGTGGGGCGCCCACACCGAGTCGATCCGGCTCGGCACCGGCATCGTGCAGATGAGCGCACGCACGCCCGCTGCCACCGCGATGGCGGCGATGACGCTCGACCACTTGTCGGGTGGCCGCTTCATCCTCGGGCTCGGCGCCAGCGGCCCGCAAGTGGTGGAAGGCTGGTACGGCCAGCCGTACCCGAAGCCGCTCGCCCGTACTCGCGAGTACATCGAGATCGTGCGTCAGATCGTGCGCCGTGACGCGCCCGTCGACTTCCATGGCGAGTTCTACGACATGCCGTTCAAGGCCGGCACCGGGCTCGGCAAGCCGCTGAAGAGCACCATCCACCCGCTGCGCAAGGAGATCCCCATCTTCCTCGGCGCCGAAGGCCCGAAGAACGTCGCGTTGTCCGCCGAGATCTGCGACGGATGGCTGCCGCTGTTCTTCAGCCCCAAGGAGGACGACTTCTACCGCCGATGCCTCGCCGAGGGCTTCGCCAAAGCCGACGACCCCACGAAGGCCGATCGGTTCGAGGTGGCCAGCACCGTGTTCATCATCCCCGGCGATGATGCCGAGAAGTGCGCCGACTTCGTGCGCCCGTTCCTGGCGCTGTACGCCGGCGGCATGGGCGCCCGCGGCGCCAACTTCCACTTCGAGGTCTTCGCCCGCATGGGCTACGAGGATGTCGCACTGAAGGTGCAGGAGCTGTACCTCGCCGGCAAGAAGCAGGAGGCCGCAGCGTCGATCCCGTTGGCAATGGTGGAGGACGTCGCGCTCGTCGGTCCACCCGACAAGATCCGCGGCGAGCTGGCCCAGTGGAAGGAAACCTGCATCACCACCTTCATGGTCGGCGGCCCGAAGCAGATGCTGCCCCTCTACGCCGACCTCATCCTGGGCTGAGCCCGTTCCCCCGCCGCGACTAGCGGTTCGAGCGGAGACGATCGACGTAGGCCTGGGCGCTGGCGCGGCCCTCCTCGTCGCGCAGGCCGGCGTACAGGCCGTCGGCATCGGCCCAGCTGCGGCCGGTGCCGACCATGCTCTCCGTCACTGCGTTCACATGTGCCTTGGTCTCCAGCAGCGCCAGCTTCGGCTTGGCCAGCAGCACCTGCACCAATGCCTCGACTTCGGTGTCGAGCGCGGCCTCGGGCACGACCCGGTTGAGGAAGCCGGCGGCCTTCGCCTCGGCAGCGTCGAACGGGCGGCAGGTCATCACCAGCTCCTTGGTGAGCGCCGGCCCGATCTCGCGCACCAGGCGCGGGATGCCGCCCCATGCCAGCGGAATGCCGAGATCGACTTCCGGGATCGAGAAGCGAGCGGTATCGGCGGCGATGCGCAGGTCGCAGCCCGCGGCCACCACCAGCCCGCCGCCCACGCACCAGCCCTGGATGCGCGCCACGGTGACGGCGCGCATCTCGTCCATCGCGCGGCCCATGCGCCAACCGACTTGGCGGTCTTCCATCGGCGCGGCCGTGGAGAAGGCGGACAGATCTGCGCCGGCGGAGAACGAGCGTCCGGCGCCACCGACCACGACCACCTTCAGATCGTGGTGCTCGTCGAACCATCGTGCCGCCAGCTCGATCTCGTGCAGCGTGTGGCTGCTGAGCGGGTTCAGCTTGTCGGGCCGGTTGAGGGTGAGATCGCCACGATGACCGTCGGGCGAGACGGTGGCGATGATCGTGTCGAACGGAGCAGTGTCCATCAGTTCGTCCTCAGTCGCAGCAGCTGTCGCGCCAGCCGCAACCACTGCACTTGAAGTGAGCATGCTCGGCATGCAACGAGCCCCCGCACAGAGGGCACTCGGGGTACGTGCCGAAGCGAGCACACCGATCGGTGCCCGCCGAGGCGCTGGAGGTGACGACATCTGACTGCATGCGCCCAGTGTGACACCGGCCACTCCGTCATGCGGGGACCGGACGTTCTAGTCTTGACCCACCGGTCAAGATGACGAGCACACCCAGCGCCCCTCTCTCCCACGGGCATCGCCCAGGGAGCGCACGTGCTGCGCTCGCGTACCCCGACTTCCGGCGCATGTGGATGGCCTCGTTCTCGTCGAGCATCGGCACGTGGATGCAGAACGTGGTGTTGCCGCTGTACGTGCTCGATCGCACCGACAGTGCGTCGATGGTGGGCCTGATGGTCTTCGCCCAGCTCGGGCCGCTGCTCTTCTTGTCCATCCCCGCCGGCGTGATCGCCGACCGATTCGACCGGCGCAAGTGGCTCATCGCGATGCAGTTGCTGCAGCTGGCGTTCTCGGCGTTGCTGGCACCGTTGGCAGCAGCCGATGCACCGATCTGGGCGATCTTCCTGGTGGCGCTCGGTGTCGGCATGGGTAACGCGCTGAACGCACCGGCATGGTCGGCCATGCTGCCCACGTTGGTCGACCGCGACGACATCGCTGGCTCGGTCTCGCTGAACTCGGCGATGATCAACGGGTCGCGAGTGGTGGGCCCGATCATCGTCGCGGTCCTGCGCTCCTCGGGTGTGTCGATCTCGCAGATCTTCCTCATCAACGCCGTCACCTACCTCTTCGTCGTCGGCGCGCTGCTGCGCACTCGCGTGCCGGCACCCGTGAAGGTGGTGCACGCACCGGGCTGGCGGCAGCTGACGGCGGGCGTGCAGATCGCGAAGGCCAACCCGGCTGTGTGGCGACTCTTGGTCACCCTGTTCACGTTCTCCTTGCTCTCGCTGCCGTACGTGGGGCTGTTCGCAGCAGTCGTACGACTCAACTTCGGCGTCGACAAGGGCTCGACCACCTACGAGTGGCTGTACGCAACCTGGGGCTTCGGCGCGTGCTTCGGTGGTCTGGCCATCGGCACCGTGTTCGTCGGCTGGGACAAGCGCTCGGTGATTCGGTACGGCTTCCTCGCGTTCGCCATCGCGCTGGCGGCATTCGCCGCAGTACGCGAGCCGGTCGGTGCGTTCGTCGTCGCTCCGCTGCTGGGCTTCGCCTACTTCGCGACCACCACATCGATGAACACCGTCCTGCAGAGCCGGTTGGAAGACCACGAGCGTGGGCGGGTGATGAGCCTGTGGTTCATGGCGTTCGGTGGAACGGTGCCGCTGGGCAACCTCGTGTTCGCACCGGTCATCGACGCTGTCGGTGCCCGCTGGGTGTTGCTGGGTGGCGCGCTGTGGGCGCTGTTCCTCGCCTGGTGGTGCGACATCGAGCGCATCGATCTCTCAGCCGAGGAGGGCCGCCGCTACCCGCTCGAGCCCGACCACGCGGCTTGCTTTGACGAGCACGGCGTCTCCGCCGGCGAGTGAGCCCAACGCAGCGACCGGATCATCGGTGGGCTCGATGCCGTAGAGCTCGGTGCCGACGGCCAGCACCTCAATGCCTCGGCCGCGCGCGTACTCGAGGATGGCTCGGTGCTCCGCTTCCGGGTCGGAGATCTCGGCCATCAGACCGAGCACCGCGATGCGACGAGTTGCCGGCAGGTCGGCCAGCGCATCGAGCGCCGCGCGCACGCTGGTGGGGTTGGCGTTGTACGAGTCGTTGAGCACGATCGCACCGGCCGCGGTGCGCTGCACCTCCATGCGCATGGCGGTGAGGCCGACCTCGGCCAGCGCCGCGGCGGCCCCTTGCAGATCGCCACCGATTGCCCCCACGCATGCCAGCGCGGCCGCCGCGTTGTGAGCCATGTGCCGGCCGCTGGCCGCGAGGTGCACGCGGCACTGCCCCCACGGCGTGTGCAGCAAGAACGAGGGCCGGGCGATGTCGTCGAGCCGCAGGTCGTCGAGCCGCACATCGGCGTCGGGCGCGTCGCCGTACAGCAGCACAGGGGCTGCCGACTGGGAGGCCATGGCCCGCACGCGCACATCGTCGGCGTTCAGGATGGCCAGCCCGTCGTGCGGCAACGCCGCAATCAGCTCGGCCTTCGCGCGAGCCACACCTTCGATGCCGCCGACCCGGTCGCTGTGCGCCTCGGCCACTCGGGTGATCACACCGATGGTAGGGCGGGCAATGCTGCACAGCTCGGCGATCTCGCCGAGGCCACGCATGCCCATCTCCAGCACCAGCACCTCGGTGAGATCCGGCGTGTTGAGCAGCGTCGTCGGCAAGCCCTGCTCGTTGTTGAAGCTGCGCTCGTTCGCCCACGTCGGCCGGCCGGCGGCCAGCGCCGCCCACGCCAGATCCTTCGTGGAGGTCTTCCCCACCGAACCGGTGACCGCGATGACCGGCCCTGCGAACGACGACCGTTGCACCGCCGCCAGTGCCATCAGCCCGCGCAAGGTGTCGGGCACCTCGATGGCGGTGCCACCCACTGGCGGCCGGGTGGTGAGGTAGGCAGCAGCACCTCGCGCCAGCGCAGCAGCGATGAACTCGTGCCCGTCGCGCTCGGCGACCAAGGGCACGAACAGCTGGCCCGGCTGGATGCTGCGCGAGTCGAACGACACTCCGTCGATCGCCACATCTGGGCCATGCAGTCGGCCGCCGGTTGCCGCTGCCACCGCTTCTGCTCTGAATCGCATCGCCGCACACGGTACCGTCGAGGCTGCATGGCCGCCGCAGCACCTGGTTCCGAGAACGCACAGTCCGATGCCGCCGGCATCGACGACACGCGCGTGAACCTGATCGTGCTGTTCGGTGGGCAGTCGGCCGAGCACGACGTCAGTTGCACCACCGCGGCCCACGTGCTGAAGGCAGCCGACCCGCAGAAGTACCGCATCACGCCCATCGGCATCTCACGCGATGGCACGTGGGCAGTGGCCGGCGGGGCGCTGCTGGCCCTGGCCGAGGGGTCGCACGCGTTGCCCGGCCGGCTCGATCCCGCCGGCGATGCGCTCGCGCCCACGGCAGCCATCTCGCCGGCAGCGGCGGGCCGGCCGGCGACGGGCCGCACCGTCGTGGTGCCGCTGCTGCACGGCCCCCTCGGCGAGGACGGCACGGTGAAGGGAATGCTGGAGCTGGCCAACGTGCCGTACGTGGGCACCGGTGTGCTGGGTTCGGCCCTGGCGATGGACAAGGCGATGGCCAAGCAGGTCGCCGCGGCGAACGGCATCCCGCAGGCTCGCTACGTGGCGCTCCGGGCACACGAGGTCGGCCCCGCCACTCCGGCCCGTGTCGTCGAGGAGCTGGGGCTTCCGGTGTTCGTGAAGCCGGCCAACATGGGCTCGTCCGTGGGGGTCACCAAGGCCAAGACCGTCGAAGCCGTGCGAGATGCCATCGGCATCGCGCTGAGCTACGACGAGTGGATCGTGGTGGAGGAAGCGATCACCGGCCGCGAGATCGAAGTAGCAGTCCTGGGCAACCTCGACCCGCGGGCAAGCGTGCCCGGAGAGATCGTGCCCGGCGCCGAGTTCAAGGTGGTGCAGGAGACGGCCACCACGACCGTCGTCGACGGCAACTGGGGCTTCGGCTTCGTCGTCGCCGAGCGGGCGATGAAGTTGACCATCGAGAAGGCGAAGAAATCGAACGTCGCGGCGACGACCATCCTGCGCCAGAGCCATGTCGGCCGCGTCGGTGCCTATCCGATCATGGCGGCCAAGGACGGCATGATCGCGCTGAAGAGTCGCGAGGTGTACGAGGCTCCGGCGGCCACGATCCTGCTTGCGTTGCACCGCGACTGCGAGCAGCTCTGCCTGAGCAAGGAAGAGATCCAGTTCAAGCCCCAGGTCGAGCGCCAGTGGGCCTACATGGTCTACCACGGCGGCTGGTACCACC
>ERZ1026796.581-NODE-581-length-28579-cov-5.148285_pt1 | contig 28579 bp, 21 predicted proteins | sample MGYA00520874_ERZ1026796 | MGnify/ENA primary metagenome ERZ1026796 (study PRJEB33270, sample SAMEA104284474) | anaerobic digester metagenome | biome: Anaerobic digester microbiome; feature: mesophilic sludge digester; material: Anaerobic digester biomass | place...
AAAGAATGTTTGCAATTCTTAAATCCGCTTGATGTGCGGAATCGTAATTTTCCCAGGTGGATTCAGCTAAGTAGTTCATTTTTTTAACCTGTTGAAAGCATCAGTAAAAATCCCTTTTAACAGCTGAATATCATAATCAAGAATTACACCTGTTTTTTTGCCTAAAAATAGATAAGCAATCATAAAAACAACACCTCCTGCAAGCATAAAAGGGATTGTGCTTTTTCCCAGTTTTATTATCAGCATACAGAAAAAAGCACAAATAATTGTTAAAATAGCATTTTTAGCTATTTTCCCCAGCGGGAAAAACGCTCTTAAATTCAACTTTAAAACCTTGGCAATCAGAATAAGATAAATAATTACCGATAGCCAGGTTACAATAACCGTTGCCATTGCAGCACCTTTCATTCCGAATTTAATTATTAAAAGATAGTTTAAAATAGCGTTGGAAATGAGCAGAAACAAAGAATTATACATAACAACGCGGGTTTTCCCAAACGCCTGAAACAGAATTCCATAAGTAGCAATGCGTAAAGGCAGTAAAAAGAGATAAATTTTAAAATAAATAGCGGACTCGGTATAGAGTTTTCCATAAATTAGAGTAATTGCAGGTTCAGCAAAAATATAGCATAAAGCCATCAAGGGAAATACTAAAATAGTATTTTTACGGACTGCTCCACTATATAAAACACCCATCTTTTCAGGATCACTGGAGCTTAAATGAGGCAACAACACTGAAGTTATAGAGTTGGATAAAATTCCTACAACAGGGAATTCTGTAGCTCCTATGGAAAACACAGCATACTTTTCCGGAGTGAAAAATCCCGCAATCATTAGTTTATCCAGTTGAACACTCAGCATACCAATTATAGAAGATAAACCCAAAGGTAAAGAATAACTCATAAGAGCTTTAAAAGAACTAAGATCAAAATAAGTTCCCTTAGCTCTAAATTGGGAAAGAGAAATCCGGGCATAGAGCCATTGTAAAAAAGCAGAAATAATTACGCCACAAACAATAATATTCAAATTCCGGGTAAGTAAGGCAGAACCAACAATTAGAATAAAATCCGCCGTTACTGAGAAAATAGTAAAGGTTGCTGCTTTCAGAGGTTGTTTCAAGCCCAGCATTACTGAACTGAAAAACTGGGTTACGAAAAGAAAAGCCGGATATAGAGCATAAATTATCAGCAGTTTTCCCAAGGCAGGATTATGAAAAAGGGTCGCAATTACTCCCCTGAAAATAAGCAGGCATAAGGCAAAAACCAAACCCAACATAGAAATAATATTCAAACAACGCGATATTAAAGCATTTTGCTTTTCAGGGTTTTCTGCCTTGGGAAGAAAATAGAGCATACTTTGAGGAATTCCTAAAAGCAGAAGAGTAGAAAATGTAGTATAAATTAAGAAAAGTTGACGATAACTGCCAAGTTCGGCAGGAGTAAGCAAACGGGCTAAAGAGATTCCAACTACAGCTTTAACTGCTAAACGGAAAAACTCCGTAGCGGAAAGAATACCTGCCTGTTTAGGAAGTTCACTCATTGGGCGTAAATAATTCTACCGGAATAAGATATTGGAAAGAAGATTTTTCCTGATAGAGATGAACTGTATAGTGTCCCGGTTCAAGGTTGGCACATAATTGGGGATTGATGATATTTAATATCTCCCTATTTTCCCCTTTCTGATAAAAGCGTTGGTTGCTGACAAGCAATGTATCTTTGTAAAGTTCCCAGTTCCATAATCCTTCTTGGGGGATTTTTAGCTGCATTATAATTTCATTGTTTATGCGGATAAGTTTGGCTTCCGCAGCATAATTTGGCTCCGGGGAAGTTATACCGGTTACTTTATCAGCAACTTTACCTAAGGGATATTCTTTCTTTTCCGGAAAACTTAAATGCGCCAGCTGAGCAAAAGCATTTCCTTTTTGCAGTCCTGAATAGTTGAATAAGGATACACCTGCAAAACCACAGTTCCGCACTAAGGCTATTTTCTTCGCTATTTCTTTTACATTGTAGGAATTTCCTTTTCCTACTGCAAGAGTATTTCCATTTCCATTCCAGGCACGTAAACCGATTACTATTTTTTCTTCAATTCCTGGCAGTTTGATTTGTGCCAGTTGTTTTTGAAATTTAGCATATTGGACATCGTAAGCCATAGGATAAACACAGTCAATAATACCTTTTTTTAACCAGGATTGCCAGTCCTGAGCATAATCAACATTTGCCTCGGCAATATCCGGAAAAACGGCGGCTGTTAATTGCAGAGCAGGATTAATTTCTTTCAGTTGATAGTAAGCATTTTCCACAAAAGTGTTTATTTGCATAATCCGCCATTCGTTATAAGTTATTTCTGCTTTATTTTGGCAATATTCATTATAGCGGGCAAGGGAGACAGGATGATAACCTAAATCGCTTTCCGGGTAACGAATATAATCTAGATGAATTCCATCCAGTTCCGGATAGCCGGCTGCCAGATTTCCCAAAATGTTGAGTAAATATTCCTGCACTTCGGGTATGCCAGGATCAATAAAATAGCCGGATTGGTGGTCAATATTCATCTGAGAACCATTGATATTGTATGTTATCCAGTCCTTGTGATTATTGTAGATATAGTTTTGCTGAATATAACTTTGTTCTGTTGGAGTTGCATTAAAAACCACTACCCAGGCCTGAACTGCCAGACCTTTGCTATGAGCTTTTTTCAGAATATAAGCCAAAGGATCAAAAGCAGCGTCTTCCAGGATATAACTTTTCGGTTCGGGATTAGGATAAAGATAGGCACCTTGGGCTGGATCAAAAAGAGCATCAGCGCGGTAACGAACTTCCACTAAAAGTTCATTTTGGTTGCAGGAAACCGCTGTTTCAATAACTTCATCTATAGATTTTTCAGTAGTTATATCCCAGGGTAGAACCCAAACGGAACGGATTTCAGCATTTATTCTTAAAAATAACAGGGTGAACAGGATAAAGAAACTCTTTTTCACTCTTTTTTTTCTACCTTATTTACAGTGGTTTCTGCAATACCATCAGCAAAATCCAATGCTAGATGTTCCCCTTCAGAGACCTGTTTTATAGAACTAATTAGTTTACCTTCTTTAAAAGCCATAATCCAACCTTTACTTTGAATGCGGCGAGGAGAAAGTTGTTCTAAACTTTTACTTAGGGAATTCAGTTGGTTTATTTTTAATTGCAGTTGGTTATTAATTTTATCATTCAGTTGATGCCAGGTTAAATTACAGTCGGCTTTGGACTTAGCCAGGCAGAGTTCAATCCGTCTATCTAGTTGTTGCATAATACTGTTAGCTTTCATTTCAAATTGTAACCGCTTTTCCGGAAGTTGTTTAAGCGCATTTTGTAAAACTATTTCTGCCAAATCAAAACGCTGTTGAAAACCTTGCCAAACCCTTTCCGGATGGTATTTTGCCAGCTCCAGTTGCAGAGTAAAAAGGGGAGTGCTTTTGCGAGCATATTTATTTTGGGCGGATAAATCAAGGCGTTTTTTCAGCGAAACAAGCAAGTTTAGCAGTTCTTTTTTATCGGGAACAGCCAGTTCTGCCGCAGCAGAAGGAGTAGGAGCTCTCAAATCAGCTACAAAATCAGCTAGCGTAAAATCAATTTCATGGCCTACTGCTGAAATTACAGGAAGGGAAGAAGCGTAAATAGCTCGGGCTAAAGCTTCATCGTTAAAACAGAAAAGATCTTCCTGAGAACCACCACCACGGGTAATAATTATAAAATCAACATCTTTAGTTGTATTAAAATATTTTATACCCTGAATAATTTGTGAGGGGGCATCAGAGCCCTGAACCAGGGCAGGATAAACTATTATTTCCACAGGATAGCGGCGTTTTATGATGTTTATTATATCCTGCAGTGCCGCACCTGTTGGAGATGTAATAATTCCAATACGGTCAGGATATTTGGGAATGGGTTTTTTATGTTCCTTCGCAAAAAGTCCTTCTTTTTCCAGTTTCTTTTTCAACTGTTCAAATTTTTGCTGTAAAAGCCCCAGTCCTGCCTCTTGCATCTTTTGCACATTCAGATTATAGTAACCGCCTTTTTCGTAAACAGTTAGCTTGCCGAAACAGATAACTTGCATACCATCAGCGGGTTGAAAAGTTAAAGCTGCATTTGCTCCTTTAAAAAAAGTGCAGCGTAAGGTGGCATTTTCATCCTTCAGGTTGAAATAAATATGGCCTGAACTATGCCGAATAAAACCCGAAATTTCACCCATTACAAACACCGGCTGCAGGGATGATTCAATCACCTGACGCACTTGCCGGGTTATTTCATAAACGCTATAGATTATTACATTTTCCATTTCAATGCCAAAATCTGAACATAATGCTATTTGTCAATTCTAACAATGTTTCGGAATTCCAACTTCCACTTTAGCAAATAAATAGGATGAAATGCATAAGGTTAGTTTTATTTTTTGTAGCAAAGCGAAATTTATCACCCTATTTGGGAAGCACATCATAACTTTAATAGTTGATAATCAATTCGCTGATTTTGCGTTTCGGAACATAATGAATGCCTTTTTCATCTCGCCAATATTCAATTTTATCGGGTTCTATAACATCTTGTACTACAATTGTTTCCGCGGGATAACCCAAAGCAATAACCAGCATTATTTCCAGTTCTTCGGGCAGAGAAAAGGCATTTTGAACTTCCTGTTTATCTACTGAAGCCAGCATACAGCCACCAAAACCATTATCTACAGCGCTTAAAAGTATTGTCTGAGCTGCAATTCCAGCATCAATTGCCACCATCTTCGGGCTGTTAACAGGCGCTGAAATAATAATATAAGCAGAAGGTCTTTCTCCTTTAACAGGACCATCCCAGGTTTTTAAATAACTTGCCCATTTCAAATGCGGAAAAATTAGGTCGCATTTATCCTCCTCATAAATAAGGAAATAACGCAATTTTTGCAAATTACCCGCGCTGGGAATGTATCTGGCTATTTTTATCAGCTCAATCAATTGGGCGCGAGTTAATCTTTTTTCTTCATAAAATCTGCGATAACTCCGATTGCGATATACAAGGTCAAAAATCATTTTTCTCTCCTGTAAAAAAGTTCTATTTCTGTGTCTATATGAAATACTAATGCATAATTGCACCTTTGACCAGACATTTTTGGGGAAAAGATAGCTGTTGAAAGCTGAATATGTTACAAAAATCATAAGCCGGGTTATTGTAATATTGAGCTTCAGCAACAATGCCATTTATTATATATATCTGTTTGTTAATCAATAGATTATAAGTATATCCGAGCATTATTAGACACAAACACCTAACTTATTGATACATAGTCAATTCCCTAACGACCCCGTAACACTTCCGTAACACTTCCGTTGTCTCGTTAAGGAATTGTTAAGGAGTTGTTACTTAATTGCAAGTGGATCAACCAACCGTTAAGCAAATCCTTAAACAAAAATAGCTCACAGCTGGCAACGATTTAATTGACTAATAATAAGTTATACAACATTTTTACTGAGAAGCCCTAAATAATGATTATAGAGTTCTGTGCCAATAAAAAATCAGAGAGGATACTAAAGAACAACGAAAGTAATTTCCTAAAAATTAAATATTAGAAGAAATTGAGCTGACAATAGGTGAAAAAGGATAGAGCAAATTATTTCTTCGCTAATTCCTTTTTTCTCTTAACTTTGTTTCCCTTTTAGTATGACAGCTATATTGCCTAGAAATCTCCGAACTTCTGCTTTCACAGGAATCCACATCAGACAGGAATATATTTATCCCTCTCACTATATCGCTGCCTCACTTAATTCATTCTTCATTACAATAGTCCCCATCTTCTTCTAAAAAAAAGTTCTGTGCAGAAGGTTAAAATAAACAGCGCCAGGACATACCACTTTTTATAGAGAGGGATTTCCTTGCGGGAAATTTGTTCAATAGGTTTAGCAGGAAGCGGGTTAAAGGCATTCAGATTGCTTTGGTAAAATAATTTTCCTCCAGTTTCCTTAGCAAGCCAGGAAAGAAGTGACAAATTGTAGCCATAATCTCTTGTTTCAATAGAGGTTTCGGAGAGTTCAAATTTGCCCTTGGTGCTTTTACCTGTTTCCTGATCGGAAATTTCAAAGCTGTATGTCCCCGATTCTGTAAGTTGAAGAGTGATAGCATATTCATCACCTTCGCGTTTCAGGAAATCAGTATAGACCTCTTTATTATTCTTATCCAGAATGCGAATACGCGGATTAACATCCAGGCGACTTTGTCTGATTTCATCTTCACTCCGCAGGCGAATACGAATTTCCTCTCCCTGAAAATAGCTGTTATTATAAATAGCGTTGTAAGAACCTGTGCTTTTATTACTTAGCCAGGTTAAACAATTGCTGATTAATTTTGTGTAGCCCTCTCCACCACTTTGCATTTGCCAACGCCAAAGATTTAATGTGGCAAAAGCCAGAGAACGAGCAGTTCCTTGCGTCTGAACTACTATGGCAGGAGAATTTTGCGGATTGTTAATAGTAGCTAAGACCTCAGTTCCTGGGCTGGCAGTTACATAATAATAATCCAGAGGTGGAATATCTTTGGCATATAAGGTTAAGCTATTCAGCATAGGATAGTTAGCCGAAGCCGGAGTAGGAACTATGAACCCTTGATAAGTAGAAGTAATATTGGATTTTTGAATGGGCAAAAGGGAAGCTAATTCGTTTACAGGAAGTCCCTGGTAAAGTATTCCTACTCCACGATTAAAGGCATTTTGAATAAAATCTGCCGTAGCATTATCCAAATTGAGCATTCCATTATTGATGATAATTATAGCAGCCAAGTTATCGGGTTCAAGTTTGTTAACTAATGCTTCACCGCTATAAAGATGTCCGTTTCTGTTAAGATAGCTTTCTGCCATCCAACGGTTATTTGTAGCAATAGCATCCAGAGTGAATTTATTATCCCAGGCAGGTTTATCGGAAATAAGAATAATCCTTTGTTTTTCGGCGAGCACTTCAATAGCTCCAGGATAGAGATTATTATTGATTTGACTTTCGTTTGGCAAAGCAACAACTTCCACTTTCCAGGGAAAAAAACCAATACTGTTAAATTTGTGGGTAAAATCCACATTGGCGGTTATACCTTTTTGCAGTTTCAAGCTTTGCCGCGAGATAATTTTATTTGCTATCAGCAAATGGACTTCTGCAGGTCCACTGTAATTATTAGAGGAAATTTCAGCACGAATAGTATTGGGCTCATTTCTATAAGCATAACGGTTACAACGCACATTTACGATTGCTAAATCGGGAGCAGGATTTTGAGTGCTATCGGCTAAAACATAAAAAGGACAACCCAATTGCTGAACTGCAGATAAGGATTCGTCTCTCAACCAGCCATCTGCAGCAAGAACTACTCCTTCCAAATTGGTTAATATTTTTTGATTGCTTAATTCTTTTAAGGCAGGAGCGAGTAAAGTGTTGTTTTTATCTCCATCCAAGCCATTAGCAAAGGTTTTGTGAATAACTTCATAACCACTGTCAGTAAATTTCTTTTCCATTTCCTGCCAAAGAGGTTTCAGGTGTTGTGCCTTGGTTGTGGAATTATGTTTTAAGTCCATACTTAGAGAAATATCTTCCAATACCAGAATTTGAGGTGCCTGTTTTTTGTGCTGAGTGTAATATAAGATTGGACTCAGCAGGAGAATAAGTAGCAGAAAAAGAGTAATAAACCTTAAGACAAAAAGAATCCACCGTCGGTTTTTTTCAATTTCGGGATTAGTTCGGTAGTTCAGAAAACCTGAAAGAGCAAGCGAAAACAGGACTATCAGAACATATTTCAGCATTATATATGAACCTTCAGATAACTCCCTATGGCAATTCCTTTGGTTTTGTAACCTGGAATAAAATTCTTAACACTTTGCCAGCCCAAACCAAGTTCTACTTTATTGCTGTAATAACCGATTCCATAACTTATACGCCAAGGATATTGACTGTTGCCAAAACCTACGCCAATATTTAAAAGCAAAAATTCCCAAGGCAAAAATTGAGCAGCTAAAGAAAATCTACCAATTCCGCTGGTGATAATAGAAGTTTTGAAACCCTGAAGATAATCCAGGGAAAAATTAGCCCAAGGCATATTGTAGAGAGCTCCCAAACGCAATTCCGGAGGAAGCTTGGTAGAATAAGAACCAATATCTAAGGTTTCATTGGAGTAATCATAAAAATCCTCGGAGATATTAACCGCATAAATATCATTAGCAACCACTTGGATATTTGTTTCTTCTGTAGTAAGCGACCAGTTTATATTGCCGAAGAGGTTATCTAAAGTAAGCCCTACTTCCAGATTGGGAGTGATATTGCTTGCTAAGCCAAGCATTGCTTTTTGCCCGAAACCGCCAATACCTGTATGTAAAACAATATCCTGTCGCAAATCCGCGCCTTCCATTGAAGAACTGAAATAGCCGTTAAATTCTTCCATTTTAGCATTACCCACTCCAATTAAAGCACTTACGGCAAATCCTGCACGGATAGGAGGAATAGTTTTCGGAATATAGGGAAGAGTAAAATTCCCCATTGCAAAGGTGATATCAACATAACCAAGACCTCCTGCATCGGTAGTGCTTTTATTAAACACATAAAGAGTATCGGTATTGCCATAAAGCAGAAGGTCCAGATACCTTTCGGAAAGAGCCAGTTTACCGGTTAAATGAAGAGAACTGGAGATGGACATATTATCAAAGGCAAAACCTACGATGCTGACATTGCTTTCTATCGCTGAACGCAGAGAACCATCAATCTTGTCCAGAATTTTCCGTTTGTCAATATCATTCAAAGTATCTCTGCTAACTACATAGTTATAGGTATCCAAGTCCAGAGAATTATTATTTATGCATATTCCGAGGTTCGTTATAGGCAACCAGAAATCAATACCTTTTTTCTGTTGTAAATTGGCAGGATTCCAATAGGCAGCTTCTACGCCTTTAGCACGCAACATATAACTATCAGCAAAAAAGATAGATTTTCCGGTATTAAAAGCAGTTAAAGCAGTCAGCAACAGCAAGGAGAAGAGTATTAACAAAGCTAACTTTTTCATTTTAATCCTCCTCTTTTTCAATAAACACCCGGGCTGTCACCATTCCTTTGATATGAATATAATCGGAAGTGCTGGTGTGTATAGTAACCGGAGTTTCTGTCTCATTAAAACTGAAAGCGAAACGCATATAAACCTGCTCGGCAGTAAAAATATTCAGTTCCTCTTTATTCAGAGTTAAATCTACATTTTGGAAGCCAGGTACCTGATCAGCACTATTAATAGCGGCTTCTTTCATAATATCATAAGTAGCGGGATTTTGGGTATCTATATCAGGTGTGTTACTGAAGAATAATTTGGCAGATGCACCTATAGGAAGTTTATTTTGGATTTCTAACTTCAGAGAAGCGCTTATAGCATTTTTTTGGATACGCTCACGGTTTTCTTCCGGAATATTAAATTCCTGCTCTTCTGCAATAGTAATTTCGTGCTCGTGTAAAGTAAAAGTTAAGGGTGCACTTACAGTGTAAAATATATGAATAGAATCCGTAGGTCTTAAATTGCCTATATTTGTTCCACTGTTGATTAAAAACTGCCCGTTGATTATGTTAATAGTTGTAGGCATAATCTGTAAAAGCTGTGATACATTATGTCCAAATTGGATTTCCATAATTCTGGGACCTTCTTCTGTAGCGGGTTCTATTTGATAGTTGTTACCCTCTTCATCTACAATATCAATCAAGCTGGTTTCTCCAGAGGAATTTGTTGCTAATAACTGCCCGGAAAAGACGGAACCGAAACCCAAATAATTGGTTAAAGTAATTTGTAAATAGGCACTTTCCAAGTTAATTGCCTGGTCCAGCCCATAAGGATAATCAATGTTAACAAGTGAACCGGAATCTTCCAGTCCAATGGGATAATTGTTCAGAGTTCCTCTGAATTCTCCTAAACTAATTGGTTCCTTAGCTTGAAAATCAAATGTAGCTACTTGCACTCCTTCAGGCATAGAAGGTATAACCTGAAAAGAAAGATGTAGTTGGTTGATAACTTGATTTGAATTTGCAACACCTATATGCAAACCCGCCAGATTTGTAGTTACCCAGTTTCCGGAGCCATTGGAAGTAAGGACAAGGTTCTGGTTATTAGGCAAATAAAAGTCAGAAAAAGTTAAAGAAATCTGTTGCACATCGGGATGCAAATCGCGGAAACAACTTTGGAAATTGCCTTCTACTATTTCTGCATAAGCAACGCCAACTTTTCCTTCCTGGTCTTCAAAAGGAATGGTAAGATCAAAACTTGAACCCAATATGGGAAATCCTGAAACTTGAACACTCGGTGTAAAAGGTAATGTGCCGAATTCATTAGTATCTGCTTCCCCATTCGCTGTTACAGTTAAGACCTCATTTTCATCTGTAACAATATTAACGGAATCTATTAGGTCAGACACATAAAACTTTTCGTTGATGACAGGGATACTCAAATCCATAAACCAACTGGGCAGAGTAGGTTTCTTTACATCGCAAGCGGTTAAAAGAATCAAGGCAGTTATAAGTGTAAAATAGATTTTATTCATAAACACCTCCTTCTTTTGTGTTTAGAACTTGTCTTCTGCTTTGCTATAAATAAGAATAGGTTTTCAGAACTATAATACATACCTGAATTGCCACTCTATATAATGTATAAAAGAGAAATACACTTTTTCTCCTCTTCCGCTGAAAAACCTTTTTAAGATATTATAAGCGGTCTTTCTCTTTTGGCAAATTTTTCTGTATGTCTGCCGCCAAACAAATTTATAGAAAGAGACAAAGTTATTTTAGCAGTGACGCCTTCTGACTTACTAAATACCCAATTTTTGGCAAGCCATTCTTGCAGCTTCCTGATGCGCATTTTTCTTGGTATTACCTTTTCCTACTCCTAAAAGTTTGTTCCCCCAACGCACTTCCACAACAAAGGTTTTTTGATGTTCAGGTCCTTGTTCAGCAACAGTAACATAAGTAGGTGGAGGTTGATTTCTGCTTTGCATATATTCCTGCAGGATACTTTTATAGTTTACCAGTTCTTCCCGGGTAACCGTTTCCTGATAATTATCCAGAATATGATTGCGGATAAATCGGGTTGCAGCAGAAATTCCGCTATCCAGATAAATAGCACAAATAAGAGCTTCCATAGCATCCGAAAGAATAGAAGGTTTAAAAGCACCGCCCGATTGCTGTTCTTCAGGGCTAAGAAGTAAATATTTTCCCAGGTCTAGAGCATTAGCTTTTAAGGTAAGATAGGTCTCGGAAACAATTTTGGATTTCAGCTTGGAAAGCTTACCTTCCTGTTCCTCCGGATGGCGGGTAAAAAGTTCTTTACTAACAATGAAGCCAAGTATGGAATCTCCTAAAAATTCCATCCGTTCAAAAGGGGAGGGTGCTTTATGATCTTCAAAATTACGATGTAGATAAGATTTATGAGTAAGAGCGGCAAACAGTAAATTTGTATTATGAAAAGTATAATCAATCTTCTTTTGTAATTGGGAAAGCGATTTTTCCCATTTGGGATACTGTTCTTTTATCTTTTTGGCATTGAAATAATCCAAAATACGGGAGATGATTGATTTCATCCGTTTCTCAAGCGTTATAAAACTCTTTCTGTTATCAGGTGTAGCGTTTGATGATTATTGCAGAATTATGACCTCCAAAACCCAAAGAATTGGAAAGTGCTATATTCACAGTATGTTTAACAGCATAATTGGGAGTATAATCCAAATCGCATTCCGGATCGGGATGAGTTAAATTTATGGTTGGATGAAGAATACCTGTTTCAATGCTCTTTATGCAAACGATAGCTTCAATCCCAGCAGCAGCACCTAACATATGACCCACCATACTTTTAGTAGAATTTATTTTCACTTGATAAGCATAATCACCGAAGACATTTTTAATAGAAAGGGTTTCGCCCTTGTCATTTAAAGGGGTAGAAGTTCCGTGAGCATTGATGTAATCAATATCCTTTGGTTTAAGTTCAGCATCCTGAATTGCCATTAGCATAGCTCTGGAACTACCTTCTCCATCTTCTGTGGGTGCTGTTATATGAAAAGCATCTTCCGATGCACCGTAACCAACTAATTCAGCATAAATTTTTGCACCTCGGTTTAATGCATGTTCCAGTTCTTCCAAAACAAGAATGGCAGCTCCTTCGCTCATAACAAAACCATCCCGTTCGGCATCAAAAGGACGCGATGCTTTTTGGGGTTCATTATTACGAGTAGAAAGAGCTCGCATAGCAGAAAAGCCACCTACTGCTAAAGGAGTTACAGCAGCTTCAGTTCCACCGCTGAGAATTATATCCGCATCGCCATATTGAATAGACCTAAAAGCAGTTCCTAAAGCATGATTGGCACTGGCACAAGCACTCATCACATTAAAATTGATACCCTTAAAATTATTCTCAATGCTGATGTGAGCAGCTGCAATGTTGCCAATCATTTTAGGAATAAAAAATGGACTGATACGACGTGGACCTTGAGTGTAATTTTTAATGCACTCTTCTTCAAAAGTAAGAATACCTCCAATTCCAGCACCGGTAATAACTCCAGTTCTATCAGGATCATAAGAACCAGGTGTTAAACCTGCATCCGCAATTGCTTCCCTGGCAGCAATCATTGCAAATTGAGCGTATAAATCAATTTTTTTTACCTCTTTATGGTCAAAATGCTCTTCGGGATTGTAATTTTTTACTTCCGCAGCAATTTGCACCGGTAACTTACTGGAATCAAATTTGGTAATCAAATCTACTCCTGATACGCCATTAATTAATGACTCCCAGGTTTGAGTAACATTATGTCCGACAGGCGTAATTGTTCCTATACCGGTTATAACAACTCTTCTTTTATTCATAATAGACCTCATTATTTGCTTTTCCTTATCTCCTTCCGCTGAAACTTATCTTAACATCCTGAATATAAGATATTATATTCGTGATTATGATAAACTCCTGCAAAAGGTGGATACAATCCTGATACTTGTTCAGCTATCAGGATTGTTCCACATTAGAGGAAAGGGTATATTATCCCAGTTTTTCCTTCAAGTAATCAATTGCTTGACCAACAGTGCGGAGTTTATCCTGATCTTCATCCGGGATGGTAAGACCGAATTCTTCTTCAAATGCCATAACCAGTTCAACTGTATCTAATGAATCAGCGCGCAGGTCTTCTATGAAGTTTGCGGAAGGAACAACCTGGGATTCTTCAACTCCCAGTTTGTCTATTACTATTTGTTTTACTTTGGCTTCAATATCCATTATTCCTCCTATGTTATTGAAGTATTTCTTGATCTGTATTTTTTGTTCAATGCATAGTCAAGCCACCATCAACTGCGATGGTTTGACCGGTTATATAACTTCCAGCTTCCGAAGCCAGAAAGAGACAAACATTAGCTACATCCCGGGAAGTGCCCATTTTTTGTAAAGGAATAGCTTTGGCGTATTCGGCTCTGATTTCAGGACTTAAGGATGCTGTCATTTCTGTTTCTATAAAACCTGGAGCAACAGCATTAACCCGAATATTCCTGCTGCCGAATTCCTTGGCACAGCTTTTAGTGAAGGCAATCAGTCCACCTTTGGAAGCAGCATAATTTGCCTGACCGCTATTTCCAGTAATACCAATTACACTGGCAATATTGATAATACAGCCATTACGGTTGCGTATCATATATTTGAATGCCTTCTGGGTACAGAAAAAACTGCCTTTTAGGTTTACATCCATAACCATTTGCCAGTCCTCTTCCTTCATTCGGAGAAGTAAATTATCACGCGTAATACCAGCATTATTGATAAGGCAATCTATAGTTCCATATTTATCAACAATATCAGCAAAAATGCTTTCTATATTAGAACTATCAGTTACATTTCCTACATAGCCATAAACCTGAAAACCGTTTTTCTTTATTTCGGCAACTGCTTTCTCTACGATTTCGGCAGAAATATCAATAATAATTACTTTAGCTTTGGCTTCTGCAAAAGCACCGGCAATAGTAAAACCAATACCTCTGCCTGAACCTGTGATTACTATAACTTTACCTGTAAAATCCCAGTTCATTATTTCCCCATAAGTATAATTTTTATTTTTTGTATCTTAACTTGTAGCTGACACCACACCATCAATGTCTTCATATTTGTCAATTGAAAAAACTTCCACATCCTTATTGATGTTTCTAATCATACCGCTTAAGACCTTTTGCGGACCGAATTCTATAAAGCGTTGAACCCCTTGGTTAATCATATACTCAACACTTTGCACCCATAAGACAGGGGAAACAATTTGTCGGGCAAGAAGTTCCCTTTCTTCCTGTCCATTGATAACAGGCAGTGCAGTTACATTAGAAATAACAGGTATTTTTCCGTCCTTAAAATTCACTTTCTGCATTTCTTCTTTCAGCCAAACATTGGCTTTAGCAATTAAAGGAGTGTGAAAAGGTCCTCCTACTACTAAAGGAATAACTCTTTTAGCACCTTTGGTTTTGGCAAGTTCACCAGCTTTTTGAACGCCTTCAGCAGTTCCCGAAATCACTGTTTGAATAGGAGTATTAAAATTCACGGCTCTGACCAAACCGGCATTTTCTGCTGCCAAACAGATTTCTATTACCTGATTTGGCTCTAAACCTATAATAGCACTCATTGCAAAAGGGACACCGGCATTGGCTTTAATCATAAATTCACCTCTTTTATGCACCAAATGTAAGGCGTCCTGAAAACTAATCATTCCCGAAGCAACAATGGCACTGAATTCTCCTAAAGAATGGCCTGCCACAAAATCTGCCTGCAGTTTACTTTTTTTTTGAAAACTTGCTAAAGCAGCAAGAGAATGAAATAGAATAGCGGGCTGAGTATAACTTGTCTGTTTTAGCGTCTCTTCAGGTCCTTTTGTCATTACTTCTGCCAAATTTGTATTATGAGCTTTATCAAAGTTATCAGTAATTTCTTTTAACTCTGCATTTTCTCGGATAAAGTCACTTGCCATTCCTACATATTGAGAACCCTGACCGGGAAAAACAAAAGCCGTTTTCATAATTTACCTCTTGTATAGTCGGAGCTCGCTGAAGCTCCGCATTTAATTTCTAGTGAATTAAAAGAGCTATTCTTCTACTAATTTAATTATGGTGGTTGACCAGGAGGTCAACCTTCCGGGGTTTTTGGTTGACCAGGAGGTCAACCTTCCGTTATCAATATCTTGCTAAAACGCTGCCCCAGGTTAATCCTGCTCCAAAGGAAGTAAGCAAAATCAGATCACCCCGTCTGATTTTCTTGTTTCTGATTGCTTCATCCACTGCGATAGGAATCGTAGCAGAAGATGTATTCCCGTATTTTTCAATATTCACTATAACTTTACTCATTGGCACTTTCATTTTGGAAGCTAAACCCTCAATAATGCGTAAATTTGCCTGATGGGGAATAATCCAATCCACATCTGCAGGAGTAAGATTATTGCGTCTGAGTAGTTCATCTGATGATGCATACATACATCTGATGGCATTTTTGAAAATCCTATTTCCTTCCATATAAACAGTATGCAGATTTTTATCTACTGTTTCATGGCTAGCAGGCATTCTGGAACCACCTGCATATTGAATTAAATATTCTCCCTGGCTGCCGTCAGAATTTATTTTACTGTCTATTATGCGGGATATTTCGCTGGGTTCAGCTCTACTTACAATTGCTGCACCGGCTCCATCACCAAAAAGAACACAGGTATTTCTGTCTTTCCAGTTGGTAATTTTAGTAAGTATTTCCACTCCTATAACCAGGATATTCTGCACAATTCCGTTTTCAATATATTGACGAGCAACATCCAAAGCATAGATAAATCCTGTGCATCCGGCAGAAATATCAAAGCAGGGAATATCTTTCAGCCCCAATTTTTTTTGCATAATGCAGGCAGTTGAAGGGAAGGGATGATCTCCTGAAATGGTAGCTACAATTATTTGATCAATATCTTTATATTTAACTGAGGAACTTTCTATTGCTCTAATAGCTGCCTCATAAGCTAAATCACTGGCTGCTTCATTTTCTGCAGCTATATGTCTTTCAACCATTCCCGTGCGGGTTCTAATCCATTCATCGCTGGTATCCACAATCTTTTCCAAATCATAGTTATTCAATATCTTTTGGGGAACACAGCTACCAAAGGAAGATAATTTGGCATAATAATTCAACATAATTAAGTCCTCTCAAAATAGTTCCTGGCATTTGTTACGAAGCCGGACTGGGCAATTAAGGCAGCAAAACGGATAGCATTTTTCATTGCTTTAGCATTACTGCGTCCATGAGCAACTACAGAAATTCCGTTTAAACCAACAAGTAAAGCACCACCGTATTCTGTATGATCCAGTTTATTTTTTATATGGGTATAAACAGGATAGGAAAGAAGCGCACCAAGTTTGGCAATCCAGTCCTTATTTATTTGTTCTTTCAATATCTCAAAAATAGAAAAGCCCACTCCCTCAATCGTTTTTAATACTATATTACCGACAAATCCATCGCAAACAACAACATCGGTAATTCCTTTAATTATATCCTTTCCCTCTATATTACCAATAAAATTAAGTTCTTTTTCCTGGCTGAGTAATTGATATGCCTGCCTGGTTGTAGCGTTTCCTTTAGCCCTTTCTTCTCCTATGTTTAACAGTGAAATTCGGGGATACTTTTCCTGAAAAAAATACTTAAAATACATACTTCCCAGTTTGGCAAATTGCACTAAATTTTCTGCTGTGCAATCAACATTAGCACCCATATCCAAAAGAATTTGATGCCCTGTTTCTGTAGGGAAAACAACAGCAATTGCAGGACGCAACACATTTTTAATGCGACCATATATTAAAAGAGAAGCAGACATTACAGCTCCTGTATTTCCTGCGCTTACAGCAGCATCTGCAAGACCCTGATTATGAAGTTCAACTGTTTTCACCAAAGAAGAATCTCTTTTAGAACGCACAGCTGTGACTGCACTATCTTCCATCTCTATTCTTTGTGTAGCATTAACAACACTGATTCTCTTTGGCGGATAAAAGAATTTTTCCAATTCGTATTTGATTTTTTCTTCATTTCCAACCAGGATTACTTCTTCGCAAAGGTCTTCTTTGATAGCAAGAACAGCGCCTTCAATTTCCGGAAACGGTGCATTATCAGTTCCGAAAGCATCTACGGCAATACGCACCTTACTCCTTAACTGTTAATATTTGCTTTCCATTATAGGTGCCGCATTTTTCACAAATATGATGCGGTAGTTTGGGTTCTCCACATTTCTTGCAAGTGCTTATCGTTGGAGGAGTTAAGACCTTATGAGTTCTGCGTTTATCTCTCCTGCTTTTGGAGGTTCGTCTTTTCGGGACTGCCATTTTATTGCTCCTTGGCTTTGTTTTTTTTATCAGGCAAAACACAAGCGGGAAATTATGATCGGAGGTGGAAATAATCCTTCTTTGTAAATTATCGCTTATGCTTTTTATCCATCCCTGAACAAAACTTAAAAAGGACATTTTTTGTCAATCAAAATCTCTGTTTTGGGGCTGAGAGGGATTTCTTTACCTTGGTTTAAGGAGGAAAAGATAATGTTGGAAAAAGTTTCGTTTCAGGTGTAGCTGGAGGACTCCGTTCCTCCACAAGTAAAAATAGCGGAGCTACAGCCGGCACTGCTTGTTCCAAAGTTTTACCTGATATTCGCCAAAGACGATTCTGAATGTTGCTCGCTTATTTCATTAATGATTCTTTAATGATTCTTTAACGACTCCTTAACAAAGTTAAGGTAGTGTTAAAGAATCGTTAAAGCAGCACTAAAGATTGGACTAAGGAACAAATATTGATAGAATTTATCTCCTTTCTTGAATGAAATATCTCATATTTTTCCTGATAAAGCACGAATCTGGGATAGCTTTAAACTCACTCTTTGTTATCTATGAGGAAATTGTATTCACTCCCTATAGGGCAGCAAAAATAAATAATAATAATGAATGGCAATTAAGTTGCCGAATTTAGCTTGGGGCTGAACTGAAAACATAGATTCTTTAGATACACAATAGGGTTTTGAAGTAAATTTAAATGTGTCATCCCTATTTTCCTGATTGCCTTATTTGCTATTAACCAATACCGAGAAGGGATTTATCTTATACAAAACTAATCGCTTGGAATGAATATTGCTATTTCATAACTTATTATGAAAAAAATTTGCAATATTCTTCTCGGTCTGTTTTTGGCGTGCCAAATTTATGCCATAGCCAAGCAAAATACCCTAAAACAGCAACCACTTTACAGTGCTGACCTAGTGAAAATAAAGCTGAGCCAGGATGCGGTTAATCGCTCCCAATTGCCTGAATCTGCTTATGAAACAAGAGAAAAGACCTATTTTAACGAACTGGATCAATTGTTTGTTTCCAATGGCATAAAATCCATAATGCGTGCGTATATAGATGCCAAAGACAAAGAATGGGTTCAGGAAAACGGTTTTGACCGCTGGTTTTTAGTTCATTTAGATGGAACTAAAAGCGTTGAAGAAGTTATTGCCAATCTAAAAAGCAATCGTTATATTGAGAAGGCAATTCCGGAGTATTATGCTTATTTGCATAATGTTCCCAATGATCCTTATTTTGCTGATAATTGGGGTCACAATAATACTGCTCAGCTTCCAGCTTATATAAACGGTTCTCATAGCGGACCTGGAGTTGGACTTATCGGTTTTGACAGTGATGCTATTGCTGCCTGGGATGAAGTGGATTATTTTGGTGATCCGAATATTGTTATCGGAATTGTGGATACGGGTGTAGATATTAATCATCCCGATTTGCGTTTGGTGGCGGGTTATGATTTTGGGGACAACGATAATGACCCGAATGATAATAGTTTGGATGCCGGGCATGGAACAGGGACTTCGGGAATTGCTGCTGCTATTGCAAATAATGGAATTGGAGTTTCTGGAATTGCAGGCGGGTGTAGTGTGATGCCTCTAAAAGTATCTAATAGCAGTGGAGAACTTTTATTTTCCTATGTTAACAATGCTATCATTTATGCGGCAGACCACGATGTAGATGTAATCAGTATGAGTTTTGGTTCTTATGATATGGATGTAGGTGATGATCCTGCTGCTGATAGTGTTTTTAGTTATGCTTATAATAACGGAGTTGTGCTCTTTGCTAGTTCAGGAAATATTGATGGTCCGGTTATGGGTTATCCGGCAAAACATCCCGATGTAATAGCTGTTGGAGCTGCCAGTCCTTCCGGAGAAAGAAAAAATTCCAATTCTTCAGATGGGGAAAATTGGTGGGGTTCCAGTTATAGTATGTTCGAACAGGATTCTGCAAGAGCGATTGATATAATGGCACCTACAATTTTACCAGCAACCGATATTCAGGGTTATGGCGGTTTCTCTGATAGTGATTACTTGCTGTGGTTCAATGGAACTTCCTGTTCTTGTCCTTATGCAGCAGGAGTTGCGGCTCTAATTCTTTCTGTAAATCCTGATCTTTCCCCGGCTGAAGTAAGAAATATAATCACATCCACTGCCACAGATATGACGATAAATACAAATGCAGGTTGGGATTATGAAACAGGTTATGGAATGGTAAATGCCTGTCAGGCGTTATTAGAAGCCAATCCTTATATACCTCAATGCCATATTGTTTATCCTGTCAATAATACCGGTTTTTTAATCAATTCGCTAATTCCGGTGCAGGTTGAAGCAACTGATTTAGATGATAGAAGCGTAACGGAAGTTCGTTTCTACCTTGATACCAATCCTGATTATGTTTTTTCCGATGTTACAATGCCTTATGAATGGACTTGGAATACAGCAGAGACAACTTTGGGGATGCATACTATAAAAGCAGTAGCAATTGATAATGACGGAAATCAGAGACAGCATCAAATAGTTATATCTATTGTTTCTCCTGCTGAAGAGGGTTTTGAGACAGGCGATTTTTCTTCATTATTTTGGCATAACAATAGCCCTAACCCCTGGTATGTGCAAGATGATGTTTATTTTTCGGGTGCTTTCTCTGCCTGCAGTGGAAATGTAGATAATGATGAATTCACTGAATTGAAACTGAAAATAAATGTTACCCAGCCGGGAGATATAAATTTTTACAGGAAGTTATCTTCTAAAATTGAATTTAGTTACCTGCGTTTTTACATTGATGATAATCTCACTGTTCAATGGACAGGAAAAAGAGATTGGGAACTTGTTTCCTGTCCTGTAGAACCCGGTTTGCACACTTTTTCGTGGATTTATTATCAAAATCAAAGTAGTGATGAATTTGATAACTGTGCCTGGATAGACCATTTGATATTGCCTGAATATGAAACCTACTTTTGGCCCCCCCGCGATTTGACTGCTGCAGGGGGAAATGGCTTTGTTCTTGTATACTGGAAAGTTCCGGAAGCGGGAATTCCTGTTGTCTATAAAATTTACCGCAACGATGTTTTACTTACTACAATTACCGGAACCAGATATACAGATACAGAGGTTACAGTAGGGGTTCCCTATCAATATAGAATTACAGCTGTTTATGCGGATGGCGAATCGGAAGCTACTATAGAACAAATTGCCACTCCTTTGGCGGAAAATGTTATAGAAGCAATTATTGGCTCAGGAACCGGTGTAACAAGTTCAGCTGAGGGCTGTCCCGTAAATAATTTCCGCAAAAGTTTGCACGGTCAGATGATTTATAAGGCGAGTGAGCTGAATTTGCAGGGTATTTTCGGACCTGTTTTTATTTCCCGTTTGGGCTTTAATATTGTTACTTCTCCTGCTTATCCGCTTCCCGCTTTCCAAATCAGAATGGCTCATACAGCTGAAGAAAATGTTTCTCAGTGGCAAGGTGAAGGGAACTTAATTACTTATTATAATACAGATAATTACAGACCTATTGCGGGTGATTTTGAGCTGCTTACTTTGGATACTCCTTTTCTCTGGAACGGAATTGATAATATTTTGATAGATACAGCTTTCAGTCCTGCAAGTGCTGTTTCCCCTTCCGGAACGGTAAGTTATACAGAAATTCCTGACGGCTATCATTATATTCGGAATAATTCAACAGACCAAAGTGATGTTTTTATTGGAGGCACGGTAACTGTTTACAGACCTAACCTGAAAATTTCTACTCTCAATGCTCCGGCTATTGAGGTTAACACTACAGACCTCTTATTTGGCAATGTTCTTGCCGGTTTTGAAACAAGTAAGTCCTTTACGATAACCAACACAGGAACCATTTTGCTAACCGGAGAAATTACTGTGCCTGATGGCTATAGCATTGCTATCAGCGGAAGGAAACAAAATACGCTTTCCTTCTCTATTGCAGCAGGTAACTCTGCTGTGTTTACCGTCTTTTTCACTCCTGAATCTCCAGGAATTTATAATGGCAATTTAATTATTACCCATAATGTTGATAGTGAAAACAGGATTATAGCTCTGAATGCAATTTCATTAACTGCCCAAAATACACCTTTTATTGCCGGTTTTGAAACAGACAGCAATCTATGGACTTTTGCCAATGAAAATCAAACCAATAAATGGATGCAGGGTACACTTGTTGCTCAAACCGGGAACGGGGGACTTTTTATCAGCGGTGACGACGGAATCAGCTATACTTACATAACTAACAGTGCTTCCGTCAGTTATTTTTACAGGGATATTATAATTCCGGAAGGAACACAGAATTGTAAATTACGCTTTTCATGGAAAGCCAAAGGAGAAGGAACAGGACCCTATTTTGACTATTTGAGGGTCTATTGTGTTGAACCCGATGTAGTTCCGGAAGCGGGAATTATGTTAAACACAGGACAATTGAGCTCTCCTTTGAATCTTACGGAAATTTGGAAAGAAGCAGAACTGGATATTCCGAATTCTTTATCAGGTAGACCGCAAAGAATTATTTTTGCCTGGAAAAACGATACCACTGGTGGAACCCAACCTCCTGCTGCAGTTGATAATATTCGTGTTCTACTTAATAACAATACGGATTATGCCTTTGTTTACAATGGATTGGCTTTAGTTAATGTCCCCGCTGTTTCTGATCCTTTAGGCAATACTTATTATCCCAAACTTACTATTGAAGGAATTACTAATCCTGAAGAACATATAACTGTTACCTCCGGGTTTGCCTCCTTGAATGAACCGTTTTCTGATGCGGGAATGGATTTTACCCTTACAGGAGCGAATTTTAACGGAGCAGAAATCATTTTTTATCATAATTTAGGATTCAAACCCTATTATCTGGGTTATAAAATTGAAGACAGGGGAATTTGGATGATTCAATCGGCAGCAGCAAACTGGACAAATGAATTTGCTTATTTTACTGTGCCTGAAATTTATTCCCCTGCCGCTAAAATATCTTTCTGTTTTCCTTGTCAGAATAATATTTTGCCTCCCTATCTAAATAGTTTTACGGCAACCCTGAACGAGAAAAATAAAGTTGTTCTTTCCTGGGTAAGCAGTGTGGAAACAGGAATATCGGCTTTTCAAATTTGGCGTGGAAATATCAGCAATCTTTCTTCTGCCGTAGTTGTAAGTGATTTAATCACCTCTAATGCAACGCAACAAAATAATTATACTTATATAGATACAACTACTGTTGCTCTTACCCGCTATTATTACTGGCTGAAAGTTATCAATAATGATGATATAGAAAACTTTTGGGGTCCGATTACAATTTTAACTTCCAGTGATCCACCTCCTCTTCCTCCTCCCGAAACAGCTATTTTAGGGGTTTTTCCCAATCCTTTCAATCCCGGCACAAAAATCCATTATGCCCTGAAACAGGAAGGGACTGTAAAATTTAAGATTTATAATGCTAAAGGACAACTAATAAACAGCTTTTCTGAAACTCATTCTTCTCCCGGCACTTATGTTTATGAATTTAACGGTAAAAACAAAGATGGTAATGAATTAGCCAGCGGAATCTATTTCTGCTCTATGCAATTTAAGGGTAAAAACTATGTCCGTAAAATGATGAAAACCAAGTAACAGAATAAGGACTGAAGACAATAACCAGAAAAAGCAAAATTCCTGTCCCGTAATTGAGAGGAAAGATAGTGTCACCCTCCTTTTTTGCCAAAGATAATACAGATAGCTGAAAACATTTGATACATCTATATGCAACACATTTCTTTTAGAGTTGGGATACCACTGCATTATTTGGGTTAAAATTGCAGATTGGTATTATGTATTATCCTTATCTATTTACCTGCCATCAGGTATTTTCTATTTTAGTATAAACTGCATATCAGATTTAAGGACCGCTTTTCGCCCTAAGTTGAGAGCATAAATCAAGTGTTAATCTAACCTTAATCAAGCGTTAATAATTAACGCTTGATTAAGGTATGTTAAACGATAGATTATTAGCTTTAAGCAAGGAAAATAGGAAATATCAGATGAAAAAATATAGGATTGCCAAACCTAACAATGCTTGACATTGGGTAATGTAGCCTAAGGATAAATGCATAATACTTACATCAAAACCGGAAATGCACTAATAGCGAAAAATCATTATCTGTTAGTGATTCAATAGACAGAAATGAAAATATCTATTGACAAAAAAAGCGTGCTATTCTATCGTGACATTTATGAGGTACGAAGATGATGAATGATTTTAAGATTGATAAGTTGAGTGTGATCGGAAGAGCCGCGGAAGCTTATGCAACAGGAAAATTAACTGAGGTAAAACAAAGAGCGGAGAAGCTGTATTTAGGCAAACGCTATCCCTTCGTGATCAGTGCGGAATATCCCTACCCTCTGCATTTGTTCAGTCCGCGTCTGACAACCATGCTGGGAGGGGATGCCAATTATCCTGATGCCCAAGATGTATGGCAAGTTATTACTGCCAGAGAGAACATCATTAGGATGATTGCTATTACGAGTATCAATCGGACTGCAGCCGAAATCTTGGGACCTCAGTTTCAAGATCTTTATCCACAAGAAAGCATTGATGCTAAAAACCCCCGTAAACAGATGATTGGTTACATGATTAAGATCGTTATGGAGTGCTTTGGATACATTGTGTCTCGTGGCAGGATGCAGATCGATACAAACAGACTTGGTGCAGAGTCAAGCAACAGAAGAACAAATTACTTTAAATCGGCCACCCGATATACTAAGATGACCATATCTGATCGGGATGCCTTCCTGGATCAAATCAAGAATGAAGACATGAGGCGGCATTTTACGGCTATGACAGATCTGATCATTGAGGGAAGAACAGAATATCAGAAAGCTTACCGCATAACCGATTTAACGAACTGGGATTCACTGTAGGGAGAAGACAAGATGAAGATAGAGGGTATTGAACCGGTAGAAATTCTGCATAAGCTGATTGAACTGAAACCTATGAAACATGACTTTGATATGGAGGATGAGCCGGAAACTACTCAAAATGCCGTTCCTACAGCCATTGATGCCTCTAATGCAAAGTTGATTAACAAGCATATCCGGCAATTGATCAGGCATCCTCTGTTTGAAAGTTATTGTCTCTCCCAGCAGGATGTTATGGTGATAGCTGATCTTTGGCAGTTTCATCTTGAACTGCCAGGTAGGGGCAGTAGCTGGATAAGTATCTGCTCCTGTGCCAAGATAAGGCGTTATCAGGTGACTGAATGCCTGAAATACATTACCGGGCTCTTGGAGCGCAATATCATCTGCTTTGATGAGAAGATAGCCGGGAACTACTATCTCAATCCTATGATCCTACAATCTGCCGAATACACTCTCAGTAACGACATCATCCTCAGGATTATGGGACGAGATATAAGAGAAGACCTTGAACTGGTCATAAAAGAAAGTTGGCAGAATGATAAAGATTTCATAAGCGACCTGAGACTGGTTTTTGATCTCTGCTACAATAGCTTTGGTGAATTGGGTAGCAGGTCTCCGGTGCTGGAACATCCTATTCTCTCAGCTTGTTTGAACCTACTTAAAGATAGAATATTGGCTGCTCCTGACAAACTGGGAATCAAAGCCCTCGTGCGCCAAAATGGCCTAAACGATGACCAGTTGTTCATAATACTTGTGGTTATGTATCACCAACTTTTTTGCGATGATAGGATTACTGAGGCAGATCTATCTCTATCCCTGGCTCCGGACCCCAGATTCAGGTGGCTACAGCAACAACTTCTTAGCGCTGATTCCGTCTTGATAACTTCCGGGCTTATCAGCAGAGAACAACGCTATCACCGAACCCAGGTAAACACTTTAGGCATTCCGGATGAGATCTTGAAATCGCTTGGCTACAGCCCCAATACTTCTGATGGAGTAACGACGAAGATAAGTTCCTACTTTCAAAAGTGCCAACCCAAGCAGACCATTAATGATGTAATAATTCCTGCAGCGGATAAGCAACTGATTTCCCAGATTATCACAAAATGCAGGTCTGATAAACGCAGAGACCTGGAAAATTGGGGATTTAAGGAAGAAAGTAACAAACAAGGCGTAGTGCTGCTACTTTACGGCGCTCCAGGAACTGGCAAGACCTTTACAGCTGGTGCCATAGCCAATGAACTTCACAGAGATTTGGTAACTCTCAATGTACCAGAACTAAGAAACAAATACTACGGAGAGACCGAAAAGCTAATCAAAAAAGCTTTCTGCGAGATGCGGGAGATGGCTTCAAAGGACAGCAATGCGCCCGTATTCTTACTGAATGAAGCCGATCAACTGATTCATAAAAGAATAGCCAGCACTTCCACCTGCAGCACAATAGAGAATTCAATCCAGAGTATTATTCTTGAGGAGTTGGAGACCTTTCCCGGTATCCTTATCCTTACCACTAACCTTGAGTCCAACCTGGATGAAGCCTTCTTTCGCCGATTGGACCTCAAATTCAAATTCAAACTACCGGACCTTGACAGCAGAAGGAACCTGTGGAGGATGTATCTAAGGAAAGAAATTCCAGGATCAGAGACCATAGATATTGACTTGCTGGCACAAAAATACCTGTTTAGTGGCGCTCAGATCGCTTTGGTGGTGCAAAATGCCTGCATTGAAGCCATCACACGCAACGGAAAATCCAAGCGGCTCTATCTTCAAGACCTGCTTAAATACGCAGATCTGGAAGAGCCGTGGGGAAATAGAGTAAATAAAAGTATAGGATTCTAAAAGGAGGAATCATGAGTCTATCAGCAAAAGACAGAGTTGGAAGCAAGATCAGGTGTTTAGATCTTAGTTTAATGATAAAACAAGACCCAAGTATCCTGACCAAATTAGTCGAATTGGAAGGAGTTATAGTGCCAAAAGATCCCACGATTCTACCATGTGGAAGAGGAAAACCTGAGGAGTTGATTTTCAACAAAAGTATAGCAAAAAGCTTCGTTGAAAAATTACTTAAGCTAAACCAAGGCACAAGCTTCAATAATTATGATGTCTTCAAAGAAAAAATCGAAGGCTGGTGGCTTAAACATCCAAAGAATGCTAATACGCCCAATTGGGATATCGCTTGTATAGCAGAAATTCATGGGCGATCAGGTCTGATATTAGTAGAAGCAAAGGCTCACAAATCAGAGCTATCGAGAGAGACCAAAAAATCATACAATACTGATAGTATCAATAGTAAGCAGAACCACGAAAAAATAATGGATCAAATCAAAGAAGCGAGTAAAAAACTAGGATCTATCTCTGGATTAGACTTCAACCTAAACGAACACAGTCCATATCAACTATCAAACCGCTTTGCATGGTGTTGGTTTTTAGCAACGAATGGTATTCCGATTGTTTTAGTTTATTTGGGGTTTATCAAAGCCAATGAGATGGAACGGAAACTCTTTGAATCGCACGAAGATGTTGTCAACTCAGTTTATGAGCATTGTATGGGGACAAAAAACGATACTACGATTTACGTTCCCAGAGAAGCGTGGAGACAGGAACCTTTATTTGATACTGGTAAGGCTATGATGTATAGCGTTATAAGATCAATGGAAATGAATATAGGTCAATCAACTGTGTTATCTATCAATGGGAGAACTTTCTAGCTGGCAGATATTCGTCAGTGTATGATTAAAGTGCATAAGGAAAAGATATATGGACTTCGTACATTTACATGTCCACAGCGAACACAGCTGGCTGGATGGGGCCTGCATCATTGATGATCTAGTGCAGAGAGCAGTGGAACTGAAAATGCCGGCAGTAGCTATCACGGACCGGAATAGTGTGGCAGGTGCTTCTCGTCTTTGGCATCAATGCATCAAAGCCGGAATAAAACCAATCATTGGACTGGAGATCGCAGTTTTGAACGACCCAGGAGATGGCAGGACTTTTTCCTTGATCATGCTTGCCAAGAATGGCTATGGTTACGAAAATCTTTGCCGGTTGATCACCTTGGCTAATGAACGCGATCCTGCTACTCTCAAAATAACTAAAAGCCAATTGGCAGAGCATGCGCAAGATCTGATTTGCCTCTCCTTCAGTGTAGTGGGCGAGTTATGTACCTTGCTGTTGGAAGGCAAAGACGATGAAGCTAAACAAATATCGGATTGGTATTATGATATCTTTGGCGAGGATTACTACTACGAAATTCAAAACCATGGCTTGCCCCAAGAAGCAGTAGCAATGAACAAGCTGTTGAATTTGGCTTATGAAACCAAGATACCTGTGGTGCTCACCAACGACTGTCACTATTTGGAGCGCAAGGATTCAGTCGCTATTGATGCTCTGAACTGTATCAGAAAGGGTATTGACTTCAGCCATCAGGAAGCCAAACGCTTTGCCTGCAATGAGTACTATTTCAAGACACCCAAAGAGATGAGGACTCTGTATGACTTCCCACCCCAGCTAATCAAGAACACCCTTGCCATTACAGATAAGATCGATGTGACGGACGGCTATATACCAGTTTCCGAAAGCGACCTAAATGTTGCCAGAGTTGTGGAAATACTGCGTTGTTTCTCACACTCCCTGTGGATCAAATTCAAGCCCAACAGCAAGCATATAAGGGTTTCTTTGATGGATAACAAATCTGCCAAAGTATTGGAGCATCTCCGCATGCAGCTTCCGGATTACGATATCATCCAATTCACAGAGTATGACTCCTGGACACCCCGAAGCATCTATACAGCTGTCTTGAAGTCAATGAAAGTGACTGATGAAAAGATCAAGGAACTTTGCGGTTTGATCCCATCTGAGGCAAAGACACTTCGGGAAGCTGTTTTGATAAGTACTGAGTTCTCCTGCCTTTCCAATGAGGACTACATTTGTTCATTAGCTGTAGAGATAGGCGACACATTGATCAATACATTCAAAGAAGAAAGACCACTTAGACACAATTATGCACTGATCCCCAAAGGTATGGCGGTGCCTGTTGTCTTAGACACTGATGGTCAGAAAAGATGCCAGTATGATTTCAATCTTGTTACCCAGACCAGTTTAATCAGCCTGGCGTTTGAGTAAAATTATAAGTGGTTTATCATCTGGTAAGATATAGTTTTGCCTTTATATGATGACCATCCCAGTAAAAAATCAAATACGGTTGAGATCAGTTTGGTTGTCTCGCGGATCTTTAGAAAAGGTTTTTAAAGAAGAAACGACTTTTATGTATTATGTGATTTTGCCAACTAGGTGATGTGTGATTTGTAGTTTGTAGCGAAAACAATTG